>LNFM01000428.1_pt1 | contig 24796 bp, 22 predicted proteins | sample 596031 | NCBI WGS metagenome assembly LNFM01 (sample SAMN04254537, study PRJNA301005) | activated carbon metagenome | isolation source: dual media filters at the Ann Arbor, Michigan drinking water treatment plant | place: USA: Ann Arbor | reverse complement strand
CCGTTCACCGGGGAGATCACGTTATAAGCCGTAAAGCCACTGCGCAGGGAAGGCCGGAGTGTTTCCGCTGAACCTGTATGCTCGTGTGCGCGTTTTCTGTGCGCAATTGCACACGAGACCGCGGGTGCAGCGTGCACCCGGTCTTCCCTGCGCCCTCGGATTTTGAGAGGGGCAAACGAAGGTGCAAACCTCGGGCAAAACATGCCGCGAGAACGCGAATGTTTGTCGTCATTCCGGGGCGCGCGCAGCGCGAACCCGGAATCCATCGTGCGGCGAGTGGTGGGCGAAATGGATTCCGGGCCTGCGCCCAAGAGGGCGCATCCCGGAATGACGATGCCCGCTTCCTTGCAAAAGCTTGAAGTTTAAAATATATCCTGAATCCTCCTCCAGGAGGCTTGACCGATGTCCCAATTGTCGCGTTCCTCCCATGCGCTCGTCACCGGCGGCGGGCGGGGCATTGGACTTGCGATATCGAAGGCGCTGTCGGAAGCCGGTGCTGTCGTGACCGTGCTCGGCCGCAATCGCGCAACGCTCGACGACGCCATAGCATCCGGTGCGGCGCATTTCGCTGAAGTGGCCGACGTCGCAGATGGGGCTTCGGTCAAGTCGGCGATTGCCGCGGCCTCAGCGCGGCAACCGGTCGATATCCTCATCGCCAATGCGGGCGCAGCCGAGTCCGCGCCCTTCGGCCGTTCCGATGCGGCGCTGTTCCAGCGGATGATGGATGTCAATTTCATGGGCGTGGTCCACGCCACGCAGGCCGTCTTGCCGGCGATGCTGCGAAGCCGCCGCGGCCGGATCGTCGCCGTCGCCTCCACGGCAGGCCTCAAGGGCTATGCCTATGTCTCGGCCTACAGCGCCGCCAAGCATGCGGTGATCGGTCTTGTGCGTTCGCTGGCGCTGGAAACCGCCAAGAGCGGCGTCACCGTCAACGCCGTGTGTCCCGGCTTCACCGAAACCGATCTGCTCGAAGGCTCGATCGACAACATCATCCAGAAGACCGGCCGCAGCCGCGAGCAGGCGATCGCCGAACTGTCGAAGCACAATCCGCAAGGACGCCTGGTGGCGCCGTCGGAAGTGGCGGACGCCGTGCTCTGGCTGTGCGGCGAAGGCGCCGGCGCCGTCACCGGGCAGGCCATCGCCGTTGCCGGCGGAGAGGTCTGACCGATCGGTTCCGCAAAACAAACAATGACAACGAGGGAGACAACATGAGCAAGCCGGCCAATCCCGTCACGCTGCCGCTGGCGGACTATTCGCCAAAGCATTTTCTGCTGGCCGTGGTCGGCGGCGTCGCCACCGTGACGCTGAACCGCCCCGAGCGAAAGAATCCGCTGACGTTCGAAAGCTACCGCGAACTCACCGATTTCTTCCGTGCCTGCGCCATGGACGACGAGGTCAAGACCATCGTCGTGTCGGGGGCGGGCGGCAACTTTTCCTCCGGCGGCGACGTGTTCGAGATCATCGGGCCCCTGGTGCAGATGGACACCAAGGGCCTTACCGCCTTCACCCGCATGACCGGCGATCTGGTCAAGGCGATGCGGGCGTGCCCGCAACCGATCATAGCCGCCGTCGAAGGCATCTGCGCCGGCGCCGGCGCGATCATCGCCATGGCCTCCGACCTCAGGCTTGCCGCGGTCGGTGCCAAGGTCGCGTTCCTGTTCAACAAGGTCGGGCTTGCCGGCTGCGACATGGGCGCCTGCGCGATCCTGCCGCGCATCATCGGCCAGTCGCGCGCCTCGGAGTTGCTCTACACCGGCCGCTTCATGACCGCGGAGGAGGGCGAGCGCTGGGGCTTCTTTGGCCGTATCGTCACGCAGGACACAGTGCTGCCGCAGGCGCAACTTCTGGCCAAACAGATTTCCGAAGGACCGACATTTGCCAACACCATGACCAAGCGTATGCTGGCGATGGAATGGGCGATGTCGGTGGAGGAGGCGATCGAGGCCGAAGCCGTTGCCCAGGCCTTGTGCATGACGACGGAAGATTTCGCCCGCGCGTTCGAGGCGTTCTCGAACAAGCGCACCCCGGCCTTTCAGGGGAACTGAAGAGGTAATCACTCCGTGCCCCGGACGCGGTGCATCACGCAGTGATGCGCCGCAGAGCCGGCCCATCTCACGGGGCGTTGGGTGATCCCTGGGTCCCCGCTCTGCGGAGCAGCGCCAGGGCGCCGCACCGCGTCGGGGACACGGGAAAGGCGAATTCGTCTGCAGCGGGCCCTCGCTACGCTGTATCCGGGGCACACGATCCTGGCCCTTGCCGGAAAATTGTTTTAGGCTTAAAGTAATTGTAGATTTGCCCTTGGCCGGCTTCGGAGGCGCGGATGAAGGTGGCGATAATCGGTGGCGGACCGGCCGGTCTCTATGCTGCGATCCTGTTGAAGAAGCAGCGGCCGAAGGCCGAGATCACGGTCCATGAGCGCAACCGTGCCAACGACACGTTCGGCTTCGGCGTGGTGTTCTCGGATGCGACGCTCGACAATTTCGAGAAGTACGATCCGCCGAGCTACCACCGCATCACGCAAGAGTTCGCCTATTGGGACGACATCGCCGTGCATTTCCGCGGCTCCGTGCATCGGGTCGGCGGCAACGGCTTTTGCGGCTGTTCGCGCCGCACGCTGCTCCTGATCCTGCAGGAGCGCGCCCGCGAACTCGGCGTGACGCTCGAGTTCGAAAGCGATATCGACGACGAAAGCCGCTTTGCCGATGCCGACCTGATCGTGCTTGCCGACGGCGTCAACAGCCGGTTTCGCGACAAGTATGCCGATCATTTCCAGCCCGAAGTCGATCTGCGCTCCAACAAATTCGCGTGGATGGGCTCGACCAAGCCGCTCGATGCCTTCACCTTCATCTTCCAGGAGACCGAGTGGGGGCCGTTCATCGCCCACGCCTACCAGTACGAGGAGGGCCGCTCGACCTGGATCTTCGAGACCGATGCCGAGACGTTCAAGCGCGCCCGCCTCGAAGGCCTGAGCCAGCGGCAATCCGCTGATCGCATGGCCGAGATCTTCGGCTGGTTCCTCGACGGCCACGAGATGCTGATCAACCGCTCGACGTGGCGCAATTTCCCGATGATCCGCAGCCAGCGCTGGGTCAGGGGCAACATGGTGCTGCTCGGCGACGCCAAGGCGACCGCGCATTTCTCCATCGGCTCGGGCACCAAGCTTGCGATGGAAGATGCGATCGCGCTGGCTGACGCGATGGCGCAGGCGCCGACGGTCGATGCCGCGCTGCAGACCTACGAGCAGGGGCGGCGCGAGGAGGTCGAGAAGACCCAGCACGCTGCCGACGTTTCGCTGGTCTGGTTCGAGCATGTCGACCGCTTCTGGGATTTCGATCCCGTGCAGTTCGCGTTCGGCGTCATGACCCGCGCCAAGGCGATCACCTACGACAACCTGATGCTGCGTGCGCCGGGTTTCGTCCGTGAGGTCGACGCGGCGTTTGCGAAACAGGTCCGCGCCAAGGGCTTCGACGTCGATATCGACAGGCCTGTGGCGCCGATGTTCCAGCCGATCAAGCTGCGTGAAATGGTGGTGGCGAACCGTGTGGTGGTATCGCCGATGTGCATGTACTCGGCGCGGGATGGCGTGCTGGGCGATTTCCATCTGGTGCATTACGGCTCGCGCGCGATCGGCGGCGCGGGGCTGATATTTACCGAGATGACCTGCGTCGGCCACGACGCCCGCATCACGCGGGGCTGTGCCGGCTTGTGGAACGGCAGGCAGCAGGCCGCGTGGAAGCACATTGTCGGTTTCGTCCACGCCAACTCCGCCGCCAAAATCTGCCTGCAACTCGGACACGCCGGCCGCAAGGGCGCCACCAAATTGATGTGGGAGGGCATGGACCGGCCGCTGGCGGAGGGCGGCTGGGAAACGATCTCGGCATCGCCGCTGCCTTACTTCCCGGACAGCCAGGTGCCGCGCGAGATGGATCGCGCGGCGATGGAACGCGTCAAGAACGAGTTCGTCGCGGCGACCGGGCGTGGGGAGGCCTGCGGCTTCGACATGCTGGAACTGCATTGCGCCCATGGCTATCTGCTCGCGAGCTTCATCTCGCCGCTGACCAACCAGCGCACCGACGAATATGGCGGCACGCTCGCCAACCGGCTGCGCTATCCGCTGGAGATCTTCGAGGCGATGCGCGCGGCATGGCCGGCGCACAAGCCGATGTCGGTGCGCATCTCCGCCACCGATTGGGCCGAGGGCGGCATCACCGGTGACGATGCGGTGATGATCGCGCGCGCCTTTGCCGAAGCCGGTGTCGATCTCATCGACGTCTCGACCGGGCAGACCGTGCGCGATGCGCAGCCGGTCTATGGCCGGATGTTCCAGACGCCGTTCTCCGAGCAGGTCCGCAACGAGGCCCGGGTCGCGACCATGTGCGTCGGCAACATCACGACCGCCGATCAGGCCAACACCATCCTCGCCGCAGGCCGCGCCGACCTGGTGGCGCTGGGCCGGCCGCATCTGGTGGACCCGTCGTTCACGATGCGGGCGGCGGCCTGGTACGGCGCGTCCGACATCGCCTGCCCGCCGCAATATCTGCCCGGCAAGGAGCAGATTTTCCGCAACAGCGTGCGCGACCGGCAGGACCTCGATGACCTCAAAATTAAGGGTAAGCCGAAAACCCGGGCCGAGCTCAAGGCCGAGGCGACAAACCCGCTTGCAGCCGAATAAAGTGAATGGCACCCTTTATCGCTCCCACGCTCCTCACGCGCGGCGAGGTCGAAGATAGAGCAGAGTTGGAGTACGCGGATGAAGGCGATCATCGTCGGAGGCGGCATCGGAGGCCTCACCACCGCGCTGATGTTGCGGGCGCGCGGCATCGACTGCGAATTGTTCGAACAGTCCGACAGCATTCGCGAACTCGGCGTCGGCATCAACACTCTGCCGCATGCGATCCGCGAACTGGCGGGCCTCGGCCTGCTGGACCGGCTCGACGCCGCCGCCGTCCGCACCGATCAATTGTATTATCTCAATCGTCACGGCCAGGAAGTCTGGCGCGAGCCGCGCGGCCTCGATGCCGGTCACGACGTGCCGCAATTCTCGGTTCATCGCGGCCGCCTGCAGAGCGTCATCCATCGCGCCGTCGAGCAACGGCTGGGCGCGGAGGCCATCCACACCGGTTGCCGGCTCGGCGCATTCGCGCAGCACGAGGGCGGCGTGGTCGCGCATTTCTTCGATCGCACTGGCGCCCATGTCAAAACCGCGCGCGGCGACATCCTGATCGGCGCCGACGGCATTCACTCGCGCGTGCGCGAAATGCTGTTTCCGGACGAGGGGCCGCCGTGCTGGAACGGCCTGATGCTGTGGCGCGGCGCGCGCGACTGGCCCGCGTTCCTGACCGGACGCTCGATGATCGTCGCTGGCGGGCTGCACGGCAAGGTCGTGGTCTATCCGATCGCCGAAGGATCGAGCCCGTCGAGCCGGCTGACCAACTGGGCGGTACTGGTGAAGGTCGGCGACGGCAACGCGCCGCCGGCGCGTCGCGAGGACTGGTCGCGGCCCGGCAAGCGCGAGGAATTGATGCCGCATGTCGAGCGGTTCTCGGTGCCTTATGTCGACGTCCGCAGCCTGATCTCGGCGACGCCGGAATTCTACGAGTATCCGTGCTGCGACCGCGATCCGCTGCCGTACTGGACCTCGGGACGTGTCACGCTGCTCGGCGATGCCGCGCATCCGATGTATCCGGTCGGATCGAACGGGGCGTCGCAGGCGATCCTCGATGCGCGCGCGCTTGCCGACGAACTGGCGCGATCGGAACATCCGCGCCAGGCGCTGGTGGCATATGAACAAAAGCGCCTGCCGATGACGGCGGAGATCGTGCGCTCGAACCGCCGCGGCGGCCCGGAAGGCGTGATCGACGCCGTCGAGCAACTGGCGCCGGACGGCTTCACCGATATCGAAAAGGTGCTGAGCCACGCCCAGCGCGAGGCGATCGTGCGCGGCTACGCTTCGAAGGCGGGCTTTGCCCCGCCGCCGCTGGGGCTTGCGGCGGTGCGGGCCTGACGAACGCCCGGGCCTTATGCGCCGGGAGGCGGCGGCAGGAAGTGGATGTTGTGCTCGGCCGCCAGCGCCACGACGGCGTCGGGCGTCTGCTCCTTCATGTTGTGGATGCCCCAGAACAGGTCGTACAGCCGCCGCGTCGGCGACACCCAGAACAGCGTCTTCGCGGTGCGGCCGGACTTGTTGAAGATGCCGTGCGGCTTGCCCATCGGCAGCCGCACCAGGTCGCCCGGCGTTGCCTGCGTCTCGGCGCCGTCGAGAAAGAAGTCGAGCTGGCCCTCCAGGATGTAGAGATACTCGTCCTGGTCGGGATGGATGTGCGGCGGGACGAACGTCTCGGGCGGAAAGGTCGCATGCCAGGAGAAGGAATGCTCCGTGACGTTCTTCGGCACATAGGTCTGGCCAAGGATGTTCCAGGAAATCCCCTGGATGCCTTCGTTGGCGCGGGTAATGCCGGCGATTTCGGTCTTCATGGTGTCGCTCCTGCTCATTGGCTATTTGGCGGCGGTGCAGTCCTTGGCGTAACGGTCGCCGTAGTTCGAGAACACCTTCTCGACGATCTCGGTCTGGAATTTGCCGTCCGCGCGCTTGGCGACCTTGGTCAGGTAGAAATTCTGGATCGGGTAGCCGTTGACGTTGAACTTGAAGTCACCGCGCAGCGAGGTGAACTCCGCCTTCTTCAGCGCCGCCGACACCGCCTCCTTGTTCTTGAGATCACCCTTGACCGCCTTCACCGCGCTGTCGATCAGCATGGCCGTATCATAGCCCTGCATCGCGTAGGTGCCGGGCACGCTGTTGTAGGCGGCCTCGTAGCTGGCTACGAACTTCTTGTTCTGCGGATTGTCCATGTTGGGCGCCCAGTTGGCGCCGCCGAACATGCCCACCGCGGCATCCTGCTGCGCCGGCAGCGTCGATTCATCGACCGTGAATGCCGACAGCACCGGGATCTTGTCGGCGAGGCCGGCCTGCCGATATTGTTTCACGAGGCCCACACCCATGCCGCCCGGCATGAAAGTGAACAGTGCATCGACCTTCGACGAGGCGATCTTGGTCAGCTCGACCTGGAAATCCAGCGTGCCCAGCGGCGTGTAGCTTTCCTCCGCGATCTCGCCCTTGTAGTCGAGCTTGAAGCCGGCCGCAGAATCCTTGCCGGCCTGATAGTTCGGAACCAGCACGTAGACGCGCTTGTAGCCGCGGTCCTGCGCGACCTTGCCGAGAATTTCGTGAACCTGATCGTTCTGGTACGAGGTCACGTAAAAGAACGGATTGCACTCCTTGCCGGCGTAGCTCGACGGTCCGGCGTTGGGGCTGATCAGGAACGTCTTGTTCTCGGTGACCGGCCGGTGAATGGCTTGCAGGATGTTGGAGAAGATTGGTCCCACGACGAAATCGACCTTCTCGCGTTCGAGCAGGCCCTTGGCCTTGGTCACGGCGCCGTCAGGCTTGAGTTCGTCATCGACCACCACAACCTCGACGTCCTTGCCGGCCATCTTGCCGCCGAGCTCCTTGACCGCGAGTTGAAAGCCGTCGCGGGACTGCTGGCCGAGCACGGCTGCCGGGCCGGACAATGTCACGATGATGCCGACCTTGATTTTCTCCTGCGCGACCGCCGGACCGGCGGCGCTTCCCAGCAAAACGGCAAGTCCTGCCAGCTTCAACGACTGCTTCATGTTATTCCTCCGTTCGGCCGCGCAGCCGAAGCCAACGCCACACACCAATAATGCTCAAGATGCAGCTTATTCTGATGACGACCGCACCCGCAAGCTGCGCAGGACACTTCAACGAAGGCACCATGCAAGCCGTGCGCCAATTACTTGAAACTTAAAGAAATATGGACAATGATCCCACGGCGCGGCTGTTCGGCGCCGTCCGAGCGCCGGGCAGGCGAGACTTTACCCAAGATTGCACACCATGATTCTTGATTCAGAGACCAAGGCCGTCGAACTCCCCGAGGACCATGGCGACGAACTCCGGCTATGGCTCCGGCTGCTGACCTGTACGAACCTGATCGAGGGCGAGGTACGCAGCCGGCTGCGCGAGCGCTTCGACGTGACGCTGCCGCGCTTCGATCTCATGGCCCAGCTCGACAAGGCGCCCGAGGGCATGACGTTGTCCGACGTCTCCAGGCGGATGATGGTATCGAACGGCAACGTCACCGGGCTGGTCGAGCGCCTGGTCGAATCCGGGCACCTCGACCGGCGCACCTCGGATGCCGACCGCCGCGCGCAGGTGATCCGCCTGACCAAGGCCGGCCGCGCCGAATTTCGCAGGATGGCGGCGGAGCATGAATTGTGGATCGCCGATATCTTCGGTGACCTGACGCCGAAGGATGTCCGCGAACTTATGCGGTTGCTGGCGAAGACCAAGGCGTCGGCGCAGAAATCCGCCAAGGCGCGCACGGAGTGAAATCGATTGCCGGAGGTGATCCGTTGAGCCCGGACGTCGACTACGAGGCCGAATACAACAATCGCGCGCGGGTTCCGGAGAATCCCGCGATCATCGCCGGCTGGTCACGCGATGCGAAGGCCTATCGCGAGGCGCATCAAGCCCTGCACAAGGTGATCGAGTACGGTACGGGCGAGCGCAACCGGATCGACTTGTTCTCCGGCGATGGTACCGGGCCGATCGTCGTCTTCATCCATGGCGGCTATTGGCAGGCGCTCGACGGTTCGTTCTTCAGCCACCTCGCAGGCGGTCTCAATGCCCACGGCATCGACGTCGCAGTGCCGAGTTACGATCTGTGCCCCACGGTTTCGATCGCCGAGATTATCGGCGAGATGCGGATCGTGTCTCGGGCGCTCGCAAGACTGGGGCGCCCGCTTGTCGTGAGTGGCCATTCCGCGGGCGGTCATCTCGCCGCCTGCATGCTAGCAACGGACTGGCGCAAGTTCGATGCAGCGATGCCGGAAGAACTCGTGACCGCGGCCTACGCGATTTCGGGGCTGTTCGACCTGCGCCCGCTGGTCAACACGTCCATCAACACTGCGTTGAAGCTCGACGAAGCGTCGGCGAGTACCGTAAGTCCCTTGCTCTGGAAATCGCCGGCGCACGGTACGCTGGACGCCGTTGTCGGCGCCAACGAAAGCGCCGAATATTTACAGCAGAGCCGCACCATCGCCGATGCCTGGAACGCAGCCGGTATCGCGACGCGGTTCGAGATAATTCCCGACGCCAATCATTTCACCGTCGTCGCGCCGCTCGCCGATCCCAACTCGCCGATGACGTTGCGGCTGAAGCAACTGGCGGGACGCTAGGGTTGGTGCCGCCTCAGAAAGCGCGGGAGATGGCGCAAATTCGCACTTGTACAAAAATACTTTAAGCCTAAAATGATTTGTGAGGCACGCTGCCGGGCGTCCTCGATATTCGATCTCGAGCCTTTCATTGAGGAGAGCGAGGGGCGATGGAAATGTCAGGTCAAACTCCCAGCCGATCCTCCGGTCCGGTTCTTGATCCGGTCCTTGGCCCCTCCGGTCATGTCGACGATTTCGCGCGGCGAAATCTGCCACCGTTCGAGCAATGGCCGAAACTCCTGCTCGACCGGCCCGAGTTTCAATATCCGGAGTATCTGAACGCGGCGGTCGAACTGACCGACCGTATCGTCGAAAAAGGCTGGGGCGATCGGATCGCGCTGATCGGCAACGGCCGCCAGCGCACCTACAAGGAGTTGGCTGACTGGTCCAACCGCCTGGCCCATGCGCTGGTTGAAAATTACGGGGTGAAGCCCGGCCATCGCGTGCTGATCCGCTCGGGCAACAATCCGGCACTGGTCGCGGCATGGCTTGCGGCCACCAAGGCCGGCGCCGTCGTCGTCAACACCATGCCGATGCTGCGCGCGGGCGAACTGGCGAAGATCATCGACAAGGCCGAGATTGCGCTGGCGCTGACCGACAGCCGCATCGCGGACGAACTGGTCGCATGCGCGAAGACTAGCCGGTTTCTCAGGCAGGTCGTGAACTTCGACGGCACCTCGAACCATGATGCCGAACTCGACCGGGTGGCGCTGAACAAACCGGTGAAGTTCGATGCGGTCAGGACCGGGCGCGATGACGTCGCCCTGCTGGGATTTACCTCGGGCACCACGGGCGAACCCAAGGCGACGATGCATTTCCATCGCGACCTGATGATCGTCGCTGACGGTTACGCCAGGGAAGTCCTTGGCGTCACCGAGGATGATGTCTTCGTCGGCTCGCCGCCGCTGGCATTCACGTTCGGGCTCGGCGGGCTCGCGATCTTTCCGTTGCGGTTCGGAGCGACGGCGACACTGCTGGAAAACGCGGCGCCGGGCGAGATGGTCAAGATCATCGAAACCTACAAGGCGACGATCTGCTTCACTTCACCGACGGCGTATCGCGCCATGATGGCCGCGATGGACAAGGGCGCGGACCTGTCGTCGCTGCGGATTGCGGTTTCCGCCGGCGAGACGCTGCCGGCGCCGGTCTTCGAAGCCTGGACTGACAGGACCGGCAAAACGATTCTGGACGGGATCGGCTCTACCGAATTCCTGCACATCTTCATCACCAACCGCGTCGGCGACGCGGTCGCCGGAACGACAGGGCATCCGGTTTCCGGCTATGAAGCAAAGATCGTCGATGACGAAATGAACGAGTTGCCGCCGGGTACCGTCGGCAAGCTCGCGGTGCGTGGGCCGACCGGATGCCGCTATCTCGCCGACAGCAGGCAGTCGAACTATGTGCGCGACGGCTGGAATCTCACGGGCGATTCATTCGTGCAGGACGCAAGCGGCCGGTTGTCCTTTGTCGCACGCTCGGACGACATGATCGTGTCCTCCGGGTACAACATCGCAGGTCCCGAGGTCGAGGCGGCGCTGCTGTCGCATCCGGCGGTCGCCGAATGCGGGGTGGTCGGCGCTCCCGACGAGGCGCGCGGCCTGATCGTCAAGGCCTATGTGGTCCTCGCAGGCGGCGCTGAAGCTGACGCCGCGCTGACACAGGCGTTGCAGGATCACGTGAAGCGCGAGATCGCGCCCTATAAATATCCGCGCGCGATCGAATACGTCACGCACCTGCCGAAGACCGAAACCGGCAAGCTGAGGCGCTTTACGCTGCGGCAGATGGCGACCGCCGGCGGCGCGTCGACGCCCGGTGTCGCTGCGGAATGAACTCGATTGCGAAGGAGAACAGCCGGTGACCGCACCAAATGGCCCCGCCTTGACAGTCGTGGCTGCCCCAAAGGGCGATAGCCCCCAGGTGCTGCAGCCGAACGGCTGGCCGACGCCGAAAGGATACGCCAACGGCATGGCGGCCGATGGCCGTCTCGTGGTGACCGGCGGCGTGATCGGTTGGGACACCGATGGCCATTTGGAATCCGACTTCGTCGCACAGGTGCGTCAGACGCTGAGCAACATTACCGAAATCCTTGCCGCAGGTGGGGCGCGCCCGGAACATCTGGTGCGCCTGACTTGGTACGTCGTCGATATCGAGGAATATCTGGCAAACCTCAAGAGTCTCGGCCGGATCTATCGCGAGATTTTCGGCACGCATTATCCGGCGATGGCGCTGGTGCAGGTGGTGCGGCTGGTCGAGAAAGCGGCGCGCGTCGAAATCGAGGCGACGGCGGTGGTGCCGCGCTGATTTGACATTGTGCCCGCGAAGCCCAGTCGCTACCCGGGCACCTGTATCTGCTTGGCGGCCTCGAACGCCGCCAGCCGCTCGCTGAGCTTGCCGTTCGTCATGCCGGCCCGGGCGATGATGGTGGGGACGGGTAGCGTCTCGAAAAAGTGGCAGGCCACGCGATGGCCGGGTGACGCTTCGCGCAGCTTCGGCTCCTCTGCCGAGCAGCGCGCCTGCGCGTGCGGGCAGCGGGTGTGGAAACGGCACCCGGTCGGCGGGTTGAACGGGCTCGGCACGTCGCCCTGCAGCATGACGCGCTTGGTGCGCAGGCTTGGGTCCGGCTTGGGGATCGCTGCCAGCAGAGCCTGGGTGTAGGGATGCAGCGGACGGTCATAGAGTGTCTTCTTGTCGGCGATCTCGACCAGCTTGCCGAGATACATCACCGCGACACGGTCGCTGATGTGTTTCACCACGGCGAGATCGTGGGCGATGAACAGATAGGAGAGGCCGAAGCGCTGCTGCAGATTCTGCAGCAGGTTGACGATTTGCGCCTGGATCGAAACGTCCAGCGCCGACACCGGCTCGTCGCAGACGATCAGGTCGGGATTGGCGGCAAGCGCGCGCGCAATGCCGATACGCTGGCGCTGCCCGCCCGAGAATTGATGCGGATAGCGCCTGGCATGTTCGGGCAGCAGTCCGACGATTTCCAGGAGCTCGCGGCCGCGCGCGGCCTGCGACTCGTCGTCGCCGATCTCGTGCACGCGCAGCGGCTCGGCCAGGATCTCGCCCACGGTCATCCGCGGATTGAGCGAGGCATAGGGGTCCTGAAATATGATCTGCATGTGCCGGCGCAAACGGCGCAATTCGTCCTTGTTGAGGTTTGCGATCTCCTTGCCCTTGAAGCGCACCGAGCCCCCCGTGGGGTCCATCAGGCGAAGCACCAGGCGTCCGGTAGTCGACTTGCCGCAGCCGGACTCGCCGACAAGCGCCAGCGTCTCGCCGCGGGCGATCTCGAAGCTGACGTCCTCGACGGCGCGCACCAATCCTACGACCTTGCGGCGGATGAGGCCGCGGCTGACCGCAAAATGCTTGACCAGGCCATCGACCTGCAAGACCGGGACATCGTGGGCGAGCGCACTCATGACATCACCTCGACCGGCGCCTTCCAGCACGCCACCTGGTGGCGGGGCGCAATATCGCGCAACGGCGGCGGCTGCTGGCGGCAACGCAGGTCCGCGAACGGACAGCGCGGCGCGAAGCGGCAACCCTTGGGCTGGTTGTTGGGGCTGGGCACCATGCCCTCGATGGTGGCGAGCCGCTTGCGGTCGACATCGATGCGCGGGATCGAGCCGAGCAGCCCGATCGTATAGGGATGCTGCGGATCGGCGAACAGGTCGTTGACGTCGGCACTCTCGGCGATGCGGCCGGCATACATGACAAGCACCTGGTCGGCGACCTCGGCGATGACGCCGAGATCGTGGGTGATGATCAGGATAGCCATGCCGAGCCGCTGCTGCAGGTCGCTCAGCAGGTCCAGAATCTGGGCCTGGATGGTGACGTCGAGCGCCGTCGTCGGCTCGTCGGCGATCAGGAGCGACGGCTCGCAACTCAGCGCCATCGCGATCATGACGCGCTGGCGCATGCCGCCCGACATGTTGTGCGGATAGTCGTCGACGCGCTGTGCCGGCGAGGGAATCCGCACCAGGTCGAGCATTTCGATCGCGCGCGCTTTTGCGGCGCGCGGCGACATCTGGGTATGGGCCAGGATCGCCTCGACGATCTGCTGCCCGACCGTGTGGACCGGGTTGAGCGAGGTCATCGGCTCCTGGAAGATCATCGACATCTTGCCGCCGCGCAGCTTGCGCCGCTCGTCCGCCGATAGTTTCAGCATGTCGCGATCGCCGAACAGCACTGCCTCGGCCTCGACCTTGCCCGGCGGGCTCGGCACCAGCCCCATCACCGACAGCGACGTCACGCTCTTGCCGCAGCCGGACTCGCCGACAAGGCCGATAGTGCGTCCGCGGGGAACGCTGAAGCTGATACCGTCGACCGCGCGGAACAGGCCGCGGTCGGTGGCGAAGTGGGTCTTCAGGTCGCGAACCTCGAGCAGCGTGTCCATCAGAAGGAGTAATCCAGTCCCTTGTAGAAGGTGTTCTGATAGAGCATGTGCGGCCGAACGTCTTTCAGCTTCTTGACGCTCGTCGTGAACATGGCGATGTTCATGACAGGCATCCACAGATGCTCGTTCATCACCTTCTCCTGCACGCGCGCGTAGTTGAGCGCACGCTCGGTGTCGGTCAACGCAGCGCGTCCGGCGCGAAGCCAGTCGTCGGTCTCGTTGTCCTTCCAGTTCATGCGGTTGGGTGTCGGGATGTTCTTCGAGTTGAAATAGATGTTCATCAACTCACCCGCCGAAAGGTAGGGAACCGTCACGGTCCACAGTTCGTAGTCCTGCTTGGCCATCTCGGCGGGCGCGATCGTGGAGTCGAAACCCACGATCTTCCAGTCGACGCCAATCTTGCGCATATAACCCTGGATCGCTTCGGACACGCGCGGGAAGTAGGCGACCTGCGTGAACAAGACCTTGGGAGCGAGCTTGACGCCGTCCTTCTCGCGGATGCCGTCGGCGCCAACCTTCCAGCCGGCCTCGTCAAGCAGCTTCTTGGCGCGTTCGACGTCTTCCTTGATGACGCCCTTGGTCTTCTCCGCGAAGTCGAGCGCCTTTGGGTCGACGAATGTGAGCGCAGGCTCGGCATTACCCAGCATGATTCCCTTGACGATGTCGGCGCGGTTGATCGCGATGTTCATCGCCTCACGTACGCGCTTGTCGGAAACCATGGGGCGCGAGATCTTGTAGCCGTAGTACATGAGCTGGAAGTTAGGCTTTGCTTCCTGGACGGTCAGGGTAGGCGCAGACTTGACTTGATCGATGAACTGCAGCGGAACCTGATGGGTGAGGTCGAACTGCCCGCCCATGATGGCAGCGACGCGGCTCGCGTCTTCGGGTACGATCTTGATGCTAAGCTTCTCGAACTTCACCGGGCCCTTGTTCTTGTACATCGACGGGCCCCATTTGTAGGCGTCGTGTCGCTTCAGCACGATCTCGGTGCGCGGCTGCCAGCTCTCGAAGCACCACGGGCCGGTGCCGTCGATTCCCTTGATGCCGTAGTCCTTGCCCAGCGACTCAACGCTTTCCTTGTTATGGATGGCGTTGGTGTACATGGTGAGTTGCAGCAGCAACTCGGAGTAGGGCTCGTTCAGCTCGTACTGGACGGTGTAGGGGTCGGGCGCGCGCAGTTCCTTGATGTCACCGGCGCGCCAGGCATATGGCGCCTTGGTTTCCGGATCCTTCAGGCGCTTGAAGCTGTAGATCACATCGGCGGCGGTGAACTTCTTGCCGCTGCAGAAAGTCACGTCGTCGCGCAGCTTGAATGTGTAGGTCTTGCCGTCCTCGCTGATCGTCCACGATTTTGCGAGATAGGGGATCGCTGTCTTGCCGTCCCAGTCCAGTGCCACCAGGGTGTCCTGGAACATATTGACGATGTCCGATGTCGGCGACCAGGTCGTGCGCTGACCATCATAATGCGGCGCGTCCAGCGACTTCATCACCCGCAATGTCTGCGCTTCGGTCCCCGACGATACGGCGGCCGCTGCCAGCAGTGTCACGACTCCTGTAAAAAAGCTGCGCATCGTGTTGTCTCCCCTCGTGGTGTTTTTCTCAGCGCGTTACGTCCAGCCCCTTGTAGAACGTATTCTGGTAGATCATGTGCGGCTTTGCGCCCGTGATCTTCTTGCTGGCGACCTGGTCCATGTTGATATTGAGCACGGGCATCCACAGGTGCTCGCGCGTCACCTTCTGCTGCACCAGGCCGTAATACTTGGCCCGATCGGCCTCGGTCAGCGCGGAGCGGCCCTGTTTCAGCCAGGCATCGGTTTCGGCGTCCTTCCAGTTCATCCGGTTGGGCGTCGGAATGTTGGCGGAATCGAAATAGATGTTCATGAGATCGCCGGCTGACAGATACGGCACCGTGACCGACCAGATTTCGTAGTCCTGCTCCGCCATCTTCACCGACGCGATGGTCGAGTCCCATGGCTGCAGGCGCCAGTCGACGCCGATCTTTCTGAGATAACCCTGGATGGCGTCGGCGACGCGGGCCGAGTTGGCATTGGCGGTGAAATAGACCTTCGGCGCGAGCTTCAGTCCGTCCTTTTCACGGACGCCGTCGGCGCCGGGCTTCCAGCCGGCCTCGTCGAGCAGGGCCTTGGCGCGTTCGAGGTCTTCCTTGACGATGCCCTTGGTGGCGGGGTCGAAGTCGAGCGCTTCCGGGTCAACGATGTTGAAGGCGGGGTCCGCATTACCGAGCAGGATGGCCTTGGCGATCTCGGCGCGGTTGATGGCGATGCTCATGGCTTCGCGGACGCGCCGGTCGGACACCATCGGCCGCGTCGTCTTGAAGCCGTAGTAGAGCAACTGGAAATTCGGCTTGGCCGGCGTCACGGTCAGCATCGGGGCGGCCTTGGCCTGAGAAATGAACTGCGCCGGAAACTGGTGGGTGATGTCGAACTGGCCGGACATCATCGCCGCTACGCGGCTGGAGTCCTCCGGCACGATCTTGATGACGAGCTTCTCGAATTTCACCGGCCCCTTGTTCTTGTACATCGAAGGGCCCCATTTGTAGGCGTCGTGGCGCTTCAACACGATCTCGGTGCGCGGCTGCCAGTGATCGAAACACCACGGTCCGGTACCGTCGGCTCCCTTGATGCCGTAGTCCTTGCCGAGCGTCTCCACGCTCTCCTTGTTGTGTATGACGTTGGTGAACATCGTGAGCTGCAGCAGCAGTTCGGAGAACGGCTCCGCGAGCTCGTATTCGACGGTGTGGGGATCGGTCGCGCGCAGTTCCTTGATGGGTCCGGCGCGCCAGGCATAGGGTCCCTTGATTGCGGGATCCTTGAGACGCTTGAAGCTGTAGACGACGTCCTCGGCCGTGAATTTCTTGCCGCTGCAGAAGGTGACGTCGTCGCGCAGCTTGAACGTATAGGTCCTGCCGTCCTCGCTGATCGTCCACGACTTGGCGAGATAGGGGATCGGCGTCTTGCCGTCCCAGTCGAGCGCGACCAGCGTATCCTGGAACATGTTGACGATGTCCGAGGTCGGTCCCCAAGTCGTGCGTTGCGCATCGTAATGCGGGGCATCGATGCCCTTCATCAAGGTGAGCGTCTGGGCCGTTGTCGGCGCGGCCATTCCGAACGTCAATGCCACACTCAGAATCAATCTGATCATGTCTGCAGCCTCGGATCGAGGACGTCGCGGAATGCGTCGCCCAATAGATTGGCGGCAAGCACGATCACGAAGATCGCAAAGCTCGGTATCGTCGCGATGTGCGGCGCCATGAACAGGAAGTCGCGGCCCTGCGCCGCCATCATGCCGAGTTCGGCGGTCGGCGGCTGCGCGCCCATGCCGAGGAAGCCGAGCGCTGCGCCGATCAGGATGATCTGGCCGAAACGAAGCGTGAGGAACACGAAGATCGTCGAAATGCAGTTCAGCGTCAGGTAGCGCCAGATCAGCGCGCCGTCGGACACGCCGACCGCGCGACCGGCTTCCATGAACTCCTGGCCCATCACGCCAATCGCGGCGCCGCGCGCGACCCGCGCGACATCGGGCACGGTCGCAACGACGAGCGCAATCACCACCGCCGCCAGTCCCGCGCCGAAGATCGCGGCCACCGCAAGGCCGATCAGGATCGCGGGGAACGCCAGCATCACGTCGACCAGCCGCATGATCCAGCCGTCCAGCCGCCGGTAGTAGGCGGCGAGGATACCAAGCACGCCGCCGATCAGCCCGCCGACGATCACGCCGACCAGCCCTAGCATCAGCGTATTGCGTGTGCCGTAGATGACGCGGCTCAGGATATCGCGGCCGGTGTTGTCGGTGCCGAACCAGTGCTCGGCACCAGGCGGCTGCATCACCTTGGTCAGATCGGTGTAGTAGGGATCGTAGGGCGAGATCAATGGTGCAAACACCGCCGCGAGCACGACTGCGGAGAGTACCAGCGCTGCGACGGCGGCGACCCGGTCCCGCGCCAGCCGGCGCAGCACGCCGGCACGGGCGAAGACGCCGGTTTCCTGCTCCTTCACGAAGCCTTGCTCGAGAGCCTCGACGCTCATCTTCGCCTCACCCTCGGATCGAGATAGACGTAGAGCACGTCGACCAGGAGATTGATCGATAGGAAGGCGATGGCGAGGATCATGATCGCGCCCTGCGCCGTCGGAAAATCGCTGGAGACGATGGCGCCGACAGCGAGCCGGCCGACGCCGGGCCACGAGAACATGGTTTCGGTGACCACCGCGCCGCCGAGCAGGAAGGCTGCCTGCAACCCGATCAGGGTAACGACGGGGATCAAGGCGTTGCGCAGCGCGTGATGAACGATCACCGCCGTCTCGCGCAGTCCCTTGGCGCGCGCCGTGCGCACGAAGTCGGCGCCCAGCACTTCAAGGACGGCTGTGCGCGTCAGGCGCGCGATCGGGCCGATCAATACTGCGCCGAGCGTCAACGCCGGCAGGATCAGGCTCGGCAATCCGCCGTCCCATATCGGCCCGGTGCGGCCCGTAAACGGCAACAGCCCCCACTTGAAGCCGACATACTGAATCAGGATCAGGCCGATGAAGAACACCGGCATCGATACGCCCGCCACCGAGCATGCCATGATGATGCGATCGGTGATGCGGCCGCGATTGACCGCCGCCAGCGTTCCAAGCGCGAGGCCCAGCGGCACTGCAAGCAGCATCGATCCCACCATCAGTTCGACCGTGGGCCCGATCGTCATCGCCAGTTCCTCGCTCACCTCACGGTTGGAGATGATGGAGCGGCCGAGATCGCCGCGCAGCACACGCAGGATGTATTCGAAGAACTGGACCGGGATTGATCGGTCGAGGCCGAGCTCCTCGCGGATCGCGGCAATGGTTTCGGCCTTGGCGTCAGGGCCGGCGATGATCATCGCCGGATCGGCGGGCACGACCTGCAACAAACAAAAACAGAGGAAGAGGACCCCGAGCAGAGCGGGGAATGAAATCAGCAGGCGATGGACGATCTGTTGTCCCATGCGACGCCAACGGACCGGTTAGGCCATAGGAACGCGCCGCCGCTTACGCTGACGTTGTGCAGTCCCCTCCCTGGCAGCCGCGCTTCGTCCGACGTGCGCAGCATTTGTTTATCGCGCGATAGTGACATGCGTCGGAGGCGGCGTCACGCCTAATCGTTCTGGCTGCGGCGTTTTGCGCTTGAATCCGCAACGAGTTCTTGCAATGCAAGAAAGTCCGCGTCGCGAAATTTACCGCGCATGCCGGAGTGTCGCGAGTCGTAAGAATTGCCAGCAGTGACGGCTAATTCTTCACGCGACGCGTTTCCAACTTTGTTTGCCCTGTGTCGGCGAATGGCTCGATGGATGTCCGAACTCGGGATCGCCATCCGCGAGAAGCATCACCTCGACACAGTCGGCGTTCAGGCGCTCGTTGTCGACGATTCGGCCCGCAAGCAGTTGCGCCTGTGATGGATCGTCCGTTTGAACATCGACCCGGCGCTGCAGGCACTTGAAGCTATGGCCGTCGGAATTGCAGAGATCCTTGTAGAAGGAGACACGGTACGTATTCATCTTGCACTCCATTCCTTCCGGAAAGGCGCCGCAGCTTACTCCCGCTCCATCATGCCGGACAGCCGCCAGCGAGTTGCGTCCAACGATTTAATGTCGGAACTGACTCGACATCCTGTAGGTGCAAACCGCGATCTCGATCACCTAATGGAGGTATCCGGCGGCCCGCAGGAGTGATGGGGCCAATTTCTGTCCGACTTTCCCGGCCAAGGGCCAAGCGCGGCGCAATGGCGTGCCGCTGCCGATTAGGCATAGTATAAAGGCTTCAAATCGGATTCCTTGACGGGGATCAAATTTGGCGTGTGCCGGATTGGCTACACTTGGGTGCGGAAGGACAGCCAGCGAGATGGGGATCCGCCCAACCAAAGTGCCTGGCCGTAACAAGGTCTCATCGGCAACACCCGATTGCGCAACAGCGTTTCAGAAAATCGCGCGGGACTGTGTCACGAGCATCAAGGCGCATCATCGCGGCGCACGCGCCGCCGATGCCGAGGCGGTGCACCAGATCCGGGTCGCGATCACGCGGTTGCGCGCCGCCGTGGCGTTCTTCGGGACGATCGTGATCGACGCCGAATGGCTCCGCCTTAAAAAGGAAATTGCGTGGCTGAATGCGTCGCTCGGCGCAGCACGCGATAGCGACGTCTCGGTAGAGTATACCCGACGCAAGCGGTACCAGGCGTGGGCGGAGCGCGAGATCGGCGACGGTCTCGCCCGGCGTCGGGTGCGGGACCACGAACGGTTGCTTCGCAGCCTGCGTTCCGTCCGGTTTCAGCGCATGATCGTGGCGATGGCGGACTGGGTCGAGGGCGGGCCGTGGCTGGGGCGCTGGCAACGGCGCGTGCGCCGCGATGGCGCCGGGTCGCTGGACGCCTATTGTGCGCGCGAACTGAACCAATGGCGAAAGCGTTTGATCCGCAAGGGACGGGACCTCGAAAATCTCACCGCTTCGCGCCGGCATCGCCTGCGGATCAGGAGCAAGCGTTTTCGCTACATGCTGGAAGCGCTCGCGGAGCGGATTGCGGTGCGCGAGTTGAAGCATCTGCACGCAGCAGCCAAGCGCCTGCAGCGCGCCTTGGGCGATCACCGCGATCTCACGCGCCTCGCCGGCCTTGCCCGGTCATCGCCTGGAGAAGGTGACAAACGAAAGGCTCCGCCGGGCTACCGCCGTCGCAAGCAAGATTTGATGGAGGACGCCATCGAGGCCTATCGCGGCCTCAAGCGGGCTGGCGTAGGGTAACCTGCCATTCGCGGCACGCCGCCGCCGCCGGCAAGCTTCCGGGGTTGATGTGCATCAAGCCTGACTGCGAAACCTTCGGTTACGCTGGGCGGAGAGCGCCGGGGCGCTGGTCGCGCACCCCGCCACATGTCTGGGAGAACGGCGATGTTCAGGAACATTCTGGTTCATCTTCCTTCGGAGCGTCCGGTCAGGCCGGTGGTTGACCTCGCCATCGCCCTGAGCGCCGCGCGCCGGTCGCATCTCGATGCCGTGGCCGCCGGCTATGAATCGATGGGCACCATCGGGATGGTGGCGGAGGGCGGCGGCGCCGCCGTTGCCGCCGTGATGGGAGACCAACAGGAGCGTGCACTCGAACGCGCGAACGCTGCGATTTCCGTGTTCGAGATCGAAGCCAAGCTCGCCAAGATCGCCTACGGCATCAGGTCCTTTGCGGCGGTTCCCGCCGAAGCTGGCCAAACCATCGCAACGCTTGCCAGGCTCTACGACATGACGATCGTGCTGCAGCCGGATTCCTCGAATGCCAGCTACGACAATTACATTCCGCATGAGATCCTGTTCAATTCAGGCGGGCCCATGCTGATGGTTCCCTACATCCAAAAGGGGCCGCTCGATGCTCAGCATGTCGGGATTGCCTGGGACGGCAGCCGTCTTGCCGCGCGGGCGTGGCGGGATGCGTTGCCGTTCCTGATGGGCGCCAAGGCCGTGACCGTGATTGCGGTCAACGAGGAAGCGAGCGAGGCATCCTCGGACCGGCTCGTCAGCCATCTGACCCGGCGTGGCATCGCGGCACGGGTCCAGCGCCTGACGACGGAACGCGGCAATGTTCAGGGCGCCATTCTGTCGATCGCGGCCGAGAGCAATATGGGCCTGCTGGTGATGGGCGGATACGGCCATTCGCGGTTGCACGAGCGAATTCTCGGCGGCGTCACGCGCAGCATGTTCGACACCATGACCGTGCCGGTGCTGATGTCGCACTGAACTGCAGCACATGGCGAACGAATGATCGCGACCACGTCGAACCTGATCAGCGGCCATTCGCTGAACCGACCGGCCATGCCGTTGTCCTCGGACGCGTCACCGGTGGCGCGCCTCGATGGTCAGGTCGCGGCCGCGTAACCTGCCCCGCCGGATCGACCATCGTTCAAGGCTATTTTGCATCACTTCGGTGAGCGTCGGGTGGGCGTTCAGCTTCTTTTCCGGAACGCATGCAATGATCGCATTCCGATCCTGGACACCTTGCTCGTCGACGATCCAGGCTGCCAGCCGGTCGCCGGCAAGCCGCGCGGCGATCCGATCGGGTACCGGGTCGATATCGTTTGCGACCAGCACATTCATGACGATGCGGCCGCCGGGCGCCAGGCGTGCGCGGATGGCATCGCAAGTTTCGACATCGAATTCGTTCTCGAACCGAAAATCCGGACCGCCGACATCGATCGCTATTCCGTCGTAAAGGAAATCGTCATCGAGAATGAAAGTCCGGAAATCCGAAACCATCAGCGGCAGGCCGTCGGGCATCGCAAAGAATTTCTGGGCGATCACGAAGCTGATCGGATTGTTGTCGACGATCGTCAGCTTCTTGCCGATACGGGCCAGCCTGGTGGCGAGGTTTCCGCCGCCGCATCCCAGGATGAGGATATTTGTCGAACGATGCAAAAGCTCGTCCATGAGCTTGACGTAGCTGAAGACGCTCTCGCCGTCCGGCGTCGCCTGGCTCTGCCTGACGCCCTCCTCAAAGTAGATCCGCGTTCCATCCGCGGAGCATTCGACGATCTCGATCGCGCCGTTCCTGCCCTGATAGCGCCCCAGCAACCGCACCTGACATCACCATGCATCAGATAGTATGGTTAATACATCCTTTATCATGCCTTGAATGGGATGCCAGCAGAAACGCTGGCGCCCCCGGGCTTGATATGCAGCACCCCTGCATTGATGCTTGAGACCATAATTTAGATGGCATAGCTATAGTTGGCCGAATCGAGAGAGACGTCCCATGATTACCGCCAATCAACTCAGGGCCGCGCGCGCGCTCCTGAACATCGATCAGCGGCAAATGGCCGAATTGGCCGACCTTTCAGTTCCGACTATCCAGCGGATGGAAGCCAGCGATGGCGTCATCCGCGCCAATGTCGATTCACTCATGAAACTGGTTTCCGCGCTCGAGAGCGCTGGGATCGAGTTGATCAATCCGGGCGCCGCGAGCGCCACCGGGGGGCGTGGCGTGCGTCTTCGCGAGCATGTCACCAACCCCAAGATGAAGGTCAAGACGGTCCGCCAAGCCAAGTCCCCTGCCGCACGGACTTTGGAGCGGGTTCGCTAAACGTCTCACGATGGAACGGCGCCCGCGTCCGCATGTTCGAGCAGCGCCAGCAACCCTTTCAGCATGGCGGTGGGGGTAGGCGGGCAGCCGGGAATGTGGAGATCGACCGGGACGACCTCGGACACGCCGCCGACGACCGCGTAGCTGCTGGCAAAACATCCTCCGTCCCGCGCGCAATCGCCGATCGCGACGACCCATTTTGGATCGGGCGTCGCGTGATAGGTGCGTTCGAGCGCCTCGCGCATGTTTTTCGTCACCGGTCCCGTCACCATCAGGACGTCGGCATGACGCGGCGAGGCGACGAACCGCAGGCCGAACCGCTCGACGTCGTAATAGGCGTTGTTGAGTGCATGAATTTCCAGTTCGCATCCGTTGCAGGATCCGGCATCGATCTCGCGGATCGACAGGCTTCGGCCGAGCCGTCGCCGCGCGACCTGGCCGAGCGCGGTGGCAAGCTCCGCCACGGCGGCGTCATCGGGCGATGGCGCCCGCTCGGTAAGCGGCCGGCGAAACACGCTTTCAAAGAGCAGCTTGCGCATCGCGTGTTTCCTTTACAGATCGTGGCCCGAATAGGAACAGTTGAACGACTTGTTGCAGAGCGGAAAGTCGGCGACGATGTTGTTCTCGATCACGGCTTCCAGCAGCGGCCATTGAAACCAGGACGGATCGCGCATGTGGCATCGTTCGATCAGGCCATTGCGCAGGCGCAGCCAGACCAGAACCTCGCCGCGGAATCCCTCCACCATCGCCATGCCCTCGCGCACCTCCCCGCCTAGCGGAACTTCCTTGCGTGTCGGACCTTCGGGAAGCCGGCTCAGGATCTGGTCGATCAGCGAAATGCTTTGCTCGACTTCACGTATCCTGATCCAGACTCGCGCGTTGACGTCGCCCTCGCTGAGGACAGGCACGTCGAAACGCAGGCTGTCGTAGGGCGGATAGGCGATTGTCCGGCGCGCGTCGAACGCGCGGCCCGAGGCGCGGCCGACATAGCCGCCGGCGGCATATTGTCGGGCGAGCGGCGGCGTGAGTGTTCCGGTATCGACGGTACGATCCTGCAGCGAAGCGGTGTTGTCATAGAGTTCGACAAGCGCGGGAAAGCGCAGGCGGATATTGTCCAGCATGGCCTGGATGGTTTCCGCCCCGCCATCGCCGATGTCGCGGCTGACACCGCCGGGCACGATAATGTCGCGCATCAGACGATGGCCGAAGGCGGCGCCTGATGCGCGCAGCACGCTCTCGCGCAACACGCCGCAATGCGCGTGCATCAATGCGAAGGAGGCATCGTTGCAAATGGCGCCGATGTCGCCGAGATGGTTGGCGAGTCGCTCGAGTTCTGCCTGCAGCGCGCGCAGAAACACGGCTCGATCAGGCACGGCAAGATCCAGAGCGACTTCGGCTGCGCGCGAAAACGCGTAAGCGTAAGCTACCGTGCTGTCGCCCGACGTGCGGCCGGCAAGTTGAACGCCGCGCGCGAGACTGGCGCCAGTCATCAGCCCGTCGATGCCCTTATGGACGTATCCAAGCCGCTGTTCGAGCCGGACCACGGTCTCGCCGCTGGCGGTAAAGCGGAAATGTCCGGGCTCGATGATGCCCGCATGCACCGGGCCGACCGCAATCTGGTGCAGGCCGTCGCCTTCCGCGGCGAGAAAACCGTAGGGTGCGGCCTTCGGCAATGTGTCGATGCGATCCCCCAATGGAAAGCGCACGCCCCAGCGGTTGTGGTCGAGCCAGGGGCGGGCATCGGGCGAACTTTCGGCGGATAGTCCGTACAGGTCGTGGATGGTGCGTTCCAGCCGCAATGCCGGCGGATGATGCTTGGCGACGGAGGGAAACGTGCGGTCGGGGCAATCCAGGCTGACGACCGTGATCTCCGTAGTCTGTCCATCCATGATCGCCATGTGCACCGTTGCGGGCTCGCCCCAGAGGCCGAGCAGACTCCAGCGTCCATGCGCCAGCTCGCTCGCCGCAAATGTCCAGACCGAAGCATCGACCGCAACGCGCGGCCACGGGCCGTATTGCCCGACC
>LNFM01006351.1_pt1 | contig 24800 bp, 29 predicted proteins | sample 596031 | NCBI WGS metagenome assembly LNFM01 (sample SAMN04254537, study PRJNA301005) | activated carbon metagenome | isolation source: dual media filters at the Ann Arbor, Michigan drinking water treatment plant | place: USA: Ann Arbor | reverse complement strand
ACTCGTGATCGCACGCCGCATCCCAGGCCTCGCAACTCATGCGTGCAGAGCAAAAAATAAGGAAGTTCTGCGATGAATCGGGTCATTGCGGGCACCACGATTGCGCGCTAGTGCTTCCATTGGTCCCGATACTTCATAGGAAAAAATTGGCGTGATCGCGGTGGCGGAACATCTGCGGGGGACGATCGAGGGCGGCTTTGGCCGCCGTCTCGCCGCCGCGGCCGCCGTCAGGACCGCGCCAGGCGCTTCAGGGACTCGTGCGGGCCGCGGGGTCTTCGCGCTGCTTCCCGCCGGCTTCGTCGCGCCGCCCGAAGCGGCCCCCGGCCATGCCGCGACCGCCGATTCCATCGAGACCGCGAGCATCGTTCTTTCAGCCGCCGCCGCTCCGCGCGCGCGCCGCCGTGCCACACGGTCCGCCACGCGCCGGCCCGCCGGCGCGCGCCGTCCTTCCGCCAAAGGCGGCCGGGGCCGAGGTCGACCGGCCCGCTCGGGCCGCGCCCCGCTTTATCCCACGACCGCTTCCCGAAGCACTTCCAACGCACGCCAGCGTGATCGCTTGCCGCCGCGCGCCCGCAGCGGCGCCGGCCGGCACGCCCCGATTTCCACCCCCTGCGAGGACTGACCCATGGCGACCTTCATCGGCACCACCAACCCCGACACGACCGTGATGGGTGGCCAGAACGACAGTGTGCTCGGTGCGCCCGGCGCCAACACCAACCCCGGCGCCGGCGGCACGGCGGACAACGACACCCTCGATGGCGCGGGCGGCAACGATGTCATCTATGGCGGCGGCGGCAACGACAACCTGCAGGGTGGCGGTGGCTACGACAGCCTCTACGGCGGCGACGGCAACGACACCATCGACGCCGGGGAGCCGACCGGATCGAACAGCGGCCAGGAATTGCTGGACGGCGGCGAGGGCAACGACTTCCTCATTGTCAACAACAAGACCGACGTCGTTCTGGGCGGCGGCGGCAGCGACACGGTCGACATCTCCGCCATCGGCACCACTGGCTGGTCATATGACTCGGTCACGGACACTTGGACCAACGATGGCACCGCGGGTGGCGATCCAATTTCGATCACCGGGGTTGAGTTCTTCCAGAACGGCGACACGGTCACGACCGGGCCCTGCTATGCCGACGGCACCCTGATCGCGACCGCGCGCGGCGAAGTGGCGGTCGAGGACCTGCACGTAGGCGACCTGCTGGTCACCGCGCATGGCGGCGCGCCGCTGCAGCCCGTGATCTGGCTCGGCCATACCCGCGTCAACGTGGCGCGCCACCGGGACCGCGCGAAGGCCGCCCCCGTCCTGATCCGCGCCTGCGCCCTCGCCGATGGCGTGCCGCATCGCGACCTGCGCGTCTCGCCGGAACACGCGATGTTCCTCGACGGCCGCCTGGTGCCCGCGCGCCTGCTGGTCAACGGCAAGTCCATCATCCAGGAACTCTGGTGCCCCGAGCTGCCCGCGCACGGGTTGCTGGTGGCCGAGGGCGCGGTGTCGGAATCCTACTTCGACGACGGCAACCGCAAGCAGTTCGACAATTACGGCATCACCACGCTGTTCAAGGACTTCGAGAGCGAGCGCGGCAATGGCCGCTATGCCGAGGCCGCGTGCTACCCGCTGCTGCTGGACGGCGCCCCGCTCGATCGGATCCGCGCACGTCTGGACGGGCGCGCGGCGGCGGTGACGGACGGCACGGCGAAGCGCCGCTCCGCCTGAAGCGCGGCACCTCTGACCAGACCGGCGGCGGGTCCCAGGCGGGGCCCGCCGCTTGCGGTTTCGAGGCGCCCGCCGCCCCCCCTTTCCGCCTTGCTGCAGTGCAAAATAGCGGGCGATAACGCACCCGCGCACGAGGAGGCCCGTCATGGCGGAACGCAAACTCTGGTTGGTCTGGGGCGGCATCTTCACCGATTCGACCTGGCAGGACCTCGAACCCGGCAGCGAGGAATGCTTCGGCCCCTTCCACGACGCCGCAACCGGCGAGCGCATCTGGCGCGACGAGATGCGCCGGCGCGTCGACACGGCGCAGCACCGTCTTTTTATCATTGAAGTGCCGCGCCCCGGCGGCACCAGCGCGGACTGAACGGGGCGGCACGCGCACCGTCCGCGCCCACGCCCCGGGTCGGTACACCGCGAATCGCCGGTTGATCGCGGCCGGGCGCACCCCATTTCACATGTACGCGTGCTCCGCGCAGGGGCGCGGCGCCATGCCGCCGCCGCCCGGACAGCCCCCGCACTGGAGAACGCGATCCCCCGTCTCGTCGTCCACCACGTCACGACCTACCGCTACCGCCAGCCGGTCGCCTTCGGCGAGCACCGCATGATGCTGCGCCCGCGCGAAGGGCACGACCAGCGCATCATCGACGCCCGCATCGAGATCACGCCGCAACCCGAGCAGATCCGCTGGGTCCACGACGTCTTCGGCAACAGCGTGGGCGTTGCGCGCTTCGACCGGCGCGCGCAGCAATTGCGCTTTGCGAGCACCGTCGAGATCGACCACGCGCCGGTGAATGCCCTCGACTACCCGATCGAGCACGACGCCGAGACCTGGCCCTTCTCCTACGATGTCGAGGAGATGCCCGACCTCGCGCGGTCGATCGAACGGCAATACAATGATCCCGACCGCGCGGTGGACCGCTGGGCGCGCCGCTTCCTGCGCCGCGACGGCACGACCGGCACGCGCGCGCTGCTCACCGACCTCACGCACGGCATCCGCGAAGGCTTCGTCTACATCGCCCGCACCGAGCGCGGCGTGCAGGACCCGGCCGATACATTGAAGCGCGGATCGGGCACCTGCCGCGACTTCGCGGTGCTGCTGATGGATGCGGTGCGCTCGCTCGGCCTCGCGGCGCGCTTCGTGTCGGGATACCTGTATGTGCCCGAGGCCGGCGGGCGCGTCGGCGGCGGCGCCACCCATGCCTGGGTGCGCGTGTACGTGCCCGGCGCGGGGTGGGTCGAACTCGACCCCACCAACGGCATCATCGGCAATCGCGACCTCATTCGCGTGGCGGTGACACGCGACCACCGACACGCGCTGCCGCTGCACGGCACCTATACGGGGTTTCCGGCCGACAGCCTCGGCATGACGGTCGAGGTGCGGGTGACCGCGCTCGACAAGCAGCCTGTGATCTCGGCGGCGAGGTCGCCGGCTGCGTGATACCGGGCTGCGGCGACGTCGTCGCCGGCTGCAACCGGCGCCGCCCTGTTCCGTTTCCGGTGTGCGGCCCCGCCCTTGCATCGCACTTCGCCGGGCGCGCCGCGGCGCCGCTCGTGCCATGCCGACCCGCCCCGACTTCGTCGCGGCGCACTGAAGAAGGACACCGAGATGCGCATCAGCGCCGGCTGCCAGATCACCTACGACTGCCCGCAACCGACGCCGATGCTGCTGATGATCAGCCCACATCCCTCGCGCCTGCCCGACCTGGTCGGCCCGCACCAGGTCAGCTTCGACCCGCCCATCCCCGCGCGCGACTACACGGACAGCTTCGGCAATACCTGCACGCGGATCGTGGCCCCGCAGGGGCGCCTGGTGATCTCGACACGCCTGGTGGTCGAGGATAGCGGGCTGCCCGACGACCACGCGCCGGCCGCCTGGCAGCGCAGCGTCGAGGACCTGCCCGATCCGATGCTGATGTATCTGCTCGGCAGCCGCTACTGCGACACCGACCGGCTGTCCGACGTGGCGTGGACCCTGTTCGGCCAGGGCCCCACGGGCTGGGGCCGCGTGCAGGCGATCTGCGACTACGTGCACGAACGCATCCAGTTCGGATACGAACATGCCCGCGCCACGCGCACCGCGTCCGAGGCATTCAACGAACGCCGCGGCGTGTGCCGCGACTATGCGCACCTTGCCGTCGCACTGTGCCGCAGCGTGAACATTCCGGCGCGCTACTGCACCGGCTACCTGGGCGACATCGGCGTCCCGCCGCCCTACGGGCCGATGGATTTCGCCGCCTGGTTCGAGGTGTTCCTCGATGATCGCTGGCACACCTTCGATGCGCGCAACAACACGCCGCGCATCGGGCGCATCCTGATGGCCCGCGGGCGGGATGCCACGGACGTGGCGATCGCCACCACCTTCGGCCCCTGTACCCTGGCGGGCTTCAGCGTGATGACGGACGAGGTGGTCGCCTGACGGGCGGCTAGAACAGCGGCCGCAGCGGCGCCGGCTGGTCCCAGTACTGCGCGACGCGCCGCAGCGACCGCAGGTCGCCGATCGCCAGCCGCCCATCGGCGATGCGCACCAGGCCCATCCGCCGCAGGCGCTGGATGGTGCGGTTCGTGTGCACCGCCGAAAGCCCCAGCGCATCCGCGATGAGCGTCTGCGTCAGCGGGAAGGGCACCGAATCCTCGACCCGCAGGCCGGCCGACTCCGCGCGCTTGAACAGGCTGACGAACAGCGCCGCCACGCTCTCCATCGCGGTGCGCCGGCCGACCGAAAGCATCGCGTCATCCACCAGCCGTTCGCCATGCGCCGCCAGCCAGGTGAGGTCGAGCGCCAGCGAGGGATGCACGCGATAGACCGACCACACCGTGTCGCGCGCGAAGGCGCACAGCGACACGTCGGTCACCGCTTCCACCCCATGCGGGGCGACATCGAGCAATTCGGCCTGCAGGCCTAGGATATCGCCGGGCAGCAGGAAGCTCATGATCTGCCGGCGGCCGTCGGACATGGTCTTGAAGCGGAAGGCCCAGCCGGACAGCAGGGTGAAGACGTGCGCCGCCGCCTCGCCCTCCGCGACCACGGTGTCTCCCGCCACCACGTGCTTCTGCCCGACCTTGCGTCGCGCGATGAAGGCGAGTTCGCCATCCTGCAGGCGCTTGAAGCTTGGCAGCGGGCGCAGCGGGCAGCGCTCGCAGGGAAACGGGGGATCGAGTCCGGATCGGCGCATGGGGTAACGCGACTATAACACAGGTTAATGCAGGCGGGGGATCGATGCCCTAGCAGAAGGTCCCGCCCTCTCCCAGGAACCGCCGCCATATCCGCTCATCGCCTTCGCTCGTGCCGCGCCGCGCTCCTGCAGCCGGCCTCGGGCCTCAACGTCACGTCGGCGTTCCTCCCGGTCGTGGGGTCCGCCGTGCTGCTGGTCGCCGCCAGCAGCACTCAGGGTGGAGTGCCCTGGAACGTGCTGCTGCCCGCCGTGTTGGCGGCGGGAGCCTTGGCAGGCCTTCAGATCACGCTGATGCGGTCCCGCCTGCGCCGCCGCCGGGACGAAGCGGAGCGGCTGCGCGCGCTGCTGGAGGAGGAACGCGCGCTGCTGCGCGAAATGCAGCACCGCATCGCCAATGCGCTGCAGTTCCTGGCGAGCCTGCTGTCCCTGCAGGCCGAACGGATCAACGACCCCGACGCCGCGCGCGACGCGCTGGCGGATGCCGCGTCGCGCCTGGGCACCGTCGCGCGGATCCATCGCCGCCTGCACGAACCGCGCCTGTCCGGCGCCGCGCTGCCCGACCTGCTGCGCGACATCGCGGCCGGGATGCTGGCGGCGCGCGGCCTTGGCCCGGGCCTGTCTGACAAGGTTCAACTGACGATCGATGTTGCCGATGCGGCGCGCCGGCTCGACCCGATCCGCGCCACCGCGGTCGCGATGATCGTGGCCGAAGCCGCGACCAACGCCGCGAAGCACGCCTTCGACGCGACCGGCCGCGGCCACCTGCGCGTCGTGCTGGACCATCGCGACGCTGAATTCGTGCTGGCCGTGGCCGACGACGGACCTGGACCGCCGGATGCCGGCCCGACTGGCGAGAGCCTCGGCCTTCCGGTCATGCAGGCCATGGCGCGGCGCCTGGCGGGGCAGTTCCGCTTCGGGCCAGGCGCGACGGGCGGCGCCGAGGTGCTGGTGACTTTCCCGGCACGCGCCGACGCCTCTCCGATCGATGCCGCGGCGGCATAGCCATCCATCCCGGCAACGGCGCGCGCATCGGTCGGTTCCGGCCTCGACCGGTGCCGCACACTCCAAGCCCGACGACCTTGCAACCATGGGCGGCGCGGCGCGTTCACGGCCACACGACCGCACTCCCGCGGTGACACGGAGGCAAGACAGATGCGTTCCATCCTTCTCTATTTCCTCGGCGTCCCGGTCGTCGTGATCATCCTGTTGAACGTCTTCAACGTCATCTGATGACGACCCTCGAACCGAAAGACTCCGACCCATGACCCGCATGTTTCCCGCAATGATGGCGTTGGCCGGTGGGTTGGCGCTTTCCGCCTGCGGCGACTCGCCCGGGCAGCGGGCGGTCACTGGCGGCCTGCTCGGTGCCGGAACCGGGGCCGCGGTCGGATCGTTCTCCGGCAATGCCGGAACGGGGGCACTCATCGGTGGCGCGGTGGGCGCGGTGGGCGGCGCGGCGACGGCACCCGGGAATTTCTGACGGCGGCGCAGCGAGGGGGCGGTGGCCAGATGGCCGCCGCCCTTTTTCATGTCCGCCCAGGGCAAAAGGCCCGCGGGCGTGTACCGCGGGCCATCACGCACCGGTCAACGCCGCCGCAGCCAGGCCACGACGGCTTCGCCCGCCATGGCGCCGAGGACCGGCCCGGGTGCCGAGCCGAGCGCAAGCGCGGCCGCCTCCCGCATCGGGTTGCGCGTGGCCGCCGCGAGCATCATGCGGCGCACCGCCAGCGCTTCCTCCGCCACCGCGTCGTGCCGGCGCCGCGCCATCAGCGCGAGAATCCCCGCCACGGCGAGATCCGCCAGCGCGACGATGCCGCAGGCCGCGGCCAGGCCGTAGCGAGGCTCCAGCCAGGCGATCGCCGCAAGATGCGCCAGTCCGACCGCGGCAACGCCGAACAGCGCCGCCCCGGCCAACCAGCCGGCGCGACGCGCGGCGCTGCCCGCGCTGCGGCGCAGGCGCAGGCTCTCCGCCTGCGCCGCGACGCCGAGAAGCCGCAGCAGGCGCACGGCTCAGCGCCGCAGCAGCATGCCGATGGCGATACCGGCCAGCGCGGCCGCGCCGACGGCAACGATGGGCTGCTCCCGCACGGTGGCGGACAGCGAGTCCGTCTGCCGCCGCACCGCATCCATCGCGCCATGCGCGGCGTCCTCGGCACGGCCCGCGACATCGGCCAGCGCCGGGGTCACGCGGTCGCGCATCAGCGCCTCGACCTTCTCGCGCAGAACCGCGAGTTCGGCGCCGGCCGCGTCCTTCGCGTCCTTCGCGAAATCGGCGGCGGTGTCGGCGATGCCGGACGTCCTGTTGGTGTTCATGGGTGTTGCTCCTTGATAAGGGGTGTTGGGGATCACGACAGGTGGCTCCGCAGCATCCAGGCGGCCTTGTCATGCGCCGCGATGCGCGCCACCAGCAGGTCATGGGTCGCGAGGTCGTCCTCGACATCCTCGGCCAGCTTGCCCGCCGCGGCCGACAGCGTGGCGTGGTCCTCGCCGAGCATGCGCACCATCGCCGTCGAGTCCGGAATGCGCGCGGGCTCCGACAAGGTCGCCTGCGCCAGCATGCCCTCGATGGTCATCGGCGCCGGGCTGCCCAGCGCGCGGATGCGTTCGGCCAGCACGTCCACCGCCTTGAACAGCTCGGTGTACTGGACCTCGAAAAGCGTGTGCAGGCCGTGGAAATTCGGGCCCGTGACATTCCAATGGCAGGCCTGGGTCTTGCCCATCAGCAGGTAGGTGTCGGCGAGGAAAACCGTCAGGCCGTCCGCGGCACCGTCATTGGACTGCGCCCGGGCGGCGGGTTTCGATGGCATGGTGGTGCGCTCCGTCGTGCTCATGCCGGGGACAACGCCACGCTGCCGGGAAGGTTTCGTGCGGTTGCGCGGATTGCCAGGCAACCAACCGGGCCCTCGCGCGTTGCGCTGCGTGTCGAAAATTGGGGGACTGCACGTGCCATCGGATACCGAGCTCCCGCGGGGCGCGGCGCCCTCCGGGTCGGGCGCTCTCTGGGTGATTGCCGCCGTCATGGTCCTGGCGGTGCTTCATTTCGGTCGCGACGTGTTCATTCCCATGGCGCTGGCGCTGCTGCTCTCGGTGGTGCTGATCCCGGTGGCGCGGGTGCTCCAGCGTCTGGGGCTGCCGCGGGCGCTGGCGGTGACGCTGCTGCTGCTGCTCGCACTCGGTGCGATCGGCGGCGTGCTGCTGCTGGTGATCTCGCAGGTGCTGACCCTGGCCGCCGACCTGCCGAGCTGGGAGATCAACCTGCGCGAGAAGCTGCGCGCGCTGTCGGACGGCTCGGGCGTGCTCGACCGCGCGATGGGCACGCTGCGCAGATTGTCGGAGGAACTCGGCGGCGGGGCCGCCGCGACCGGCGCGCCGATGCCGGCGGCACCGGCGGCGGCCGGCGGCGGCACGCTTGAAGCCCTGCTCGACATGGCGGCCATGGTTGCCCACCCGGCCGCCTCGCTCGCGATCGCGCTGATCCTGATGGCCTACCTGCTGATGCAGCGCGAGGATGTGCGCGACCGCTTCCTGCGCCTGGCCGGCATGAAGGACCTGCACCGCACCACGCGCGCCATGGCCGACGCGACCGAGCGCGTCGGTCGCTACCTGCTCATGCAGATGCTGATGAACGGCATATTCGGGCTGGGCATGGGCATCGGCCTCGCGCTGATCGGCGTGCCCAACGCGCCGCTGTGGGGCGTGCTGGCGTTCGTGCTTCGCTTCATCCCGTTCATCGGCGCCTGGATCGCGCTCGTGCTCCCGCTCGCCGTGGCCTTCGCCACCAGCCCGGGCTGGATGGCGCCGGTGCTGGTCATTGCCCTGTTCGCGGTGGTGGACGGCATCGTCACCCATGTGCTCGAACCGATGCTGTATGGGCGCAGCACCGGCATCTCGCCGCTCGCGCTGCTTATCTCCTCGGCGCTGTGGACCGTGCTGTGGGGGCCGATCGGGCTGTTGCTCGCGCCGCCGATCACCGCCTGCCTCGCCATCCTCGGGCGCCATGTGCCGGCGCTGGCGTTCCTCGAGATCCTGCTCGGCAATACCGAGGTGCTGCCCGCGCCGCTGCGCTTCTACCAGCGCTACCTGGCGGAGGACCCGGACGGCGCCGCCGAGATCGCCGAACTCCATGCCGACACACACGGCCCCGCCACCGCGCTGCGCGACCTGGTGCTGCCGGCGGTCGCCGCCCTCAGCGCCGACCAGGCGGATGGCGCGCTGTCGGCCGCCGCGGTGCGCCGCATCAGCGACGGGCTCGCGGCGATCAGCGCCGCGCTGGTGGCCGATGAACCGCTCGCCCCCGAGGCGCACGCGCTGCGCGCGCTGCCCGCCGCCGGTGCGGTGGACCGGGCGCTGGCCGCGGTTGCCGCCGCGGCGGCGCGTATCCAGGGCTGGCGCCCGGCGGCCGATGGCGAGACGGCCGCCTTTGCGGTGCTGTGCCTGGCGCGCCCGGTCTCCGCGCAGCGCCTGCGCCGCGCGGTTGCGCTGGCGGGTGGAGTCGGAGGGCCATCCGTCGGCTTCGCGCTGGAGGATGCCGCCGTGGCCCAGCTGGGCACTGCCATCAGCCCCGCGCCGGTGCTGCGCAGCCTCGATGCACTGATGGCGCGCCTGCCGGGCGCGGGGACACCCGCGCCACGCAAGACGGTCGAGCGTGAAGCGCCGATCGCGCCGCCCGGGATCGCGCTGCCGGCCTGAGGCGCACGGCTTTCCGGCGGCGTCGCCGGAAGGCCGCGCCGGGAATGACAAAGGCGCCGGCCTTGCGGACCGGCGCCTATTCTACGTGTTGACCGGCTGCGTCAGGTCAGTCGGTGGCGCGTTCGATCGCGCGGCCGGCACGCTCCAGCGGGCCGCTCGGCGGATCCACCGCATCGCGCACACCCTCGGCCGCGCGGTCCACGCGCTCCCCGACGCGCTCGGCGGGGCCGTCGTCGCAGGCCACCAGCGGCACAGACAGGAGAAGCGCCGCGCAGGCGGCGCGCATCAGCGGGGTCATGATCCCTCCAAGGTCACGGTTGCCGCGCGTAAACGCGCGCAGGCGCCTCGGGTTTCATGACGACGGCACGGCACAGCCGCGTCAGGCCGCGCCGCGCAACGCCTCGGTCGGGGGAGACGCCAATGGGAAGCGGACGGACACGCTGGTGCCATCCGCCGTGGCGAACTCGACCTCGCCGCCCAGGTGGCTGGCGAAGCCGCGGATCAGTTGCATGCCCAGCCCGTCGCCCGCCTCCGCACCCTCGCCGATGCCCACGCCGTTGTCGCTGATGCGCAGCAGTGCCTCGTTGCCCTCGACGCGGAGCGAGATCGTGATGGTGCCGCGGCGGTCATCGGGGAAGGCGTGGCGCATCGAGTTGCTCACCGCCTCGGTCAGCAGCAGGGCGAGCGAGATCGATTCATCCGCGCCGAGCTCGATGTCGTCCGCATCGATGCGGATCGCCACGGGCTTGTCCCGCCCGCCGGCCAGCGCCTCGCTCAGCTGGCGCGACAATTCCTCGAGGAAGGGGCGCAGCGACATGCGCTGGAAGGTCTGGTTCATGTAGAGATGACGGTGCAGCGTCGCGAGCGCCTGGACGCGGTCGCGTGCCACGGCGAATTCCTGCCGCGCCGCCTCGTTGCGCACGCGGTCAGCCTGCAGGCTGAGCAGCGAGGCGACGATCTGGAGGTTGTTCTTCACGCGGTGATGGATCTCGGCCATCAGCAGGTCGCGCTGCTTCAGTGCGGCGGTTAGCGCCTGCTCGCGGTCCTCAAGTGCTGCGGCCGCGGCGGTCAGCGCCTGGTCGAGGTCGCGCACCTCCATCGGCACATTGCCGCCCGCCGGCGTTGCATAGGGGTGGCCCGGCACCCAGTTGCGCACGCGCTCCGCCAGCCGGCGCAGCGGTCGGGACACGCCGGCCTCGACCCCGATCAGGATCGCGGTGAGGCAGCCAAGCAGGAACAGCGAGAGTTCGATGAGCCGCCGTTCCAGCACGCCCCGCGCGGCGGCCTGGATGTCGCCGACCGGCAGGCCGACCAGCAGTTGCAGTCCCGATTCCAGCTCCTTGACCGACCAGGCATGCGCGCTGCCGTCGCGCGCGATGCCCTCGACCGTGGCGTCCTGTTGGCCGACCAGCTCGGCCAGGCGTTCGGGTACCGGCAGCGCGGAGGCCACGGCGGTGCCGATCGGCAGGATGGTGCCCTCATTGTCCAGTAGCCAGACATTGTGACGCGCGACGACCTGTGCATCGGCCGGGATGCGCAGCAGGAAATCGAGGAAGATGCTGCCGCCCACCATCGCCTGCAGGCTGCCATCCGCGGCCAGGATCGGCGCGATGCCCGGCAGCACCGCCCGCTGCGTGACCACGCCGATGGTGAACTCGCCAAGGGTGAAGGCGCGCGTGCGCTGGATGTTCGGCACATAGTCGAGGTTCGCGTAGTTCTGGCCCCGCGGCGCCGGCAGGCCGCTGCACAGCAGCACGCCCTGCGCGTCGAGCACCCAGAAATTCGAATAGCGTTGGGGCTTGAGCGCCCGCATGCGCGCCAGTTGCGCGTCGCAAGCCTCGGGCCCCTGGGCGAGCAGCGCGGGGTCGGCTGCAAGGCCGGTGACCATTTCACGCAGGGCGCCGACCGCGGCGCCGTGTTGGGCGAAGGCCACGGCGCGCAGCATCAGCACGTCGTTCTGCCCCCGCGCAAGCGCGGCCTGATAGGCCGACCAGGCATTGTTGCCGGAGATGGCCGCGATGGGGATGGTCGCCGCAGCGAACAGCGCCAAAAGCCGACCGCGCACGCCGCTTCGCCACCATCCGGTGCGGCGCCGGGGGCCAGGCCGCGACGCGCCGCCTGCGGTCATTTCTTCCTGTCCTGTTCGATCAGGCGCAGCAGTTCGGGCGGGATCGGCTCGCGCGCCACATCATCGAAAATTTGATGCAGGCCACGGCGCAGCCAAACGTCGAAGGCGGCGTCCGGCACCGTCGCCTTCCCGTTCCTGGCTGGCTTGGACGGCATTGGCGCCGCCTCAGCGTCCTCGTCGTCGTCAGGCTGGCCCATCATACCCCGTGGCGACGGCGTGCCGCCGGTCCCCCGCGGGCATGCTACGCGCAGCGGCGCGGCCGGCGCCAGTGCGCAAGGCGGGGGCCTTGCCGGTGCTGCCGCCGCCCGGTTCGCCCATCAGTCGCGCCTCGAGCGCACGGCGTGCGCGGAACACCCTGCACTTCGCCGTGCCGACCGCGCAGCCGGTCGCGGCGGCCACTTCCTCGTAGGACATGCCCTGGACCGCCACCATCACCAGCGCGATCCGCTGGTCCTCCGGCAGCCGCGCCATCTCGCGCCGAAGTTCGCCCAGCGCGATGTTGTCTTCCTGGTTGCCGCTGCGCGCGAAGGCGTCGGCCGGCGCATCGTCCATCTCGACGGTTTCGCGGCGGCGGCGGCGGTCGGAGATGAAGCGGTTGCGCAGGATGCGGTAGACCCAGGCCCCCAGATGCGTGCCGGGCGTGAAGCTCGCCTGGGCGGCGAGGGCGTTGGCGATGGCGGCCTGCACCAGGTCATCCGCCTCGGTGCGGTTGCGCGTCAGGGACAGTGCCTGGACCCGCAGCTTGGGCAGCAGCGCCACAAGCTCGTCGTGGAAGCAGAACCTGGCGCCGCTCGCGCCGATGACGGGGACGGTGTCGATGGTGGTGCTCATGATGGTCAAACGCGCCGGCGCGGCGTTCGGTTGCCTCGGAATGATGCGTTTTCCACAATACTGCCATGCTTCCTGCGCATGCAACCCGGCGCGCCCGGCGTCGTTACGGGCGTCATGCAGGTTTCCGGAACCGCCCCCGGCCCCATCGGCCTAGGCGCGCGGCCCCAGCCGGCGCGCCAGGGCGACCCGCGCGCGCGACACGCGCGCCTTCAGCGTACCCTCGGGCAGGCCGGTCACGGCAGCGGCCTCGGCCACCGTGAATTCCAGCGCGGCCACCAGCAGGATCGCCTCGCGCAGCGGTGCCGGCAGCTCGGCAATGGCCCGACCGAGTTCGCCAAGCTCCGTCACGCCCGGCTGCGTGGGCAACTGCGCAGCGTGCGGATCGATCGCGCCCAGCGCCCGCCGCTCGGTTCCGCTGCGCCGTGCCTGGTCCAGGAATGCATTGCGCAGGATCCGGAACAACCAGGCGCGCAGGTCGGTCCCGTCCTGCCACATCGCCTCGTGTTCCAGCGCGCGCAGCAGCGCCTCCTGCACCAGGTCGTCGGCGCGGCTGGCATCGCGAGCGAGGAAGCGCGCGAAGCCCCGCAGCTGCGGCGTCAGCTCGGCGATCGCATCCTGGAACCGGAAGCGTGCACCCTTCCCGCTGTGCTTCACACAATCGCCCGGCGCGACGCTTCCATATCGGTCATAATGCTCCCCTTGCAGCAGGTGCCAAGATGAACGCTTTCAACCAGACCGAGTTGCTGCGCGCGTTGCCCTATGCGCGCCGTTTCGCCCGCGCCGTGACCGGTGAGCGCGACAGCGGCGACGCGCTGGTGGCGCAGGTGCTCGGCGGACAGCTGCCCGACCTGCCGCCGCGCCTGGCGCTCTATGCCGCGATCGCGCAGGCGGCACCGGTGGCGCGGGCGCAGGCCGGGCTGCCGCAGACGCAGCGCCAGCTCCTGTTGCTGACCGCGCTCGAGGATCTTTCCCTGCCCGATGCCGCCCGCGTGCTGGGATTGAGCACCGAGGCCGTCGCCGCCGAGATCGAGGCTGCCCGCACCGCCCTGCGCGCCGTGACCGCCACGGACATCCTGGTGATCGAGGACGAGCCGATCATCGCGCTCGACGTCAAGCGGCTCGTGGAGGCCTGCGGCCATCGCGTGGTCGGGCTGGCGGCGAGCGAGGCCGATGCGGTGCGCATGGCCGCCGATAAGAAGCCAGGGCTGATCCTGGCCGACATCAACCTCGGCCGTGGCGGCGATGGCAGCACGGCGGTGGCGCAGATCCAGCGGGCCATGAGCGTCCCGGTGATCTTCGTGACCGCCTATCCCGAACGCCTGCTGACCGCCGAGGGGCTCGAACCCGCCTTCGTGATCAGCAAGCCGTTCGAGCCGCTGGCGCTGGCGATCGCGACCTACCAGGCCGTGCATGGCGGCCGCGCGCCGCCCGTCTGAACCGCCCACGCCGCAACCGAAGACGGCTTGCGGCGTTTTCCCCGCAGCACCCGTCACCCTGGCGGGCGCAGCACGGGAGAAGCCAATGAACAGCGATCAGATCAGCGGCAACTGGAAGCAGCTCACCGGCAAGGTGAAGGAGCAGTGGGGCAAGCTGACCGACGACGACATGACGACCGTCGAAGGCCAGCGCGACCAGCTGGTTGGCCGCATCCAGGAGCGCTACGGCATCGCCAAGGAGCAGGCGGAGGAGCAGGTGGCGCGCTGGGAGAAGTCCCTCTGAACAATGGCCCTTCGGGCTGAACGAGGCACCACGCCGCCGGGGCGACCCGGCGGCGTTCTGCTGGGCGGGCGCGCCCGTCCAACATTGATTCACCTTACGACCTGACTGTCATCGCAACTTTCGGGATCGCGGATCGTTGATGCGGCAGGACCCGCCCCGGAGAACGCCCATGCTCTACTGGACCCTGATTTTCCTCGTGGTCGCGATCGTTGCCGGCGTGCTGGGTTTCGGCGGCATCGCCACGGCCGCGAGCGGCATCGCGAAGGTCCTGTTCGTGGTCTTCCTGGTGCTGTTCCTCATCTCGCTCATCGCCGGGCGCGGCTTCGCGGCCTGAAACCCGCGAACCGCTGCCGGCGCGCGCCGGCCCTGCATTGCCCCCTGCGGGGCCGGCGCCCCTTTTCCTGACGCGAGACCGTGATGGCCGACACGCCAACCGACGACGCGGCGTCCGCAGCACCCCCTGCGACGCCCGACATGCGCGCCTTCCGGCGCTGGGTGCGCGAATGGCTGACCGCACCGGACCGCGGCAAGGCGCGGTTGCTGATCGCCGGGGTGGTGCTGTTCACGCTGGTCCAGGTGCTGGTGCAGATCCGCTTCAACACCTGGAACCGCGACTTCTTCGACGCGCTGGACAAGCGCGATGCCGTGGCCTTCCAGAAGCAGATCCTGGTCTTCCTCGCGCTGGCCGCCGCATCGATGGGTGCCGCGGTCTACCAGCTCTATCTCAAGCAGTTGCTCCAGCTGAGCTGGCGCGAATGGCTGACCGGGCGGATGATCGGCCGCTGGCTGCATGAGGGCCGGCACTACCAGCTCGAGGCCGGCGCCGCCGAGGCCGACAACCCCGACCAGCGCATCGCCGAGGATGTGCGCGTCGCCACCGAGCTCGCGGTCGAATTCTCGGTCGGGCTGCTGATCTCGGTCAGCATGCTTGTCGCCTTCGTGGGCATCCTGTGGTCGCTGTCGGGGCCGCTGCATGTCGTGCTGATGGGCACCACGCTGGACATCCCGGGCTACATGGTGTGGGCGGCGGTGCTGTATGCGCTGGTCGGGTCGGGCCTGACCTGGCTGGTGGGTCGCCCGATGGTCGGCATCAATGTGCGCCGCACGACGGCGGAGGCGGATTTCCGCTTCGGCCTGACCCGCGCGCGCGAAAGCGGCGAGAGCATCGCGCTGATCCGCGGCGAACCGGACGAGCGCCGCGGCCTCACATCGCTGTTCGGCCAGGTGCGCGGCACCATGCGCGACCTGATGCGCAGCCAGCGCAACCTGATGTGGCTGACCAGCGCCTATGGCACGCTGGCGATGATCTTCCCCACCGTGGTCGCCTCGCCGGCGTATTTCTCCGGTGCCATGTCGCTGGGCGGGCTGATGCAGGTGGGCGCGGCCTTCGGCCAGGTGCAGGGGGCGCTCAACTGGTTCGTCGACAGCTTCCCGCGTATCGCCGAATGGCGCAGCGCGGTGTCGCGCCTCGCGGCCTTCCAGGACGCACTGGATGATCTCGACCAGCTCGCCACCGACCCCGCGCAGGCCACCATCACGATCCAGGAAACCGCGGAGGGCGAGGATGAAAAGCTGGTGCTCGACGCGCTGGAGATCGCCTTCTCCGACGGCACCACGGTGATCCAGGGCGCCTCGGCCACCATCGAGCCGGGCGAGCGCGTGCTCATCAAGGGTGAGTCCGGCACCGGCAAATCGACGCTGTTCCGCGCCATCGGCGGGCTGTGGCCCTGGGGCGGCGGGCACATCACCACGCCGCCGCGGCAATGGATCGCGTTCCTGCCGCAGCGGCCCTACCTGCCCCTGGGCCCGCTCGGCTCGGTGCTCAACTATCCACTGCCCGCCGACGCCTTCGACGAGGCGGCGCAGCGCGACGCGCTGGAGAAGGTGGGGCTCGGCGCGCTGGGCGACCGCCTGGCGGATGAGGAACGCTGGGACCGCGTGCTGTCGCTCGGCGAACAGCAGCGACTCGCCTTCGCGCGGCTGCTGCTGCAGAAGCCGCGCTGGATTTTCCTCGACGAAGCGACCGCCGCGCTGGATGAGGCGAACCAGGACGCCATGATGACGCTGCTGATCGAGGCGCTGCCCGATGTTGCGCTGATCTCGATCGGCCACCGCCCGGGGCTCGAAGCCTTCCACACGCGCACGCTCACGCTGGAGAAGGCCGAGGGCGGCGCGCGATTCAAGCGCGCCGCGCCGCGCAAGGTCAGCGAGCGCACGCGGCTGCGGCGACTGCGCGGGACGGGCGCCCGAGTCCCAGTCTGAGACACCGGTCGCGGACGCGCCGTCAGGCGAAGTCCGAACCGGCAGCGACCTGTCCCCGCATGCGACCGCCGGGGGTGGCCGTGTAGGGAGCAGGCCAGTGCCGGCAATCCCAAACGGTCGCACCGCGCCGCGTGCGGAAGGCGGCGCGCGTCATGACAGCGCCTGGCGTTCTCGGCGTCGCCCACGCGGCAGGGATACGGCACCACATGACAACCTGGCGCTGTCAGGCGACGACCGTTTCCGCCGCCCGCCAGGTGGTGCCCTCTGCGACGCGCAGCGATGTGCGGACCGCGGTGCCGTCGATCTCGACCAGCATCCAGCTGTTCAGCTGGCCCTTGGTGCGGTGCGACAGCGTGCTGCCGGCCAGGATGATCGGCGGCACCGTGGCCACGCGGTCGACCCGGTGCAGATGCCCCGACAGGACCGCTGCAACCCCTGCCTGCGCCAGCGATGCCAGGGCCGCATCGGCGCCGATCGGCACCGCGCGCCCGGTCTCCCATGGCGGATGGCATAGCGGGTGGTGCGCCACCACCACCAGCACGCGCCCGGCGCAGGCGCGCATCCGCATCTCGAGCCGCATGCGCCGGGCGGACGAGACGCCGCCCGCCGACCAGTCCAGATGCGCCTGCGCGCGCCGCACGGTGTCGAGCCCGATCAGCGCCACACCCGGCAACAGCAAGGTCGGTTCGGTGGCGGCGCTGATGTAGCGCCGCCACCGGCCGCGCGGATCGGTCATGCGTTCCAGCAGCGCGGTGCCCGGGATGTCGTGGTTGCCCGGTACGGCGAGGAACGGCACCGGCAGGGCTTCGAGGAAGGCCGCCGCCTGCGCGAATTCCACCGGATCCGCGCGCTGCGTCAGGTCGCCGCTGATCGCCACCGCATCGGGCGCCAGGGCCGCGATGTCGGCCATCAGCGGTGCGACCAGTTCGGGCAGGTGGGCACCGAAATGCAGGTCCGACAGATGCGCGATGCGGATCACGACCCGGCCTGGCGTTCGCCGGCCGGGCGCAGCACGCGCAGCCCGTCCGGCCGCAGCCGGATGCGCAGCGGCGCGGCCATCAGGTGCAGTTCGCCATCCAGCGTCACGCGCAGGTGCCCGGCGCTGCCGCGGACCGCCAGCCGTGCCCGTTCGCAGGACACCACCGCGGACGCGGCACCGAGCCGCCCGCGGACCCAGCACCAGGCCTGCCCGATCGTCCCGACAAGACCGCGCCGGCGCACGGCCTCGATGCGCAGCAGCGGCGCGGTGTCCAGCGCCGGCACGGTCACCACCACCACGTCGGCGCGGTGCGGCCCGTCGTCGCAGCGCAGCCGCACCGACCGGCCGGGCCGGCGCAGCGCCAGGCGAATGGCGGCGTGCAGCAGCGGCAGCCAGCCCAGGATACCGGCGCCCCGCTGCATTTCCCGGAAGCGCACCAGGCGGGAGGTCCGCCCGATCACCGCCTGGTACAGGAAGGGCTCGCCATTCGCCTCGGCCATCGGAAGCCGGTCCACCGCCGCCCCGGCAAGGCTGCGCGCCGCCGCCTCGGGCTCCGGCGGCAGGCCGAGCCGGGCGGCCAGCCGGTTCATCGTGCCACCCGGCAGCACCGCGAGCACGGCACCGCTTGCGGCAATGCGCCCGGCGGCCGCGCGCAGCGTGCCATCGCCACCGGCGACGAAGATGACCGCCGGCTGCAGCGCGAGCGCCGCGTCGAGTTGCGCGTCGACCGGCAGGTCGGGCTGCGGTGGCACCACCAGGTGGTAGCCCGCTTCCGCTAGGATGGCCGCCAGGCGTCCGGCGGGATCGGGCATGGCCGCGATGGTCCCGGCGGAGCCGTTCAGGATGAGGGCGGCACGCTCGCCGACGGCGCGCGCGCGCGCGTCAGGGACAGGCTGTTCGACGGTCTCCGGCATGCCGCGCGTAACGCGCGCAGGCGCCAGGGGTTGCGGTCACCCAGCGCGATGCCTGCGGGGCTGTCGGCGTGACCGGCAGAGACTGCGCCATGACGCGCATTCCGGAGCCCGGAACCGGCCCGCCGTGGGTGCGCTGGCGAGGGACCGGCCCGGTGCCCGCATCGCCGGACGGTCGCTCAGGCCTCGCCGACGCAGTCCAGCATCGAGGCCGCCAGGGCCTCCGCCGGCGCCTTGCCGCCCCACAGCACGAACTGGAAGGCGGGGAAGAAGCGCTCGCATTCGGTGATGGCGATATCCACCATGTCCTCAAGGCTCTCGGCACTGGCGGATGGTGACCCGCGCAGCAGCACCGAATGGCGGAAAACCGGCACGCCGTCCTCGACCTCGATGCCGAAATGGCCGATCCACAGGCGGTCATTCGCCAGGGCCAGCAATTCGTACAGCTTGTCGCGGCGGTCCGCCGGCACCTTCAGGTCGAAGGCGCAGGTGAAGGCCATGGCGCTGATCTCATGCGACCAGGAGAAATGCAGGCCGTAGTCGCACCATTTTCCCGGCGCCTCGGCGGCCATCTCGCCATCCGAACGGCGCTCGAAAGCCCATTCATTGGCGGCGATGATCTGTTCGAGGATATCGAGGGGATTCGAAGCGCGTTCGCGCTCAATCTGGAGAGAGGCGGACATTGCGGCACCTCCTTGCACGAGGCTGCCGCCCGAGGCACCCACAAGATATGGTGGGCGAATCGGGCGACCGGATACGAGAGGCAGACTACGCAGACGCGGAATCGCGTCGCAAGCCCGCATCGGTTGCAATCAATTCTTCAGGTTTCGGTTGAGGGCCTGCCGCCAGCCTCAAGCACGGCAAGCCGCTGTTGCAGGGCTTCGACCCGGGCCTCCAGCGATTCCGCCTGTTCGCGGGCGCGGCGGGCCACTTCCATGGCGGCGTCCAGCTCCTCCCGCTTGACCAGGTCCAGGTGCCGGACCACCGCCTCGGCCTGGGACTTGGCCATGGCCTCGGCCTCGTTGCGCAGCCCGGCGAGGACCGAGAAGGCGCCCCCGGCCATCCCGGCCAGGTCGTCCATGAATTTTCCGCGGCTGCCATCGCCTGCCATGGTGGTCTCCTGTTCGGCCGCTGTATTGCCGGGCCGTCCCGCGGGGGCCTATACCGCCGCCGCCCCACCCTCAAGGGCCGCGTTGGAACAGGGCGGATCATGCATATCGTCACAGGCGGCGCCGGATTCATCGGCTCCAACCTGGTCGCGGCGCTTTGCGCCGATGGACAGGAAGTGGTGGTGGTGGACCGGCTGCGCCAGGGCCTGAAGTGGCGGAACCTGGCCAAGCACGCCATCGCCGGCATCGTCGAACCGGATGACCTGCCCGCCTTCCTGGCGCGCAAGCCGCCGGTGCGGTCGATGTTCCACATGGGCGCCATCAGCGCGACCACCGAGACCGATGGCGACCTGGTGGCGCGCACCAACATCGCCCTGCCGCAGAGGCTGTGGGACTGGTGCGCGCGCGCCGGCGTGCCGTTCATCTATGCGTCCTCGGCCGCGACCTATGGCGATGGCTCGCTCGGCTTCGACGACGACCTGTCGGCGGCGGCGCTGGCGCGGCTGCGGCCGCTGAACCTGTATGGCTGGTCGAAGCTGGCCTTCGACCGCCGCGTGGCGCAGATGCTGGCAACGGGCGCGCCGCGCCCGCCGCACTGGGCCGGGCTGCGCTTCTTCAACGTCTATGGGCCGAACGAGCATCACAAGGGGCGCATGGCCAGCGTGGTCCTGCACAAGTTCAGCCAGATCATGCGCGGCGAGGCCGCCACGCTGTTCGCCTCCGACCGCGAAGGCATCGCCGATGGCGCGCAGCGCCGCGACTTCGTGCATGTGAACGACTGCGTGGCCGCGATGGTCTGGCTGTCGCGCAACCCGCAGGCCTCGGGGCTGTTCAACATCGGGTCGGGCACCGCGCGGACGTTTCTCGACCTGACCCGCGCGATCTACGCGGCACTCGGGCGCAACGACGACATCCGCTTCATCCCGATGCCCGAGGATCTGCGCGGCAAGTACCAGTATTTCACCGAGGCCCGCATGGAGCGCCTGCGCGCCGCCGGCTTCGCCCACAAGCCCACCAGCATCGAGGACGGCGTGCGATCCACCGTCCGCGACGTGCTGATGAACGCCGAGGACCCTTTCGCCTGATGCTCCTCGCCATTCCCTTCCCGATCATCGACCCCGTGCTGGTGGAGATCGGCCCCTTCGCCATCCGCTGGTACGCGCTGGCGTACATCGCCGGCATCCTGCTGGGCTGGCGGCTGGCGCGCGTGCTGGTGCAGCGGCCCCCGGTGGTCGCGACGACCGAGCAGGTGGACGACTTCGTCACCTGGGTCACGCTCGGCATCATCCTGGGCGGGCGGCTCGGCTACGTGATGTTCTATCGCCCCGGCTACTACGTCACGGGTCTGGCAGGGCGGCATGTCCTTCCATGGCGGCGCGCTGGGCGTGATCATCGCCGCCTGGCTGTTCAGCCGGCGCAACGGCATCGACTGGGTGGCCTTCGCCGACCGGGTGGTCTGCGTGGTGCCGATCGGCCTGTTCCTCGGGCGGCTGGCCAACTTCATCAACGGCGAGCTGTGGGGCCGGATCGCGCCGGACGTGCCCTGGGCCATGGTCTTCCCGACCGGCGGGCCCGAGCCGCGGCATCCGTCGCAGCTGTATCAGGCGTTCCTGGAAGGCGCCTGCCTGTTTGCGGTGCTGATGCTGCTGGCGCGCAGCGAACGCATCCGCGCGCGGCCAGGCATCCTGTCCGGCGTCTTCCTTGCCGGCTACGGCGTGGCGCGCGTCATCGGCGAGTTGTTCCGCCAGCCCGACGCACATCTGGGCTTCCTGTTCGCCGGCGCGACGATGGGGCAGATGCTGTCGGTGCCGATGATCCTGGTCGGCGCCTGGCTGATTTTACGGGCGAAGGAGCGCCATGGCTGACGAGACGAACACGCCGCCGCGCGCGGCCCGCGGCGGCGCGATGGCGGAAGGGGCGGTGCGCGACCGGCCCGACGCGGCGCCTGCGGCCCAGCCGGAACGACCCGTCCCGGTATCTGCGGCCGCGCCGGAACGGCTCGATGCAGCGTCTGCGTCCTCGCCGGAACGGCTCGATGCTGTATCTGCGGTCCCGCCTGAGCGGCTCGACCGCTTCATGCGTCGCGCCGCCTCGGCCTATTACGCGGGGCGCGAGCCCTTCGGCGCCGGCGGCGACTTCACCACCGCGCCCGAGATGACCCAGGCCTTCGGCGAATGCATCGGCCTGTGGGCGGCGATCGCCTGGCAGGCGATGGGCCGGCCCGACCCGGTCGCGCTGGTCGAACTCGGCCCCGGCCGCGGCACGCTGATGGCCGACGCGCTGCGCGCGGTGGCCGAGATGGCGCCCGGCTTCCGCGCCGCGCTGCGCGTCCACCTGGTCGAGACCTCCCCGCGCCTGCGGGAAGTGCAGGCCGACCGCCTCGGAACCGCGGTGCGCGCCTGGCACGACGACCTCGGCGCGCTGCCGGCAGGCCCGGCCATCGTGATCGCCAATGAATTCCTCGATGCCCTGCCGATCCGGCAATTTATCCGCCGCGGCGGCGGCTGGATGGAACGCTTCGTCACCGATGGCGGCTTCACCGAATCGCCGGCCCGCGACGCCCCCGCCCTGCCGCCGGACGCCCCCGAGGGCGCGGTGCAGGAGGTGAACGAGGCCGCGCTGGCCATCGGCGCGGCGCTCGGCACCCGCGTGGCGACCCAGGGCGGCGTCGCGCTGTTCATCGACTACGGCCCCGGCGCGGGCGGCCTCGGTGACAGCCTGCAGGCCATCGCCGCCCATGGCCGGGCCGATCCTCTCGGCCCGCCGGGCGAGGCCGACATCACCGCCCATGTCGATTTCGCCGCGCTGGGCGCGGCCGCGCAGGCCGCCGGTGCCGCGGTCCAGGGGCCGATGCCCCAGGGCGTTTTCCTGGCGCGGCTGGGGCTGTTCAGCCGCGCCGCGATCCTGGCGCGGATGGACCCCGCCCATGCCGCGCGCCACCTGGCCGCCGCGCAACGCCTCGCCGCGCCCGAGCACATGGGGCGGCTGTTCAAGGCGGTCTGCCTCTGCCATCCCGACCTGCCGCCGCTGCCCGGATTCGAGGATCCCTGATGGCCGAAGCCGTCACCGCCGACACGCTCGCCGCCCAGCCGGGCCTTTTGCACGGGTTCTTCACCCGGCGCGGCGGCGTGTCGGGCGGTGCCTTCGCGGCGCTGAATTGCTCGCTGTCGGGCCGCGACGACCCCGATGCGGTGCGCGAGAACCGGCGCCGCGCGGCTGGATCCCTCGGCCTGCCGGGGTCGGCACTGGTCGGGCTGACGCAGGTGCATGGCGATGCGGTGGCGGTGCTGCATGCCCCCTGGCCGGAGGACCGCCGGCCCCATGCCGATGCCGTGGTCACGCGCCGGGCGGGCATGGCGCTCGGCATCGTCACCGCGGATTGCGCGCCGGTGCTGTTCGCCGACCCGGCCGCAGGGGTGATCGGCGCCGCGCATGCCGGCTGGCGCGGCGCGGTGGGCGGCGTGCTGGAAGCCACCATCGACGCCATGGTCCGGATCGGCGCGCAACGCGGGCGCATCATTGCCGCGGTCGGGCCCTGCATCCGCCAGCCCTCCTATGAAGTGGCGGCCGACCTGCGCGACGCGGTGCTGGCGCGCGACGCCGGCGATGCCCACTTCTTCGCGGAGGGCGCGCGCGCGGATCGCTGGCAGTTCGACCTGGCCGGGTATTGCGCGGCGCGCCTGGTCGCAGCCGGCATTGCCGCCGAGATCACGCCGCAGGACACCTTGGCGGACGAGGCGCGTTTCTTCAGCCATCGCCGCAATACCCTGGCCGGCGGCGGGCCGATCGGGCACCAGCTCTCGGCCATCGCGCTGACGGCGTGACGGCGCCCTTTGCAAGCGTGACCGCCGGAGCAATAAGGACGCCATGCCCTATGTGTTCATGTTCGCCGCGATGCTGATGCTGACCATGCTGGTGGCCTGCGTGGTGGTGGTGTGAGGGTGCGCCGCTTCGCCGCGCCGATCCTGCTGCTGGCGCTGTTGGGTGCCTGCGGCGACCTGCCGCAGCCCTTCCGCGGCAATCCTGGCGGCAATGCCGGCGCGCTGGCGGCGCCGCCGGCCTATCGCCTGGTCATCGCACCGCCCACGGCCGCGCTGTTGAGCGATGCCCAGGCGCGCGGCTTCGCCGAGGCACTGTCCGCCGCCTTGCTCGTTGCGGAAGTGCCGGCCGCGTCCGACACCCCCCTGCCGCTCGACTGGCGCCTCGCGGTCGAAGCGCAGACCGCCAATGGCTGGGTGGTGCCGCGCTACCGCCTGACGGACCCGGACGGCCAGGCGCAGGGCACTGCGGATGGCGCCCGCATCGCGGCGCGCGACTGGTCCGATGCCAGCCCCGAGGTGCTGCGCCGCGCCGCACGCGATGCCGCCCCGCGCATCGCCGACCTGCTGCTGCGCGCCGAGGCCGCCCGCAAGGGCACCGACCCCGCCGCGCTGGCGGTGACCGGCCCGCCGCGCATCTACGTGCCGATGGTCCGCGGCGCCCCCGGCGACGGCAACCAGGCGCTGACCGCCCGCCTGCGGGAGGTGCTGGGCCAACAGGGCATGCTGGTGCAGGAGACCACCCAGGGTGCGCGCTTCGCCGTGACCGGCCAGGTGGCGGTGGTCGACCAGCCGGGCACGCGTACCCAACGGGTCGAGCTGCTCTGGACCGTCTCGCGCAACGATGGCGAAGACCTGGGCCGCGTGCTGCAACTGAACGAGGTGCCGGCCGGCGTGCTGGCGCGGTTCTGGGGCGACGTGGCCTTCGCCGCGGCGACCGAGGCGGCAGGCGGCGTGCGCACCGTCGTCGCCAATGCCGGCGGCTTCCCGGCGCAGCCCGGCGCGGCGCCGGCCGGCCAGGCGCCGCAGCCGGGGCAGGGCCTGGCGATGCCGCGGAACCCCGGCGCGCTGCCGCCGCCGCGGCCGGCGCCGTAGGGCGCGGCCCGGCCTCCGGGCACGAAAAAGGGCGGCCACCCCGTCCGGGATGCCGCCCTTGTGCCTGCCCGCGGGCAGGGTGGCGTCAGGCCGCCTTCTTGGCCTGGGCGCGTTCGATCCGGCGCTTCAGCAGGCGCGCCTCGTCCGGCAGGCGCCGGTCCGGCGTGCCGAGCAGGAAGGCGTCGAGCCCGCCATTGTGCTCGATGGTGCGGATGCCGTTGGTCGACAGGCGCATCTTGATCTGCGATGCGAGCACGTCGGACCAGAACGAGGTTTCCTGCAGGTTGGGCAGGAAGCGCCGGCGGGTCTTGTTGTTGGCGTGGCTGACGTTGTTGCCCGTCAGGACGCCCTTGCCGGTGATGC
>LNFM01004678.1_pt1 | contig 24806 bp, 20 predicted proteins | sample 596031 | NCBI WGS metagenome assembly LNFM01 (sample SAMN04254537, study PRJNA301005) | activated carbon metagenome | isolation source: dual media filters at the Ann Arbor, Michigan drinking water treatment plant | place: USA: Ann Arbor | reverse complement strand
TCTCGGGGTCGTGGCGAGTCGGCTCGCTCTTGGGTGGCCGTGGATGGGTCTGCACCTCATCGACCGCGTCGACGAGCGCCTGGAGCCCCTGGCCAGGCGGGATCCCAGCTGCCTTCTGCTCGTCCATCAACCGACGCACCTCGGCATCGTCCTTGGGCACGATGCCCTTGGTCGTGAGGGGCTTCACACCCTCGTCGAAGCCGAGCTTGCCGTCGGCGTCTGGCTTGATTCCCCACTGCTTCGCGAGGGCGTCATCAGCGTTCGCATAGTCTGGCATTCGCCCCTCGTCGATTGCCCGCTGCACGCGCTCGCGCAGCTCGGGGTAGGTCCCCACGAACGGCTCATTCGCGCCCTCCTCGTCCGAGTCCCCGAAGAACTGAGCGATCGTCGGATCGATAATCGTATCTCCGACGACGATGAACTTGTGACCGTAGCGACCGGCCGCCGGATTGCTCTCGGCGTTGACGATCGGAACGAAGATCCCCTGTTCCGCGAGTCTCCCTTGCCAGCGGGTGCTCTCGTTCTCGCACTCGCCCTCGAGCGACTTGGGGGTGTCTCCCGCACGGGAGGCGATCATCTCGGGCGTCATGAACACGGCTCGAGCTGCATCCTGTACAGCCGCCCCGTCGCGAACATGCAAGCGCTGCGGGATGAACGTGATGCCGTCCGCGTTGGCCGCCTGCGCGTCGATGTCGCTGTCACTCGCATCGAGTCCAAATCGTGCGAGGGCGTCCCTGGTGAGGGCACGTTTCTCGGCATCAGAGATCCCCGCGGGATACTTCATGGAGAGCATGCCCTGCGAGACGGTTGCCTTCACCTTGCCGTGCTTGGTGTCCGCTTCGAGCGAACGCCGCTGGCTTCGCTTCTCGTCGCCGAACGCCGACGGCGCGGGGCCCACGTTGATGATCGGATGAACGCTGACTCCGTTCTCCTGCTCCGACGAGGGCGGAGGGTCGTCATGCGACGGCGGCGGGACCGACGGCGGAACGATGATGGGACCGTCGGTGTCGAGCGTCGGTGCATCGGGTCCCGAAGTATCGACGGTGGGCGTGTCGACCGTCGGAGCGTCGACCGTCGGCGTCGACGGCGCGTCGGGCGTCGGCGAGGCATTGCTGGGCGACGGGTTGTGCTTCTTGTGATGGTTCTTCCCGGCGTCCGTTGCCGACTCCTGGACCACGCTCTTGCCGACGTTCTTGACCCGCTCCTTGAGCGTCGCGCCCTCGTCGCCGCTCACGAGCTCTTCGACGGTCGCGGAGGCAAACTTCGTCGCAAGGCCATCGCCACCGATGCCCTCGACGCCCGCCGAGGCGACCGCCGTGGCGGTGCTGGTGGCGACGCTGCGACCGGTCGAATCGACGAGCTTGCCCGCATCGTTCCAGTTCTTCGTGTCACCGAGGCCCTGGCCCAGGCCGCCGGCCGCCCCTTCGACGACGGAGTCGAGGCCGGGGACCTTCGTCTTCCCGCCGAGGGCACTGCCCGCTGTGTCCGCGAGGAGCTGGATGCCGTCGGCGACCATCTCGTCCGCTCCGTAGCGACCCGGATCGAAGGTGCCCTTCACCTCCATCTTCGCGACGCCGTTGGCCGCTGTGCCAAGGGTCTGATTGCCGGTGAGCGCGATGGTGCCGGCCTCGGCGATGGTTCCGACGACCTCGGCGCCCGCGTTGACGGCCGAGGTCTTCGTGTCCGTGTAGGCCTTCTGATCGCCCGCCATGTAGCGCATGTGCGTGACGAGCTCGGCTTGCTCGTCCGTGGTGAGCTCCTCTCCGCGATCCAGCTTGTCCTCGAGCTTCGTCACTTTCTCCATGCGGCCATCGAGGCGATCGCCGGCATTGCCGATGCTGTCGGCGAGCAGGTTGCCGGCCGCGTTGCCGACCTTGCGCTTCGCGGTGCCGATCAGGTCGTACTTGTTGTCGTCGGCTCCACCGCGGGCAGCCGCTTCCAGATCCTTCACGCGCTTGATGAGGGCGCGCTGACCCTCGGGATCGGCAGCCTTCTCGGCGAGCTTGTCCGCTGGCATCCGCGCGTAGTTGCCCTCGAGCATGATCTCGAAGTCGCGCTTCTGACCCGCGCTGGTCGCCTTGCTCCGCACCCAGTCGTCGAAGTCGATGTCGGGGTGCTTCTCCTTCCACTTGGTGCGCAGCTCGTCCATCTGCTCCGGCGACTTGCCCTGCATCACCTCGTAGAACTTGGTGCTGTCCTTGCCGAGATTCCCGACGGCCGTGTCGCCCGCCTTGAACAGCTGCGTGACCTCGGAGACCTGGCCATCGGCGATCCGTTCCTTGGCCATGTCGAGCTCAGCCTTGGTGAGGCCCTTGGCCTCGAGCATGCCGAGGTAGCTGTCGTAGCCGGCGTTCACCGCCGCCTCGTCCGCCTTCTCGAGGAGCGATGCGCGCGCCTTGGCCTTCTCGTCCTTGAGCGCCTGGTCGCGCTCGGCGCCTTCGGGGACCTTGCCGATGCGATCGAGCTGGTCCTGCGTCAGCCGCACCTCTTCGAACGGCTTGCTCGCCGCGTCCTCGCGGTTGTCGACGATGCAGTCGAGCTCCGCGACCATGCGCTCGGCCTGCGCGGCTTCGTACTCGTACCCCGCAAACTTCTTGCCCGTCTCTGCGTGGTGACCGGACATCTCCTCTTCGACGATCTCCTCGGTCGTCTTGCCCGTCTGCTCCTTCACCCCGTCATTGAAGATGCGCTGCTGCTTCTCGTTCTTGAGGCCGGACATCGCATCGAGCTGGGCGTCTTCGCTGCCGCCGAGGTTCGAGAAGCGGGTCCCCAGCCCGTACTTGCGATCCATCTGGCGGCGCTGCGTGCGGTGCGCCTCGGTCTCGCCGGTCAGCTCGCCAATGGTGTCGCCAAGACCCTCGTTCCAGCCGGCGAGCTTGCCGCCGTAGGCATTCTTCGTGAAGTTGACCACCGCAAGGGCCCCCGCGCGCTCGTCTTCATCCTCGATGGCTAGCGCCAAAAGGCTGTCGCGTTCGAACGACGAAGTCTCCGACCTCACGAGCTTGCCGTACGCATCCGTGCCGCCCTCGTGTTGACTCATCATCTTCTCGAACCGCTTGCGTTCTGCGGGCGTCTCGAGCGTCTCCATTGCCTTGCTCCAGCCGTCGACGTCGGTCCCGGCGTTGTCGGCCGCCTGCTGCACGAACGCGACCGCCGCGAGTACCTTGTCGCCCGACATCACCGCCGTCGCCACCTTCAGGTCCTTGCCCGTGAGCTTCTTCTGGAGCTCCTCCTCGAGGTTCTTGCCCTCGCCGTCCTCGGAGAGTGATGCGGTCTTCTTCGCGTAGTGATCCATCACCAGCTTCAGCTCCTCCGGTTTCAACCCCCGCAGGTGCTGGGTGACGTCGGTGTTGTTGCCGACGACGTGCATCTGCGACAGCGCCGTATCGAGCTTGCCGGCGATCTCCTCCGCCTTGGCGTTCGCCTTCTCGAGCTCTTCCGGCTTCAGCGCCGCAACGGCGTCGGACAGCATCTTGTCGCGGGCGTTCTTCTTCGCGTCCTGCGCGGCGGTGACCTGGGTCTCCACCTCCTTGAACTTCTCCTCGGGGACGGCGTCCTTCAGCACCTCGGTGGCGGGCTTGCCGGTGTGATCCTGGATGTCACTCGAGAGCTGCTCGAGGCCGCCGGGCTCGTCCTCGACATCCTCGATCACCCGTGCGCCTCGCTCCTGGTTGCCCTGCTCCATCACCGCGACGTTCGCCGTGCGCTGGTCGGCCTCCATGTTGGCGTAGGCCTCCTTGAACTCGGCCTCGTCCATCACGTCCTCGCAGTCAGCCTCGAGGTCGTTCCCGGTGCGCTTCTTGTACGCCGCCTTGATCTTGTCCGCGGCCTCCTTGTCGTGGTTGTGCGCGCGGAGGAGGTCGTTCATGACGTCCTCGTTCGTGTTGAAGATCGCGCCCGCCTCGTCGTCGAGGTACTCGACCGTCAGATCGACAGACAGCTCGTCCGCCTTCTCCTTGTCGCCATCGAACACGGCCGAGATGAACGTGGACTCCTTGTCGTCCTTGCCGAACTCGCTCTTGAGGTCGTGCTTCAGACTGCGCGGCTTGTCGTCGCCGTCCTTGTACTTCTCGCCGTAGATCTCCTGCAGCTCGTCCGCCTCGGCCTCGGTCAGTCCGCTCAAGCCCGCGACGATCCCCGCCTCGTCGGTGCAATCGGTCTTGCCCGTGCCGTGCTGCGCCGCCTCGAGTCGGTCGGCGAGCTTCTCGAGCCGCTTCCGCCGCTTCTCGAGAGCATCCTCGGCCAGCGCTCGCGCCTCGGGGGACATCTTCTCGAGGGCTTCCTCGCGCCGCTTCTCCGACAGCCCGTCGAGGCTCTTTTCGATCAGCTTGCTGCTGTTCCCGTCGACCTTGGTCGCCTTCTCGGCCAGCTCGACGGCCGCGTCGACCTGCTTCGCCTTCTCCTTCGCGTGCGCCTCGTCGGCCGTGACGCTCGACTCCGCGTCCTCGATCGTCTCCATCTGCTCCGCGTCGAGGGCAGCGTCGCCCTCGCGCTCCCCGAGCTTCTCGAGCACCTTCTTGCGCATCTCGGGCGGCAGCCCCTCCAGGCTCGCCGCGACCTTGTCCTTGTTGTCGTTGATGCCGAAGGCCGCGAAGCCGTCCTCCTCCTGCATCGCGATCTCCGCGATCTCGTCCGCCTTCGCCTGGGCCAGCGTGTCGCTCATGATCGCCAGGCTGTCGTCGACGGCCTTCCTCGCGGCCGCGGCCGACTCCTCGGGCGTCATGGGCTTCGTGGGCTCGGCCGTGGGGGCGCTGCCATCGTCCGACGACGCCTGCATCTGCTCGGCGATGCGCTTGCGCTGCTCGGGCGTCAGCGCCTCGATGGTGGGTGTGCATTCTTGCGAGTAGGGGCGGTCGAGGTCGGCGATCTGCTCCTCCGTCAGAAGGCCCATCGGCAGCTCGGGCTCGGCGGGCTCCTGGGAGTAGGGGCGGTCGAGGTCGGCGATCTGCTCCTCCGTCAGAAGCCCCATCGGCAGCTCCGCCTCGGGGCCGCCAGCGAGGTCGGCCATGGCTTCGATCTCGTCGGGGCTCAGGAGGCCGGTGGGGAGCTCGGCGTCGGACCGAGACTCCATCAGCTCGGCGATGCGTGCGCGCTCCTCGGCGGTGAGGGATTCGAGCGCCGCGGAGGTGGCCTCCGGCGAGCCCGCGGCCTGCGCGGCCGCGTTGATCTTGTCGATCTCGTCGTCGGTGAGGAGCCCGGTGGGAGGTCCGACGTCCTCGGCGTACTGCGGGAACGCGGCGGTCGCGTCGGCCGGGGTGGTGGGCTCGGGTTGCCAGTCGCCGAAGGGATTGGCGTCGGGAGGCGGTCCAGCGTCGGGCGTCGCCGCGGGCGGCGGCGGTGCGCCCCACGAGTCGGTCGAGACCCAAGACTTCAGAGACGTGCCTGCATCATCGAGCCAGCCCACGAGGGGGTAGAGCCCGGCCCCTGGGGCGCGTTTCAGGCAACGAAACCGGTATCCTTGCGCGGAGATGGCCGAGGGGCCCGATGACGACGTACGCCTCGGAGAGCGCCCCGAGCCGGACAAGCTCGTCCGCGCGGTCGCGCGGTCACGCGTGGCCGAGAAGCTGTTCGCGACGAAGGAGCCGGTGCGGCTCGGTCGGTACCACTTGCTCGAGGTGGTGGGCGAGGGCGGTATGGGCGTGGTGTGGGGCGCGTGGGACCCCGAGCTCGAGCGCCGGGTTGCCATCAAGCTGCTCTCGGTGTCCCGTTCGTCAGCGCGCGAGCGCATGCTCGCCGAGGGTCAGGCACTCGCGAAGCTGTCGCACCCCAACGTCGTGCCCGTGTACGACGTGGGGGTAGTCGACGAGCGCGTCTATCTCGTCATGGAGTGGGTGCGCGGCAAAAACCTGCGCGCGTGGGCGGACGCCGAACCGCGGAGCGTGCGCGAGATCGTCGAGGTGTACCGCGCGGCCGGCGCGGGTCTCCTCGCCGCCCACGAAGCGAAGATCGTGCACCGCGACTTCAAGCCCGACAACGCCGTCGTGGGAGACGACGGTCGCGTGCGGGTCCTCGACTTCGGTCTCGCGCGCAGCGAGGTTGGCCTCGAGGGCGGGGCGGACGCCACGGTGACGCGCGGTGCCGGCACGCCGCGGTACATGGCGCCCGAGCAGAAAGAAGGCCGCGAGCTCACCGGTGCGGTGGATCAGTTCGCGTTCGGGGTGTCGTTGCGCGAGGCCGTCGCCCGACACGGGGACGTGCCGGCGTGGATCGCGGCGATTTGCACGCGCGCCACCCGATCGGCCCCGACCGAGCGGTTTCCGTCGATGGCCGAGGTCCTGGCGGCCCTGGCGCGCGACCCGCGCGTGGTCTGGCGCAGGCGCATCGCGGTCGGAGCCATCGTGGCCGTCGCAGGCGGCGCGTTCGCGGCGGGCACGCTCCGCAGCAGCCATGCTGTCGAGCGCTGCGGGGGGGGACGTGCCGAGATCGCGACGACCTGGAGTGCCGCCCAGCGCGATCCCCTGGTCACGAAGCTGCGTGCGTTGGGCGCGTACGGCGAGGTCGTCGCGGCGCAGATCGGCGCGGAGCTCGATGCGTACACCGAGCGCTGGGCCATCGCCCAGCGTGGCGCGTGCCTCGCGGCCGATGCGGGCGAGCTCCCCCCGGCGCGTTACGAGCAGAACCTGGGCTGCCTCGCACGCGCTCGCGCCGGTCTCGCCGCCGCCCACGACGTGCTGGTGCGCGCCGACCTCGCGCGATTGCCGGATGCCGTCGTCGCAGCGCGCAGCTTGCCGGAACCGTCGCATTGTCGCATCGAAGCCGAAGCGTCGACGGTCGCGCCGCCCTCGGCAGCGCTCGCTCCGCGCGTGGCCGAGCTTGCCAACGACGTCGCTCGCGCTCGCGTCCTCGCGCTCGCGGTCGATCCCGCGTCCGTCGAGTTCGCGGCCACGACCGAGCAGGCGGCGGCAGCTCTGGGGTACGGCCCGCTCGCCGGCCAGGCTGCCCTCGCTCACGGCACGGCCCTGATGTGGAATCGCCAGCGCGGCCAGGCGGCCGGAGTCTTCGATCGCGCCCAGGCCCTCGCTTTCGGCGCGGGGGACCTCGCCATCGGCGTCGAGGCCTACGCCCGCGAGCTGTTCGCCGTCGCGACCACCTCTGCCGAGCTGTCGGTCGATGCGGACCAAGTGATCGCGGGCGCGGCGGTGGTGGAGAGCCTCGCGCGGGGCCTCGGTCCGACCGGGGCCTTCGCCCGCTCGCTCCTGCTCAACAACCTCGGCACGGTGCAGCTGTCGAGGAACGACCGAGCGGGAGCTCGGCGCTGGTTCGAGGCCGCCCTCCGCGAGCGCCCGCCGATGAGCGGCGAGGTGTACGAGCTCGCCTCCATTCCGGGCAACCTCGCGCTCGTCGAGGATGATCCGCAGCGCCGCTCCACGCTGCTCGCCCAGGAGCGCGACGAGCTCGCGGCCGTGGTCGGCGATGACCATCCGCTCATGCTGGACACGCGCGCGAAGGCCTCGGCGTTTGCCGTCGATCCGGCCGTGGCGCGCTCGGAGCTACGGGCCGCCTATCTCCAGGTACAGCGGCTGCACCCGCAGCTCGCGGGGAAGTTCGGCTCCCTTCCGTACGATCTCATGTGGCTCGCATGGGACGCGGGCGACGAGTCCGCCATGCGCGAGGCCCGGGCCTGGATCGAAAACGACTTCGACAACGTGAATGCCCGAGCGCTGCTCCTCCTCGAAGACGGCAAGGTGACCGAGGCGGCCGAGCTCGCACGGACCCACGTCGAGACCCTGCTCGCACTCGGCACGGTGTGGCCGCGCTGGCGGGCGCTCGACGCGCTGCTCGTGCTCGGACGCTGCCAGCAGCAGGCCGGCCAGCGCGATGACGCCCGGGCCACCGTCGCCCGCGCCACCAAGACCGCCACGGAGCTCGACTCGTTCGCGAACACCATCTTCTTCAAACGGCGCATGGCGCGCCTCGATGCTCTCCGCGTCGCGGTTCAATAGTTCGTGCTGAGCACCGTGCCGCCGCCGTAGTTGTAGCCGGGCGAGTAGAGCGCCGGCGTGCACGGGGGCGGTAGCGCGCAGGCCCACGGCTCGTTCGGATTGGTCAGCTCGTCGACGATCGAGGACCCGAACAAGGGGAACGCGGATGCGTGCGCGTCGATACGCGGCGTGTTCAGGCAGAGCGCGCCCTTGTGGCTCCACACCGCCTCGATCTTCTCCCCCGGGGCGACGGTGCTGATCTTGCCTGGCTTGTCGCGGTAGTGCAGTGGCACGCCGGCGAACGTCCACGCGTTGCCATTCCCGCAGTAGTCGCCCGTGATCATCTTCAGGTACCCCGTGCGCTGCTCGAGCGTCGTCGGGGTCGCGAGTGTCTTCGAGCTCGCGGCGGTGTAGCCGCTCAGGTGGAGCTTCGCGAGCGCCGAGCCCGCGCACCCGATGGTGAACCAGTCCTTCTCCTCCGCGTACACGGCGATGTCGTCGGGACTGATGCGATCGTCGTCGAAGAGCACGGCGTGGAACGGATTCATTGGCTCGTAGGGGTTGTTCGACGGGGTCCCCGCCGCCGTGCAGAGGTTGCGACGCTGGAGGTTGATGTCGCTCCAGTACGTGAGCTCGTACGACCACGCCTGCGTGGAGCCGCCCGGACTCGGCACCGCCCACATGTTGGACCGTGCGGCGGAGGCGACCGTGACGTAGTAGCGGATCTGATCTGTCGCGTCCCATAGCGTGAACCGCGTGTCCTTCACCCCCGTACCCGCGACGACCACCGTGCTGCCAGACATCCCCCGCAGCTCGCCCTTGACCACATCGGGACGGAGCGTCACCCAGTTCGTGCCGATCTTCTTCTCGTACTTCTCGAGGCGAATGTTCTGATCGTTGTACTGGCCGAGCTCGTGTAACGACCAGAAGAGGCGGCCCTCGACCTCGGGCGAGTTCTGCCCGCAGCCATACGTCTCGCAATCACCCGGCTTCTTCTTCGCCAGCTGTTCGACCTCCGACAGCTCCGGGTCGTCGACCTGAGTGCAGCCAGCCAGGAGCCCGAGCAGCGCGAGTGGGATCTTCGACATCAGGGCTATTGACCCCGGTCGACCGGTTTCGTGACCAACTTTCTCGCGGAAAATCTTAACGACGATAACGCCAATGGTTTCAACGTGCTGGGATGCGGATCCGGGGGATGGGCATGGGACCGGGCCCCATCTCGCCTTACGGGGGCTTCACGCTGGGCCGCCTGGGCAACGCACTGGCGAATGAAACACTGCGGGGGTGATCACCCGCGCGCCGGTTCTGTTGCTCGGTCTCCTCGGGGCCCTCGCGCCGGCGCATGCCGACGAGGCCGCGACCGTCACCGTCGCCGCCCCCCTCCAGCGGCCCCAGGACGATGACGGCAACATCGACCGCCGGGTCAGCCTCGCCGTTGGACGTGCTGACGACGCGATGCTGTATGGCACGACCACGACGGTTGTCCTCGAGGCGTCGGGTCGCGGCGTCTTCACCCCCGGTGTTGTCGGGGGCGCGGTCACGGTGAATGCGGCGGTCGGCAGCTCGGCCGATGCGGGCTTCGCGTATGGCCTGGATCTCGGTCTCGGAGTTGGGGCACGCGTGGGCCGCGCGCAGCTGGGAGTCACGATCGGGGCGGGGGTCAGCGGGATCAGCGCGGGCGTCGTGCCCTTCGCGCTTCAGGTCCCGGTGATCGCGTTCGTGGGCATTCCCCTGGGACCGGTCCGGCTCGTCGGGGCCGTGCGTGGCGACTGGGTGTTCGCATCGGATGACCGGCAGGACGGCGCCGACACCGTGACCGCGTTCGACGAGGTCAGCGCCGAAGCAGGCCTGATCCTCGATCGCGAGCAGCAATCCTTCGGGCTCGTGGGGTGGGCCCGCGAGCAGCTCGGTACGAACATCATCGGTGCGAGCTTCGTCTACGGTCAGATCCTCACCGGCAACAAGTAGGCATCAGCCCGGGATCTGGTCCCGACCGACACCGCTCAGCGAAACGACCGCGCGCCCGTGTCACGCCGTGGGCTCCGGCCCGTGCGGAGGGCGCTCCTGCGGGGCCTGGAGAGGGGCCACTCGCTCGGCCTCGCACCGTCGGTGCGGCGCCGATATGAGTCCTTGCGCAATCGGGGGAGTAGGCAGATGGTGACGTTGCTGGCCCCATTGTCCATTCTACTCGTCGAGCGTGACCCGCACGTGCGGCAGCTCGCGAAGCACTTCTTGTCCGACGAAGGGCACGAGGTAGAGACGGCTACCGACGGGCTCGAGGCCATCGTGAAGGTGCGCTTGCGTCGGCCGGATCTCCTGATCACGGAGATCCTCGTTCCCAAGCTCGATGGTCTCGCGTTGTGCCGTCAACTGAAGGCCGACCCCGAGACCCGCTCGATTTACGTCCTCGTCCTCTCGATCCTCGCGGCTGCTGCGCGCTCGAAGGAAGCAGGTGCCGACGGCTTCATGTTGAAGCCGCTCGCCCAGTCCCGGTTGATCGCCATGGTGCAAGAGCTCGCCACGCAACGATCCGCTCGCCAGCATGCCCAGGAGTCCCGATGAGCGAGAGCGAGCCGCTGCCGCATGGTCCGTTACCACGGGTGTCGAGTGGCAACGCCCAGCTCGACGCGATCCTCGGCGGTGGGTTCCCGAGAAACTCGATGAACATCATCCTCGGCGAGCCGGGGAGTGGGAAGACGATCCTCGCCGAGCGCCTGATCTTCGCCAATGCGAAGGCGGCAGACGATCCGCGCCCGATCCTGTATCTGACGACGCTCTCGGAGCCCCTCGAGAAGGTCGTCCGATACCTGCAGCAGTTCAGCTTCTTCGATCAGGACATGCTGCTCTCGGGAACCATTCGCTACGAGTCGATCGCGGTGGAGCTGGAGTCCCAGGGCGTATCGGCGCTCCTGCCGAAGCTGGAGGAGTCGATCAAGAGCATCGCTCCCAAGATCATCGTGATCGATTCGTTCAAGGCGATTCACGACCTGACGACCTCCGTGGCCGAGATGCGGCGACTCCTGTACGAGGTCTCCGGGCTGCTCAGCGCCTACGACACCACCGCGTTCTTCCTCGGCGAATACAGCGAGGAGCAGATTCCCGTCTTCCCGGAGTTTGCCGTCGCCGACGGCATGATCGAGCTCGCCCGCAAGAAGCACGGCACGCGAGACGAGCGGTACCTGCGAGTTCTCAAGCTGCGCGGCAGCAACTACCAGGAAGGCCTGCACGCCTTCCGGATCACCGGCGACGGTCTCGAGGTGTTTCCGCGCCTCACCAGCCCGGTCACGCCCCTCGCCTACACCCCCAAGGACGAGCGCTTGTCGACGGGCGTCGAAGGAATCGACCAGATGCTCGTCGGTGGCTTCTGGGCTGGCGGTGCGACGCTCCTCGAGGGCCCGACGGGCGCGGGCAAGACGACGCTCGCGCTGCAGTTCATCCTCGACGGGATCGCACGCGGCGAGCCGGGCCTGTACGTGAACTTTCAAGAGAACCCGACGCAGCTCGCGCGGAGCGTGCGCAGCCTCGGGACGAGCATCACCGACGCCCAGCAGCGGGGCTTGCACTTCCTCTATGCCTCGCCCGTCGAGCTCCAGATCGACAGCATCCTGGTCGAGCTGTTTCGAACGATCCAGGACCACGACATCAAGCGGGTCGTCGTCGACTCGGTCGGCGATCTGGTCGGCGCCACGAGCGACTTGCCCCGCCTCTACAGCTACCTGTATGCGCTGATGCAGCACTTCGTCGCTCGTCGCGTCGCCTGCGTCCTCACGCAGACCACGACCTCGATCCCGACACCGATGGAAGGCCAGATCTGCGCGCTGTCGGACGCGATCTTGCGTCTCGATCTCGGATGGGAAGGCCACAAGGCGCAGCGGACGGTGAAGGTCGTGAAGTCGCGAGGCACGAACCACGACCTCGACGTGCGGAACTTCCGGATCACGAGCAAGGGCATCGAGATCGGTCCGCGGTGATCCCCCCGCTGGCTCGCGACGACCGACGCTCCACCCTGCTGCGGGGACTCACGGAGCTAAGTCGCGCGCTGACCACCGCTGTGTCGTTCGAGCAGGTGTCGCAGCTCGCGGTGGACCGAGCCGCGTCTCTCCTCGGCGCCTCGGCGGCCGTGCTCATGCTCGAGGACGAGCACGGCCATCAGGCCATCCGCGCGTCGACAGGGCTCGGTACAATTCGTCCGAAGAACGGACAATCGTTGGGGGCCGGCCTGGTCGAGCAGCTCCAGGACGCGCTCGGCGTGACCCCCGAGCAGTTTCTCGCCGTGCCGCTCGTCGTGAACGGCGAGGTCACGGGCCTCCTCGCTGTCGGGATGGCCGATGGTCTCGGATCAAACGATGACGATGCGGAGTGGCTGCTCTCGGCGCTCGCGGATCAAGTGGCGGTCGCCCTCGAGAAGTCACGCCTCGACGAGCGGGGGCGCTTTCGCGATCGACTGATCGGCATTGTCAGCCACGACCTCCGTTCGCCGTTGAATGCGATCACACTCGGGACCTCCGCGCTGCTCGATGACTCGACGCTCGACGCGTACACGATCAAGACGTTGACGCGGATCCAGTCCGCGGCCGATCGCGCGGAGCGCATGATTCGCGATCTCCTCGACTACACCCAGGCTCACCTCGGCGGTGGCATCCATGTCGTCCGGACGCCGAACGACGTGGGCCACATCGCGCGGCAGGTCGCAGAGGAAGTCGAGATCTTGCACCCCCAGCACGAGATCCATCTCGAGATCTCGGGGGACACGCACGCGGACGTCGACGCCGACCGGGTCGCCCAGATGCTGGGCAACCTCACGTCGAACGCCGTGACCTACAGCCCGGTGGGAACGCGCGTGGACGTGACCGTCCGCGGTGAACCCTCGAGTGTCGTCGTCGCGGTCCGCAATCAAGGGACTCCGATCCCGGCCGATCGGCTGCGCGACATCTTCGAGCCCATGCAGCAAGTCTCACCGGGGACCGGCCGCGCCCAGCGCAGCGTCGGGCTCGGGCTCTACATCGTCGAGAGCATCGTCACGTCGCATGGCGGCACGATCGAGGTCGCGTCCTCCGCCGAGGAGGGCACGATCTTCACGGTGACCTTCCCGCGGTCGTCTCGCTAACGAGCTACGGGGCCTCGCGCGCGGTGGCCCGCTGGTACGCCGGGCGTGCCGTGCAGCGCGCTGTCCACTGGTTGAGGTTCGCGTACGGGGCGAAGTCGATCGTCGAATGGCGGAGCCAGTCGCAGAAGGAGTTGACGTGCGCATCGGCGAGCGTGAACTCCCCGAGGAGGAAGTCCTTCCCGGCGAGGGCCTGGTCGAGGATGCCGAGGTGGGTGGCAACGTCCCGGGTGGCCTGTTCGACGGCCTTCTCGTTGCCCGCACCGGGAGCGGCCCACTCCCCCATGTGCCCGCGCCGGTACACGGCCTCGCCGAGCGTGACGTTGGTCCAGACGATCCACTTCATGGCCTCTCCGCGCCGTGGGCCTGCCGCCGGGTAGAGCTGCTTCTCCACGCCGAACTGCTCGCCGAGATACATGGTGATCGCGGCCGACTCCCAGATCGTCACGCCGTCATGGACGATCATCGGCACCTTCTGGTTCGGGTTTAGCTTCGTGTAGGCGGGCTCCTTGGTGGCACCGGCACGCAGGTCGATGCGCTTGACGTCGTGGGGGATGCCCAGCTCCTCGATCACGATGCTGGTGAGGGTGGCGGTGGACTGGGGGGCGAAATAGAAGATCAGGCTCATGGGTGGCTCCTTGTTGGCCCATCGGTACTAACACCCCCTGGTTGACAGCCTTATGTCAGGATTCATGCGGGCCTTGAGGGCGGAGCGATCCGGACGATTCAGAGGGCAGATGCTCCGTTCGCTTGTAGTCGTGCTCGTGGTCTGTACGCCCACGGTGGTTCGCGCCGATGGCTGGGTCACCGCCGAGGCTCCCGCGTCGTTTGCCGCTTCGGCCGTGCAACAGGGTGTGTTCCGGCCGGGCGTGATGCCGGCGGTTGGCGTGTACGCAAGCAGCGAGCGCGCGGCGATCGGTGTCCGCCTGCGGGCGGGCGTCCTGCGCGACGGGCCGGCGCCTGACGATCCGTTTCGTGATCCTGGCACCGGCGGACTGCTGAGCGGCGGTCTCGCATTGCGGCTTCCGCTGCCTGCCGGGGCGTGGGTGGAAGGCGTGGGCGGAGCGGGCATCACGGGTTCGGATGCGGCCCCCGTGGTCGAGCTCGGGGTGGGATGGCTGACAACCGTTGGCGCGTTCGATGTGGGGCCGAGTGCGCGCGTGATTCACGTGGTCGCGAGGCAGGACATGGACACGCTCGGGTCGGCGACGCTGGCCACGGTCGGGGTGGATATCCGGATCGGACGCACGCGAATGGCACGGCCGCGCCCCACGGTGGAGCGCATCGAGGTCGCGCCCGTGCGCGTCGAGACCATGGAGCCGGAGGAGATCCTCGTCGCGGCGAGCGAGCGCGATCACGATCGCGTCGTGGATCAGGACGACTCGTGCCGCGTGGCGCTCGTCGGGTGCTTCAGGCACGAAGGCATGACCATCGAGGACGACCGGATCATCCTCGAGGAGTACGTACTGTTCGACACGAGTCGGGCGCGCGTTCGACATGCGGGCCAGACGGCCATCCTGCGCTTCGTGCAGGAGTGGCAGCGGCATCCCGAGTGGAAGACCGTCCGCATCGAAGGGCATGCGGATGTCCGCGGACCGGACGCGTTCAATCAGTGGCTGAGCGAGGAGCGCGCCTCGCGCGTGAAGGTTGTGCTCGAGCACGCGGGCATCCCCGAAGAGCACATCGAGGCCATGGGCTTCGGCCGGACGCGTCCACGCGTGACGGGGACGACCGATGCCGATCACCAGAGCAACCGCCGCGTGGAGTTCGTGATCGAGCGAGGGAGCCGCTGATGCGCACCTACATGATTCTGATCGCGGTCCTTGTCACGGGCTGCTTCGACTCCATCATCGACTCCCCCTGCATCGACGGCTACGAGCTCGAAGCCGGCTCCTGCGTCGTGCGCGTGGCCGAGGTCGACGCGGGCGCCGACGAGACCGTCGACGCGGGTGACCCGGATGTCGTGACACCGGACGCGGCGCTCGACGCCTTCGTGTGCACCGCGGACATCGAGAACGACCCGTTCAACTGCGGCGGATGCGGGCAAGTCTGCGCGAGCGGGCTCTGCGCGGCTGGTGCCTGCGTGGGCGAACACGCGGGCCACATCGTGGCAATCGGGCACGACTACAGCGAGTCGAATGCGCGGATGCGGCACGTCCTCGCCAACGCCGCCTCCCTGGGCATTCGGGCCGACCTGGGCATCGCGCATTACGCACCGCTGGGCAGCTCTGCCGAGGCGAGCTCGTCCGCGCTGCGCACCGGCCTCGCGATCATGGGCCGCCCATGGCACACCGTGCCGCTGTCCGGCCCCGAGGCGCTGATGAGTGGCAATCCCATCGACGTGCTCGTGATCGATCCGCTCCGTGGCGATCCGGCCGCCGTCGCCGCCGACGGTGCCGCCTGGCGACCGGCTCTCGACCGCTTCCTCGCCGACGGCGGCACGGTGATCTTGCTCGAGGGAGCAGGGTCCGTCACCTACCGGTTCGCGAGCGGTGCGGGTCTCTACACGCTCGCCGCCCCGACGACCGTGTCGGGCACGCCCGCGGTGATCGTCGACGCGGCCGATGCGGTGGTCGATCACGTGCCGTCGCCGTATCTCGCCACGCAGGTCTCGGTCGCGTACCAGGGGGCGCCCGCGCCCGTGGTCGCCACCCCGACGGGCGCGACCATCGTGTTTCATCTCACGCGCTGAGGAGCGGGTATAACGGCCTCACCTTGAGGACGACTCACGCGATCACGCGACGTGTTCCGTCAAGCTTCGTGAACGCCCTCGCGCGGGAGTCGCCCGCGTCCGCGATCGATGTCGAGCTCGCTCGCCGGCAACACGCCGCGTACGGGACGGCGCTCGCGGCCGCCGGCGCGACGGTCACCGTGCTCGACGCCGACGAGCGCTGTCCGGACTGCGTGTTCGTCGAGGACACGGCGGTGGTGGCGGAGGGGCTGGCTCTGATCACGATTCCGGGCGCGCCGTCACGCCGGGCGGAGACGCCTGCCATCGCGGCCGCCCTGGCCACGCTCGTCGAGGTCCAGACCATGGAGTCGCCCGCGACGCTCGATGGTGGCGACGTGATGCGCGTCGGCTCGACCCTCTACGTCGGCCGGTCCGCCCGCACCAACGAAGCGGGGATCGCGAGCCTCGCGGCGGCCTTCACTCCGCGTGGGCTCCGCGTCGTCGCGCTCGATCTGCCGTCCGATGTGCTGCACCTCAAGTGCGTGTGCACGCCGCTCGGCGAGGGTCGCATCCTGCTTGCCGAGGGCTCGCTCGCTCCGGCGCTGTTCGATGCGGTCCACTGCGTGATCGTCCCCGCCGCCGAGACCTATGCCGCGAACGTCGTCGCGCTCGGCCATCACGTGATCGTGGCCGCCGAGTATCCCCGCACGCTGGACGTGCTGGTCGGCGCCGGCTTCCAGGTCCATCCCGTCCCGACGACCGAGGTGCGCAAGGCCGACGGTTCGCTGACCTGCCAGTCGCTCGTCATCTAGCCGCTCGCGTATGGTCGCCCGATGAAGCTCCTCGCGGTTTGCGTCCTGGTCAGCGCCTGCGGTCCGCGGCCCACCGAGCCGGTGACGTCCAACCAGGGGTCGAGCGTCGAGGTCGTCGCCACCCCCGCGCCCACCCTCGACGAGCTGATCGGCCTGCTCGAGGCGCATCGTCCCGCGGAGTTCTCGCCCGACGCGCAGGAGCGCGGCTGCCCATCGGACAAGACAGTTGGCGAGTACGTTGACACGCTCGTGCGCATCGGGCGCGAGGGCGAGGATCCCGTCGACGTGCACTCGCTCACCGGCGGCTGCGGCGACTGGCCGGCCACCATGGCGCCGGTCGACCCGCCGCGCGACGACGCGTACTTCTACTGCAAGCTCGATTCGAGGACGTCGGATCCGGCGGGCGAGAGCCCCTGGCACTACGAGCTCCGGGTCCGGGTCTCGCGGCAAGGCCTGACCGTCGATGTGGCGACCGCCGGCTGCCCGGGCACGCCGTGATCTCGCCGCGTCATCGCTGATACGCTTGCCCCATGTCGGTGCATCTCGAAGCCGCGCCCGGTTCCATCGCGCCCATCGTGCTCCTGCCAGGCGATCCGTTGCGCGCGGAGTTCATCGCGCAGCGCTACCTCCAGGACGCCGTCTGTCACAACCGGGTGCGCAACGCGCTCGGGTTCACGGGGACGTATCAAGGCACGCGCGTGTCGGTGCAGAGCACGGGCATGGGCATGCCGTCGTGCGCCATCTACGTGCAAGAGCTCCTCGCCCAGTACGGCGCGCGCATGCTGATCCGGATCGGGACCTGCGGCGCGATCCGCGCGGAACTGCGCACGCGCGACCTCGTGCTCGCCCAGGCGGCGTCGACGAACTCCGCGATGTTCGATGCGACGTTCGGTGGTGCGACCTTCGCGGCGGCGGCCAGCTACGACTTGCTGTCGCGCGCGCATCGCCTCGCCACCGAGCGCGGCGCGCCCACACACGTCGGCACGGTGCTCACGAGCGATCGCTTCTATCCCGACGAGACGACCCTCTCCACGTGGTGGAATCCATGGGCCGAGCACGGCGTGCTCGCGGCCGAGATGGAGACGGCGGCGCTCTACACGCTCGCGGCACGTCGCAACGCACGCTCTCTCTCGATCCTCACCGTGAGCGACAACCTCGTGACCGGCGAGCAGACCACCTCCGAAGAGCGGCAGACCGGCTTCGGTGACATGGCGCTCCTCGCGCTCGATGTGGCCGTCGGCGCCACGCATACGCGCTGACATCGGGATTCCGCTCCGAGGCGCTCCTCACCTGTCACGCCTGAATCTCCGTCGGGAGCTATCATCCGCGGGGGGTGGGCATGCGGATATCGTACGAACAGGCTCGGCTGGCGCTCGCACGGCTGAAGATCGCGGAAGCGGCCAACGAGCAAGAGGTCCTTCGCACGGCGGCGCGCATCAGCGCACGCACCCTCGACATCGAGCGTGTCGGCATCTGGATGTTCGACGCGATGGCCGGTCAGGTCCAGTGCAAGGCGCTCTACACCCGTGCGAGCGACTCCTACGAGGACGGCACGGTCATTCGCGCCGTCGATGCCGCGCCGTATTTCGCCGCCCTGGGCGAGCGCCGCGTCATCGGCACACGCGACGCCATCACCGATCCCGTCACGCGCGATCTCGCGGCGTCGTACCTGATCCCGCACGGCATCGGCGCGATGCTCGACGCTCCGATCTATGTCGACGGAGAGCTCGTCGGCGTCGTGTGTCACGAGCACGTCGGCGGCACCCGCGACTGGACAGCCGCCGAGATCGACTTTGCCGGCACCTTCGCCGATGTCCTCGCGTCCCTCTACTTGCAGCGGCGCCTGCGCGTCTCCGAGGCGGCGGTTCGCCTCGCCGCGAGTCGGGTCCAGGAGGAACAGCGCATCGCCAACCTGACCCAGGTGGTCCGCACCCTCGCGCACGACGTCAACAACGTCCTCACCGTCACCGCCCTCCACGCCAGTCGCCTCGCCCGCGACGCCTCGCCAGAGCTCGCGAGCATCGGCCGTGATCTCGAGGCCGCGAGCGAGTTCGGTGGCCGGATCCTCCGCGACCTCCAGCTCTTCGCCGCCCGCGACGAGAGCGAGCGAGCCCCGATCGGTGACGTCATCGAACGCTTCCAGCCGATGCTCCGCGCTCTCGTCAAGAACCGCGTCGACCTCGACCTCTTCGTCGAGGAGCCTCGGCTCTTGCCCGCGGCGTCACGCACGCACATCGAGCAGATCCTCCTGAACCTCGTCACCAACGCCCGTGATGCATCGCCCGACGGCGCGGTGGTCACGGTTCGCGCCGGCCGCGCCGAGGCCGGCCTCTTCCTCGAGGTCGAGGATCACGGCACCGGCATCTCGCCCAACGTGCGCGCCCACATCTTCGAGCCCTACGTGACGACCAAGGCCGACGGCACCGGCCTCGGTCTCTCGATCGTCGACGCCATCGTCACCGAGCTCGGCGGCACCATCGGCCTCACGAGCGAGGTCGGCAAGGGCACCACGTTTTGCGTCGTGCTGCCGCTCCAGACCTAATCGTCGCCCGCTTCGTCGATCGTCGCGTCGTCGACGTGGCGGGTCACGTCGGTGAGATCACCGATGCTCGGCCGATCGGGGAGGCGATCGATGGCCGTGTCGCTCCCGCGCTGCCTCATGCCCGCGAGGCTGGGACGCAGCGTGAGCTCGGTCGCGTCGCCGACGGTGAGGGCCGTGTCGTCGCCGATGTCGGCCGAGCTGAGCTCGGTATCGTCGCCGATGGCGGGATCGCCGTCGATCGCGGGCACGTTGACCTGTGCTTTGCGCGGGATGGGCGGCGGTTTCTGCGAGCTGGACATCTGCGCCGATGATACATCTCGCCGCATGCGATGCAGTCCCGGCCTCGGCGATCGCGTGATGTGGTTGCTGGTCGTGGCGCTCCTGCTCGCCGCCTGCAAGCAGCCGCGTGCGGTTCCGACTGCCGATGATGCGGCGGTCGCGTTGTCCGCGAAGGATGCCTCGGCCGCCGATGCCCCGCCGGTCGCGGCGGCTCCGCTCGTGCCGGCGATCCTCGATCCCACCCTGCTCACCGCCCTCGAGGCCCGGGGGCTCACGTTCGCGGCGCTGCTCGGCGGCCAGGAGGGGGCCTCCAATGCGGAGCTGCACGCGGCGAGCGCGCGGTACCGCGACTTCGTGACCTTCGCCCGCGAGGACATCGCCGCCAGCATCGCCGAGGAGAATCGATATCGGCCTGACTGGGGGGAGGTCGGCCCGACGATGAAAGCGCGACGTCGCAGCTTCAATCCCGACTGGCTGGTGGCGACGACCGCACGCTACGAGCTCGTGGGCGTGTTGAACCGCATGGACCGCGCGCCGTTCATCCCCGGCAGCTGTGGCGATCTGCGGCTCACGTATCGCCTCGCGTACACCGGCACGAAGGCGGCGAGTCGACTGCCGCTCACCATCAACCTGGTCTATCGCCTCGACCCCCCGGCGGACGGATGCCGGTCGCTCGTCGGGGCGTGGCGCTTGCCGGGTGCGGTCACCGCGGACTGGCTGCGCACCCAGGGGCCCCTCACTCCGACAAACCTGGCGAACCTGATCGCGATCCAGGTCAACTACCAGGTCATCCGCTCGGCGGCCGGCATTCGCAATCAGCACGGCGGTACGGCCGAGTACGTATTGCGGGCGTTCCGCGAGAAGGACGGCCACCTCGTTCGCGCCCCGCTCGAGAACACGCCCGACGTGGCCAAGCTGTCCGCGGACCGGACGCTTCGGGATGAGCTGCTCGCCTTCTTGAAGGAGCATGTCGGCGACATCGATCGCGGCATCGTGCTCATCCCCGAGCGGTTCCTCGCGACGGCCGCGAGCTCGTTCTCGCCGCACGGCCTCGCCCGCATGCACAACCGGCCGTTCGATGCCGTGTTCGATCCCGCCGACTTCGCCAGCATCGACTATTCGACGACTCAGCACCTGCGATCAGCCGAGGCCGTGCTGCTCCGCCTCGACGACCTCTCCTGCGTGGGCTGCCATCAGGGCCGCACGATCGCCGGCTTTCACCTCGTCGGCGAGGACCGTCCCGAGACGCATCCGCTCAACAGCGTGTTCTTCGCGGGCAGCGGTCACTTCCGCACCGACCTCGTGCGCCGCACCGCCTACCTCGAGGAGCTCGAGCGCGGAGGCTCGCCGTCACCTGCGCGACCGTTCTCGTTCGCGCCGACGCAGGGCCAGGCCAGCTATGGCGACACGTGCTCGCTGCCCGGCAAGACCGCGATCGCGACCTGGACGTGCGACGCGGGGCTCACCTGCCAGAGCGTCGATCCCGCCGTCGGCCAGAGCGAGCTGGGTCACTGCTTCCCCGAGGAGCGACGGGCCGGCGACCCGTGTCTGCGCCACGAGGTGATCCAGGATCATCACTCCCTCGACAAGATGGTGATGCCGTGGACCGAGCTCGGCTGCGCCGCCGGCTACGCGTGCCGCATGCCCGGCGGCGGCTTCCCGAACGGCATGTGCACGAGCCCGTGCGATCAGATCAAGACGGATGGCGAGATCTGCGGCCCGACCGCCGGCACCGGCTTCGCCGACTGCCTGGCGAGCGCGTCCGTGTTCCAGACCTGCCTCGAGCGTCACGGCGAGCTCTCGAGCCGCGGGCGCTGCAACGCGCGGCGCTCCTGCCGCAATGACTACGTCTGTGCGGATATCGGCGGCGACTCGGACGGAGCGTGTGTCCCCGCGTACTTCCTGTTCCAGCTGCGCCTCGACGGCCACCCGAGCCCCTCGTAGGGCGCGTACGATGGCACGCGAGTGCTGACGCGTAGCCTGCCGGCGTTCGAGCCGTGGACGTTCGAGCGCAGGGCGCTGGTCGCGCTGGGGCGCGCGCATCACGCCACGTACCTCGCGGCCCAGCCGTATCCTCATGTCGTGCTCGACGGCTTCCTCGGGGAGCGCGCCACGGTCCTCGCCGAGGCCTTCCCGGCGCCGACGCATCCGCACTGGAAGCGTCGCGACTATGCCGAGCAAGCGGGGCGGCTGTCGCAGTTGCAGCGCTCCGACTTCGAGGGCGTGGCGACGGAGCTGCGCTGGTTCCTGTCCGAGCTCCGCGGGATGGCCTTCCTCGACTTCCTCGGTGCGCTCGTCGGGCGCGACGACCTCATCGCCGATCCGCGGCATACGGGGGCCGGTCTGCTCGCCACCCTCCCTGGCGGTCACCTGGCCCTGCATGCGGACTTCAATCGCGACAGCGCGCGTCACCTCGATCGCGTCCTCTCGGTCTTCTACTACCTCCCGCGCGAATGGGACGAAGCCTGGGGTGGTGAGCTCGAGCTCTGGGATCGCCAGCGCACGCGATGCGAGGTCCGGATCGCTCCCGTCCGCGACCGCCTCGTCGTGATGGCGCATGGGGATGACCACTGGCACGGTCATCCCGCGCCGCTGGGCTGCCCGGCGGGGCACTGGCGTGCGGTCGTGGCCGCCTACTACTACGCCGCCCCCGCTCGGGACGAGTCCGACGCCCACGGGGCCCTCTGGGCAGGCACAATGGCGCCATGAAGCTCGGGGTGCTCTCGCTCGCGGTCCTCGTCGCCTGCGGAGGTGACGACGCTGTCACCGATGACGGCGCCGACGTTGTCGTCGATGCCCCCACCGATGGAACCGATGCCGGCCCTGATGCGGAGCCTGTCGAGCTGGAGGAGATCCACTTCATCGGCCGCTTCGACGAGATGCAACGCTTCATCTGGTCGGCCACGCGGATCGAGACGCGCTTCCAGGGCACCGGCATCGCGATCGAGCTCACCGACAGCGGCAACAACTGGTTCGAGGTCTTCGTCGACGGCGATCCCACCATGGTGCTTCGTCCGATGGCCGGACGGCACAGCTACCCTCTCGCCGAGGGGCTCCCTGCCGGCGAGCACACCGTGGCGATTGCCCGCCGCACGGAGACCTTCTTCGGCGTCTCGCAGTTTCACGGCTTCAGCGGCGCCACCCTCGTGCCCTCGCCCAAGCCCCAGCGCTTCATCGAGTTCATCGGTGATTCGATCACCGCTGGCTACGGCGTCCTCGGCGACAGCGCGACCTGCAACTTCTCGGCGGAGACCGAGTCGGCCGTCCATTCCTGGGGCCAGCTCACCGCCGACGCTCTCGGCGCGGCGCACGCCGCCATCGCCTATTCCGGCATCGGCATGGGCGTGAACCTCGACGGCGACACCACGTCGACGATGCCGATCCGCTATCCGCGCATGTTCCCCGATCAGCCAGCGAGCGTGTGGACGCGGTCCTACGTCCCCGATGTCATCGTGATCAACCTCGGCACCAACGACTTCGGCTACGACGGCGATCCGGGCCAGCAGTACGACACGGCCTACGTCGACTTCATCCAGGAGCAACTTCGTCCCGCCGCGCCGGACGCGATCATCATCCTCGCGACGAGCCCGATGCTCAGCGATGGCTTCCCCGCCGGCGGCATGCACCGTACGAAGCTGCGGGCGCACCTCGAGACGATCAAGACCACGCTCGCCGACCCGAACATCCATGTCGTCGACATTCCGCAGCAGGAGCAGGATGGCCTCGGCTGCGACTACCATCCGAACGAGCTGACGGCGCAGCGCATGTCGGCCGCGCTCGTGGCCGCCCTGCGCCCGCTCACCGGCTGGTAGCGACTACGAGCCGAGGAAGTAGTAGACGGCCGTCACGACGAGCATCGTTCGGCGCAGGCCCGGCGTCGTCGCGCCGACCACGCGGTTCCGATCGGCACCACCCGGCAGCAGCAGGACGTCACCGTCGAGGCGAATGGGCTCGCTCGGATTGGACATGAACGTGAGCGTATCGGACGTCACGTGGGCCACGACCTCATCGCTGCTCGCCGAGAGCAGGTGGATTTCGCCGCCGGGGGCGACCCGGAGGTTCTGCTCGCCGCGCGGGTTCGAGATGGTGCCATCAGCGTGAAACGTGGGACCCGGGATCATCGGATCACCGGGGCCGCCGTGACTGACTGACTCCGTTCGGCCGTCGGCGTGAACGTGTGCGATCGGCTGGCCATCGAACGTCAGCGTGAGCTCGCCGAGCTCGATCACGGGCGACGGAGCCGGGGCGGGACCTGTCACGGCGCTGCTGACCGGCGGAGGCGCGCTGGTCGAGCGACATCCGACCAGGAGCGCGGCGACGACGAGAGCGATTCTCATGCGCGGCCGAACATATCTCGTCGCCGGGCGCGTTGTGCCCGCCGGCTTACGTCTTGAGCCGCCAGCCGGTCTTGAAGATGTATGTGATGACGGCGCCGCAGATGATGAGAAAGCCAAAGGTGGCCCCCGCGCTGACGACCACGTCGACATCGCCCGTCCCGGTGAACGCCCAGCGCATGCCGCTGATCAGATAGACCACCGGGTTCACGAGCGTCACCTTCTGCCAGAACGGCGGCAACATCTTGATCGAGTAGAACGCGCCGCCGAGGAACGTCAGCGGCGTGACCACCATCAGCGGAATGGTCTGTAGCTTCTGGAAGCTATCGGCCCACAGTCCGATGATGAAGCCGAACATGCTGAACGTCGTGCTCGTGAGCACGAGGAACAGGACCATCCAGACGGGATGCTCCACCTGATACGGCACGAACACCCGCGCCGTCACCAGGATCAACGCCCCGAGCATGAGCGACTTGCTCGCGGCCGCGCCGACGTAGCCGAGAATCACCTCCGCGGGGCCGACGGGCGCCGAGTGCAGCTCGTAGATCGTGCCGGACCACTTCGGGAGATAGATCCCGAAGGAGGCATTGCTGATGCTCTCGCTGAGGAGCGACAGCATGACCAACCCCGGGACGATGAACGCGCCGTACGACACGCCATCGATCGCTCCCATGCGTCCGCCGATCGCCGACCCGAACACGATGAAGTAGAGGCTCGTCGACAGCACGGGTGACGCGATGCTCTGCGTCAGCGTGCGGAACGTCCGCGCCATCTCGAAGCGATAGATGGCCTTGATGGCGTAGACGTTCACGCGGCCTCCTTGCCGTGCACGAGCCCGACGAAGATGTCCTCGAGTGAGGTCTCCTCCGTGCGTACGTCGGCGATCTGCACGCCGGCTCGGTTCAGCTCGCCCAGCATCGGGCCGACGGTTGTCCCCGCGTCGAACGTGAGGGTGAGCGTCTTCTTGTCGTTCGACAGCGTGCCGTTGGCGGGCGCCTCCGCGATCGGCTCGGCGAGCTCGACGATGAGCTTACGCTTCCCGAGCTTCTTCATCAGCGCCGCCTTCTCCTCGACGAGCAGCAGCTCACCCTTGTTGATGACGCCGATCCGGTCCGCCATCTCCTGCGCTTCCTCGATGTAAT
>LNFM01004677.1_pt1 | contig 24817 bp, 20 predicted proteins | sample 596031 | NCBI WGS metagenome assembly LNFM01 (sample SAMN04254537, study PRJNA301005) | activated carbon metagenome | isolation source: dual media filters at the Ann Arbor, Michigan drinking water treatment plant | place: USA: Ann Arbor | reverse complement strand
GCGGCCGGTTCGAAGAAGCGCTGGTTGCCTTCGTTGACGATGACGCTGCCGACGACGCGGCGATCGGCCAGGTTGTCGACGCGGCCCAGCAGTTCGAGCCGGCCCGGGCCGAGTTGCGTGCGCCACAGCGCGCGCAGGCCCAGCAGGCCGTGCCCGGCGGCGAAGTCGCTGTTGGCGTCGTTCACCGGCAGCTTGCCCTGGCCGCGCGCCTCCAGCGCCACTTCCAGCGCCGGCAAGGGCTGCCAGGCCACCTCGGCATAACCGAAGCTCTTCAGCGTGCCGGCGATGCGCTTGCCGGCCGGCACCAGCAGGCCGTCGCGGTAGGTCGCGTCCAGCCAGGTGGCGGCCAGTTGGACGCGCCAGTCCGCCGCCGGCTGCCAGCGCAGTTCGAGTTCGGCGCCGCGCCGCTGCGTGCGGCCGACGTTGCGGAAGGTGGTGCGGCCACCGGTGTTGGTGGCGACACCGATCTCGTCGTCGCTGCGGGCGTCGAAGACCGCAGCGTCCAGCCGCAGGCCGAGGCCGGCTGGGCGCCACTTGGCGCCCAACTCGATCTGCCGGCTGGTCTGCGCCTTCAGCGCGCTGTTGAAGCCGGGCAGGCCGTCGGGCCGGTAGGCGAGTTCGTTGAAGGTCGGGGACTCGAAACCGCGCGCCAGGCTGAGGTAGACGTTCAGCTCGGGGCTGCTGCGCCATTGCAGCGCCGCCACCGGGTTGGTGTAGCGGTAGGCCAGCGTGCCCGAGTCGTCGCCGTTGGCGCCGACGATGTAGCGGTCGTCGGAGCGGAAGTTCACGCGGCCGCTGCGCAGGCCCAGCGTGGCCGTCCAGTCGCGCGCGAACTCGGCTTCGCCCTGCGCGTAGAGGTCGCGCGCGGTGACGCGATTGCGCTCGTCGCGGCGCAGCGCGCCGGTGACGCCCAGCACGCGCGCGGCGCCGTCGCCGATGTAATTGCGGAATCCGCGCCGGTCTTCGGTGCTGGTGTCGGCGCTGGCGCCGGCCACCAGCTGCGCGCTGCGCTCGCCGGCCAGCGCCCAACGCCAGACCAGGCGGCCGTCGACACCGCTGTAGCGGCGGTCGAAGTCGATCACGCCGCCGGGTTGCGTGGCCGCGGCCTGCGCGGTGTCGGGGATGGACTGCCACTGGGTGACCGAGCGTTGGCCGGTGTAGGCGGCCAGGCGGCTCTCGCGCAGTGCGCCAGCGCCGTCGAAGCGGTGGCGCCAGCTGGCGCCGGCCTGGTCCTGCCAGGTGTTCTTGCGCGTGTCGTAACGGAAGCCCTGGCCCGGGCGTTCCTGCGGCAGCGCCACGCCGGTGGTCTGGTCGGGGTCGGCTTCGAACTGCGCGCGTGTCAGGCCCAGCGGGTCGAGCGCCGGCTGGTTCACCGAGTTGAGGACGACGACGACACGGTCACGCTCGCCGTCCCAGCCCAGGCGCACGTTGCCCAGGCTGCGCTCGGCGCGGCTCTGCGGCCGGAAGCCGTCGGTCTCGAATTTCGAGACCTGGGCGCGCAGGCTGAAGCCGCCTTCGAACGGCGCTTCGACGCCGATGCGCCACTGCTGCAGGCCGTCGCTGCCGGCGTCCAGCCCCAGCAAGAGCGCGCGCGCCGTCGGCGCCGCACTCACGAGCGAGATGACGCCGCCCGAGCTGTTGCCGTACAGCGCCGAGAACGGCCCGCGCAGCACTTCCACGCGTTCGGCGCCGGCAAGGTCGAAGTTCGCGACCTGGCCCTGGCCGTCCGGGCCGCTGGCCGGTATGCCGTCGGCCACCAGCCGCAGCCCGCGCACGCCGAAGCTGGCCCGCGCGCCGAAGCCGCGCGAATTGATCTGCAGGTCCTGCGCGTAGTTGTTGCGGTTGCTGGCCACCAGCCCCGGCAGGCGCGACAGCGCCTCGGACAGGTTGACCATCGGCCCGGCCGAGCGCAGCGCCTCGGCGTCGACCACGCCGACCGCGTAGGGTGTGTCGAAGACGCGCTGCTCGGCGCCGCTGGCGGTGATGACGATGGTTTCCGGCGGCGCTGCCGGCGGAGGCACGGGCTGTGCGGTGGCAGCGCAGGCCAGCCCCGCCAGGGCAAGAACACTAAGGCGCGGTGGCTTCGATGCGGATCGACCTGGACCACGCCGCGAGATTCTGGATGTCGTCATCGGTCAGGGGTTTGGCCATCACGGCCATCACTTCGTGTTTGCGCGCACCGCTGCGGTAGGCGCGCGATAGTGCCGCCAGACCAATCGCGGGCACAGCGGCGAGGTCGAAGTCGCGCTTCGCCAGCGGTGCGGGTATACGCGACTTGTTGGGGCGGTATGACTGCGCTCTCATGCTCGGCGCTGACTGCTTCAGCACAGTAGCTCGCAGATTCTGCGTCAGTGGTCGGATGGGGTCGAAGGCCATCTTCGACCAGTTCACGAAACACAGAGGAGACACGAGATATGGCAAAGATGATGAGAAAAGTGGTGGCGGCCTCCTTTGGCTTGGCCCTATCGGGCAGCTTGTTTGCAGCTGCACCGACCGTCTCGGCGGAGGACTTCGTCGACAAGCTCGATTCGCCCTGGGACATGGCGTTCATGAAGGACGGCACCATGTTCTTCACAGAGAAGTGCAAGGGGCTCTCGGTTCGACTGCCATCGGGTGCCATCAACAAACTGCATGGCGTCGGCGCCACGGCCGGCTATTCATCGGCGAGCGCCGACCTGTTCTGCGACGGACAAGCCGGAATGATGGGTGTTGCCATCGACCCGCAGTTCGCCAGCAATCGCTTCATCTACGTCTACTCCAGCTCCAACATGGGCGGCAAGCTCGGCAATCGGGTGATGCGCTTCAAGCTCAACGACGCGATGACGGGCGTTTCGGACCGCACCGACATCGTCGGTGACATCGGCTACAAACCCAAGGCATCGAAGCATCCGTTCGGCGGTCCCGGCGCGCACAACGGTGGCCGCATTCGCTTCGGACCTGCCGATGGTTTTCTGTACGTGACGACGGGCGACAACCACCTCGGTATTGCGCCGCAGAGTCCGACCTACATTGGCGGGAAGGTGCTGCGCATCGACAGGGACGGCAAGGCCGCTGAGGGCAACAAGGCCCCGACCGGCTTCGATCCGCGCGTGTTCACCTACGGTCACCGCAATCCCCAGGGTATCGCGTTCCGCCCCGGCGACAACCGCCCGTTCACCGCGGAAAACGGCCCGTGGCACAGCGACGAAGTAACAGCACTGGTGAATGGCGGAAACGCCGGCTGGGACCCGCGCCCCAACATGGCCGGCCGCAAGGACTGCCCGGACGACTATTGCGGCTACTCGCCCAACCAGATGGGCGCAATGGACCCCAAGAAGCGTTCTGCCTTCATGCCCATGACCGATCTCAAGACCTATCCGAAGGCGATGAAGCCGGCCTGGAACAACAAGGGGCTGTCGCAGGGCATGTTCTGCAACGCCTTCCTGTCGGGTGCGCAGTGGAAGGACTGGAACGGCCAGATGGTGGTCGGTTATGCCGGCATCGGCATCCATGGGACTTCCGTGGGCAATCGGCTGGAAGTGCTGAAGCTCAGCGCCGATGGAATGACCGCCACGAAGAGCGACTTCCCCTGGCCGACCGTGGCAGGACGCTTCCGCGCCTGTGAACTGGGCTCGGACGGCAACCTGTATGTCGCGCTCGAAGACCAGGGCAAGATCATCCGCGTGAAGCCGGAGTAACTGCAAGCTGCCCACGCGCTGCCTTTGGGCAGCGCGTTTTTCATTCTGTTTGCAGTCGATGGAGCCACCATGCGAACCACACTTCAATGGCTTGCCGTGATGGGCGTGCTGGTCAGCGCAGTCCCGGCGCGTGCGGACTACGATCTCGTCGTGAAGAAGAACTGCCTGGCCTGCCATCAGATCGACAAGCGCAAGTACGGACCCAACTTCAAGGAGATCGCGGCCAAGTACGTCGACCAGAAGAACGCAGCCGACATGCTCGCCAAGAAGATCCGCCGCGGTGGGACGGGCGTCTGGGGCATTGACGTCATGCCCCCGCAACCACAGGTGTCGGCCAAGGAGGCACGCACGATCGCGGCCTACGTGCTTTCCTTGAATTGATCGCTTGGCGACCGCGACGCATGCAACGGGCTTCGTGACATCCCTGGGGCGACGATGAACCCCGAGCGCAAGCTGCTGCTGGTCATCGCCCTGGCTGTTGTCGGAGTGCCCTGCCACGGCCAGAACTTCTACTACGTCGAAGCGGACATCGTCTCTTGTCCCGAGGCTCCTGCGCCAACGACTGCCTCGCCCAAGGCGGTATCAAGCGGTATTGCCGTGCCCGGGCGCATCCATGTCAACTGCGGGTTGGACCAAGGGTCTTACACGGTGACGTTGAACTCCACCGATCCCCGCGCGACATTTTCGCCCAAGACCTTTCTAGTCAATTTCGGCCGCGTGGTCGGGAACGGTACCTTTGCCGTCACGTTCCGGACCGTCGGTATCCAAGGTGTCTCGACGACCATCACCTCGAACATGGGTAGCCCCGCGGCGAAGGGGCATTTTCTCAGTCCAGCCAACGAATTCAACGTCGTGACTCGTTGATTGGTCCGCCTCGCTGAGAGGCCACGAACGGCAGCTTAGTAGATGCGGAACGCGAAGGATCCTGTTCGGTCGTCGGGCAGCTTCGGAGCGCGTCGATGGGCTGGTATGGGTCGCTATGGAGAGCTCTGCAACGACCCCATGCGGTCCGACAGGCCGCTTGGTTCGGTGCCGGATAGCTGTCCGTCAACGGCGACGACCTCCATGTGGCGAGACCTCTACGTGTCACCAGCGTGGTCAAGCGCTGCATGAACTCCAGCGGTGACGTCATCAAGGGCGTGATGCCGCAGCGCCACAGTTGTTCCAGGCGCTTTCGGTCGTATGCCTGCCACCGCTTCCGGCATCGGATTACACGCACCGCCGCGCCCGAAATCGCGCGCGCCGTCAGGCGAGCTTCTCCGGGAACGGCAGTTCGCGCGGCACCTTCCCGGTGAGCCGCGCCACCGCGTTGGCGATCGCCGGCGCGATCGGCGGCAGACCAGGCTCGCCGATGCCGGTCGGGTTGTCGGCGCTGGGCACGACGTGGACGTCGAAACGCTTCGGCATGTGCGAGATGCGCGCGAGCGTGTACTCGGCCCAGTTGGACTGCTGGACCACGCCGTCCTTGAGCGTGATCGCGGCGCCGGGCAAGGTGGTGCCGATGCCCATCAGTGCGGCGCCCTGGATCTGCGTCTCGATCGAGCGCGGGTTCACCGCCAGGTTGCAGTGCACGCCGGCGGTGACCGCATGCACGACCGGTGCACCTTCGAGCAGCGACACCTCGGCGATGTAGGCGACGACGCTGCCGAAGGACGCGTGCAGCGCCACGCCCCATGCGCGGCCCGCCGCCAGTGGCCGCCGGCCGTAGCCCGACTTCGCCACCGCCAGATCGAGGGCGGCGCGGTGCCGCGGGTGCTTGTCGCCCAGCCACTCGCGGCGCAGCTCGACCGGGTCCTTGTCGGTCGCGCGGGCGACCTCGTCGACCAGCGTCTCCATCGTGTACGCGGTGTGGGTGTGGCCGACACTGCGCCACCACAGCACCGGCACGTTGACCTTCGGGTGGTGCACTTCCAGAGCGACGGGAATCGCGTACGGCGTGTCGGAGACGCCCTCGACGGTGGTGGCGTCGACGCCGTCCTTGACCATGAAGGCCTCGAACGGCGAGCCCGTCAGGATCGACTGGCTGACGATGCGGTGTTTCCACGCCACCACCTTGCCGGCCGCGTCGAGCCCGATCTCGGCGCGGTGCACGGTGAACGGGCGGTAGTGGCCGCCGCGCATGTCGTCCTCGCGGCTCCACTGGATGTGCAGCGGGCTGCTGTGACCGGCGGCGCGCCAGGCTTTCGCGACCTGCGCCGCCTCGCGCACGTAGTCTGCTACAGGCACCGCGCGCCGGCCGAAGCCGCCGCCGGCGGGCACCGACTCGACCGTCACCTTCTCGACCGGGATGCCGAGCACCGCGGCCGCGGCGCCGGCATCGACGCCGTGCATCTGCGCGGCGTGGATCAGCCGGCAGCGGTCGCCGTCGAAGGCGATCGTGCAGTTCATCGGCTCCATCGCCGAATGGGCGAGGTAGGGAAACACGTACTCGGCGGTGATCCTGCGCGCCGCACCGGCGAGCGCCGCGTCCTGCTCGGCGTGCGAGATCTTCGACGCCCTGAGGCCCGGCTTGGCGGCCAGTTCGCGGTAGCCGGCAAGCTGCTGCGCGGTGTCGACCTTCTCGATGCCGGCCACGTCCCACTGCACCACGAGCGCGTCGCGGCCGAGCTTGGCCGGCCAGTAGGCGTCGGCGACCACCGCCACCGCCTGCGCGCCGCGGTCCAGACCGTCGATCCTCAGCACGTCGACGACCCCCTTCACGGCCTTGGCCTTGCTGGCATCGAAGGACGCGACCTTGCCGCCGAACACCGGCGCATGGGCCAGGACCACCGTCTTCATGCCGGGCAGCCGCGTGTCGATGCCAAAGGCCTTCTGGCCACGCGATGCCGCCGGGGTGGCGATGCGCGTCGTCGGCTTGCCGATCAAGCGGAACGCCTTCGGGTCCTTCAGCGCCACCTTCTCGGGCACCGGCTGCCGCATCGCCGCGTCGGCGAGTTCGCCAAACCCGGCGCGGCGCTGGCCGCTGCTGACGATGCCGTTGGCCACCTTGACCTGGTCCGGCGGCACCTTCCACTGCGCCGCCGCCGCGGCGACGAACATCGCCCGCGTGCGCGCACCGAGCTCGCGGTATTGCTGGTAGCTGTGACTCAGCGCCGTCGAGCCACCGGACATCTGCATGCCGAACATCGGGTCGGCGTAGGCGGCCCCCAGCGGTGCCGGCACCGCGCGCACGGTGCTCCAGTCGGCATCCAGCTCCTCGGCGAGCACCATCGCCAGCCCGGTCTCACTGCCCTGGCCCATGTCGATCCGGTTGCTCTGCACGGTGACCGTGCCGTCCCGCTCGATGGCGACGAAAGCCGCCGGCATCTGAAGCGGCTTCAGGCCCTCGGACTTGCCGGCGTCGGCGGCATCCGCGGCGATGGCCAGCGGCGCCAGGCCGAGCGCAAAGCCCGAGCCGGCAGAGAGCTTGAGGAAATCGCGCCGCGCGAGCGCGACCACCGGGGCCGCGGCCGCAGCCCGGCCGACACGCTGCATCAGCTTCGAGTAGTCCATCTGGGCCTCCTCAGGCGAGCGTCTTCGCGGCGTCGTGGATGGCGGCGCGAATGCGGGCATAGGTGCCACAGCGGCACAGGTTGCCCGCCATCGCGGCGTCGATGTCGGCGTCGTTCGGCCGCTTCTTGGTCTTCAGCAGCGCGGTCGCACTGATGATCTGGCCGCTCTGGCAATAGCCGCATTGCGGCACGTCGTGCCGGATCCATGCCGCCTGCAGCGCCTTGCCGACGCGGTCGGCCTCGACCGCCTCGATCGTCGTGATGCGCTGGCCCTCGGCCGCCGCGACCGGCGTGACGCAGGACCGGACCGGGTTGCCGTTGAGCAGCACGTTGCACGCGCCGCACACCGCCACGCCGCAGCCGAACTTGGTGCCGGTGAGCTGCAGCGTGTCGCGCAGCGCCCAGAGGAGCGGCGTGGCCGGGTCGACGTCGACCGTGACCGGCTTGCCGTTGAGGTTGAATCGCGCCATGTCGCCGCTCTCCTTGCGCCGTGAAGCGCGGAGGATAGACGCAAGACGGCTGGCGCGAATGACCGCGCGATCGGGCTTGTGGCGTCATGAACTCCAGCGGGCTCTCGACCGGGTGCGTGGCGTCCTGACCCGGTCACCGACCCGGCTCGGTGACCGCAGTCACTGACCAAGTCGACATACGCGACCAGAGTCGGTCCCAGTCGAGACAGAGGTGGGAGTCAACGCGCCGATGAAGCCCGCACCACGAACCTGGCACGTCGCAAGGCTGGCCTTCGGCGGCGTCGGCGCGCTGCGAGACACGCCGTTGCCGATCGGCGCTGCCCGTTGCGACATGGGTAGCAGGAGGCGTTCTGCCCGCGATGTCTCGGCCACTTGATCCTGCGCATGTCGCGGGTGACATCGTCGCCACATGCTGACCCTTCGAGATCGATGTCTCCACTCAACGCGGCTTCGCCGCCGCCGAACTGCCATGAAGACTCTGCCGACCCTCTCTGCACTGGCCCTGGCCGCCCCCGTTGCCATTGCCCAGACCTTGACCTGGAGCGTGCCCCCCCGCGGCGTGGCCATCGCCGCCGATGCGGCTGAAAACGTCTTCACCGCCGACTGGGAGTACGCGCCGGCCGGCGACATCGTGCTGACGAAGACCGCACCGAACGGCGTCACCTTGTTCAGCGTGCGCCACGACAACATCGACGGCACCCGCCATGAGGTGGCCACCTGGGTGGACACCGACAGCACCGGCGGCGCCTACGTCAGTGGCACCATCCGCTCGGGCTATTCGAACCCGGTGAACGCCAACGCACTGCTGATGCGTTTCACCGCCGACGGCAAGCTGCGCTGGCGTCTCGTGCTGGGCACCGACTTCGACGGCGGCTCCACCGTCAAGGTGCTGCGCGACGAGGCCGACAACGCCTATGTGCTGGGCATCGGGCCCACGCCGTCGGGCGTGCGCACGCGCATCCACAAGGTCTCGCCCGACGGCCAGGTGCTGTGGACGTGGTTCGACTTCGCCGGCATCGGCAGCCCGGTGAACCTGAAGTGGGGCGCCAACGGCAACCTGGTCGTCGCCGCACGTGCCGTCACCGGCCTGCTCGGTGGCGCAGCGCAGGTCGACCGCAACGGCCAGGGCCAGATCCTGTTGACCAGCATCCCGGCCTATGCCGGCATCGACGCGACTGCCGATGCGTCGGGCCGGATGATCGTGGCCTCGCTCGACCCGGCGACGCAGCAGGGCCGGCTGGTCAAGTACGGGGAGTTCGGCGTGTCGCAGTGGACGCGCTTCGATGCGGTCAACATGGCGCGCGTCGAGGTTGCGCCCGACGGCGGCATCGTCGTCGGCGGCACACCCTCGGCCGGCAGCTTCGGCGTCGCTTTCCTGAAGTACGCCCCTGACGGCACACCGCTGTGGGCCAACCGCGATGCCGACGGACCGGCCAACGCGTTCCTCGCACACGGCCAGATGCGGCTGGACGCGGCGGGCAACGCCTACCTCGCCGCCAGCAACATGTCGCAGATGTCGGTCACGCGCGTCAACGCCGACGGCAGCACGGGCTGGTCGATGCTGGCACCGTTCGGCTACGGCGTGGCACTGGCCTTCGGCGCGCAGAGCCAGGCGGTGTACCTGGTGGGTGGCCAGACCGCGCGCATCGACCAGGGCGGCGCACCGCCGCCGCTGCAACACCCCGACCTCGTGGCCACGCTCACCGATGCGCCGGACCCCGTGCGCGTCGGTGCGAACCTGACGCTGAAGACCACGGTGCGCAATTTCGGGCCGGTGGCCGCTGCCGCCGTGACGCTGACGCATGCCCTGTCGTCCAGCGTGCGCTGGGTCTCGGTATCCACCAGCCAGGGCAGTTGCAGCGCCGCGCCGCCGCTGCAGTGCACGCTCGGCACGCTGGCGCCCGGCGCCAGCGCGACGATCACTCGCGTCGTTCGCCCGCGCAGCACCGGCATGCTGACGACGACCGCCACTGCGGCCACCACCACCGCCGAGTCGCTGATCAGCAACAACACCGCCACCGCGCAGACCACCGTCACGCGCCGCTGAAGCCAGGTCGTCCCGGGTCGATCACGGCCCGGGATCGGGTCGCGCCCGGGCCTGCGACGTGGCGTGACGTGGGCGCGGCGTGCCAACGCGACGCCAGCACCGCGGCAACTGGGCGCCCTGAGCCAGCGTGGTTCGGCCCGATTCCGCGGGCGCGCTGGGCTCTGCGACTGCAACGCTGGCCAGGGATCTCGTGGCGGGTTCCTGGTGGAAATGGGGGAAGCTTCGGGCCGTGAGCCGGATGTCCTCCGCAGGGCAGGCAGGCAGTGTGTTTCTCCTCTTGCCGCGCTGCATCGTCCGAATGAGCATCGCAGCCATCGGCGGCGGGCCAGGCAGCCAACCCGACGCCCACGCCATCCGGCTCACTTCGCGAGCATCGGTCCCGCCTTCTGCTGCCAGAGGCGTGCGGCTGGAATCCTGCCACCCCGGATGGACACACTCCGTTCGACCTTGAACCGGCCGGTGCGGGAAGCCCGCTGATGGCCGGGAGTGCCAGTTCGCCACCAACGCCGACCGCAGCCCTTCGATCTGCCGGGGACCGAGCGACCGGTCTTCGAGGCGGCGGGCTCAAGCCCTCGACCCATTGCATCACGCTGGCGTCGCTGGCCGGCAGGCGATCAACCGGCCAGCGCTTTCATCTCGCGGAAGAGATCGGCCTTGCCCTCGAAGCCGATGCCCGGCAGGTCAGGCAGCGTCACGTAACTGTTGTCGACCTTCACGCCGTCGGGGAAGCCGCCGAAGGGCTGGAACAGGTCGGGGTAGGACTCGTTGCCGCCCAGGCCCAGGCCGGCCGCGATGTTCAGCGACATTTGGTGGCCGCCGTGCGGAATGCAGCGGCTCGGCGACCAGCCATGCTCCTTCAGCATTTCCAGCGTGCGCAGATACTCGACCAGGCCGTAGCTGAGCGCGCAGTCGAACTGCAGCCAGTCGCGGTCGGGACGCATGCCGCCGTAGCGGATCAGGTTGCGCGCGTCCTGCATGGAGAACAGGTCCTCGCCGGTGGCCATCGGGTTCTTGTAGTACTGGCGCAGCGTCGCCTGCAGCTCGAAGTCCAGCGGGTCGCCCGGCTCCTCGTACCAGAACAGGTTGTACTGCGACAGGGCCTTGGCATAGGCGATCGCCGTCTCCAGGTCGAAGCGGCCGTTGGCGTCGACGCACAGCCTCTGCCCGTTCTGCAGCACTTCCATGATCGCGTCGATGCGGCGCAGGTCTTCGTCCAGCGACGCGCCGCCGATCTTCTTCTTCACGACCGTGTAGCCGCGGTCGATGTAGCTCTTCATCTCGTCCTGCAGCTTCGTGTAGTCCTGCCCGGGGTAGTAGTAGCCGCCGGCGGCATAGACGAAGATCCTGCGGTTGGGTCTCCCGTCGCCGTAGCGGTCGGACAGCAGCTGGAACAGTGGCTTGCCTTCGATCTTGGCCACCGCATCCCACACGGCCATGTCGATCGTGCCGATGGCCACCGAGCGCTCGCCGTGGCCACCCGGCTTTTCGTTCTTGAACATGGCGTTCCAGATCTTGTGCGGGTCGAGGTTCTTGCCGCTGGCGTCGATCAGGTCTTCCGGCGGGGTCTCCAGGATGCGCGGGATGAAGCGCTCGCGCATCATGTGGCCCTGGCCGTAGCGGCCGTTCGAATTGAAGCCGTAACCCACCACCGGCTTGCCATCGCGGATCACGTCGGTCACGACGGCCACGAGGCTGAGGTTCATCTTGCTAAAGTCGATGTAGGCATTGCGGATGGCAGAGCTGATGGGAATGGTCTTCTCACGAATCTCGACGATCTTCACGGTTGTCTCCTGCGGGTCGGGTGGGATTGCGGTGTCGAAATGATCGTCGGCAGCTCCGGGTTTGCCCAATGCCGTTTATCTCGTCTTTGATGCCTTGAAAGCACCGCCATGACCATGAACCTCTCGTGGCTCGACGACTTCGCGGCGCTGGCGGCCAGTGGCAACTTCTCGCGCGCGGCCGATGAGCGCCACATAACACAGCCGGCGTTCAGCCGGCGCGTACGCGCCCTGGAAGAGTGGCTCGGGGCCGACCTGTTCGACCGCAGTTCCCAACCAGCCCAGCTGACCGAAGTGGGCCATTGGTTCCGCCAGGTCGCGCAGGATCTGCAGGCCGACGTCGCACGCATCCCGGGTGAGGCCCGGGCCATTGCCGAGGCCAGCTCCACGACGCTGCGCTTCGCCTCCACACATGCGCTGTCGTTCACCTTCCTGCCCCGCTGGCTGCGTGCGCTGGAGATGAAGACGACCGTCGGTCCCATCCAGCTGGTCTCGGACGTGCAGCAGAAGTGCGAAGCGCTCGTGCTTCAGAGCCAGGCGCAGTTCATGCTGGCCCACGGCCACGCGAGCGTTCGCGGACCCTTGGACGAGGCCGGGTGCCCGAGCCTGGTCGTCGGCGCGGAGCGCCTGATCCCGGTGTCGGCACCGGACAAGCGTGGTCGCCCGGTCCATCATCTGCCGCCCGATGGCAAGTCGGCCGCGGTGCATCTGCTGAGCTACAGCGCCGAGTCGGGGTTGGGCCGCATCCTGCGCGAGCTGAAGGGGCCGGCCCTGGACCGTCTGCACGCGCCGAACGTCCTGACGGCGCATCTCGCTTCGGTGCTGCGCACGATGGCGCTCGATGCTCGCGGCCTGGCCTGGCTGCCGCAGATGCTGGTCGGTGACGACATCCATGGCGGCCGGCTGGTGGTGGCCGCGCCCGAGGCGTGGTCGATCGACCTGGAGATCCGCCTGTACCGCGACCGTGCCGCCCTGGGCAAGGCTGCCGAGGCGTTCTGGCTCGCTGCCGCGGCAGAGGCCGGACCACGTCCAGACTGTCGCGAGCCGATGGGAGCAGCACCTGTGGGAAACGGAGAAAGACAGCTTCGGTCATGCGATGCGGTTTGAAGGTCCTAGGCTCGCGTCATGCGACCGCGTGCCTCCGGCCCTCCACCATGGCCTTCAACCGCCTGGCCAGAGTTCCAACACCACCGTGGCCTGCCGTGTCTGCCCGTTTCGGGACTGGGGGCGTGCCGCGTGCAGGTGCAAGGGATAGCGTGCGGCCGTCGGGTCGTCGGACACCGACGCGCGCATCTTCTGCACCGCCGGCAGCAGCAGCCCGATCAGCACGAACCTGACGCTGCCGTCGCCCATCAGCCAGTTGGCGCCCCCGGCAGGGCGCTGCCGTGCCCGCTGGGCGGCCCGTGCCAGCCACGTCACGAGCGCACCGGTCGCGGCATCGGGGTGCAGCAACAGCACAGGGGCCGTCCAGCCCGGCGGCAATCGCTCGCCGCGCGCGGGCGTCCCGGCCCAGCCGACGCGCCGCAGTGTCCGCAGCGCCCGGTCGTCGGTCGGCACCGAAGGCCCGAACCAGGTGGCACGCCGTGGCAGCAGCCGGGTGCGGGCCGCTTCCAGCAGCCAGGCTGGCAGCGACGCGGGCGCCGTGTCGGGCTCACCCTTGATGGGCTCGACGATCAAGATGTCGGGATAGGCCATGGTCCGTACCTCCGTCTGCGCGGCCGGCGTTCGACCGGAACCTGCAGGAGCCATTCGACGTCGTGTCCGTCCTCGGTCGCTTTCGGCGTGGCGCCGACGATTGAGCACTCGGCCCCCGTCCCGCGTGATCTCGAGCCGAGGGCGGGGTTGCGCACACGCCAGTTGGCGCCGGAAACCCGGCGAGGTGCGGCGGGTCTACCTCGTGGCCACGATGTCGTACTCGAACTCATGATCGTTGCCGGCACGGGTCAGCAGGAACCACGCGCCGTTGCCGGCGCGGACCGCGGCCCCCGTGGCCGCGGGTGCGCCGCCGCCGAGAAAGATGCGGGTGCCGGCCGGCAGTTGCATGCGACTCGCCGCGTCGCGCACCTTCTGCACGGCCGGGATCAGCCAGGCCTGGGCCTGCACCTGTGCGATGACCAACAGCACTGGCAACGGGGCGGGCAACCCGGCCCTGCCACCGGGGGCCTCGATGCCGATGAAGCCCAGGCCGCTGCCTTCCAGCCCCAGAGGCACCCGCACCGGCGACTCCATCACACCCAGGCGGCGCAGTTCGTGCAGCACGGGCTGCATCCGGTGGTCCTTCGCGCCGTGGGCCACGCTGGTCAGCACGTAGCCACCGTTGCACCGGCGCAGGTCGGCCACGAGGCGCGCCAGCGTGGCGGGCGCGCTCTGGGCGTCGGTCGGGGAGATGTCGCCCATTTGCATGAAGACGGGCATCACCGACCTCCTTTCCGCCCTTGCGACGGGCGGCGCGTGGCTGCTGCCGCCAGCAGCGCTGGCAGCACCAGCCAGGCGGTGGACGGCGCCGACACCACGTGGGACGCCCCGATGCGGATGTCGTCGACCCAGGCCGCATTGCAGCCGTTGTTGGGCCCCGGCCCGCCGGACGGGCAGTCGGACAGGCCCGCCACCCCCCCCTGCGACGCGCGGATGCGCAGCTCGTCGAAATCGCCGCCGGCAAAGCCGAACCAGCTGCCCTGGAAGCTGGCAGCCAGGGTGCCGGACAGCACCACCACGTCGTCATCGGCGAGCTCGAAGTACAGCGTCTGCGGCGGGGCGTTCCAGCCGCTGCCGCCGAAGAAGGACACCGCGTCGAAGTTCGCGTTGCCCTGCCGGGTGATACGGGTCCAGCCGTCGTCGCCACCGTCGGGGTACCACGACCGGCCGCTGCCCAGGCCCGAGGCGGTCCAGATGTCGAGGCCCGGGTCGCCATCCACCTGCTGGATGCGGATGCCGTTGGCGCTGTGGCCGATGGCGCCGCTGAGGCTGATGGCGGGCACGTCCTCGAAATCCATCACGCCGATCGGCGCGGCCACGATGTCGGCCAGGTGCACGGTGGCGGCGTGAGCCATTCCCGCTGAAACCACCCCGGTCACCGCCAGGGCCGACGCTGCGGCTGCGGATCTGATCACGCCCATGTGCTGCTCCTTGGATCGGCGTTGTTGCGCCGAGCCAATCTAGGGCAGAGGGCGTTTCGGGTGCGTTTCCCCGCGTGCCGCGCCGCCGTGGGCGATGAGCTCGGCAAGCAGCGCCTGCAGCGTTGCGGGCAACGGCGCCGGCGTGGGTGATGCCGCACCCGATGCTGGTGTTTGCGCCAGCGCCGCGGCGGCTTCGCGTCGCACGGGCTCGGGCACGACCGGCAGCACCCGCAGGGCCTGCAGCCAGCGCTGCGCCGCCGGGCTGCCGGCCAGCACCCGCGCAGCGGTCAGCACCAGCGCCGTGCCCACCTCCACGTTGTTGCGCTGCAGGCAAACCGGCGCCGCGGCCAGCACCTGCTGCCACGCCAGGTCGGCACGGCCCTGGGCCAGCGCGACACGTGCAGCGGCTTCGTTCGCACCTGCCAGCGCCGCGCCGTCCTGGTGGTCGGCGGCGAGCTGGCGCGCGCGCTGCACTTGCGGCGCGGCTTGCTCGGGCCGCTGCAGTGCCAACTGCACACGTGCCAGCGCCAGGCAGCAGTAGGGCACGAAGTAGAGATGGCCGATGCGCTGGGCGGTGTCCAGCGCCTGCTCGGCCCAGGGCAGGGCCTGGGCGGGCTCGCCCGCCAGCGCATGGCTCTGCGCCAGGTTGTAGAGGTTGTACATGCGCTGCACCGCGTCGCCGACCGCGCCGTTCAGCGCCAGCGCGCCCTGCACCGCGCTGCGTGCGTCGTCGTGCCGGCCCAGCAGGTTCAGCACCATTGCCAGGCCGTCGAGCATCACGGCCTCGATCGCCGGCAGGCCGGCTGCGTGCGCCTGCGTCACGCCTTCGGCCAGGTGGTCGGCCGCCTCGGCGTGGCGGCCGTCCAGACGCGCCGCGTGGCCCAGGGTGCGCAGCGCCATCACCGTGCCGGGCACGTCCGACACGTCCGAGGCAGGGCCCGTGGCGCGCAGCGTGGACAGGGCCTGCTGCGCGAGGCTCGCGGCCAGCACACGCTGCTCCTGCCACAGGAGCGTCCAGGCCTGCAGTGCCAGCAGCTGTGCGCCCGCGGGCTCGCTGCGGCCCAGCGCCTGGGCGGCTTCGCCGAGCAGCGCACTGGCCTCGTCGAGCCGCCCGCGCACCATGGCCGCCCAGGGCAGCGTGAAAAGCACCTCACGCACGGCCACCGCGTCCTTGCGCGCCAGCGCCTGCTGCCAGGCTGCGAGCAGGTTGTCGTGCTCCTGCGCCAGGTCGGCGCCGGGCTGGCGCGTGAGGGCCAGGTACCAGCGGCTGTGCCGGTCCTTCAGCGCGTCGGCGTCGGGCAGCGCCGCGAGCTTGCGGCGCGCGTGGTGCAAGAGCAGCAGGTGCATGCCCAGGCGGCCGCTGGCACTGGGGTCGAGCATCGACTTGTCCATCAGCGCGCCCAGCATCGCCAGCCCCACGCCGGCCACCTGCTCGGCCGCGACGCGGCTGAAGCCGCCGTGGAACACGGCCAGCCGCGTGTGGGCCTCGCGCTCGGCCGCCGTGAGCAGCGACCAGGAGCGTTCGAACAGCGGCTGCAGGCCGTCGCCGCCGGCCTCGTCGAGCAGCGCGCCACCGCGGGCCAGTTCGGCAGCGACTTCGGCCGCGGGCAGCAGCCGCAGCCACGAGGCGGCCAGCTCCAGCGCGAGCGGCAGACCGTCGAGGCGGCGGCAGATGTCGGCCACGGCGGCGGCGCACGCCGTGGCCTCGAAGCTCGGGTTCACCGCCCGCGCGCGGGCCACGAACAGCGCCGCGGCCGGTGTGGCCAGCGCCTCGGCGGCGGAGGTGCCGGCGGCCGGCGCGGCCAGGCCCTGCAACGGCAACAACCATTCGCCGTCGAGCGCGAGCCGCTCGCGCGAGGTCACCAGCACGCACAGGCCCGGCGCCGCGGCGAGCAGGCGCAGCAGCGCCGGGCCGGCGTCGATGATGGCCTCGAAGCCGTCGAGCACCAGCAACACCGATTGCGGCGCCAGCGCCTGCGCCAGCGACTGCACCGGATCGGGTGTGCCGCCCAGCGTGAGGCCCAGCGCCGCCGCCACGCGCGTGGGCAGTTCCGACGGCGCCAGCGCCCCTTCCAGCGCCACCAGCACCGCGCCGCGGCCGAAGCGGGGCGCCACTGCGTCAGCCGTGTGCCGCGCCAGGCGGCTCTTGCCCACGCCGGCCGGTCCGAAGACGGTGACGAGGCGGGCGCCGGTCAGCATCGCGCACAGCGATTCGAGCTCGCCGTCGCGCCCGAGCATCGGCGACAGTGGTTGCAGTGCGGCGGCGCCAGCTTCTGCCAGGGCCTGCAAGGCCGGGGCGGGCCGGCCGCCGTCGTCGCGGCGCAGCGCCTGCAGGTGCCTCTGCCACAGCGCCTGCGTCCGGTCGGGCTGCTGCAGGGCGGCGCCGGCCCGCAGCGCCACTGCCATCGCGTCTTCGTCGAGCGCGTCCAGCGCCAGCAGGCGTTCGGCCAGCAGCCAGGCGTGGTGTGCATCGCCCAGCGCCGCTGCCCTCAGCACCGCTTCACGCCAGCGGGTGTGCCACTGCTGGCGCTCGGCACGCAACCAGTCGGCAAAGCCGCGCTCCTGCGGGCCTTCGTCCAGCCGTGGCATCAGAGGGCCGGCGCCGGTGTCGGCGGCAGCCTGCCAGCGTGCTTGCGACCAGGCCAGGCGAAAGGCGCCGACGTCGCTGTCCGGCTGCCAGCGCAGTCCGGCAGCGCTGTCCTCCAGGTCCGCGATGCCCAGTGCACGCAGCTCATGCAGCACCTTTCGCAGGTTGGCCCGGGCCGCCGGCGCCTGGCGGCCGGGCCAGAACAACGTGGCCAGGCGCTCCCGCGGCACCCAATCGCCTTCGTAGCCCAGCAGCGCCAGCAGCTGGTGGCGGCGTTCCGGGCCGAGCGTGAGCAGGCTGCCGTCGGGCCGCTGCCAGGCGGCGACCCCCAGCAGCTGCAGTCTTGGCGTCGTGGAGGACAGGACTTTCAAGTGCCCCCTTCCTGAGGATGGAGCCGGCGCTTCGCTCCCCGCATCCTGACCGATCGACACCTGAGCCGAGGGCAGGATGTCCACCGAGGACATGCCGGCCGTCAACTCGACGGTCTTCCTGGTGGCAGCGAGGCGCGGTACTGGGCAGGACGTGAGCATAGGTTTCTCAGACGCCCTTCTTCATCCCCTTCGCACCCCCAAGATGGCAGAACACGGCACCACGGCGCCCGACGCGCTGGAGTCCGTCTTCGAAGGGCAGCGGGCCTGGGTCGGTGCTTCGGCGCCTTTATCGCGGGTCCACGGCCGGGGCGTTGGCCCTCGTATCGGGCACCGCGATTGAGCGTCCGAGCGGCAGCTCGAGACGCCGCGGGTCGTGCCGCCTGGCGAGCGCCGCGTACACCAACGCCCCCGTCGCCAAGCTGGCCCAGGACGGCAGGCCCAACTGCTGCACCGGCCAGGCGAGCACGGCTGCCAGCACCGGCACCAGCGCCAGCGTCGCCAGTTGGGGCCGGCCCTGCATGCGGCGCTGCTGGTGCTGGGTCAGCCAGGCCAGCGGCAGGCAGAAGGCGGCGCAGAAGGCGGTGTAGTCCAGGCTGCCAGGTGAACCGGCCGCGCCGAGCGCCAGCACCGCTGCGCTCGCCAGCAGCCACGACAGCAGGTAGTCGCGCCGCCAGTGCCTCTCGATGGCACCGAAGTCACGGCTGGGCACCCCCGGCAGCAGCGCCAGCAGGGTCTGCTCGCGGCGGCGAGTCCACAGCTGCGACAGCCGGCCATGCTGCGTGCTGGCGATCATCGAGAACACGCCGATGCACACACCGAAGCGGCTGAAGTCGACCATCTCCTGCAGGTCTATGTCGGCGCTGTGCCGCCATCGGCTGAACACGATGAAGGCCGGGGTGATGAACACCAGCAAGGCCGACCAGAGCAGCTCGGCCCATTGGCCGCCCAGGCCCAGGCCCAGACTCAGGCGGGCGTACAGCGGCGCCGCGGCGCCACGGGCCAGCACCCGGCGCCGCCAGACCCACCGCGGCCAGTCGAACAGGCGCAGCAGCGCACGCAGCGGCAGGCTCAGCGCCGTGGACGGGATGCCGCGGCCCTCGCGCTGCGCCACCTCAGCGCGCCGCCCACGTGCACAGCGTGCGGCGTGCCAGCGGTGCAGCGTGCCACCGTTGCCGACGGACGCCACGAGCAACAGGCCGGCCGCCAGCAGCACCAGCAGTTTGAGGCCGGGCGCTGCGGCGGCGGCCTCGGCAGCCCAGGCGTGCAGCGGCACCCAGGGGCCAAAAAGAACGGGCAGCAGCCACAGCCAGGGCTCGCGCGCCAGCCAGGCCATCAGCACCACCACCGGCAGCACGAGCCACAACCAGGGCCGCACGGGGCCCAGGGCCAGCGTGAAGGCGGCCACCGCGACGGCGGTCACCAGCGCAGCGAACACCAGCAGCTGCAGCCGCAGGGCGTGCACATGGCCGGGCAGCAGGCGCGCCAGCGCCGGCGGGTTCTGCCGGTGCAGACCCTCGGCCAGCAGCCACCACAGCCAGGCCAGCAAGACCAGGCCCAGCGAGGCCAGCCACAGGCGTGACAGCGCGGGCCAGATCAGCACCAGCGTGAGCACGCCCAGCGAGCAGACGAGCGGGCCCACCCAGGGCCGGTTCCAGCCGGTGTCCAGCCGCCGCGCCTGCCAGGGCTGGCGCAGCAGCGCAAGGTGTTGGGCCGCAACGCTCATGTCAGTGCCTCGAACAGGTCTTCCAGGGTCGCACGCTGCGCCACCAGGCCCGGCGCCAGCGTGGCCTCGTCGATGCGACGCACCAGCCAGCGGCCGGGCCGGCGCGCCAGCACCTCCACGCCGGAGAGCGCGGCCAGCCGGGCCTCGGGCCCGACGAGCAGGCGCGTCTCTTCGAGCAGTTCGTCGAGCGGCGACTGCAGCTCAATGCGACCCCCGCGCAGGAAGGCCACGTTGAAGGCCACGCGCTCCAGGTCGGACAGGATGTGCGTGCTGAAGACGACGGTCGTGCCGCGGTCGAGCACCTGCTCGACCAGCTCGCGCAGGAAGTCGCGCCGCGCCAGCGGGTCGAGGCTGGCCACGGGCTCGTCGAGCACCAGCAGCTCGGGCTCGTGGGCCAGTGCGCGGACCAGCGACAGCCGCTGCTGCTGGCCGCCGCTCATGCGGCCGATGGGGATGTCGCGCGGCACCGCCCAGCGTTGCAGCAGTCCTTGCACCTTGGCCTCGTTCCAGCGCGGGTAGAAACTGCGGAAGTAGGCGAGCAGCTCGTCGGCGCGCAGCTCTTCGAAGAGGTCGCTCTGCTGCGGCACGTAGCCGATGCGGGCCCGCGTGGCGTCGTCGAGCCGCGCTGCCGGCTGGCCGAAGAGCCGCACGCTGCCGGCCGACGTGTCGCGCAGCCCCAGCAGCGCCTCGAGCAGCGTGGTCTTGCCGGCGCCGTTGCGGCCGAGCAGGCCCACCACCTGTCCTGGGTCGAGCCGCCACTGCAGGTCCTGCAGCACCGGCTGCCGGCCGTAGGCGAGCGTGAGCCCCTCGATCTCGACGCGGGGCGCGGCGGTGGGCCAGGCATCGGCACTGCTCAGCACGAGGCCGCCGGAAGTGGCGCTGGAGTTCATCGTGGGGCTCCCGGTTCGGAGGTATCGAGCAGGCGCGCGAAGAGCTCGAGCGCCTGGGTCTTGGGAATGCCGAGCTCGCGGGTCTCGGCCGCGGCACGCTGCAGCGTGGGCCGGAGCTGCTCGATGCGCTCGCGCGCCGCGGCCGGCCGGGCGTGACCCGCGGCGATCAGCATCGGCAGGCCTCGGCGGCGTTCGAGCAGCCCCTCGATCTCGAGCAGGCCATAGGCCTTGGAGATGGTCATCGGGTGCACCGCGAGCTCCAGTGCCAGCTCGCGCACCGAGGGCAGCTCCTGGCCGGCCCGCCACTGCCCGGCCGCCACCCGCCGACGCAGCTGGTCCATCAGCTGGCGGTAGATCGGCTCGGCCGAGCCGGTGTTGATCTGAAACTGGATCGGAGTGTCCATGTGCACTAGTGTACGGCGGCACTAGTACAGTATGTCAATCCCCTGGGTGCCGATCCGCACGCGTGCACACACCGCTACGGGTTCAGGATGTCCGTGCGCCTCAGGGTCGACGGCTGCAGCGCGCCGGAGAGGCCGTCGGCAAGCTCACGACGGCGTCAGGTCGCCATGCACCGTATCCACCGGCCGCGGCACATGGCGCAGCACCACGGCGACCAGCAGGTCCAGATCGACCGGCTTGACCACGCGCTCCAGCATGCCGGCAGCCAGGCAGCGGTCGTGTTCCTCCTGCAGGGCATGGGCCGTCAGCCCGATGACCGGCAGTGAAGGTGCGATCTCGCGAATGTGCCGGGTGGCCGTCATGCCGTCCATCACCGGCATCTGCACGTCCATCAGCACGACGTCGAAAGCGCCGGGTCCGGCCTGCGCGACAGCGTCCACCGCCGCCTGCCCGTCGGCGACGAAGAGGACCTGCGCACCTTCGTGCCGCAGTTGACTCTCGAGCACCAGCCGATTGACCTCGGCGTCTTCGGCCGCCAGCACACGCAGGCCGACCAGCCGCAATGCCGGTGCCACCGCACCCGCTGCCGCCGTGGCCGACGGTGCCTCGGCGGTGGGCAGCGGCAGGCTCACGGTGAAGGTGCTGCCAACGCCGGGGCGGCTCTCGACGGCGATGCTGCCGCCCATCAGGCGCACGAGGTTGTCGCTGATCGCCAGCCCCAGACCCGTGCCACCGAAGCGTCGCGTGGTCGAGCTGTCGGCTTGCTGGAAGGGCTCGAACAACCGCCCCATCTGCGCGGCATCCATGCCGATGCCGGTGTCGGTCACCTTGAAGGCAAGCTGCGTCCCGGCGCGCGACACGCTCAGCACGACGTCGCCCTTGGGCGTGAACTTCACGGCATTGGCCAGCAAGTTGACCAGCACCTGCTTCAGCCGCAAGGCATCGCCCAGCACCCATGGCGGCAGGTCGTCGTCCAGCTCGGCATGCAAGCCCAGGCCCTTGACTTCGGTGCGCCCGGCCACCAGCCGCACGGCGGCCTCCACCGCGGCCGCCAGACAGAACGGGCGCTGCTCGACGCTGAGCTTGCCGGCTTCGAGCTTGGACAGGTCGAGGATGTCGTCGATGATGCCCAGCAGGTGGCGGCCCGCCTCCTGGATGCGTGCGAACTGCTCTGCGGCCTGGTGCTGACCGCCGCCGCGGGCGCCCAGTTGCGCCAACCCGAGCACCGCGTTCAGCGGTGTCCGGATCTCGTGGCTCATGTTGGCCAGGAACTCCCCCTTCACGCGCGCCAGCCGTTCGGCTTCGCGCCGGTTGGCTTCACGCAGTTCCTCGAATTCACGCCGCTCGGTGACGTTCCGCACCACCACCACGCGCTGGTCTTCGCCCAGCGGCAGCATGCGCGCCTCGAAGTAGCGCCGGCCCCCCGCCATCACCAGGCCGTACTCGATCACGCTCTGCTCGGCGCCCTGCCCCACCTCGTCGAGCGCCTGGTCGAGTATTGCCGCAGCGTCGGCCGGCATGACCTCCTGCATGCGCCGTCCCAGGAACAGCTCGGGCGCCATCAGCAGGTCGGCGTCGCGGCCCGCGCGGTGTTCGAGGATGGTGCCGTCGCGCGCGATGCGAAAGTACAGATCAGGCAGCGCGTGGAAGAGCCGGTTGAGCTCGGCGCTGCGCTGCTGCACCAGCTCCTCGAGCCGGTCGCGGTGGCCCTGCAACTCGGCCTCCACGGCCTGTCGCCGCTGGATCTCGCGCGACAGCGTCTCGTTGCGCTCCTGCAGGAACTGCCGCTGGGCATCGGTGCGCGCGGCATCGAGCTCGAGCACATGGGCCTTGCGCTGCAGCGCATCGGTGCGCAGTGCCGCCAGCAGCAGCAGCACGGGAAATGCACTGAGCGAGCCCAGGAACCACGGCGAGCTGAGCTGGCCGTAGATATCGCCGCTGGTCAGGGTGGTCACCAACACCGCGGGCAGCCCGGGCACCGGGGCGACGACGGCGATGACATCACCGCCTCCCGATGCCTGGCCCGGTGCCGCCAGGGCCGCGATGGGCGTGGGCTGGTCGGCCGGCAGGCTCCGGAGCGCTGCGGCCATTTCGGCGCTGAACTGGTTGGGCCGCTGCCGCGTGCCGATCTCGCGGCCATCGTTGCCGATCAGGGTCTCGTGGTAAGCGCCGTGCCCGTCGAGTTGCAGCAACGAGTGTGTCAGCGCCCCGATGTCGCTGAAAGTGACCATCGTGCCGCTGCGCTCGCCGTTGAACAGCACGGCGGCACGCACGACGACCGCGTGGCCGGCGTGGTCCAGCGTCACGCCGGTGTCACCCGCCGGGCCGACGGCCGGCACCGGCGCAGCGGGCACGGCGGCCGTGTCGGCCACCGGCCGACCGGTGTCATCCAGGAACACCACGCGCCGCAGCGATGGGTCTCCACCCGGCTGCCCGCTGCCGAGTCGCTGTCGCAATTGCTGTTCGACGGCTTCCAGGCTGGCGTCAAGCCCGTAGCGCGGGGACATGCCCAGCGCCTTGTTGTGCTGGTAGGTCCGCAATTCGTGCAGGCCGGCCAACTCCCGGGCGAGCGCAAGCTGACGCGAGACGATGTCACCCAGGGCGGTGGCGCGCCGCTTGCTGTCGGCCACGAGACGGGCATCGGCGGCCAGCCGCAGTTGCTGCTGCGACTGGAAGGCGCTCCACAGCAGCACCAGCGAGTAGACGCAGAACACCGCCGCCACGGCCAGTGGCCAGCGACGCGTCAGTGTCGACCGAATGCCGGGCACAGGGCGTGGCCCCTTCAGCCCTTCCTGGCGAAGAACGCGGGGAAGTAGCGGCGGATGCCGGGAAAGTACTTGTCGACCAGCTTGTCGTAGCTGCCGTCGGCCTTGATGCGCAGCAGGTAGTCGTCGAAGGCCTTGCGCAGTTCGGGCGACGACCGGGGGAAGGCCGTGCCGAGCTGTTGCTCTTCCGACACCGGGCCGATCACCTTGATGCGGCCGGCCCACTTCTGCAGGTCGAGGATGGCGTCGGGCACGTCGAGCAAGGTGAAATCGGCATCGCCGTTGAGCAGCGCCGGCACCATCTCGTTCAGATTGGTGCTGCGCGTGTAGGCGCGCAGGTCGATGCCCTTGCCCTTGAGCCCATAGTTGGCCGGATCCAGGCAGGTGCGCTCCATGACCAGCAGGCTGCGGCGGCCGATCAGGGCCTTGGTCTGCGCAATGTCGCTCGCCAGATCGTCGCTGCCCTTGATGGGCTGCTGCGGCGCTTCTGCACGCGCCACCAGCAGCACCTGCGACGGAAACGTGGGTGCAGAGTACAGCAGCACCTTTTCGCGCCAGGGCAGCATCGTGAAGCCGGTGGCGATCAGGTCACCCTTGACCGGGTGGCGGCCACGCAGCAGCACCTGCTCGCCCTTGCGCACGACGTCCTGCCCCAGCAGGTCGCGGATGACGTTGGCGAAGTCGGTGGGCACCAGCGTGTAGCGAACGCCGATGTGGCGCGCAAAACCCTGGATGAGTTCCACCTCGAAGCCGTCACCTGCCCCCGTGACGAAGTTGGCGTAGCGGATGCCCAGATGGCGCAACTCACCGCGCGCCCGGATCTCGGCCAGGTCTGCGGCCACGACGGAGGTCGCCGCGAGCGCAAGCGCCCAGACGCAAAGGGTCTGCTTCCACCATTGAATTCGTCTCATTCGCCGTGACTCCGCTGGGTGCCGCTCCGCCGCACGTGCTGTAGCGCTCAGCCGCCAGGCCGCGTGCAATGAACGGTGTGTCTGCTGAATCGGCAGCAGCGACAGAGACTTGAGCGCCGGTGCAGATCGGCGGGCCCCTGGGTCAACTGTAGAAGCGTCGTGCGCACACCGGTGGCGACAGGCCGCCTGCCGGTCAGCCGACCCCCATCGGGCGCTCAGGGGCGACCCCGGTCGTTTACACCTCAGGCCACCAGCGTCCGGATGATGGCCTGCTCCAAGGGCCCCTGGTCGGCCTCTCGGCATCCGTCGTGCTGCAGTTGCACGCGTCCATCGCGACCGACGACGAAAGAGGTCGGCATGGCCCGCGCGCCGGAACGCCTGGGGGAGTCGCTGGCGGGATCGAAGGCGATGGTGGCGCGCGAAGGCACGGCACGCAGGAACTGATCGGCCGCGGCACGTTGACAGTCCAGGTTCACGGCGACCACCGACAGGCCCGCCGCGCCGTGGCGCGCGATCATCTGGTCCATCCACGGAAACGATAGGCGGTACGGAGGGCACCACGAGGCCCAGAAGTCCACCAGCACGACAC
>LNFM01004676.1_pt1 | contig 24826 bp, 26 predicted proteins | sample 596031 | NCBI WGS metagenome assembly LNFM01 (sample SAMN04254537, study PRJNA301005) | activated carbon metagenome | isolation source: dual media filters at the Ann Arbor, Michigan drinking water treatment plant | place: USA: Ann Arbor | reverse complement strand
AGCGCAGGTTCTCGGGCTGGCCGGAGAAATGCTCCTTCCAGTCCCACTCCTTCAGCACCTCGGGCGAGAAGGAGAAGCCGTAGGTCCAGCTCTCGGAGTCGAAGCGTGCGCCGGGATAGCGGTTCCAGTACCAGGTGCCGCCGACGCCGCCGCCCGCCTCGTAGACGCGAGCCTTGAAGCCCATCTGGCGCAGCTTCAGGAGCTGGTACATGCCCGAAAGGCCGGCACCGATCACGATGACGTCCCAGTGTTCAACAATGTTGACGCTCTCGCTTGTGCGTGTCGCTTCAGCCGCGATAGCCATGGCGTTCCTCATCCGGTTTTGCGGGACAGTATAGCGCGGTCGGAGGCTTTTGGACGATGCGCTGTGCGAGACTGGAGGTCGCTAGCGCAGGAGCTTCGGCGACCCGTACAGGTTGGCCAGACGCGCGATCAGGAAGGCCACATACATGACGCCCAGCACCTGTTCGATAATGATCAGCGACCGCGCCATGGGCGTCGCCGGCGTGATCTCGCCGAAGCCGGTGGAGGTCAGCACGGTGAAGGAAAAGTACATCAGGTCCGACCAGTTGAGCTTGCCGTCCGGGCCATGGGCAATGACCGCCGTGAAGGCGTTGGCTTCGAAGACCTGCAGGAAGCCGAAGAGGCTCGCAAAGGAGAGCGCGATCAGGATGTAGGCCGCGACGGCCCCGAACACCTTGTCGGTGGTGATGGGCCGGCGATCGAGCACATAACGCAGCAGCGCAATGGTGACGGCGCCCACGAAGATCGCCGTCGCCCCCAGCGCGATCGGACGCAGCCCGCTGTAGCCCATGCGGTCGGCGATCAGGGTATCGACGGTGATGAAGCCGAAAACGCCCAGCCCCCAGAGTACGGGCCGTTCAAGGCGCAGTGCCCAGACCGCCAGGACGAGCACCACGAACAACGCCACGCCCAACATCGCGCCGCCGATCGCCGAGCCGGCAAGCATCGGGTTGAGAAGAATGAAAAAGCACAGGACGCCCACGAGGGCGCTGCAGCGATTGCGCCGCACATAGGCGATGCGGCGGAGCATACGGTGTCTGGTCATCTCACCTGGGGCCTCCGCCCCCGCTTTCCCTGTCTCCGGCAGACAGACTGCAAAACGCCGCAACCAAAGGCAAATGGCCGGCGTTCCTCGGAAAGGTGGAGGATTTCATCATGTTCCGCAGGGTCCTGGCTTCCCTCGGTCTGCTCGTTCTGGCTCTGACTGCCTGCGCCCAGAAGGTCCTTATTGCCGGTCCGCTCACGGAGTCGGGCGACTATGAGGTCGTGGGGCTGGCGGCCGAATGAGGGTGGGGACTAGCCCCGCCAGAGCGTCCACAGGATGCCGGCCACCAGTCCCAGCGCGATGAAGCCGACAAACAGCAGCAAGGCGGTCTTGGCCCGCGTGAAATGATGGTGCCCCTGCGCCGTGGTTTCATGCGGCTGAAGCCGCCTGCCGAGTTCGTACTTCTTGGCGACCTGCCCGGCCGCGTGTGCCTTGCCATGCACGCTCAAGAACTGCACGAAGTGCCAGAGAGCGCCCAGCGCCGCAAACATGCCCAGCAGCCAGAACGGCGCGAAGAGCATCCAGATTTCAACGTCGGTACCCAAGAGATCTCCCTGATGTCGCCCCTCTCTTAGGCCGGATCGGCTAGCGGGCAAACCACGGATTGAAGGGAAAGCGCTGCCAGCGCCGGTCGTCGAACAGGACCATGAACAGTTGTGCGAACATCTGGCCGAGCCGCGGATCGTCCGGTCCGGTCGCCTGGGTCCAGGCCGTCGTCTGGGAGAGGGCGAGATCGTTGCGGCAATAAACGCCAAATACATAGACCCGGCCGGGTGTGGGCGGCTTCAGGAAGTACTGTCCGGCACAGACCCGCGCCGCCGTGAGATCGTTGGCCGGAGCAAAGACCAACACCAGACGGTAGTTTGGCCGCACCTCTTCCGGCGGTGACTGGTAGGTGAAGCTGAGGGCCGGCCTCGGCTTGTTGGCCTGCATTACCGGCAGCAGCCGGTCCTTCACCTGTTCCAACGGCCATTGCGGAAACGGATTCCCCGCCACGATCACCTGGAAGAGGCGGCCGTCGGTCGCGGCCCAGAATTCGGAAAAGTCGTACTCGGGCGCGTAATCGTAGCCTCCCACCGTCTGGGCTCGGAGCGGCGCTGCGAGGCCAAGGCAGGCCAAGGTCACCAGGAGGACACACCGCAGAAGGGCCATTTGTGGAAACCTCGCAGGATCGAACGGTTCTCGCGCACGTAACGGAGTTGACCACATGATGAAAGTCGTCGGCATTTCCCTCCTGGCTCTCACCCTCGCCGCCTGTGGCGACACCTGGGGCCAACGGGCTGTGACGGGTGGCGGCATCGGTGCGGGCACCGGTGCTCTGGTCGGCGCCCTCACGCCGATCGGACTGCTGCCGGGAGCCTTGGTGGGCGGCGCCGTGGGTGCCGGCGTGGGCGCGGCGACGACCCCGCGCCGCTGAGGCACCCCCACGCCGTCTTGCGATCCCCTCGCCGCCACGGAGTCTCGACACAACGACCGCGAGGGACGCCAGTTCCGCATCGACCGTGAAGGCTCTAGGCTGGCGCGATGAAGATCTGCCTCTACGGCGCCGGCTCGATCGGCGGGATCATCGGCGCCCACCTCGCCCGCGTGAAGGGCGTCGAGGTGAGCCTGATTGCACGCGGCGCCCATCTCGACGCCATCCGCCGGAACGGCCTGCGGCTGATTTCACCGCATGAGGATTTCACGGTGAGGGTGAACGCGACCGACGATCCCACCGAGCTGGGGCCTCAGGATGTCGTGTTCATCACCCTGAAGACGCACCAGTACCTCTCCGTGCTCGACAAGGTCGCACCGCTGCTGGGTCCGCAAACGGCGCTGATCCCACCGACCACCGGCGCACCCTACTGGTTCTTTCACAAACTGGCCGGCCCGTACGAGGGCAGCCGCCTGAAGCGCATGGACCCAGGCGGCAAGCAATGGTCGACCTTCGGCCCCGAGCGGGCACTGGGTTGCGCCTACTGGGCGGGCGGCGTCGTGCCCGAGCCCGGCGTGGCGCATCTCGAGAACGAGGTCTGCTACCTGCCGCTGGGCGAGCCCGACGGCTCGAACTCAGCGCGCGTCACCGCGCTCAGCGCGGCCATGACCGAGGCCGGCCTCAAGGCGCCGGTGAAGGCCGACATCCGCGCCGAGATCTGGAGCAAGATGATCAACAGCCTGACCTGGAACCCGATCGCGGTGCTGACGCTCGCCGACAATGGCGGGATCGGCCGCAACGCCGGCGCCCTCGACATCGCGCGCCGCATGATGACGGAGGCGGAAGCCGTTGCCGCCAAACTTGGGGCGACGATGGCGACGCCGATGGAGAAGCGTATCGAGTTCACGGTCGGCTTGGGCGACCACAAGATGTCGATGCTGACCGACCTTCAGTCCGGCAAGCCGCTGGAGATCGACGCGCTCGCCGACTCGATTGCCGATCTCAGTGAACTGGCGGGCGTGGCGACGCCAACCATCGACATGATGCTGGCACTGCTGAAGCTGCGGGCGGTACGGGCGTAGAGTTTCCCGTCGTCCTGAGCGGAGCCGCCCGCAGGGCGGCGCAGTCGAAGGACCTCTTTTCCGACGCACGGCCTGTGGAAGCGAAAAGAGGTCCTTCGACTTCGTTCGCTTCGCTCACTCCGCTCAGGACGACGGGGTGAGTTTAGTTACCAGCTCTCCTTCCAGGGCCTCAGATCCATTTCGAAAGTCCAGGCGCTGCGCTTCTGGCGGTGGAGCTGCCAGTAGGTTTCGGCGATGTCGTCGGGATTGAGGATCGCATCGGGGCCGGCATTGTAACGGTCCGGGAAATTGGACTTGATCCATTCGGTGTCGATCGCGCCGTCGACGATGACATGCGCGACATGGATGTTCTGCGGACCGAGCTCGCGCGCCATCGACTGGGCCAGCGCCCGCACCGCGTGCTTGCCGCCGGCAAAGGCCGAGAAGCCGCGGCCGCCGCGGATCGAGGCGGTGGCGCCGGTGAAGATCATCGTGCCGCGGCCGCGCGGCGCCATGGCCTTGGCCGCCTCGCGCGCCGTCAGGAAACCGGCGAAGGCCGTCATCTCCCAGACCTTGCGATAGACTCGGGAGGTCGTGTCGCGAATGTCGAAACGCACGTTGCCGCCGATGTTGAAGACGAAGACCTCGACCTCGCCGATCTCGGTCTCGATCTGGCGGAACAGCGCCTCGACCTGCGCTTCGTCGCGGGCATCGGAACCGAAGGGATGGACCCGGCCGCCCTCCTCCACGATGCGCGCCACCAGCGACTGAAGCTTGTCGGCGCTGCGGCGCGTGACGACGGCAGTGTATCCCTCGCGTGCGAAGCGACGGGCAATGGCGCCGCCCGTCGCATCGCCTGCGCCGATCACGACGCAGACCTTGTCCCTGGCCATGGCGTTCTCCTTTGCGCCCAATCTGTCGGCGGCGATCGGGCGGCTCAAGGGAGATTACGTCATGGCTGCCCGAGTTTCGGCGTTCCCGGCCCGCAGCGCGTGGGCCCTGCGCACCTCGGCGGCCGTGAGGCCCGTCCCGTCGGGACGCCAGCCCGGCGCACCGAACAGGTACATCCAGACGTCCCGAGCCGAGCGCGCCGAGGCGAGGTCCTTCACGAGGCCCACCCACGGGCCGACGTTCAGGACGAGCGGATTGCGCGACGAGACCGCGGGCGAGACCAGACCGTAGTCGCACGGCAGGTCGTCGCGCTCCGGCACATAGCTGCCGAACAGGCGGTCGAAGACGATCAGCACGCCACCGAAATTGGCGTCGAGATACTCCGGATTGCGCGCGTGATGGACGCGATGGGCGGACGGCGTGTTGAGGATACCCTCGAGAAAGCCGAGCTTCGGAATCCAGTCGGCATGGATCCAGAACTGATAGAGCAGGTTCAGGAACAGCGCCGTCAGCACCGTCTCCGGCGTGAAGCCCAGCAGCACCAGCGGCGTGAAGAAGAGCGACGTGCCGGTGAAGCGGCCGATCCAGCCCAGGCGATAGGCCATGGCGAAGTTGAACTGGTTGGGCGAGTGGTGCACCGAGTGCGAGGACCAGAACCAGCGCACCGTGTGGCTGGCGCGATGGAACCAGTAGTAGAAGAATTCGAGCCCGACGAAGAGCAGCGCGACCGAACCGACATCGTCGAGCGACTGGGTGAAGAGACGGTGCTCATACATCCAGCCGAGCCATGGCGCGGCGAGCGTATAGGGAATGAAGGCCAGCAGTCGGCGGCCGGCGAGGTCGCCCAGCGAGCAGGCCCAGGATTTCCAGTCATAGGCCTCGGCCCGCGTCCGCGACTGCCAGATGCCTTCGGCCAAGGCCGCCGCCAGCACGAGCGGCAGGATGACGAGATAGAGAGTGGCGAGTGACTGCACGAAAGCCTCAATGTGACTTGCTGCGGTCGAATATATGAGCAATGCTCATATTCGGTTACTCGCCTTCCCCCGTCCGGTGTCGTCATGGCCGCACGCCGCCAAGCCGCTGAAAACACAAGAAGAATGCCGCGCCAGGCGCGTGCGGCGCAGACCGTCGCGTCGATCGTCGAAGCCTCGGCTCAGATTCTCGAGAAAGGTGGCCTGGCCGCCTTCACCACCAACGCGGTCGCCGAGCGTGCCGGCGTCAGCATCGGCACGCTCTATCAGTATTTTGCCGACAAGAACGCGCTGCTCATGGCGCTGGCCCGCGGAGAGATGGAAGCCGCGCTGCGCGAGGTCGGACGGGCGCTGCAGGGCGAGGACGATCCCTCGGTCGAAGGACGCGTGCGCGCCATGGTGCGGGCGATCGTCCATGCCTTCCGCGGCCGGCAGCGCGCCCGCAAGGCGGTCGTGCAGGCGCTTCTGGCGCAGGGAACCGGCATCGAGCTGATCGCGCCCGTCGCAGCCTTCATTGCACGCGCGGGCGAGACCGTCGGACGCGGGCCGAACCCGCTGGTCGGACCGCTCACCCGCGAACAGGCCTTCGTCGTGTCGCGATCCCTCATGGGGGTCGTCCGGGCCGCCGTGCTGGAGGAGCAGCCCTTCCTCGCAAGCCGGGCCTTCGAGGACGAGATCGTGCGGATGATCGTCGCCTATCTCGGCGCAGTTACTGAGGCAGCCGATCCCGATCCCGATCGAACCAGAGCTTGAGCCGGTCGAGCATCGCGAAAAGCAACCGCTGATCGCGCTCCGGCCAGTCGTCGAAGGCACGCGCAAGGCTGGGGGTGAGCGCCGCCACGGCCGCGCGATGCTTGGCGAAGCCGGCGGGCGTCAGGACAAGCAGTTTCGAACGGCCGTCGCCACCGTTCGTACGCTCGCGCAACCAGCCCTTGGCCACCAGCTTCTGCACGTTCTTGGTGACGCCCGGCTGGGGCTGCTGCAACGCGCGGGCGACGCCCGTGACGGTCCTGGTTTCGTCCGGCCGGTGGCTGAAATGATTCAGCAGCACGAACTGCGGCAACTGAAGGCCGAGCGGCCTCAACACCTGGTTGGCCTCGGTCGAGGCCAACTGGTCGATGATGCCGATCCAGTTGACGATGCGGAAGGGAAGCGGCGGCTCGGTCAAACGGTCACGAAACTCTGAAGCGGCCGTCGGGGCGACGGGCCAGGATCGCCAGCATAGCCCAGACGGAAGAACATCTGCAGCGTCGCACCGTCCGGCGTGCCGGTTTCCCTGTGCACGGCCGCGTGCAGATCCGCCATTTCGGGATATTCCTGCAGGGTCTGGCTGTGCGGCTGCAACGCCACGCCGAGCGACGTCGCTGCGAGCTGCAGGCGGACATAACTGCGACCGACGGCGATCTGGGTGGTCCGCATGTTGTCGCCGCTGGCGATCCAGCCGAAGGCGCGGGCGCTGCCGTAGCCGGCCAGCGTATAGTCGCGCCCTCCGTTCCACGCCAGCGTTCCGGGGGTCATCGCCTTTTCAGGCGTCATCTGCCCGGTCTGGCGCAACGCCCAGATCATCGGCCCCTTCAGCGAGATTCCATCTCGGTGGGTGGCGATCTCGGCGGCGCCGATGCGCGCGACGTCGATACTCTCCTTGTGAGTCCGGACCGTATTCATCTCCAGTTCCGAGCCGGCGATGGCCAGGGTGCGCAGGCGGTCGACCCTGCCGGGCTCATCGACGATGGCGAGAGGCAGCGCCTGTGTGCTGTGCCCCGCAAGCAGCGCCGCCGTGTGCACAGGATCGACCATGCGGGCTTCGAACCTGCCCTTGACCGTGCGCCGCCGCGGCACCTGGACGAACAGCGGATCGACCGCGATGCCCGGCTGTCTCGTTAACACGATCCGCGCCACGGGCTTGTCCAGAGCCCAGGCGCCCTCGGGAAAGAGCGTGATGTCGGCGCGATAGCCGTCGGCCGCCGCCGCCATCGCCAGAATCTCCAGGAAGCAGCCGTGGCCGATCAGGATCTGGCGCGAGAACGGATCGGTCTGGGGCAGCAGTCGCGTGGCATCGACATGGAGCATGATCGTGTCGGGTCGTGAAAGATCGACCGCCCAGGACTGGAGATTGTGCGGATTGGGCGCGAGCAGGGCCCAGGCGAGCGCCCGCCGGCGCGGATCGGCCTCCTCCGGACCAGGACCGCGCCAGCCCTCGACAGCCACGGCGGGCATGGCGTCGAGCCGCGGCACGGCGACGGCAACGCCCGCCGCCACTACGAGGCCGCCGCCCAAGATGCGGATAAAGGACTTGCGCGAAATAGCCATGAATTCCTCCATAACATTCCAGGGAATTTATTCATATTCTTTGGAATGTTATGGCGCAAGCGAATAATATTCTTTGGAATATTTTTTGAGTCGCATGCAGGATCGCAGCTCACGCGAAGGTGCGCCCTGCCCTGATTGTCAAGGAAGCGCGACCGGATGCCAGCCCCGAGAGATCGCGCCCGCGAAGGCCGCCACCTCCTCCTGCCAATCCTGGCGGTTGGAATCGGCCGAACTCGCCGTCCTGCGGCCGGAGAAATCGAGATGTACGCCGCTCTCCTGCGGAAACAGGCGTCCCGTGAGCAACCTCGCGTAGATCGCAGCCGACCTCTGCGGGGTGCTGGCGCCGGGAATCGCCCGCGCCACCACCGGCAGGATCGTCGACCAGGCCCAGCGCTCCACGGCGGAGCGATCGCGCGCCAGCCCCGTGCCCGGCATCAGGCCGGGATCGAAGGCGAACCAGCGCGGCCCGCCTGCCGGCGTTCTGCGCGCAAGTGCATAGACATGCAGGATGGCGACGAGCTTGGAGGTGGCGTAGCGGTCCAGACCCTGCTGCGTCTCGGACGCGCTGCCGTCGAGATCACCTCGCGCCACCCTTTCGATGCCCCGATAGAGGCTGCCCCTGAATCCGAACAGGCGTGCGGTGGCGCTGGCCGGGTCATGCGTACCGCTCGCCGTGAAGACGACCGGCGTACCGGGCACGAGGATAGGCACCAACCGTTCGATCAGCAGCGCGTGTGCCAGCCAGTTTGCCTGCAGGGTTTCCTCGTAGCCATCGACGGTCATTCGCCGCGCCTTCACGTTCTGGACGCCGGCATTGGCAGCCACAGAGGCGAGACGATCGCCGGCGAGACGGGTCATGACCGCGTCGGCGAACGCAGCCGTCGAGGCTAGCGAGGCGAGATCGAGCGGCAGGATCTCGAGGCGGCCCTCGTCGGCGAGGGCACGCAGTTCCGAGGCTTCGCCCGGCCGGCGAGCACCGACGATGACCCTGTTCGCCGGGTCGGCGAGCAGCATGCGCACGAGTTCGAGGCCGATCCCCGATGTGCCGCCAGTGACGAGGTGGAGGACGGTCATTCTTTGACTCCGGCTGAGGTCCATTGAAAATGGAAACCAGGTCACTGACCGTCCATTCGCATCGGAGCCACGCCGTGCCGGCTGCCCTGAAACCGCGCAAGAAGCCCCTCCAGGCCCGCTCGGCCGCCACGGTGGATGCCATCGTCGAGGCGACCATTCGCATTCTGCGGCGCGACGGATGGGCCGCCTGCACGACGACCCGGATCTCGACGCTGGCCGGCGTCTCGGTCGGCTCCCTCTACCAGTACTTCCCGAACCGCAACGCCATCGCCGTCGAGATCGTCCGGCAGCGCACGCGCACCTATCTGGACGCCGTCATGGCCGCCGACCTGTCAGAGGCTGCATCGCCGGACGAGGTTATCGACGCCGCCATCGCCGCCTTCGTCGTCGAGAAGCGCAAGGGCCTCGACGTCTCGCTCGCGCTGCGCGACGCATTGCCCGAAGTGCAGGGGCGCCAGGCGATCATCGAGGAAGCGCGACGGTTCGTCCCCGCCCTTCAGGCCAAGCTCGCGGCAGCCGGCGCAGTGACCGCCGACACGGCGCAACTCGCCGTGGCGCTCGCCGCCGTGGAGGGAGCCGTCTGGGAGATGATGGCCCAGGACGAGGCCGCGATCGAGCGGCCCGAGGCCATCGCCGCCCTGTCGAGGGTATTCCGGGCCGCGGCGGGCTTCAGCCCTGCGGCAGCGGCACGTTGAGCAGCACGCCGAATTCGCGCGCGAGATCGCAGCTCACGCGCGCGTGCACCTTGCCCTGCTTGTCGAAGAAGCGGCCGGTCTCGTTCACCGGGAACACGCCCTCGTGCCAGATGCCGGGATGGATGTAGATGCCGACGCTGCCGTCCGACCAGAAGGCCTTGAAGCTCTCGGGCTGGAGGTCGTCGCCCGGCAACGCGGCCGGCACCACGAACGGCTTGCCGTCGAGCGGCCAGAAGAGCTGCCCACCGTCGGGGTGATAGTTGCAGTGCCACAGGAGCACGCGGCCCTGGCTGAGCTTCACGCCGGGGCGAACCGTCTCCGGCAGATCGCGGAAACCAATGACATAATGGCCGCCCACCGCCTCGTTGCGCCCGATCAGCTCGTTGTCGCGCCATTCACAGGAAAAGATGCCCTCGGTCGTGCCACCCTCGATGCCGGTGCCGGCATCGAGCTTGCGCGAGCCGCTGAGCGGCCACGGCACGATCTCGATCTTCTGCTTCTTCGGGTCGCGCACGACTTCACCGTAGCCTTTGATCGTGTCGCGATTGGCGCGGACCAGGGGAACGTCGAGCAGGCGCAGCCCGGCCGGAACGTCGGGATTGAGATAGTCGAAGACGACGCCGTCATGCATGTCGCTGGTCCCTACGCTGCCTTGCCCAGATCCTCGCCGGCCAGCGCGCGTTCGATCAGATTCACGACATTGTCGCGGCCATAGAGCTTGATGAAGGCACCCATGCGCGGTCCCTGCTCGCTGCCGAGCAGCACCTCGTAGAGCGTCTTGAACCACTGCCGCAGCTCTTCCTTGGCGAAGTGGCGCTTGCCCGCCTCGTAGACCTCGTCCTGGATGACTTCCGCCGTCGCGTCCTCGGGCATCTTGCGCAGCGTCTCGAGCAGGTCCTGCAGCGCCAGCCGTTCGCGTTCGGTGGGCAGCCGGAACTTCTTCGAGGACTTCACGAAGTCCTGGTAATACGCGACCGCACCGGCGAGCAGCCGGTCGAGATAGGGCGCGGTCTCCGGCGTGGCGCCCGGCACGTAGCGGCGCAGATACTGCCAGAGAACGTCCTTGTCCTCGGTATTGGCGACACCGGCCAGGTTCAGCAGCATGCCGAAGGTGACGCCGGCCGCAGAGTTGGCGGGCGCCGCGCCGTCGTGGATGTGCCAGGCCGGATTCTCCAGCGCGCGGGCGGGCTCTTCCTTCGGCAGCTTTTCGATCAGCGAGAGATAGTCGTCGATGGCGCGCGGGATCACGTCGAAATGGAGACGCTTCGCGCGCCGCGGCTGCTGGTGCATGTAGAGCGACAGCGATTCCGGCGAGGCGTAGCGCAGCCACTCCTCGACCGAGAGGCCGTTGCCCTTGGACTTCGAGATCTTCTTGCCTTCCTCGTCGAGGAAGAGCTCGTAGTTGAAGCCCTCCGGCGGCTTGCCGCCCAGGATACGCACGATCTTCGCCGAGAGTTCGGCCGAGGGGATCAGGTCCTTGCCGTACATCTCGTAGTCGACGTCGAGCGCGAACCAGCGACCGGCCCAGTCGGCCTTCCACTGCAGCTTGACGTTGCCGCCGGTGACCGGCGTCTCGACCATCGAGCCGTCCTCGTCGCGATAGACGATCGTGCCGGCATCGGCGTCGGTCTTGATCACCGGCGCCTGCAGCACGCGGCCCGTCTTGGGCGAGATCGGCAGGAAAATCGAGTAGGTCGCCCGGCGCTCCTCGCCGAGGGTCGGCAGCATGACCGCCTGGACCTCGTCGTAGTGCCGCAGCATGGCGAGCAGCATCGCGTCGAAGCGGCCGGACTTGTACCAGTCGGTCGCCGACTGGAACTCGTACTCGAAGCCGAAGGAATCGAGGAAGGCGCGCAAGCGAGCGTTATTTGCCGCGCCAAAACTCGGATGCTCGTTGCTGAAGGGATCGGGCACGGAGGTCAGCGGCTTGCCGAGGTGGGCGGCCAGCATCTCCTTGTTCGGCACGTTGTCCGGCACCTTGCGCAGGCCGTCCATGTCGTCGGAGAAGCAGAACAGCCGCGCCGGAACGTCGGACAGGCGACGGAAGGCCTGGCGCACCATGGTCGTGCGCACCACCTCGCCGAACGTGCCGATATGCGGCAGGCCCGACGGGCCGTAGCCGGTCTCGAACAGCACATAGCCTTTCGCCGGCGCTTTGCCGCCGATGCGGGCAACGAGCTTGCGGGCTTCTTCAAACGGCCACGCGCGCGCGGCCTCGGCAAGGGTACGATCGATCTGGGACATGGATCGGGCAAACTAGGTGCGAGGGCCATTTGCGTCAATTGCGGCCGCAGCCCAAAGTGCCGCTCTCGCAATGAACAGACGCGCCCTCCTGCTCAGCCTCGGCGGCCTTTTGGCAATGGGCGCGGCCATGGGGGTCGGCCGGTTCGTCTACACGCCGATCCTGCCGCCGATGGTCGAGGCCCTTGGTCTCACCAAGGCGCAGGCCGGCTTCATCGCCTCGGCGAATTTCCTGGGCTACCTCGTCGGCGCGATCCTGGCCGCGCTCCGCCTTCCAGGCACGCGCCGCTCCTGGCTGCTGGCTTCGCTCGCGATCACTGCGATTTGCCTGTTCGGCATGGGGCTCTCGACGGGGATGTCCGCTTTTCTCGGGCTGCGATTCGTGGCCGGCGTGGCGAGCGCCTTTGCACTGATCTTCAGTTCCGCCCTGGTGATCGACCGGCTGGCCGCGACGGGCAACGGCGCCCTCTCGGCCATTCATTTCGCAGGTGTCGGGGTCGGGATCGCCGTTTCCGCCGCGACCGTGGCGCTGCTGCTTCAGGCCGGCGCCGCCTGGACGATGCTGTGGTTCGCAAGCGCCGCCCTGGCCGCGGCCGCCGGCCTGGCGGTCGTGCGGCTGGTGCCGCCTGACGAGAGGACTGGTCGGGCGCCGCCCGCTCCGGCGGAGTTGCGCCTGTCGGCGGACTTCGTGGCCCTGCTCCTGGCCTATGGCCTGTTCGGCTTCGGCTACGTCATCACCGCGACCTTCATCGTCGACATGGTGCGCGGGACCGAGGCGCTGGCCCATCTGGAGCCCTATGTCTGGGTCCTGTTCGGCCTGAGCGCGGTACCGTCCGTCGCCTTGTGGACGGAGCTGGGTCGCCGCTGGGGTATCTTGCGGCTGTTCGCCGTCGCCTGCCTGGTCGAAGCGGCCGGTGTCGCGGCCAGCGCGTTGTGGCTGCATCCCGCGAGCATCCTGATCTCGGCGGTGTTCGTCGGCGGCACATTCGTGGGCATCACCGCGCTCGGCCTGATCGCCACCCGGTCGGGCGACGGCGATCCGCGCAGCCGAATCGCCCTGATGACGGCGTCGTTCAGCTTCGGCCAGATCCTGGGACCGGCCTTCGCGGGCTATGTCTACGACGCCACGGGGAGCCTCGCGATGCCGCTACTGGTCGCCGTCGCCGCCCTCACGCTGGCGGCCGTCTTGTCGCTGGCGGCCGACGCAAGGCGACGCGCGCTCAGCCCTTCCAGGTGAAGGGGAAGAGCTGCTGGCGCACGAAGCCGCTGGGCATGTAGTCGCCCAGCACGCCGTACTTGCCGGGAAAGCGGCGGTCGGATTTCACCGCCGTGCCGAAGATGTAGTCGATGAAGGCGAAATGGGCGGCGTAGTTGCGATCGATCGCCTCGCGCTCGGAGCTGTGATGCCAGTGGTGGAAGTCGGGCGTCACGATCAGCCACTTCAGCGGCGCCTTGCCGAAGATGTCGGGCAGCCGGACGTTGGCGTGGTTGAACACCGCCTGGAAGCCCACGATCACGATATAGACGTCGGTGACGGCCTGGCTGAAGCCCAGCACGTAGAGCACGCCGAGGACGGACACGCGGGTCATCAGCAGCTCGAACAGGTGCAGCCGCGAGCCGGCCATCCAGTCCATGTACTCGGCGCTGTGATGCACGGCATGGAAACGCCACAGGAACGGGATCTCGTGATAGGCGCGGTGGGTCCAATACTGCACCAAGTCGGCCACCAGCAGGACCAGGAAGAGCGCAGCGAAGAACGGCAGACCGCCCACCCATTTCTGCAGCGGGTCCCAGACCATCCAGCCGAACAGCCGATGGATGGCGAAGTTCACGATCAGCAGCGCCAGTCCGACGAGCGGATGATTCACGATGAAGTGCGTGAAGTCGGTCTGCCAGCACGGCCGGAAAACCGGCTGGTCGCGATGGAGCGGCACCAGCTTCTCGACCAGGATGAAGATCATGCTCGAGCCCAGCAGGTCGAGGATGAACCAGTCGAGGCCGACATAGGGCGTGTTGTCGGGAAAATCGGTGACGGGGACGCGATGGCCGCCCAATGCGGCGGCCAGTGCGATCAGGGCCAGTGCCGTCGCATTCAGCCAGCGATTGCGGCGCTGGACCAGGTTGGCGATCGCCATGCCGCCGGCGATCACCATGCCCACCAGCAGCACCTGGCGCAGCAGCCCCACATCGTACTTCTTGCGCAGATCCGGCGTGGTCAAATACTCCGGGAAGTGGAAGGCGAGCACCGCCAGCACGGCAAGCCCCCCAAAGTGAGGGCGATGATGCCGGTGATCTTGCCCTTGCCCACTTGCAGGGCGCCGGACTGGTGGAGGACGGCGGTGGTCTTCCTGACGATGGGCGGTGGTTTCATGGGGGCAGATTCTAGGGACAACCGACGGTCACTGCATCGGCCGTTTGCCCTGTGCTATTCAGCGCCGCGTGACAAACCCCGCGACCTCTCTGTGGCCCGCCCTGGTCGCGACCGCTCGCGGCGCGCTCTGGCGCGCGCCTGACGGAACGCTGGAGCGGCTGAGCGGCACCAATGCAGGGGCCCGGGCGGCCGGTAGCCCTCCGCTGATCTGCCATGCCCCCGCGGTAGCGGCGCGGCTCGGGCTCGAGGAGATCCCGGCACGCGACCTGCTCGAACTCTTCGCCTTCGTGCGGCCGGCGCTCTTCTGCCTGCCCACGGTGCGCGGCCTCTGCGAGACACTCGGCCTGCAAGTCCCCGCGACGCCGGAACAGGAGGCGGCGGCCCTGCCCGCGATCGCCCGCTCGCTGCTCGATGAACTCGACGACATGGCGGCGCTGGCCTCGCCCGAACTGAAGGAAACGGCGCTCGCCATGGCCCGTGGGCACTGGAGCTGGGGCGATGCGGTGCTGACGGCGCTCGGCATCGACCAGGGTAGCCGGAAAGCGCGCCCGGGCGCCGGTCTCGACATCTGGAAGAGCCTGCCCGTGTGGGAGGAGCCGCCGCCCGCGCCGCCGCCGGGCAGCCAGCCGGTCGAACCGCGCGAGGCGCGATTGCGGCTGGCGCATCTGGTTTCGGCCGGCGCCAACCTGGCCGAGGCCCGGCCGACCCAGAGCGACTATGCCTCGGCCGCCAGCGAGGCCTTCGCGCCGCGCGAGGAGGAAGGCAAACCCCACGTCGTTCTCGTCGAGGCAGGCACCGGCGTCGGCAAGACGCTGGGCTATGTCGCGCCGGCCAGCCTGTGGGCCGAGAAGAATGGCGCGCCGGTCTGGATTTCGACCTACACCCGCAACCTGCAGCGTCAGATCGACAACGAGCTCGACCGGCTGCATCGCGACTCGGCGGAGAAGCGTCGCCGTGTCGTCATCCGCAAGGGCCGCGAGAACTATCTCTGCCTGCTGAACTTCCAGGAGGCGGCGATGCGCACCGGCCTGGTGCCGGAGAACGCGGTCGGTCTTGGCCTGCTGGCGCGCTGGGCGCTGGCCAGCCGCGACGGCGACATGATCGGCGGCGACCTGCCGGCCTGGCTGCTCGACCTGGTGGGCCGCAGCCGCGTGCAGCGGCTGGCCGACCGGCGCGGCGAGTGCATCTACTCGGCCTGCGAACATTATCGGAAGTGCTACGTCGAGCGCACGATCCGCCGCGCCCGCCAGGCCGATATCGTCATCGCCAACCATGCGCTGGTGATGATCCAGGCGGCGATGGGCGGGCTCGACGACGGCACGCGACCACTGCGCTACGTGTTCGACGAGGGCCATCACCTGTTCGATGCCGCCGACGGTGCGTTCGGCGCGCATCTGAGCGGGGTCGAGGCGTCGGACCTGCGCCGCTGGCTGCTGGGTGCGGAGGGACGGCGCGGCAGCCGCGCCCGTGGGCTGGAGCGCCGCGTCACCGACCTGCTCGGCGAGGATGTCGAGGCCCAGAACGCCTTGCGCCGACTTCTCGACCTTGCGCAGCAGCTTCCCTCGCCCAACTGGCAGACGCGGCTGGCTGACGGCACGGTGCTGGGCCCCGCCGAGGAGTTCCTCGCGCTGGTGCGCCAGCAGGTGCGGGCGCGCTCGGCCGGCGACGACCAGGGATTCGGCCAGGAATGCGACGTACGACCGCTCAATCCCGGTCTCGCCGAAGCGGCGGACCAGCTCGCCGAGGCACTGGAGAAGATGCTGCAGCCGGTGCGCCGGCTGCGCCAGGCGCTGCGCGCCAAGCTCGAAGGCGAGGCCGACAAGCTCGACTCCGGCCAGCGCGCGCGCATCGAAGGCGTGGCGCGGTCGCTCACCAACCGCTGCGAGCTGACGCTCGAATCCTGGCGCGCCATGCTGCGCGGCCTGCACAACGATCCCGACCCCGCCTTCGTCGACTGGTTCGGCGTCGAACGGGTGCAGGGCCGCGAATACGACGTCGGCATGCATCGCCACTATCTGGATCCGGCCGAGCCGTTCGTGAATTCGGTGATCCGGCCCGCGCATGGCGCGGTGATCACCTCGGCGACCCTGCGCGATTCGCTCGGCGTGCCGCAGGCCGCCAACGACGAGGACGTTGCGGCACAGGCGGATTGGACGGTTGCCGAAGCGCGCACCGGCACGCGGCATCTCGCGGCGCCGGCGATGCGCGCGGCCATGGCGTCGCCGTTCGACTATGCGAACGCGACCAAGGTCCTGGTCGTGAAGGACGTCAAGCGCGACGATGCCGAGCAGGTGGCCGCAGCCTATCGCGAACTCTTCCTTGCGTCGGGGGGTGGCGCGCTGGGCCTCTTCACCGCCATCGGCCGCCTGCGCGCCGTGCACCACCGCATCGCGCCGGTGCTCGAGGAAGCCGGCCTGCCGCTCTACGCCCAGCATGTCGGCGGCATGGATGCCGCGACCCTGGTCGATATCTTCCGCGCCGAGGAGCATTCGTGCCTGCTCGGCACCGACGCCGTGCGCGACGGTGTCGACGTGCCGGGACGCTCGCTGCGCCTGATCGTGTTCGATCGCGTACCCTGGCCACGCCCCGACATTCTTCACCGCGCCCGCAAGGCGCACTGGAAGGCGGCGGGCGCGGGCGCCAACGGCTACGACGACATGCTGGCGCGGCTGCGGCTGAAGCAGGCCTATGGACGATTGATCCGTCGCGCCGACGATCGCGGCGTCTTCGTGATGCTCGATTCGCGTTTGCCCAGTCGTCTGCTCAGCGCCTTTCCGCAAGGCGTGACCGTCGAACGCGTCGGTCTGGCCGATGCGGTGGCCGAGACGAGGCGGTTTCTGGATAGTTGAGATCGCCGCAACGATCGCTCCGACTGGCTGTTTCTCCTGCATCAAGCAACGCACCAGGAGGAACTCATGGACACGACCAAGCTCATTGCCGTCGCCGCGGCCACCCTTCTCTTCGACGGCTCCGCGATGGCCCAGAGCGGTGGAAGCGCAGGCGGCAGCGCCGGCACCGGCGGCGGCTCGGTGAACCAGGGCATGGCGCCGGCGCCATTGGGCTCCGGTGGCATTTCTGGCGGTGCGACGGGCACGACCCGGTAGTCTTCGACATCGGGATGACACACGGCCCGCTCGGCAGGGAGCGGGCCGTACGCTGTCCGACGTACGACAGGACAGCCGCCATCTGGTACAAGCGCCCGACATGAGACGACGTCTCTCAGATCGAGCCCTTGCCTATGCGCCTTTCGACCAAGCTCCTGTTGACCGCCGCAGCGTTCATCGCCGGCGGTGCCGGCATCTATGCCTTTGCCTATCACCTCTATCCGCCGCCCTCGATACGCGACCGGCAGGCGGCCGCTCCGGCTCCGGCGCAGCCCCCCCCTCCCGCAACTCCCCTTTCCGACCAGGCGGTGGCCCAGCTCTATGACGAGTGCGTGCGGGGCGCCTGGCCCACGGTCAAGGACGCCCACGTGCGGGCGGCCGCCTGCTCGAAGGCGCTGCAGACCCGCCGGCTCAAGCCGCCTGAAATCGCCCTGGCCCGGCTCACCCGCGGCATTGCCCGCACGGCGCTGGGCGACAAGGTGCTGGCCGCCGAGGATTACGCGGAGGCGCTGAAGCACTATGACGGCGCCGTCGATCCCAGGAATCCCGATTCGCTGAACCTCTACCGCCGCGCCACCTCGCTGCATGCGATGGGCGAGACCGACCGTGCCCTCTCCGACTATGGCGACGCGATCCGAGTCGATCCGGGCAACTCGCTGGCCTATCTCGGTCGCGGCGTGCTGCTGGCGACCCGCAAGCGCGCCTACAATCGCGCCATCGAGGATTTCGACAAGGTCCTGGTGTTGCAGCCCGACAACGTCGACGCGCTGATCGCCCGTGGCAATGCCTACAGCCAGATCGGCGACAACGGCCGTGCGCTTGCCGACCTCGACCGTGCCATTCAGCTCGCGCCCGACAATCCGCAAGCCTATGTGATACGCGGTCTCGCCAACAACCGGCGCGGCCAGAAGCAGCTGGCGATGCAGGATTACGAGACGGCGCTGAAAATCGCCCCGCGCTACCCGCAGGCGCTGGCCAATCGCGCTGCCCTTCTTTCGGAGGAAGGCAGGTACGACCAGGCGATCAGCGACCTCGACGAGTCGATCAAGGCGGATTCCGACAATCCCGTCGCCTACTACAATCGCGGCTATGCCCACTTCGCCAGGCAAGAGTACGACAAGGCGCTAGCCGACTACGACGCGGCCATCAAGCTCGAACCCGGCATGGGGCGGGCCTACAACAACCGCTGCCTCATCCGCGCCATCACCGGCAAGGATCTGGTGGCCGGCCTGCAGGACTGCGACACGGCACAGAAGCTGATGCCGCTGAACATCGACGTCCGCGACACGCGCGGCTTCATCTACCTGAAGCTGGGCGATCCCCGCCTCGCGGTGAAGGAGTACAACGACGCTCTCGACGTCGATCCCAACCGCCCCCTGGCGCTCTACGGCCGCGGCATCGCGCGCAGCATGATCGGCGAGACGCGGGAGGGAGACGCAGACAAGGCCGCGGCCGTCACGCTCGATCCCGAGGTCGCCCAGCAATTCGCGCCCTTCGGCCTGAAGTAGCGTCCAGCCCGGTTAGCGCAAGCCGGGAGGCGTTCGAGCGTCTCCCGCCTCTGCGAAGGCGTGCAGGCATTCATCCGGTTTGACGGTTGGAAGCAGCTGGGGGATTGCGCCCTGGCTGCGCGTTGCGGCTTTGCGCATGCCGAGCCGAGATCATCCAGGACGTTCCCGCACCGACCTCGCGGTATGCAGCTACCGCCCGCCCCGGAGGGGGGGCCGCTCCCGGCGCGAGTTATTTCGTTTATTTCGTTTATTTCGTTTACGTAGCTTGACGAGGTCGCAGGGGCGCAGGGGCGGAACGAGCACGCGGTCGATGTGGAGGCGGAAGCTATCGCCGCTGATGGGCCCCTCGATGAGCCACGGTGCTCAACCTCACCCTGAGAGCTTGTGAGCGTATTGGGCAAGCTCTCAGGGTGAGGTGAATGGGTCACGTTAAGATAGAGAGACTCTAGTAACCCGCGGCGCGGTCGACGACTTCCTTGAGCGGCTCGCCGTCGAGAAAGCGCTTGAGGTTCTCGACGAACAGTCGCGCCACGAAACGGTCGCGCTGCGGGTGCGGACCGCCGATGTGCGGCAGCACGATGATGCCCGGAGCCTTCCAGAACGGATGCTCCGACGGCAGGGGCTCCTGCCGGAAGACGTCGAGCAGGGCGCCGGCGATCTTCTTCTCCCGCGTGGCGGCCATGAGATCGGCGTCATTGATGATCTGGCCGCGGCCGAAGTTCAGCACCCAGGCGGATGGCTTCATCCTGGCCAGCCGCTTCGCATCGATGAAGTTCTCGGTCTCCGGCGTCGCCGGCAGCAGCAGCAGCACGAAGTCAGACTGCGACAGAACCTCGTCGGTCCGCTCGGGCGCCAGCACCTCGGCCACGTTCGGGATGCGCGTCGGCCGCCGCTTCGTGCCAATCACGTGCATCCCGAGCGCGACGGCGATGCGCGCCACTTCCTGGCCGATCGCGCCCAGGCCCAATATGCCGAGCGTCTTGCCCGTCAGGGGCTGGGCCACCGTATGGACCCACTTGCTCTGCTTCTGGTGCTCGGCGACCTGCGCGTAGGGCTTCGCGACATGGAACAGCGCGCCGATGATGTTCTCGGGCATCGACTCGGTGTGAGTTCCGCGCGCGCAGGTCAGCGTGAGGCCCGACGGCAGGTCGGGCAGCGCCAGCCAGTTGTCGACGCCGGCGCTCATCGCCTGCGCCCAGCGCAGTCGGGGCATCGCCGGCAGCAGCCCCGCCGGCACCGCCCCCGCCATCATCGCCTCGGTGCGGGCGAGTTGCTCGGCCGAGGGCTTCTCCTTGCGCGGCAGCGTGTCGATCGCGACCCGCTCGGCGAGACCCGCGGTCTGGATCGCATCGAGATAGGCCGTCGGAGAATCGGTCCAGAGCAGGACGTGGGAGCGGTTCGTCGAGGACATGGACGTTACAACCCCTGTCCGCCGGCCACCGCAATGGTCTGGCCGGTCACCCAGGAGGCCAGCGGCGAGGCCAGGAACAGCGCGACGTTCGCGACCTCCTCGGCATGGCCCATGCGACCGAACGGGATCGAGGCCAGCGTGCCGTTGTAGAGGGCGGGATTGTCGGTCTTGCGCTTGTCCCAGACGCCGCCGGGAAACTCGATCGAGCCGGGAGCGATGCAGTTCACACGGATGCGATCCTTCGCGTACATCGCCGCCTGGGTGACCGTGTAGTGGATCACCGCCGCCTTGATGGCGCCGTAGGGCGGCTGGCGCGCCGCCGGATGGAGCGCCGAGATCGAGGAGATGTTGACCACGTTGCCCTGCGACTTCTTCAGTTCCGGCAGGGCCTCCTGCGTCGCATGCACGATCGAGAGCATGTCCACCGCGAGGCTGCTGGTCCAACCCTTGTCGTCGTCCGAGGAGCCGAAGGCCGACGCGTTGTTGATCAGGAGGTCTACTCCCCCCAGCGCCGCGATCGCGTCGCGGACGTAACCGCGCACGGCGTCGCCCTGCGCGAGGTCGGCGCTGGCGGCATGGGTCTTGTGGCCGTGCTTCGCGAGTTCCGCGCGGGTTTCTTCGAGGGTCTTAGCATCGCGCGCGCAGATCGACACGTCGCCGCCGCAGGCCGCGAAGCCCATGGCGATCGCCTTGCCGATGCCTCGGCTGCCGCCGCAAACGATCGCCTTCTTGCCCGTGAAATCCAGCTTCATTGCATCATCTCCTGTTGCGGCCGCCACCGTGGCGGCCAGTGCCCTGCAAATCAATCAGGAATGAATTTCACATGGAGATTGATTGCATTCGCCGTCATCATGCGACGCAGGCGCCGGAACGGGCGCGGCACGGGGAGAATGAACAGGGTGCGGATGCTTGGGACGCTTCTGGCGTCATTGGTGCTCCCTTTCTTGCCCGTTGCCATCGCGTGGGCCGCCAACGAGCCGGTCACCCGCGTCGACATCATCGTCCGGAGCAAGGCTGACGGCCGCGTCATCATCGAGACCATCACCGACGGGCGTGGCGCCATCGTGGTGAAGGAGATGCGTCCGGGTCTCTACAGCATCGAGGCGGGGGCCAAGCTTCCCCTGGCGCTGCTGAAGCGCAGCGGCGGATGGGACATCGCGCTGATCCCCATCTCCGCCAGACCGGCCAAGCCGCAAAAGCATCGCGCCAAGCCGACGGCCAGGGGCATGCAGGTCGACATCGTCGTGCCCGATGGCGCGACGACCTCCTACACAGTGATCGTCACGGACTGAGACCGGCAGCAGACATGTTGAACAGCGGAACGACTCCGCTAGACTGCCTCCCAATCAAGGAAAACACAGGAGGCTAGGTTCGAGATGGTCAAAATCATGATTCCGCGTCGACGCGCACTCATTCTCTCCGGCGGCGCCCTCGCCGCGCCGATGATCGCGTCGGGCATCGCCCGGGCGCAGAACGACTGGCCCAACCGGCCGGTGAAGTACGTCGTGGTGTTTCCGGCCGGCGGCCCGACCGACACGCTGTCGCGCATCGTCTGCCAGGAACTTTCCGAACTGACGGGCCAGCAGTTCATCATCGAGAACCGCGCCGGCTCCGGCGGCAATATCGGCGCAGACTTCATCGCCAAGTCGACCCCCGATGGCTACACGATCGGCCTCTATACGATCGCCGCGCATGCCATCGCGCCCACGCTCTATGCCAAGCTGCCGTTCGACGCGGGCAAGGACTTCACCGGCGTTGCCATGCTGTGGTCGGTGCCCAACATGCTGATGACGCGGCTCGACTTCCCGGCCAACACGATCCCCGAGCTGATCGCGCTGGCGAAGGCCAATCCGGGCAAGTATTCGTTCGCCTCGTCGGGCGCCGGCACCAGCCCGCACCTGACCGGGGAGATGTTCAAGCAGATGGCCGGCGTCAACCTGCTGCACGTGCCCTACAAGGGCAGCGCGCCCGCCCATCAGGATATCCTGGCCGGCCAGGTCGACATGATGTTCGACAACATTCCAGGGCCTCTCGGCCTCATGAAGAGCGGCAAGGTGAAGGGCATCGCGGTGACCTCAAAGGAGCGTCATCCGGCGGCGCCCGACAAGCCGACCTTCGGGGAATTCCTGCCCGGATTCGAGATCACCTCATGGGGCGGCGTCTGCGCGCCGGCCGGCGTGCCGCCGGCAATGGTCGAGAAGCTCTCGGCGCTGACCAAGCAGGCTCTGGAGAAACCCAGCGTGAAAGCCGGCTTCGACCGGCTGGGCGCTACCCAAATCTGGATGACGCCGGCGGAAACCGCCGCCTATCGCGCCGCCGAGGAAAAGAAGCTCGCCCCGGTGATCAAGGCGTCAGGCGCCAAGGTGGAGTAACTTCCGCCTGTCGCGCTGGCGCTCGGGCTGGCATGGAATTCGCTGCACCGGCGCATGCTGTCGCCGGTTCCAGAGCCGCTCGTTCGGTTTGCCAACGTTCGCAAGAGCTATGACGGCACGGTCGATGCCGTCCGCGCGCTCAATCTCGAGGTCGCCCGCAGCGAGTTCCTGACGCTGCTGGGCCCGTCGGGGTCGGGCAAGACGACCACGCTCACCATGCTCGCCGGCTTCGAGCGGCCCACAGAGGGCCGCATATTCGTGGACGGCGAGGACATCACCGACGTGCCGGTCGAGAAGCGCGGCATCGGCATGGTGTTTCAGAACTACGCGCTCTTTCCGAACATGACGGTGGCGGAGAACATTGCTTTCCCGCTCCGCGTCCGCGGCGTATCTCGCGCCGAGATGACCTCGAAGGTCGTGCGGGCGCTGTCGATGGTTCGGCTCGACGGCTTTGGCGACCGCCGGCCGCAGCAGCTTTCCGGCGGCCAGCAGCAGCGCGTCGCCGTTGCCCGGGCCCTCGTCTTCGAGCCTCGCCTGATCCTGCTCGACGAACCCCTGGGCGCGCTCGACCGCCAGCTGCGCGAACAGATGCAATACGAGCTGAAGCATCTGCACCAGCGCCTGGACGTCACCATGGTGTACGTCACGCACGACCAGGTCGAGGCGATGACCATGTCGGACCGGGTCGCGGTGTTCAGCACCGGCGCCCTGCGCCAGGTCGACGTGCCACGCCGCCTCTACGAGGCGCCGGCCTCTCTCTTCGTCGCCCGCTTCCTGGGCGAGAGCAACGCGCTTCCCGCGACCGTACGACAGCACGATGAAGGTTGCTGCGCAGCCACGCTCGCGACCGGCGAGACGGTGACGGCGGCGATGCCCGTTCCCTGCGCCCCCGGGTCCGCGGTGCATCTGGTCGTGCGGCCGGAAAAGATTCTGCTGGGCAAGGCGGCGCACGACTCGCCCAACCGCTTCGCCGCGCGCATTGCAGAAGTGACGTTTCTCGGAGACCAGACGCGGCTGCGGCTCGCAGCCTTCGGCGCCGACGACTTCATCGTGAAACTCGCGAACACGGCCGGCCAGGAGACCTTCGCTCCCGGCACGGAGATCGACATCGGCTGGCAGACGGAGGATTGCCGTGCCCTCGCAGAGTAACGCGCCGGCGGGCTGGCGGCCGCGCCACGGCGCCTACTGGCTCATTATTCTGCCGGCCCTTGCAATGCTGGTCTTTCTCTATCTCGTGCCGCTCGCGGACGTTCTCGTCACCAGCATCACCGATCCCAAGCCGGGCCTCGACAATTACCTGCTGCTCTTCACCAGCACGTCGGTCCAGAAGACCCTGCTGACAACGCTGCGCATTGCCGCGCTCACCACCTTCGTCGCCCTGCTGCTGGGCTATGTCGTCGCCTACGCGATGCGCGCCGCGAACTCCAGCCAGCAGCGTCTCATGTTGTTCTGCGTCCTCCTGCCCTTCTGGATATCGGTGCTGGTTCGGTCCTTTGCCTGGATCGCCCTGCTCAGCAGCCGCGGGCCGGTGAATGCCGGATTGATGGCCTGGGGCCTGATCGACGAGCCGTTGCCGCTGGTGCGCAACGAAACGGGCGTCCTGATCGGCATGGTCCACGTCATGCTGCCTTATGCGGTGCTGACGCTCTACGCCAACATGCGCGGCATCGACGTGCGGCTGGTCGCGGCGGCGCGCAGCCTCGGCGCCAGCCGGTTCCAGGCGTTCCGCATGGTCTTTCTGCCGCTCACCCGCCCCGGCCTGATCGGCGCCGGCACGCTGGTCTTCATCCTGTCGCTCGGCTTCTACGTCACGCCCGCCCTACTGGGCGGCGGCAAGGTGCTGATGATCGCGGAGTATGTCGCCGTCCAGATAAACGACACGCTGCGCTGGGGACTGGGAACCATGCTGGCCACGACGCTGATGCTGTCCGTGCTTGCCGCGCTGTGGGCGCTCTCCCGCGTCCTCGACGTCAAGCGGCTGTTCGGCGCGTGAGGGGGCCGTCGTGAACAGACATCACGCCACCGGAATCGTGACGGCGTTCGCCTGGATGGTCCTGGGCTTCCTCGCCCTGCCCGCCTTTGCCGTCGTGCCGATCTCCTTCACCGACACGCGTTATCTTGCCATGCCGGACGAGCACTGGTCGCTGCAGCACTGGCGCGCCTTCCTGTCGAGCCGCGAGTGGCACGACAGCATCTGGCAAAGCCTCTGGATCGCCTGCGTCTCGACCCTGGGCGCCGTGGTGGCCGGCACGCTGTGCGCCATCGGCTGCTGGCGCGTCTCATCCCGCTGGTCGGAACGCGTCCGCACCGCGATGATTCTGCCCATGGCGGTGC
>LNFM01009162.1_pt1 | contig 24833 bp, 27 predicted proteins | sample 596031 | NCBI WGS metagenome assembly LNFM01 (sample SAMN04254537, study PRJNA301005) | activated carbon metagenome | isolation source: dual media filters at the Ann Arbor, Michigan drinking water treatment plant | place: USA: Ann Arbor | reverse complement strand
CAAGTCTCGGCTTGTCCGACGCGCTCGTGCGTGCGGTCGCTGATGTCGGTTACACCGAACCGACCCCGATCCAGATACAAGCCATTCCCGCGGTTCTTGAAGGTCGCGACCTGCTCGCCGGCGCACAGACCGGCACCGGCAAGACCGCCGGCTTCGTGCTACCGATTCTGCAGCGTCTCACCGACAACCCGTCGACCGGCCGCCGGCCGATCCGCGTGCTCATTCTCACGCCCACGCGCGAACTGGCGGCCCAGGTCGAGGAAAGCGTGCGCGTCTATGGCAAGCACGTCGACGTCACTTCCACCATGATCTTCGGCGGCGTGTCGATCAATCCGCAGATCAGTTCGCTCAAGCAGGGTGTGGACATCGTCGTGGCCACCCCGGGCCGACTGCTCGACCACGTTGGCCAGCGCACCATCGATCTGTCGAAGGTCGAGATCCTGGTGCTCGACGAGGGCGATCGCATGCTCGACATGGGCTTCATCCATGACATCAAGCGCGTGCTCAAGCTGCTGCCGCCCAAGCGCCAGAACCTGCTGTTCTCGGCCACGTTCTCCGACGAGATCAAGACGCTGGCCGAGGGCCTGCTCAATAAGCCGCAGCACATCCAGGCGACGCCGCGCAACACCGCGGTCGAAGCGGTGGCGCAGAAGGTGTTGCTGGTCGATGCCAAGCGCAAACCTGAGCTGCTGATTCACCTGGTCAAGGAACACAACTGGTTCCAGGTGCTGGTCTTCACGCGCACCAAGCACGGCGCCAACAAGCTTGCCGCGCAGTTGCTCAAGCACCAGATCCCGGCGCTGGCGATCCACGGCAACAAGAGCCAGAACGCCCGCACGCGCGCGCTTGCCGAGTTCAAGAAGGGCGATCTGCAGGTGCTTGTCGCCACCGACATCGCAGCGCGAGGCATCGATATCGACGAACTGCCGCACGTGGTCAATTTCGACTTGCCCAACGTGCCCGAGGATTACGTCCACCGGATCGGCCGCACCGGCCGCGCCGGCGCCACCGGCGAGGCACTTTCACTGGTCGCACCCGATGAACTGAACCTGCTGCGCGATGTCGAGCGCTTCACCAGGCTGGCGCTGCCGCGCGAGGTGGTGCCGGGCTTCGAGCGCGGCAGTCCGTCGTTGCTGCCTGAGCCGGCGCATGAGCCGGACCGCACGCCGCATGGCCACTCCCGCCGCGACGCTCACCACACGGCGCCGCGTCGCGAAGGCCGCGGACAGGGCGGCGAGCGCCGTGGCAACGGCGGCGGCAATGGTGGAGGACAGGGCAAGCCGCGCAAACCGAACCCACAGGGCGCGCCGCGCCGGCCGCAGCCGGCTCAACAGGCGGGCGCCGAGGGCGCGCCCGCAGGCGGTCGCCGCGGCGAGCGCAGCCAGGAGCGCACTGCCCCGCGCGATCCGCAATACAACCCGCTGGTGGATCCGCAGACTGGCAAGCTGCAACGTCCGCCCCGGCCAGAGCCAAGTGACGAGCGCATCCTCGCCGACCCGAATGCCTATCTCAACGCCGCGCCTTTCGGCAACCGGGGCGGTGGTGGTGGCGGTGGCGGACGCGGCGGCAACGCCGGCCCCCGCCCGCCGAAATCCGGCAAGCCGGGCCCGCGCGGCCCACGCAAGCCGGGCGAGCGCTCCGGCGGCGGCCGCGGCCCGCGCCAGGAAGACACCACCGGCGTGCGCTCCAACCTGCCTCCCGGCTGGAGCGGCAACAAGTAGTCAATGACGCCGCACCGGCGCACGCGCGTCGGTGCGTTTGCTCAGCGCCTGTCGCGCGGTGCTTGCGCTGGGTCGCCAGCGCTGCGATGTCCCAACGCAGCAGCGTGGGCTGAAACGCTGCGTCACTGCGCTGATCTGCGCAACGTCGTAGAGCGCAACGCTAGCTCTGCAGGTCGATCACTCGCACCCGCACCTTGCGCTCCTTGTCGTCGCGCCGGACCGTAAGTTCAGCGGTGTTGTCGATGCCGACGCGGTCCAGCTCGGCGGCGAACTGCGTCACTGAATCGACCCGACGTCCATTCACGGCCACGATCACGTCCCCGAGGTCGCCAGTCTGCCGGTCGACCGCGCGCAGCCCGGCCTGCGCCGCCGGCGTGCCACGACCGACGCTGCGAATCACCACGCCGCTGAAACCCGCGCGCGCCACCATGTCCGGCGGAAACGGATCGATGCCGATCCCGGGCAGCGGCGCACGTCCGCGGGCGATGAGGCTGGGCACCGTGCGATTGACGAGATCGACCGGAATGGCAAACCCCACCCCGGCTGAACTGCCGCTGGCCGAACGGATCGCCGTGTTGACACCGATCAGGCGGCCGGCGCTGTCGAGCAGCGGTCCGCCGGAATTGCCGGGATTGATCGCCGCATCGGTCTGGATCACGCCGGCGACCTCGCGAAAGCCCTCGGTCGGCAGCTCGCGATCGAGCGCACTGATGATTCCCTTGGTCAGGGTGCGCTGCAGGCCGAACGGGTTGCCGATCGCGACCACGCTCTGCCCGATACGCAGGTCCTTGGAACTGCCGATGGCGATCGCGCGAAGGTTCTTCGGCGGACGCTTGAGCTTGACCACGGCCAGGTCGTACTGCGGCGCGAAGCCGATCGGTTCCGCCTCGATCGGGTCACCGGCGTCGAGCTGCACGAACACTCGCCGCGCGCCGGCAATCACATGGTTGTTGGTCACCACATGGCCCTGCGTGTCCCACACGAAGCCGCTGCCGGCACCTTGCGACACGGCAGCAGTGAAGAAGCCGGTGGCGCGCACCTGCTCGGTCGTGATGTAGGCCACCGACGGCGCCGCCGACTCGAACAGGCCAACCAACTGCTGCTCCTGTTCGAGCAGCGGTCCACGCGGCGTGACGGTACGCGGCTCCGCCTTCGGGGCCATTTGACCGACCGCGCTGAGCGCGGTGAGGGCCGCAGCAGCGGCGAACAACGCCGTGGCAGACAGCGCGACAATGCGGTTCCATTGCAGCTTCATCGGGATTGCGCTCCTTGTGTGGCGTCGACGCGTCGAAGCGATTCGTCGACACTGTCTCGACATATCGGGGCAGGTCGGGCGTGGCACAAGGCCGGCAGGCACGTCGGTCGCCTCCCTTCAACCCGCTGCCGTCCTCTGCCCTGTCCATTCGCCGAGCATTCGCCATGTCCAAGCCCGACCGAACGCCGATCGACATCGTCCACAACGAGGCAGCGTCGCGCTTCGAAGCGCGCATCGAGGGCTGGCTATGCCGCTGTGATTACTACCTGACCGACGGTGTCATGCACATCGTTCACACCGAGGTCGCGCCCGCCGTCGAAGGCCAGGGCATCGCCGCTGCTCTCGTTCGGGCAACCCTGGACCATGCGCAGCAGCACGGATTGAAAGTCAGGCCACGCTGCTCTTACGTGCGTGTCTACATGCAGCGTCATCCAGACACGCAGGCGCTGCTCGCCTGACCGCACCGCGACCCGCACGGCGGCTCAGCCGCACTGATTGCCGGCACGCAGGCGCTCCCGGCACTGCCACGGTGCCATTGGCGCGTCCTCTTGCCACAGGCCGCGGCGGGCCGCCTGTGCTTGCGCCATCGCCTCGGCATAGCGCTCGCGCTCCACCGCCGTTTGTTCGCGCGCATAGGCGGCGTAGTGCCAGACGTGTCCTGCCTCCAGCAGGTCCAGTTCGAGGTCGCGCGGACCTGCGCCGAGGCGCTCGCTTTCGACCGTCACCCGGCAGACAGCGCGACCACGCGCATCCCGCTTGTAGCAATCAACGCTGACACGAACGTCGCGCAACAGCGCGGCCAGCGCCGAGCGCGCGGCCCACCCATGCGTTTGCAGCAGTTCCGGTGCATCGACGCCGTGCAGCCTGATGCGGACGCGCCGAAGGTTGCGGCTCTCGGGCGACGTCGGAACGAAGACGAAGGTGTCGCCGTCGTCGATCGACTCGGCTCGACCCGACGCCAACAGAGGCAAATCCGAAGGCGCCACTGATCGAACCGATGCCCGCTCGCTCAGCACGACCAGCACCGCACTCAACCCGACCGCAATCACCCCTGCGAGCAGCGCGCGCGACGCGCGGCCGCGCTGGAGCGCGACCGCACCTGAATACGGCCGATTGCCTGCGTAGGTGGAGTGCGGCGCGCCATGCGCGCCCAGCTCAGTGCGCGTTGACACGACCGCAATGCCCTGACGACGCCGCCTGAGGACAGCCCGCACGCTTCTTGCCGTGACACCGATTCACTTGCCGGCACCCCATGAAACTACTTTGGCTGACGATCCTCAGTGCGATTGTCGTCGCGCTCGCGAGCCTGTACCTCTCGTCCCGCCCGCAACTCGACCGTTCGCTGGTCGATCGAGCGCCCAATACGACGACCGGCAGCGTGGACCAAGCCGTCCCGCTGCGGGCGGACAAGCCGCGCACTGGCGACGAAGCTGCGTCGCAGCAGAGCGCCGCGTCGACCAAGGCCACGGCAAGTACAAGCACAAGCGGCGCTCCACCGCGATCCAGCGCGAGTCAGGGCACGGCCGTGCCTTTGCCCGCGGTGTCCGCGAGCGTGCCTCCGAGCCGTCCGTCCGCAGCGCTGGCAGGCCCAGTTGCCGGCAGCGACTCCGCCGACGTTGCTCTGCGGCCGGACCGCGCAGCACAGCGACCGGCGGCGCGTCTCCTCGACTCACCTGCACCCTCGCGGTTGCCGCGCGCCGAGCGCCCGTCATCTCCCACCAGTCGCCTCGCGTCCGTCGGTACCGACACACCCAGCGCAGTTGCTCTGCAGGCGGCCCAGTGCCGAGCGCTGGCCGCCTACTTGAGCGACCTGCAGACGCGCGCCGACCGTGCTGCAAATGCCGGGGAAGCTGCCATGGTCTTTGAACAGCGCAAAATTACGTATGCCCGACAAGGGGAACTCGGCTGTGACAGATAGGGCTGTTTCGATGACATAGACGTCACATTCGACGCAGATCAGGGGGCGTTTAGATTCGAGGAGACCCTCGGAATCGTGCTGCGACGCACCAGAGCCTGCTACAGTGCGCTCCGTTCGATCCGCGGCGATGCAGTTGCAGCGGATCCGCTGGTTGTCTCCTCCACCTCCTAAAGGTGGTTTCAAAGCCCGAGGCTCGCCTCGGGCTTTTTTTTCGCCTCCGCCCTAGCGCGGTATCGAGCGCAACTGGGCGTTGATGCCGTCCGACAGCGAAATTTCGAATCGGCCGCCGGCTGGCAGGCTGGCAACGTCGAGCACCACCCGACCGCCACGGGCATCCAGGACAAGCACTGTCCTGTCCTCTTCGGCACCCGCAACGCCGTCAGCCACGTGGGTGACCGAGGCGAACGGATGGCGCGCTGCGTCCCAGGTCAGTTGCAGGTCACCACCGACCGTGGCCAGCAGCACCCGCTCGGCGGCTGCAGCGCGGACCGCGTCCGACATCGGCGCCGCGATCCGGCTGACAAACACCGAGCCGGCGCGCGCCAGCTCAACGGCCGCGAGCGGACCTGGACTGGGCACCTCGACGTGAAAGTGTCGCTCCGGCGGCATGGCATGGTCGACCAGCACGGCATCGAAAGGCACGGCGAACATCCGTCCATCGGCGGTGCGCAGTCGCAGTTCATAGTCGCCTTGATCAGCCACCTGCACCGCACCGCGGCGCATCTGCACTGGCGCCAGTTGCACACCGTCGAGCCGGATGGCGCCTGACACCACCAGGACGTCACTGCCCGACTTGGCGCCGCCGGTGACCGCCTGCGCCTGCACCGACATGGCAGCTTGCGGCGACGCTTCGAGGAACCGCTGCACTTCGCGCAGGTTGTAGTCCGAGAACCAGGCGCCGCTGCAATAGCCCATCACGTCCGTGAGCATCGAGCCGCTCGACCCGACCGGCGACACGACCGCGTCAGTGAGCACGTCGAACAGCGGTGTGCCGCCGAGCACGCCGCCGGTGTACGGGTAGTTGGGGTCTGCGTTGGTCACACCACCACAGGGCGCGTGCGACCGGCCGAAGTTGTGGCCAAGTTCATGGGTGAATGTGCGCAGCCACGAACTGCGGCTGGTGTCCCATCCCATCGATGAGAGGTTGGGGGACGACGAGCCGACCCGGTTGACGTAGCCGATGCCGGCAGTGCCGGCGTTCACCATGGGCCGCACCAGACCGTAGTAGTGCTTGCCAAGCGCCTCGCGGCGACGCAACTGCTCGAGCTCGCTGAGTGCGCTGCTCCATTCGGACGAGGTATCGACGCCGTCGGTCACGGCCGTCAGCGAGTAGGGCGCCCGGATCGAGACGGCGATGTCGCTGCGCGCGACCGGCATGCGCCGGGTCATTTCGTCGAGCGCCTGGTTGATCGCCGTGGTCGGTACGCTCGGCACGTTGTCGCCCGACACCAGGGGCACCAGTACGAGGTCGATCCGCGTGCGCGTGCCCATCGTCGGCGTGGCACTGGCCATCACGGGAGCGCCAAACTGCTGATCCGGATCCACGGTCACGTCGACCCGCAACCCCGAGCCCACCCAGGCGTCGTTCAAGCGCGCGTTGTAGCTCTGTGCCGTGCTGTAGCGCACGCTGTCGGGAAGTGCGGTCCCCGGCATCAGCACCGGCACCGTGCCCGGTCCAGACATCGCGACCGTGCCCAGCACGGTGCTGCCGTTGTAGGCGGTCAGCCGCACGGTCGGTGCCGCAACATTGCTCGCAGTCGCCAGCACATAGGCGCGCACCCAGGTTTCTCGACCCGGCACGAGGCGCTGCCGCGTATCGGACACGGTCTGCGACATCAACTGCGCGAACTCGATCGACTCGACCCGCAGTGCGCAACCACCGCCCACGGCCACCGCGCCCCCGAACACGGTCGGCTGGCTCGCAGACAGCAGCGAGATGCTGCCGCAGGCCACACCCGCCGGCACCGCGAAGCTGATCTGCGTCGCGCTACGCTGGCCGATGGTGGCAGCCGCAGTGCCGACCAACACACCGGCCACCTCGGCGAAACCACTGCCGCTGAGCGTCACGGTGCTGCCGGTGGCGATGTTCAAGGTCGACGGGTTGGTCACCGTGATACGCGGGATCACCGTCAGCGCAGCACTCGATGCGGCGCGCTCGCCGGTGGACGACACCACCGTCACCGGGCCAGTGATCGCGTTGCCGGGAACCGTGACCGTGATCGACGTCGTGCCACTGCGCGATGCGATGCTCGCCGATGCGCCACCGGCAAACTCGACGCTGCTGGCTCGATCCAGACCGCTGCCGGCGATGGTCAACGAGGCGCCCGTCAACAGTGACGCTGGCGACAACGACGCTACGGTCACCGGACCGATGATGGTGACCTGCTGCGAACTCTGCCGTGCGGTGCCAGCGGCATCGACCAGGGTGAGGAACGCCGAACTCGCGCCGGCCGGGACATCGAGTCCGAGGGTCGTCGCGGTCTGCGCGGCAATTGCCAGAGCGGTGCTACCCAAGCGCGCCGACACCACGCGATCCAGATTGGTCCCGGTCACGGTGAGTCGCCCGGGCGGCGCGAGCGTTGTGGGCGAGATCGCGCTGACCTGGGGCGCCGGCGCCGGCGCGGGTGTCGGTGTCGGCGTCGGCGATGGGGAAGGCGACGGTGATGGTGACGGCGCCGGCGCAGGGGTCGGCACTGCGCCAGGCGCTGGCGCCGGAGAAGACGACCCGCCACCGCACCCGGTGATCAGCACGGCGGTGGACACACAGGCGGTCAAAAGCAGTCTGGTAGGGGACACGGTCTACTTTCTTCTTCAGAAGCTGCGCTTGACCTGTTTGCGTCTGCGCGCAGGGCAGCAGCAATCGCAGGGCATACAGGCAGCCTTCAGGCCTTCAATAGGGTTCGGGCGCACGAGCGCCACGGTCTCAATCCTCGCATCCGCTGGCATTCGCTCCGATCCCACGCACTCGGTCGTCCATGCGACCGGGCGCGGCGGCGGTCAAGCCAGCGCATCGAGGTCATGCGGTGGCCATCCGGCCTAAGTCATAATCCCGATCATGCAACCAATCGCCATCGGCACGCCCCGCCGCGATCGCGGCTTCGATCTGACCTTGCGCATCCTCATGCTTGCCCTGACCGCCATCCTCATTGGCTGTATCGGCTTGCTGGCTTGGCGCTGGAGTCATCCGCCCGTCTCACCGGGTCCGGTGGTGCCAGTTACCACCGTCGCACCCAAGACCGCACCCGAGCGCGCCGCCGTCAGCGTCATCGAGGCGAACCAGGTGTTGCTTGCCCCAGGCAGCGTGTTTCGCTGCGACAACGGCGGTACGGTCACCTTCTCCGACAGTCCCTGTCCGGCCGCCAAGCGCTGACGCGCCGGTTACAACCGGCAAAACAGTCGCTGAATCGGTCGTCGTCCGGGCACGGGCGGGCTGACGTTATCCGGACACGTTCAACTTGAACGCACCGGAGAACGACAGATGAAAACGCTTGCCGCTCTTGCCCTCGTCGTCGCCAGCGCCGTGGCGCTGCCGCTGACCGCGAACGCCCATAGCCTGACGATCCACGTCGACACGCCGCACCTGGGCATTCACTTCGGCACCCCACTGCGGCCGGTGCCGGTCTATCGGGCGCCGGTTTACCCGATCGTTCACGCGGCGCCGTTCTACATCCCCCCGCGCATCGTGCTGCCCGCCCCGATCTACGCGACGGTGCCGGTCTACTACGGCCGGCCTGGCGACGGTTACTACGTTCCTGTCCGCCAGATTGGCCATGGCAAGTACAAGTATCGGCACGATCGCCGCCATGACCGCCGCCACGACCGCCGCGATCGATACGACGATTGACGCGGCGGCTTGGCTCGCTCGCCGGGCGCACTACGTGCCGGTGAGTAGGCAGCACGGCGCCAGCCAAGTACGCTGAGTGCCGGCCGCCTGTCATCGGAAAGGCGCGCGCATCAGCGAAGCATCTTGGAGCGAGCCATGCGGACGGATGGACGAGAAAGCGACCATGTCGAGGATCGACGAGGCCAGCGTGCCGGCATGGGGCGCATGGGCGCGGGTCGACTGGGTATCGGTGGGGTTGTCATCGCGCTCGTCGCCTCGTACTTTCTGGGCGTTGATCCGCGCCTGGTCATGGGTGTCCTCGGCGGGCTGGAAGGTGCCGTGCCGCAGGCTCAGGCGCCGGCCGCACCGGCGACCAAGCCGACCGACGCCGATGGCCGCTTCATGAGCGTGGTGCTGGCCGACACCGAAGACACCTGGAACGCACTGTTTCGCGAGGCTGGAAGCAACTACGCCGAGCCGCGGCTGGTGCTCTACGAGAATGAATGGCCGACCGCGTGCGGCGCTGGCCATGCGGCGGCGGGGCCGTTCTACTGTCCCGCGGACCAGAAGATCTACATCGACCTCACTTTTTTCCGCGCGCTGTCGGAACGGCACAAGGCGCCGGGCGACTTCGCCGCCGCCTATGTCATCGCGCATGAGGTCGGTCACCATGTGCAGAACCAGCTGGGCGTGATGAAGCAGGTGAACGAATTGCGGCCGCGCCTGACGCCGCAGCAGAACAACGCCCTGTCAGTGCGCGTGGAACTGCAGGCCGACTGCTTTGCGGGCATCTGGGCCCATCATGCGCAGCGCTCGCGGCAGATCCTCGAGCAGGGCGACATCGAAGAAGCACTGCGTGCCGCGGCTGCGGTCGGGGACGACACATTGCAGCGCGCCTCGCGCGGCAGCGTCGTGCCCGAGTCGTTTACACACGGCACCGCCGAACAGCGGGCACGCTGGTTCCGTACCGGCTTCGAGGCCGGACGAATAGCTTCCTGCGACACGTTCAAGGCGCGCACCCTCTGACGCTCAGCAATGCGGCATGGGCCTTGCCCGGCCGGCCCTGACGGAGGCTATGCGAGTGGTCAACGCAACGAGCACAAAAGCGACGCCAAGTGATCGCAGCCGGCACCGGCAATGAGCCCGGGTGATCAGGCGCCCGCCGGCACACCTGGAACGGGCGAGGATATGTGTCCCTTGTGCGGCGGCAGCGGGCGCCAGGGCGCCCAGGTTTGCCCGCACTGCAAAGGTACGGGCAAGGTGACGGTCGGTATCGGCGGCGCCTAGTTAAGCAGCGCGTGGCCGTCACCGCGCGTGCTTGATCTCGACGGATCAGACCAGGCAGACACCCGGCTACGGCATCTGAATCTTGCCGCCGCCGCCGAGTCCGGGCGGCACGCCGCCCGGGCCGAATCCACCGCCGCCCCCCTGCCCCGGCAGGACCAGCGACGACGCAGACTGACGACGCATTTCCTGCAGCTCGCGCATGGTGCGTTCAAAGGCCTCGTGCGCAGCCTCACCATAACCGGCAACGGCCTTGGCCAGCGAGTCGGCTTCGATACGCCCCCATGTTGGTCATCATCTGCGCTTCGCCCACGTAGGCGACATGGCGCGCCGGATCGGCGCTGCCGTCGGGCCGGATCGGCGTCATGACCCGCAGGGTGCCGACCCGCCGGTCGGTGATGATTTCCTCGCGCCACAGGTCGGTGGCATCCATGCTTGCGTCGCGTGCGCTGCCGCTCGAGGGGGCATTGCGATCGGCCATCGTCGGTTCCTTTGCCAAAAAGGTGCAGTTGCGGCGAGCATAACTCGCGCCTTCGCGCATCCGACTGGTGCCGGCAGCCGCATCCTTGCGACCGTCCGCATGGTTAACATCAGGAACGCCGATGAGGAGACTGACATGACGCTTTTCGAGTGGCTGGCGGCGGTGTGCACTGAACTTGGGTGGGGCGTCATGCGCACGCACGACATGCTCGACGAGACGCGCTGGTCCGACATGTACGAGCAGGGCCTCAGTCCCGCGCAGGCAGCGGTGCAAGCGCGCGCCGAAGGCCTGGGCTGAGCGCCGGGCGGGACAGGCATGCTTCGGCGCAATGATCTGATCGCCGCAGGGGCGCTGCTGATCGCCTTCGCCGGCGGCGCCTCGGCGTGGCTCGACCAGCCGGGTTCGATCGAGGTGCCGCCCGGGCGCACCGACCCTGGAAGCTACGTCGTGCAACCGCTCGTCGAGGCGCCATCAATTCACATCGCCGATGACACGTTGCTGCCGGTGGCGCGGTTCGAGACGCGCGGACGGGTGCTGCACATCGAACGATTCAAACCATATCAGTCGCTGGCGAACTGGATTCCAGGCCTGCGCCCTGCCACGCACGACATCGGCCTGGGCTACGGGCCGATGACCGACACCACCAACGTGACGCGCTTTCGCTACTCGCATGAAGGCGCCTCCAATGGCCTGCGCGCGCTGTTCCTACGCCCGCGCGATGCGATGACACAGGTCGAATGGGATGCGCTCGCACCGCACGTCACCAATGTTCATGTGATCCCGTCGAGTGACGCGATCTACGCGCAGATCAAGCGCATCCGCCACGGCGAGCTGGTCACGCTGCGCGGCGACCTGGTGAACCTGCGCGATTCTGCCGGGCGCACCGCCAGCACCTCGGTCACCGCCGGCGACCGTGACTGCGAAATCATGTACGTGACCGAGGTCGTCATCGGCCGGCTCTGACCCGCGCCTTGCCTCAGCGCAACGACGGCACCAGCCAGTCCCCCCAACCCTGCAGTGGCCCGAGCGGATTGCGGCGCACTTCCACCTGGTTGACGGTGGGTTGGCCACCGATGAGTTCGTACACCAGGAGGTCATCGACGAACACCAGCAGCGCGTCGACGCTCCAGCCGGTGGTGACGATCTCGCGCCGAAAGTTGAACGAGTCGAGCCAGAAGCTGCCAACGCGATCGCTGTCGAGCTTTTTCGCCGCAATCGCGTAGCCGCTGCAACGCTTGCCGGCGCGCAGGCAGTCGCGCACACCCGGTTCCAGGTCCTCGGGCTTCTGCAGCGCCGCCGCTGAGAAACGCTGCAAAACATCGGCAAAGTGCAGCACCGTGATCGTCGGACTTTTCTCGGGATCGAGCCCGAGCGCATGAACGTCGCTGCGCGTGGCCGTGTAAGGCTCGATCGCGCCGAGCGCACGCACCGCATCCTGGTAACTGTTCCAGCCCGACACCACTTCGGTCTTCGCGGTTGGCAGCAGGCTGGCGCAGCCGGACAACGCCACGATAAATGCAAGTGCGATGCAGCGCCCACAACAGCGAACCCACGGTCCCATGCCACTCCCGACCAAGCGGACGCCCTCCCAGGAACAACTAGCTTACCGCAGCCCGGCGCACGCTTGATGAGTGTCAGTCCTCCTGCGCGCCAGCGCGCGGCAACACGATCTCGAAGGTGGAGCCCCCGCCCGCGCGGGGCAGGCAAACCGCCCGGCCGCGATGCCGCTGCGCGATCGCCTGCACCAGTGCCAGTCCCAGCCCGACCCCACCGCCTGCTTCGCTGGCACCCGGCAGGCGATAAAACGGCTCGAAGATACGTTCACGCTGCGCCTGCGGCACACCCGGGCCGCGGTCATGCACACGCAGCATCACTTTCGACGGCGCCGACTTCAGCTCGACCAACACCGCGTGTGTATCGACTGCACTGCCATGTCGGTGCGCGTTCTCGATAAGGTTGCGCAACAACCGGCGCAGCAACCTTACGTCGCCATCGAACATGACCGTATCGGCGTCCAGCGGCACGTCGGCACGCGCGCACTCTTCCGCTGCCAGCGCAGTGAGATCAACCTCCACGAACTCGGTGCGCGGGTCGACGTCGGCCGTCGCCTGCAACCGCGCAGAAAGAAGAATTTCCTCGACCAGCACGTCGATCTCGCCGATGCCCTGTTCCACTTCACGGCGCAGCGCCGCGCGCCGTTCCGGCGCGGCTTCGTCGAGCATCTCGACCGCCAGGCGTACGCGTGCCAGCGGCGAGCGCAGTTCGTGCGAGGCATTTGCAAGCAGGCTGCGATGCGACTGCACCAGTTCCTCGATGCGCGCCGCCGCATGGTTGAAGCTGCCGGCCAGTTGCGCCACTTCATCACCACCGCTTGCATCGACGCGTGCGCGCAGATCGCCACGACCCAGTCGCTCCACGCTCTGCTGCAGTCGTTCGAGCCGGCGCGTCAAGCGACGTGCGACCGGATACGCGCCAACGCCCACCGCGAGCATGATCAGCGCCAGGCCCGACAGCAGGCCGAACGGCGAGCGAGCGCCACCCTCGCGTCGCGCCAACAGCACCCGACCATCGGGCAGTTGCAGCGCAAAGGCCGTGCCGCGCGGCGTGCGAACCCAGTCGACCGGATCGTCGCCTGTGTCGATCGTCACTGCGGTCGGGAAGTCGTCCGCGGTGGCTGCCACGCGTCGACTGTCTTCACCGAACAGGGCGAGATCGGCATTCAGCCGCTGTTGCCAGTGGAGCAGCGCGCCGCGCTGTGCCTCGACGTCGGCCCCGGGTGGCGGCAGCACAGCCACCACCAACGCGGCCAACGCATGCTCGGTGCCCCGGTAAGGACGCTCGCCGATCGCCTTCCACAGCAGGCCGGCCAGCACGGTGAACAGGGCCAGGCTCGCCAGCACCGCGAACCAGATGCGCCAGTACAGGCGATGTGTACGGTTCATGCCGTGCTCACGCCCGGCGCGAGGCGCCGCACCAAGGCGAGTCGACCGCGCCGCATCGAGACCGCCCGCACTGAGGCACGCGGCTAGTCCTGCTGGCGAGCGAACACATAGCCGGCGCCGCGCACGGTGATGATCCGCTTCGGACGGCGCACGTCGTCCTCGATGGCGGCGCGGATGCGGGCAATGTGTACGTCGATCGAGCGATCGTATGCGCCATCGCCATTGCTGCTCTGGCCTGGCGCCAGGTCCATCAGCTGTTCGCGCGAAAGGACGCGGCCGGCGCGCTCGGCCAACGCGACCAGCAGTTCGTACTGATGCGAGGTCAGCGCCAGCGCGGCTTCATCCAGGCTGACTGCACGCGCGTCGCGGTCGATCACCAGCCGCCCGAAGCGCAGCACGTCGAGCGCCGCGCCGGCGGGCGGGCGTCGACGCAGCACGGCACGCACGCGTGCCAGCAGTTCGCGCGGCTCGAATGGCTTGGGCAGGTAGTCGTCGGCGCCCAGTTCGAGCCCGAGCACGCGATCGACCGGATCTCCGCGCGCCGTCAGCATCAGCACCGGTACGTGCGCCACGGCATCGGTGCGCGCGCGGATGCGGCGACAGACGTCGAGACCATCGGCGTCGGGCAGCATCAGGTCGAGGATCACGAGCTCGAAGCCCGGCGCGACGGCCAGCAAGGCCAGGCCCTGGGCGGCATCGCCAGCCAGCGTGACCTCGAAGCCGCCGGGAGCGAGGTAATCGCGCACCATCGCCGCCAGGCGGGCGTCGTCGTCGATCATCAGGACACGTGGCATGGGCGCGACTGTAGCGACGACGCGCAGGTTCGTCTGCGACCGGGGCGCATCGCCGGTGCGTAGCACGAGCTGCGCGACCGATCGCGCGCGGCTGGAGGTCGCACGCATCTAGCCGTGGCGATCCATGCGCCGCTGCCAGGTGGCGACGAGCTTGGCTCGCTGGTCGGGTGCCAGCACCTCGGCGGCATCCATCATCGCCTGCAGGAGGCGCCGCGACACCGTCTCGCCGAGCTGCATCTGTTCGAGCCGGATCTTCTCCAACTTCGCCCGATCCAGTTCGGCGGCAGCAAACAGCTGCAGCGACTCGCGGCGAGCCTGGCGATGACTCTCGCGCAGCGGCTGCAGGTCGTTGGCGGCCGCCTTGAGGATGGTGGCCACGCGCTCCTTCTGCTGCGGCGTGGCGTCGATGTCGGCCAGCATCCAGCCGGCCATCGAGTCGATCCGCCGGCTCATCGCTGCGGGATCCATCGCGCCTTGCCAGCTGCGATGGCCAAAGCCGGCGCCGTGCGCAAATGCAGGGCGCTGCGACACTGCCGCTGCGCCCACGGCGGTGATGGCAGCCACACCCAGGCCGAGCAATCCGAGACGGCGCCAGCGGCTGCGCGGCTTGTCTGAAGCGGGGGCGGGGGCAGGGGCGGGGGCGGCAGCCGGGTCAGCCGCGGGCAATCGGGGATCGGTCGGTGGGGTCATCGTCAGCTCCTGGTTGAGCGGCCGCGCGCGTGTTGCGCTGCCATGACCGAACTGTGGTCCACCGACATTGCGCAGCGTTGTGCGCCGTGTGAACTTATGTGAAGCCAGCGGCCGCGTGTGGTAACCCATCGCATCAGACCGGCGGCGCGACCTCGATAGATCCCAGTCGCCAAGCCGCATAGAGTGCCGCCGTGGCGAACAGCGCAGCCGACAGCACCAGCGCGCTGCGGGTGCCAAGCTCGGTGGCCAGCGAACCACCGAGCAGGGCGACCACAAGCGTGGTGACCTGCGCGAGCGTGCGCAAACTGGCGTCCACCCGCGCCAGCGCACGCGGCGGCGCCAGCGTCTGCCGCAATGTGCGGTCATGCACATCGTGCAGTGTGTGGCCAGCGTCGCCCACGATCTGATGCAACACGAGCAGCGCGGCCACGCCGGCCAGCCCGAGCACAGGCGCGGCAAGCGGGATGCAGGCAGTGCCGGCGGCCAGCAAGACGAGTCCGACGATCAACGCGCGGCGGCTGCCCAGGCGTTGCCCGAGGGCGGGCGCCACCGCGGCGCCGATCAGCGCACCGGCGCCACCGAGCGCGAAGATCATGCCCTGCCAGCCCAGTGGCACGCCAAGGTCACGCGTGACATAGAGCAGGTAGCTGGTGCCCGCAAGACTCATCCCAGCAGCCAGCAACATTTCGATCACAGCGAGCGCACGCAAGCTCGGCTCGGAACGCACCGCAGCCATGCCGGCGCGCGTCTCCTGCTGCAGCGCGCGCCAGATCGACCGGTGCGAGGTCGGATCGGGAGAAGGCGTGGTCGCCGGCACGCCGCGCAGGCACCATGCCGATAACAGGCAGCTGACGGCGTCGATCATCAGCGCCATCAGCGCACCGAGCGACTGGAACAGCCAGCCGCCCAGTGCAAAGGCAGCCGTCTCGCTCAGGCTGCTGCCGGCAGCCAGTTGCGCATTGCGACGCGGCAGGTCCGATGCCGGCATCGACTCGGCGATCCAGGCAGACCGCGCCAGTTCGAAGGCGACGGTGAGCATGCCGCTGCCGGCCGCGGCGACCGCCAGCATCCAGAATGCGAGGTGGTCAAACACCACGGCGAACGCAACCCCGGCGATCAATGCGGCCCGCCCGAGATCGGCCAGCACCATCACGTGCCGGCGAGCCGTGCGATCGATGGCGGCACCGAGCAGCAATGCGCCACATGCCGCCCCCGCAACATCGGCGACCAGCAGCAACCCCATGTCGAGGGGCGTCGCATCCAGCGTGAGGGCGGCGATCCAGGGGATCGCCAGCCGGCGCAGCATCGCGCCAAAGTTGGAAACGACCTCGGCCGCGAGGACGCGCCGGAACGCCCACGGAAGATCGACAAGAGCACGCAAGTTGGGGCGCCCGGGGCGGGCAGGAGTAGATCCGCCGACAGCCTACGGCAAGCCGGCCGCGACGGGTTTAGGCCGGCGTGTCCGGCGCGGCGGACTGCTCACGCAGCCACGCGGCAAGCGCTGCGTCCATCGTGCTCGCATGCACGCCGAACCACTGCGGGAACTCCGTGGCGAGGCGGACCGGGATGTTGTGATCCCCGGCCTCGCACAGCGGGCGCACACGCGCCACCACGCGCAGCACGGCATCGTGCTCGCGCTTATGGCAATCGAAGCGTGGATAGTCGCTCGCCTGCATCAGCGCTTCTTCGGCGCCAAAGTGGTCGAGCAGATGACTGAACAACAGGGCCAGTGCGTCGACCTGCTCGGCCGGCGTCGCGCGCTCGAGGGTCGCCAGGCAGGCATCGCACTCGGCGTGCAACTGGTCGATCGCCGGCCAGCCGACCGCATAGGCAGTGTCCGCCGCAGCATCGGCACGGACGTCTTGCGGCGTCGAGTCGGTCGCCACGGCCGTCCCCTGCTCAGTGCCCACGCAACCACTTCGCCAGTGGCGCGTCCATCGCCTGCGCATGGGCAGCAAACCACCCCATCAGCTCGGCAGCGTAGTGACGCACGCCGTCGACATCACCGGCGTCGAAGCGACGCCGCATGTCGGCCAGTCGTTCGATGAATCGCTCGTGCTCGCGATGGTGCGGGCCCAGGTGCTCGTAGTGCTCTTCGCGCATCAGCCGCTCTTCGAGCGCGGTGTGGCGCAGCATGTGCTCGTGCAATGCGAGCAGATGCTCGCCGTAGTCGGCCTCGGCGGGATCATTCAACGCGTTGACGATCTCCTCGAACTCGCGATGCAGGTCGTCGATTGGCTTGAAGCCGACGAAAATCTCCGCATGGCGCACGGTTTGCGCGGTCATGTGCGTCTCCTGAGTGTTTGCTTGAGAAAGTACGGCTCACTGCCGGTTGTCCGCTTGATGCAACGCAAGTGCCGCCGTGCCTGCCGGGCCTGTCTTGCATCGCAGGCGCCAATGAAAAGAGCCTGCGGCCGGAAAGCCGCAGGCTCTTAGGCGGACTCGATGCCCGCCCTGGGGTGGTGCACCTTAGCGGTACACCATGACCGGGATGGTCGAGTGCGTGAGCACCTTTTGCGTCTCGCTGCCCAGCAGCACCGCATTTAGCCCACGGCGCCCGTGCGAGGCCATGAAGATCGCGTCGCAGCCATTCTTGTTGGCGGCGTCAATGATCGCCTCGTACGGCGAGAACGACTTGCTGACCATCGTCTGCACGTCGACATTGGCCGCTTTGGCGGCGGCTTCAAGGCTCGCTAGGCGCTCGACCGCGGCCTTTTCCATGCGCGCCTCGTAGTCGTCGAACGACTCGGGCCGATATTCGGACAGCGACGAGTACGAATACGGCTCGACCACGGTCAGCCCGACGATCTTGGCGCCGATCTTGGCGGCCAGATCGATTGCGCCGGCGATCGCCTTGGTCGACAGTTCCGAGCCGTCGGTCGGCAGCAAGATTTTCTTGATCATTGTTTCTCCCAAGCTGTTCGGTGTCTCTTTGGTGCGCATGGTGCGCCGGCCCGGGGCACCGACGCAAGTCCCTCTGATGCACTGATGCTAGGCGGTCACCTTGCCGACCGCTTGACCACCATCAATCGGCGGTGGCCGCCGGAGCCGCCGCTGGGGCGGGCGGCGCCAGCGCCAGCTCGTCCAGCGCCAGTTCGTCCAGCGCCAGCGCCGCGGCGGCAAAGCCCAACGGTGCGGTGACCGTCACACTGGAGCCGTAACCGGAGCATGCGAGCCCCTGGGATTGCGGTGATTCGACCGCGCAGTCAGCCGGCGCAAGCGGGGCGAGCACCGGCTCATCGGAGAACACCGCGAGGATGCCGAACTTGAGCGTTCGTCCCGAGCTTCCTTCACGCGGGAAGCCATGCTCGCGCCGCAGGCGATGACGCAGCTTGGCCAGCAGCGGATCGCCGGTGGCGCGCGCCAGATCGTCGCGGCGAATGCGGGTCGGATCCCGGCGCCCGCCAGCGGCGCCGCAGGTCACAACCGCGACGCGCTGCTGCCGACACCACGCCAGCAAGGAGGCCTTCGCCATGACCTGGTCGATGCAGTCGATCACCACGTCGGCGTGCGGCAGGAGCGTGCCGACGTTCGCCGGCGTGACGAACTCCTCGATGCAATCGACGCGGCAGGCGGCGTTGATTGCCGCGATCCGCGCCGCCATGGCCAGCACCTTGGCCTGTCCGAGCGTGCCGTCGAGTGCGTGAATCTGGCGGTTGATGTTGCTCTCGGCAACATGGTCGAGGTCGACCAGCGTGATCCGACCGACACCGCTGCGCGCCAGTGCCTCGGCTGCCCAAGAGCCGACGCCGCCGATGCCGACGACGATCGCATGCGCCGCGACAAACCGGTCGAACGCCGCAGCACCGTACAGACGCACGACGCCGGCAAAGCGGCGGTCCGTGGCGGCCAGCGCATCGGTCGCGTCGAACTGCGCGGCGACCGCATCAAGGTCGGGATGGATGTTCATTGCCGTCGCAGCATAGCGACGCCGCGGCGGCCCTGCGCGCACGCCGCTGCGTCAAGTGCCGCGGACCATCTGCACGATCCGGCTCACGTCGACCGTGCGCGCCTGCTGCTCGATCTGCGGCTGGTACTGCGCCTGCAGGCCCTTGGCCTGGCCCAGCATCTGCGTAAAGGTGTCCTTGAGCACCTGCGTATTCATCGTGCGGCCACCGGCGTAGTAGCGGCGGGCCACCTGACCGAGTGCATAGGTGGTGGCAAAGGAAAATGCAACGCCCGTGGCGCCACGCGCCAGTCCGCCGACCATGCGGCCTGCCACCGAGCCGAACAACCCACCGATCAGCTTGCGCCCGACTTCTTCCAGGTACTGCCCGGTGAGGCCGACACCGACTGTGGCGAGGAAGTCCTTGATGTGTCCGCGGTCGAGTTCATAGCCGTACCGCTTGCCGATGCGATAAACCATCTTCATCTGCAGCGGAATGATCGCCATCGACGCCATCGACTGCGGCAACAGCTCGAGCGCGCCATTGAGGATGGCGTAGTTGAGGACCGACTTGTCGAGCTCAGCTTCGCCCGCGCCATCGAGCACGACTCGGGCGGCGCCGGTTGCAGGCACCGTCGCCAATGCAGCCGAAGCTGCGACTGCCGGGGTACTGCCAACGATTTCGTCCAGCGGGACGGTGGCCAGCGCATCGGCGGTTGCCGCGGGTTCGGCCATCTGTGGCTGCGTCAACCCGAGAACCTGGCCAAGCTCGGCCAGGAATCGTGTTTCCGCCTCGTTGCGCAGGCCGTCGGCCTCACATACGCCCACCGCCAGTTCGAACGCCAGCTGGCGCAGTTCGGGCGACGACAGCTGGCCGGCAACGCTGGCCATGTCCACGCGCTTGAGCAGCACATCCTGGTACACGCCCGCAAGGTTCAGGTCGCCGCCGAGTGACTCCGCCACCCGTCGGACTTCTTCGCGCTCGCGGTCGGCTTTGGCGCCATCGGCAAAGGCGGCCAGCATGGCCAGCGTCAAGATGGCTCGTTGTTCGGTCGGTTGCACGCGCGGCTCCTGTGGGTGGATGAAAGTTCGGCAAAGATCAGCGATAGATGCGGCCGAAGCCAGCCAGTTCAATGCAGCCAGCCGGGCCATCGGCTCCGCTCAGTCAGCGAGACTGCCTGCGCGCGAATCCGGTAGGGGTTTACAGGCGGTGCCAGGCCCGCGCGGGCCGAACCTTTGACCGCACGCCGGCCAGTCCCGGTGATGCGTGCTTCAATGTCGGCCGGGGCCACATCCTGCCCGGGTCCCGAAGTTGATTGGTGGATGATGATGCTTGCTAACCCCATGGAAACCGCGCTGTCCCGCATTCGCCTGGCGATGCCTTCACTGGCGGACCTGCCACCGGCACTGGCGCAAGACGTGTCGTCCAACCTCACGGTGCTGAAGCTGCCGGCGGGCTCGCCGGTGTTTCGCGAGACCGAGGCCTGCCCCGGCTTCCCGATTGTCTTGTCTGGTCGGGTTCGCGTCACGCGCTCGCTCGACAACGGCCGCGAGCTGAACCTCTACGACGTCGAGGCGGGTGAAAGCTGCGTCATGTCCACTGGCTGCCTGCTCGGCAGCACACCCTACGCCGCGCACGGGCTGTGCCTGACGGACGTGGAGCTTGCGCTGCTGCCACGCGGGGTGTTCGACCGCTTGCTGGCCGAACACGCGCCGTTCCGCGCCGAAGTGTTCGTGCTGTTCTCCGAGAGGCTGGCGCGCCTGATGGAACTGGTCGAGGCGGTCGGATTCCAGCGGCTCGACCAGCGGCTCGCCACCGCCCTCCTGGGCAAGGGACAACGCATCGACGCATCGCACGAACAACTGGCTCAGCAGCTCGGCGTGTCGCGCGAATCGGTCAGTCGCCAGCTCAAGCTCTTTGAAGAGCGCGGCTGGGTGCAACTCGGCCGCGGGTCGGTCGGCATCGTCGATCCGCGCTCGCTGCGCCAGCTTGCGGCCGGCGGTCAGGCGGCGGCACAGACGATCAACCAGGCTCCCGCATCGACCAACGGGCCGGCCGCGTGACGTCGTCCCGTGTGATCAGGGTTACTGAGCGTCAGTTTCATCGACTCTAAGTTGACTGCACCTGACCTGTAACCGCGGGATTGCCCGCTGGCAGATCACTCGGAGACAAACCATGAAGGTAAATGTTGGAGGATTCGATCGTCTGCTGCGCATTACAGCCGGCGTCGTGCTGTTGGCACTCACCGCGATGGGCACGATCGGACTGTGGGGCCTGGTGGGCATCGTGCCGCTGGCCACCGGCCTGGTCCGCTTCTGCCCGATTTACGGGCTGATCGGCCTGAATACCTGTCCGCTGTCGGGCGCATCGACCAAGTAGACGCCTGCATGTCGAGCGGGCCGGACGCCTGCGGCGGGCCGGCCTTTTTCATGCCCGCTTTGCGCTGCGATCAAGCGTGGTCGCTCTGCGCACGTAGACTGAGTTTGAATGTCGGGGCTGCGGCAAGCGAAAGAACAAACAAGGCAGCCGATCACAGCAGACGTCAACCCAGCCACGGAGGCGCTCAATGAGAATCCTGGTTCCTGTCGACGGCAGCAAGGTCAGTCAGGCGGCCGTCAACTTCATCGCCTCGCGCGTCAGCCTGATCGGAAGCGACCCGCAGGTGCAGTTGCTCAATGTCCAGTTGTCGATCCCAGTGCGCGCCGCCCGCGTCGTGGGCAAGGATGTCGTTCGCTCGTACTACATGGATGAATCCGGCAAGGCGCTCAAGCCGGCGGTCAACGCGCTGAAGAAAGCTGGCCTGGCGGCATCGACCGACTATCGGGTCGGCCACCCCGGAGATGAGATCGCGGCAGCGGCCGAGCGTGTGGATGCCGACCTGATCATCATGGGGTCGCATGGACACGGCGCCTTTGCCGGGCTGGTGATGGGCTCGGTCACCAACTCCGTGCTGGCGCGCACCAAGCGACCGATGCTGGTCCTGCGCGACAGCCATGCGCCGAAGACTGATTCGCTGAAGGTCGGCGTGGCAGTGGACGGTTCCAAATACGCACGCGAAGCGGTGCGTTTCGTGATCCGCCATCGCGACCTGTTTGGCGCCCAGCCGCAGATCGTGCTGCTCAACGTGGTGCCGGACTTCGCCGGCGCCGTGATGCCCGATATGGCGGGCATTGCCCTGCCGGCGTTCTCGGCGGCCGAAGTCGAGGCGATGCAGTCCAAGGCGTTCGACGCTGCCGTCGCGCCGATGCGCAAGCTGCTCGACAAGACCGGCATCGCCACCGAGTCGGTACGTCTCGCCGGCAACCCAGGCGACGAACTGGCCGCCTATGCGAAGAAGAAGAAGCTCGACGTCATGGTGATGGGCTCGCACGGCTACGGCGCCTTCAAGCAGGCCGTGATGGGCTCCGTCGCCACACGTGTCACCGCCCACTGCGCCACCCCGGTGCTGCTGATCCGCGACGCCTGAACGCGGCGCCCACGGGCGTGACTAGCACGACGACTCGCCAATGAAGAAAAGGCGGTGGCGCCATGGCGCCACCGCCTTTCTTGTTTTCAACGTCTGGTCACGCAGATTCGTTCAATCCACTCCCTACGCCGCCAGCTTCTCTGCCGCAGCGATGTCGGTGCTGTGCCGGATCAGGTGATCGAAGGCTGACAGCGCCGCGCGCGCGCCCTCGCCCGCCGCGATGATGATCTGCTTGTACGGCGTCGTCGTGGCATCGCCCGCCGCAAAAACGCCAGCAACGTTGGTCGCACCCTTGCCGTCAACCACGATCTCGCCGTACTTCGACAGTTCCACCGTGCCCTTGAGCCACTCGGTGTTCGGCACCAGGCCGATCTGCACGAACACCCCCGCCAGATCGATCGCGTGCTCGGCGCCGCTTGCCCGGTCCCTGTAGCGCAGGCCGGTGACCTTTCGCCCATCACCAGCAACTTCGAGCGTTTGCGCCGCGGTCAGGACCGTGACGTTGGGCAGGCTGCGCAGCTTGCGCACCAGCACCGCATCGGCCTTGAGCTGCTCGGCGAACTCGATCAGTGTCACGTGCGCTACAACGCCGGCCAAGTCGATCGCCGCTTCCACACCCGAGTTGCCGCCGCCAATCACCGCGACCCGCTTGCCCTTGTACAACGGGCCGTCGCAGTGCGGGCAGTAGGCCACGCCCTTGTTGCGGTACTGCTGCTCGCCCGGCACGTTGATGTTGCGCCAGCGCGCGCCGGTCGACAGGATCACCGTCTTGCCGCGCAACTGCGCGCCGTTGGCGAGCGTGACCTGGGCCAAGCCGCCCGCAAACGGGGCCGGCTCAAGCGACTCCACACGCTGGCCGCCGATGATGTCGACGTCATAGCGGCGCGCGTGCGCCTCCAGCGCCGCGGCGAACTTCGGCCCTTCGGTTTCAAGCACCGAGATGAAGTTCTCGATGCCCAGCGTATCGAGCGTCTGACCGCCCACCCGCTCGGCCACCAGGCCGGTGCGGATGCCCTTGCGCGCCGCGTACACCGCGGCCGCGGCGCCGGCCGGTCCGCCGCCGATGATCAACACGTCGAACGGCTCCTTGGCGGCGAGCTTGCGTGCGTCACGCGCCGCCGCGCCGGTGTCGATCTTGGCCAGGATCTCGCCGATCTCCATGCGACCCGACCCGAATGGCTGGCCGTTCAGGTACACGGTCGGCACCGCCATGATCTGGCGTGCCTCGACCTCCGCCTTGAACAGGCCGCCATCGATCGCGACGTGCCGAATGTGCGGATTCAGCACCGCCATCAGGTTCAGTGCCTGCACCAGGTCCGGGCAGTTGTGGCAGGTGAGCGACATGTAAGTCTCGAACGCGAAGTCGCCCTCGAGCGCACGAATCTGGTCAATCACCTCCTGCTCCAGCTTGGGCGGATGCCCGCCCGCCTGCAGCAGCGCCAACACCAGCGACGTGAACTCGTGGCCCATTGGAATGGCCGCGAAGCTGACGCCCATGCCATGGCCAGCGCGGCTGATCGTGAAGGCCGGCCGCCGTTGCGCGTCGCCGTCATGGCGCACGCTGATCAGCGGACTGAGCGCGGCGACTTCATCGAGCAGTTCACGCATCTCGCTCGACGCAGCGGGCGCGTTGGCCAGGTCGAGCGACGCCACGATCTCCACCGGCTGTGTCAGGCGCTGCAGGTAGGCAGCGAGCTGTGTCTTGAGGTTGTCATCCAACATGGTGCGATCCGGAAAGGGCAAAGTCAGACTTCCCGCCGGCGCGAGGCCGGCGGGAACGGTTGCACAGATGAGCGATCAGATCTTGCCGACGAGATCCAGCGATGGCGTCAGCGTCTTCGCACCCTCCTGCCACTTGGCCGGGCAGACCTGACCCGGATTCTTGGCAACGTACTGCGCGGCCTGCAGCTTGCGCAGCGTTTCTTTCACATCGCGCGCGATGCTGTTGTCGTGGATCTCTGCCGTCTTGACCACGCCATCGGGGTTGATCACGAACGTGCCGCGCAGCGCCAGGCCTTCGGCGTCGATGTGAACGCCGAACATGCGCGTCAGCGTGTGGGTCGGATCCCCCACCAGTGGGAAGCGCGATTTGCCGACCGCAGCGCTGGTCTCGTGCCACACCTTGTGCGAGAAATGGGTATCGGTCGTCACGATGTAGACCTCGGCACCGAGCGACTGGAACAGGTGGTAGTTGTCGGCGGCGTCTTCGACTTCGGTCGGGCAATTGAAAGTGAAGGCAGCCGGCATGAAGATCAGCACCGACCACTTGCCCTTGAGGGACTGGTCGGTGACTTCGATGAACTTGCCGTTGTGGTAGGCGGTGGTCTTGAATGGCTGAACCTGGGTGTTGATGATCGACATCGGATGGCTCTTCGGTAAGTGGGGGAGGATTCGTTACTCGGACGGCCGGTACAGCCGCGACAGGACGAATTCTGTAGCTATCGACGCGGTCAATCCAATTGGACTTCTCTAAGACGCCGATAGGGCGCGTCATGGCGGTCGCGGCCGAGCGGCGGTGGGGTACGCGCACCAGCCGGCCGACCAGGCAGGTAACGGCATCCGTCAATGCGCC
>LNFM01009351.1_pt1 | contig 24836 bp, 21 predicted proteins | sample 596031 | NCBI WGS metagenome assembly LNFM01 (sample SAMN04254537, study PRJNA301005) | activated carbon metagenome | isolation source: dual media filters at the Ann Arbor, Michigan drinking water treatment plant | place: USA: Ann Arbor | reverse complement strand
ACGCACGGGGTCGGGGGACCGCCGCAGGCGCGTGACGGGCTCGTGCAGCAGGGCCGCGGCCAGGCGGCGGCTCAGCCGCTCCATGCGCGCGCGGGCCTCGGGATCGTCGATGCCGCGCACCGCGCGGGCGAGCTGATCGCGGCGCAGGGCCTCCACGTGGGCCACCAGGCGCGTGATCGCCGGTGCGGCCACCCGGCCGGCCAGCCAGTCCATGGTCGCGGCGGTGCCCTCGCTCACGATCCGCTCCGCCGCCGCCGCGTCCGAGGCCCGCACCCGGTGCGCGCGGGCGACGACGGGGCGCAGATCGTCCAGATCCCGCACCCGGGTGCCGGCGGGCAGCGCCCGCGGGACGCACAGGTCGATGCACAACGGGCCGCCGGGAGCTGCGAGCCGCCCGGCGATCACCGCGGCCGCCGCGGGCTCCGGGGTGGCGCAGGCCACGATGAGGCCGGCGCCGCGCAGGGCGTCGAGCGCGGCGGCCTCCCGCGGCGATCCCGCCCCGACGGTCTCGGCGAGACGCCGCGCGGGGCCGTGCGGCCCGAGGATCGAGGTGCGTCCCCCGGTGAGGCGCACCAGGCGCCGCGCGACGCCGCGCGCGATGGGATCCACCCCGATGACCACGGCCGGCACGACGGCCGCGTCTCCCAGCTCGGCGGCGGCGAGCTCGACGGCCACGGAGGCCAGCGAGGTGCGACCCCTGCCCAGGCCGGTCTGCGCCCGTGCCCGTCCTGCGGTGGCCAGGGCGTCCTGGAAGACCCGGTCCAGGACGGGCCCGGTCGCGCCCGCGTGCCGCGCCTGACGCCAGGCATGGCCCACCTGGCCCTGCACCTCGTGCTCACCCACCACCAGCGCGTCGAGCCCCGAGGCGACGCGCATGAGGTGCCGCACCGCGTCCCGCCCGCGGCGCACCTCCAGAGCACCGTCCGGCACGCCCGCCAGGTCCCGCAGTGCCGCGGCCACCCGGGGCGCCGGATCACCGTCCCGTGACGCCGCCCACACCTCGTGGCGGTCGCAGGTGGCGAGCACCACGCACTCGGTACCCGGTCCCAGCGCGGCCGCGATGTCGCGCGGGCGGGCGCGGGCGGCCATCTCGCCACGGCTCGCGACGTCCGCCGCGTGATGGGAACGTCCCACGACCGCGATCCGCGCCGGGGAAGGGGGATGAGGGTGCGCGCGCACGCCGGTAGTCCATCAGACCCCCACGAGGGGTCCACGTCGTGCGACCCTGTGGGGCATGACGACACGCATCGACGATCCCCGCGTGCAGGTGGCGGTGGAACCCCCGAACGTGCCCGGCGCGCCCGGCCACGAGGAGTTGCAGGCGATCGGCAGCGGTGAGGGCCGCCCGCCGATGGCCGAGCTGGCGGCCACCCAGTGGCTGACCCAGCTGGAGCACGTGCGCGGCTGCCGGCTGTCCACGGTGGGCCTGAGGGTCTACGCGGCCCATCCGGAGCTCGAGATCCTGAACCTGCCCACGATGTTCCTGGAGCCCGGCATCCGGCTCATCAAGGAACTGGCCGGCTACGTCCTGGCGGGCGGGACCCTGGAGGAGGGCGACGTGATGCAGATGCGCGACTCGCTGCCGTGCCTGGTGGGATTCCACGAGGTTCCGGTCGCCGGCGGCGACCCCGTGATGCGCGTCGCGATGCTCGCCTGACCGGCGGCACAGGTCATGTCACCAGTTACCTGTTTTGAAAATCAGGTTTTGCTGGTACTGTTTTGACGCGAGGGGGGCCGGCACCGTCCTGGTCCCGGATTGCCGGCCCGCTTCGCCCCCCTCCGCTCAGCCGGGATACGCGGCGGTTCGCCCGCCGGGGCGGCGGTCCGCTCCCGGGGCTGACCCAGGCCCCTCACCGCCCGGCGCCTCCGCGGTGCGCGGAGCCACCGGCGTGGTTCAGCGGCCGCGGCGCGCGGGTGGGACCACGGGCCGCGATCCCACCCGGGCACGGGAGGGTGCGACCCGCATCGCCGCCGGCCGCTGGCCGCCCGCGCGCAGCGCGGTGACCGGTCGCGAGACCGTGGAGGTGACGTTCCCGGCGCCGTCCACCGCCCGCACGGCGATGGTGTGGCGGCCCGCGGAGAGCGTGACCCGTGCGTACCCGGCGTCGCCGTCCACCGTCGCGGCGACCCGGCGGTCCACCAGGACCTCGTAGCGGGCGAGCCCCGAGCCGGAGTCCCGGCTGGCGGACCACCGCACCACGGCCTTCCCGGCGGGGAGCGCCCCGCCCGCCACCGGCTTCAGCAGCACGAACTTGGATGGTGCCGCCGCATCGACGATCACCGTGCGCTCCTCGCTGCGCACCACGTTGCCGGACCGGTCGACGGCCTCGACCGCCCAGGTGTGCTCACCGGTTCCCAGCGGTCCGGCCGGACGGGCCCTCGTGCCCGTGATCCGGTCGACCGAGACCCGGCCGTCGATGACCAGGCGATAGTGCGACACGCCGCCGCCCGCGTCGGTCGTTGCGTCCCACGTCATGGTCGGGACCCGGTCGCCCACCGCAGCACCGTCGGCCGGCGCCACCAGGGCGAAACCGGCGGGGGCCTGATCGTCGACACCCGCAGGGGCGCCGGCCGCCGTCAGGGCGCCGTCGAGATCGAGGCGCCGTCCGCCCGCCACGAGCCCGGTGAGGGCCGGGAGGGGGACCGCGCCGTCCAGGACCGCCTGGCGGGCCTGCGCCGGGCTCATGGCGGGCGAGCGGCCCAGGACGGCCGCCGCAACGCCGGCCACGTGGGGCGTCGCCATCGAGGTTCCCGACATGTAGCCGTAGTCGCCGGGGACGGTGCTCACCACGAACTCCCCGGGGGCCGCGATGTCCACCTGGGTGGCGCTGCGGTTCGAGAAGCCGGCGAGCTTGCCCTCGTGGGTGAAGGCGGCGACGGTGAGCATCGTGGCGCTGGGACACCGGGCCGGCCACGCGCTGGAGGTGTCCAGGCTCTGGCCGGAGTTCCCGGCCGCCACGACCACCAGCGCGCCCTGCTCCCCGGCCCAGGCGATCGTGTCGCACAGGGCCTCGTCGTAGGCGGGGCCGCCGAACGAGGCGTTGATGACGCGGGCGCCGTTCTGCACCGCGTACTGGATGGCGACGATCGCGTCGACGTTCGAGCCGCTGCCGTCGGACCCGATGAACTTGAGGGGCATGATGCGGGCGTTGTCGGCGATGCCGGCGATGCCGATGCCGTTGCCGCGCGCCGCGGCGATGACGCCGGCGACATGCGTGCCGTGACGGTCGCCCGCGGGGTCGTCGTAGACCGACGCGTCACCGGCGGCGAAGTCCCACCCGTTGACGTCGTCGACCCTGCCGTTGGCGTCGTCGTCCACGCCGTTGCCGGGGACCTCCCCGGGATTGGTCCAGACGCGGCCCGTGAGGTCCGGATGGGTGATCTGGACGCCCGTGTCGACCACCGCGACCGTCACCGGCGCGGCGTCGGCCGTGCGCGCCCAGCCGTCGATCGCGGAGATGTCGGCCCCCGCCACGCCGCCGTTCCAGGACGCGGTGTTCGCCAGGCCCCACTGGTAGCCGCGGTTCACCGGCCCGAACAGGGGATCGGACGGGGCCCCGAGGGTCCGCACGCGTGCGGGGAGCTGCACGCGCACGGCCGCCTCGGCGTCGGCGAGATCGGCACGGATCTCACCGACGGTCTCGGGCCCGGGCAGCGTGTAGACGCGCCAGCCGCCGGGCAGTGCCCGGACGCGCTCCGCGTCGATCGCCGAGGCGATCTCCGCCCGGGCCGCCGGATCCGCGTCCCGGGCGACCTTCACCAGCACGGTCTCCGAGACCGGGGGCGCGCCCGATGCCGGAGGGGTGAGGGCCGCCAGGCACGCGAGCCCGGCGAGTGCGGCGATCCGCCGATGTCGGCACGATGACGGGAAGCGACGCACATCCCTGATGTCGTCCGCCGCGCCTCACCGCCGTGTAGGCAAAATCTCTATTTCGTGGAACCCGACCACACGGATGGGGTAGTCGGACCCCCCTCGCGAGGGAGGCGTATGCCCCGTTCGAGGGATGCCCCCGGCCCGCCCCGCGAGGGCCGGATGGGGCCGGCCGGGACGAGATCCCCCACGCAATGCGGGATTTCATCCGAACGTGGTGCTAGGTTGCGGAACCAGTGCGTCGCCTTAGACATCACACCAGTCGCGTTGCCAAGCGCGCGGATATCCCGAACGCGCAGGCCCAGACGCTCGTGAACGCGGTCCTCGACGAGATCTCCGACGCCCTCAAGGGCGGAGAGGACGTCGCGTTCGCCGGCTTCGGCAAGTTCTCCATCAGCCACCGCGCCGAGCGCGTGGGCGTGAACCCGCAGGACCCGAGCAAGAAGGTCACGATTCCGGCCCGCGTGGTCCCGCGCTTCACGCCGGGTGCCGTGCTGAAGGAGTCGGTGGCCGCCGGCAACAAGAAGCCCGCCGCCAAGAAGGCCGCCAAGAAGTAGCCCCGCCGGCGCCGCCAACCGGCGGCTCCGCGACCCGTCCGGCGCGTTCGCGACCGGCCGGGCGTCCTCCCGGAGCGTGAGCGGGTGGGCCTCAGGCCCGCCCGCTCCCCAGGAGCCCGCACATGCCCACCTCCCCGCACATCGGCACATGGGATCCGTCCCGGCCGTTCACGTGGCGGGACGGCGAGCGCACGATCCGCTTCGGCCGGGGCGTGGCCTCCGACGCCGCCGAATCGGTGGGCGCGGAGTTCACGCTGCTCACCTCGCAGCGCGGGCTGGGGGACGCGCCGGGCCTGGCCCGTGCCGCGGACGCCGTCCACGTCGTGGGCCCGGGGCTGGTCGACGCTCTCGCGCGCGACCTGCGACACCGCGTGCGCGGAGGCACGCTGATCGCACTCGGCGGAGGCCGTGTGATCGACGTGGCCAAGGCCCTGGCCGCGGCGGACCCTCCCCGGCGGGTCGTGGCCATCCCCACCACGCTGTCCGGCGCCGAGATGACGGCCATCCACCGCATGATCCCGGGCGTGCCCCCGGGGCGCGCGCGTGTGCGGCCGTCCCTTGTGCTGGCCGACCCCCTGGTGATGGCGTCGCTGCGCGGGCCCGCGCTGGCGGCGACGGCGATGAACGCCCTGGGGCACGCCGTGGAGGCGCCGCTCACGCCGCGGGCGAACCCGGTGGCCGTGATGGCCGCCCACCGCGCGGCGATCCTCATCGCGCAGGGGTTGCCCGGTCCGGACCCCGACGGCCTGGCGCTGGGGGCGATCCTGGCCGGCTACGCGATCGGGTCGGCCGGCTATGGGGTGCACCACGTGCTGTCGCAGACGCTCGCGCGCCACGCGGGGGTCGGCCACGGTCAGGCGAACGCCGCGATGCTGCCCCACAGCCTGGCGGCCCTCTCCGCGCATGGCGCCGCCGACGCCTGGCCGTCCGGTCTGGACCTGGCCGCAGCGGCCGCCGCGGGCGCGGCGGCGGCCGGCGCCGCGCGGCTGCGCGACCTGGGCGTGGACCGCGCCGAGCTGCCCCGCCTGGCCGCCGTCGCGGCGGAGCGCCCGGAACTCAGGGACACCCCCGGTCCCGCCGACGAGCACGCACTGCTCGCGATCTACGAGGCGGCGTGGTGATTCATTCCCGCCCGGGCTACATGCGTCCGGCGCGCCCTGCTATCCTGCCCCTCCGCCGCACCTGCGGCACGTCGTGACCCGCTTGGTATCTCGGAGAGCCCGTCTTCTCACCCGCCTTCATCACGCGTCACCACCCCGCCCTCGTGCGAGGTGTCGGCTGAGCACGTCAGGGATGTTGGTTGCCTCCTAGGCGGGGACCAGATACGCGGCCGCCGGCCGGGCCGTCGACGCGGATCAACGAAGCGATCCGTGTCGAGTCCGTCCGACTGATCGACGACTCCGGTGAGAACGTCGGCGTGGTGCCGATCGCCCGTGCCCAGGAGATCGCGCAGCGCGCGAACCTGGACCTGGTCGAGGTGGCCCCCGACGCCCGTCCGCCCGTGGTCCGGATCATGGACTACGGCAAGTGGCGGTACGAGCAGGAGCAGAAGGCCAAGCAGGCCCGAAAGCACCAGAGCCAGATCGTCATCAAGGAGATCAAGTTCCGGCCGAAGATCGACCCGCACGACTACGCCACCAAGAAGGGGCACGTCGAGCGGTTCCTCAAGCACCGGGACAAGGTCAAGGTCACCATCATGTTCCGGGGCCGTGAGCTCTTGCATCCTGAGCGCGGAGAGTCCATCCTTCTCCGGCTCGCGGATGAGCTCAAGGATCTCGCGATCATCGAGAGTCGACCGAACCTCGACGGCCGCAACATGATCATGATGCTCGCGCCGGTGAAGGAAATCGCCGCCGGCCCGGTCGCCAAGGAATCCGGTGCGCCGCCCGCGGCACCCGCCCCGCCAACTGCCTGACGAGTCCTGACATGCCCAAGATGAAGACCAGCCGAGCCGCGTCGAAGCGGTTCCGTGTGACGCCCAAGGGGAAGGTGATGTTCCAGCCTTCCGGCCTGCGGCACAACATGGAGAACATGTCGGGGAAGAACAAGCGCAAGCAGGATGGCGAGCGCGTGCTCGCGCCCGAGCACGCCCGTACCGCCCTTCGTCTCCTGGGGAAGCGCTGAAATGGCTCGCGTGAAGCGTTCCGTTGCGGCTCGCAAGAAGCGCCGCAAGGTCCTTGGCATCGCAAAGGGGTACTGGGGCACCAAGCACACCAGCTACCGCCGCGCGAAGGAGCAGGTCCAGCGGTCCCTGCGGTACCAGTACCGCGACCGCCGGGTCCGCAAGCGCGAGTTCCGCCGCCTCTGGATCGCCCGCATCAACGCCGCGGCCCGCGAGGAGGGTCTGACCTACGGTCAGTTCATCCACGGGCTCAACGGGCTGGGCATCGAACTGAACCGCAAGGTCCTCGCCGACCTGGCCGTCCATGAGCCGGAGGCGTTCGCGGGCCTCTGCGCGCGGGTCCGCGAGGCCCGCGCCGCCGTCACCGTCTAGGGAGCGCGTCGTCGCCGGCCGCGCGCCGGCGCTGCGCCCCGTCACGTCCGGCCGCAACCCCTGGTTGCGGCTGGTGCGTGCGCTCGAGACCAAGAAGGTGCGCCGGGAACGGCGCCTCATGGTCGTCGAGGGGGAGGACCTGCTGGAGAGCGCCCTGGACCGTGGGGTGCGGCCCGCGGCCGTCCTGATCGACGCCGCACGGGCGTCCGAGATCTCCGGGCTCCTGGACCGCCTCGCGGACCTGGAGGAGCGCTACGCGGTCCCGGCGGACCTCATGGCGCACGCAACCACGCTGGCCACTCCGCCCAGGGTGATCGCCGTGCTGCCCCAGCCGGACGCGGTGGGGTTCGCCGACGTGGCGTGGCCGCCCCGGGTGGGCCTGTGGCTGGGAGGCGTCTCCGACCCCGGCAACGTCGGCACGCTGGTGCGCTCCGCGGCGGGGCTTGGCGCCGACTGGCTGGCGCTGGGGCCGGGATCGGCCGACGCGTTCCATCCCCGGGCGGTGCGCGCCGCGATGGGCGCGACGTTCAGCCTGCCCCTGCTGGAGGGCGTGCGGGCCGAGGACCTGGCGACCCGCCGGGGGTTCAGCGTGGTGGTGGCCGATGCGGCGCAGGGCGTGCCGCCGTGGGAGGTCGATCTGCGCGGGCCGATGGTGCTCGCCATGGGCGCGGAGCGGGCGGGGCACGACGAGGCGCTCGACGAGGTGCTGGCGAGCGGCGGGCTGGAGGTGCGCCGCGTGCGCATCCCGCAGGCGGAGGGCACGGAGTCGCTGAACGTGGCCGCGGCCGGTGCGGTGCTGCTGGCGGAGGCCCTGCGGCAGCGATCCACCGGATCCGCGGACGCGGGCGTCCTGTAGCCTGACCCGTCGGTGACGACGCCGGAGGACATCACCGCATTGCGCGACCGCGCGCTGGCCGACGTGGCCGGTGCGGGGACCCTTGCCGCGCTCGAGGAGGCCCGCGTCGCGCACACGGGCCGCAAGAGCGGCCTCACCGAGATCCTCTCCGGCATCGGCAAGCTGCCGCCCGAGCTGCGGGGCCCGATGGGCAAGTCGGCCAACGAGGCCCGGCGTGCCGTCGAGGCGGCGCTCACCGCCCGCAAGGAGGAGCTGGAGGGTGAGGAGCTCGGCCGCAAGCTCCTGGAGGACCGCACCGACATCACCCTCCCCGGGGACGGCCGCCCCGCCGGCGCGCTGCACCTGCTCACCCAGGTGCGCCTGGAGGTGGAGGAGATCTTCCTCGCGCTGGGCTACCGCATCGCGGACGGCCCCGAGATCGAGGACGAGTACCACAACTTCACCGCGCTCAACGTGCCGCAGGGGCACCCCGCGCGCTCGTCCAGCGACACCTTCTACGTGGCGGGCCATCCGCACGCCGCGCTGCGGCCGCAGACCTCGCCGGTGCAGGTGCGGGTGATGGAGACCCAGGAGCCGCCGGTCTACGTGATCGCCCCGGGCGCGGTGTACCGCCGCGACGACGTGGACGCCACCCACAGCCCGATGTTCCACCAGCTGGAGGGGCTCGCGGTGGACGAGGGCCTGTCGCTGGCCCACCTCAAGGGCACGCTGGTGCACGTGGCCCGCGAGCTGCTGGGCGACGGCATCGAGTACGTCCTGCGCCCGCACTTCTTCCCGTTCACCGAGCCCTCGGTGGAGCTGTACGTGCGCTGGACCGACCGGCACGGCCGGCCCCAGTGGCTGGAGCTGCTGGGCGCCGGCATGGTGGACCCCGAGGTGTTCGGCTTCGTCGGGTACGACCCGGAGCGCTGGACGGGCTTCGCCTTCGGGATGGGCCTCGACCGCATCGCGATGGTGCGCCACGGCCTGCCGGACCTGCGCCTGCTGTTCGAGAGCGACCTGCGCTTCCTGGAGCAGTTCTCGTGAAGCTGCCCCTGTCGTGGCTGCGCGAGCACGTCGACCCGGGGCTGCCCGCCGCGGAGCTGGCGGAGCGGCTCGCGGACACCGGCACCGCCGTGGAGGGCCTGGAGGAGCGCGTTCCCGAGACGGACGGCAACCTGGCCAACTTCCGTGTGGGGCACGTCGTGGAGGCGGTCCAGCACCCCAACGCCGACCGGCTGCGCGTGTGCACCGTCGATGTCGGTGAGCCCGAGCCGCGCACCATCGTGTGCGGCGCGCCCAACGCCCGCGCCGGCCTGACCGTGGCGGTCGCGCTGCCGGGCGCCGTGCTGCCCGGCCGGCCCCCGCTGGGCACGGCGAAGCTGCGCGGTGTGGAGAGCTTCGGGATGCTCTGCAGCGACACGGAGCTCGGCCTGGGCTCGGACGGCGGCGGGATCATGGAGCTGCCCGAGGCGGCGCCGGGAACCCCGCTGGCCGAGGTGCTGCCCATCGCCGAGACCGTGCTGGAGCTGGAGATCACCAGCAACCGGCCCGACTGCCTGTCGGTGTTCGGCATGGCGCGGGAGGTGCACGCGGTGACCGGCGCGCCGCTCACCCCGCTGGACCTCACCGAGGTCGAGGCCACGGGGCCCGGGACGGTGGAGGATCACGTCTGGCTGCGGGTCGAGGCCCCGGACCTGTGCCCCCGCTACATGGCGCGGGTGCTGACGGGCGTGACCGTGGGGCCGTCCCCGGCGTGGCTGGCCGCGCGCGTCGAGGCCGCCGGCATGCGCTCCATCAGCAACGTCGTGGACATCACCAACTACGTGATGCTGCTCACCGGGCAGCCGCTGCACGCCTTCGACCTGGACCGCATGGCGGGACCCGGCGTCGTGGTGCGGCGCGCCACCGAGGGCGAGCCGGTGACGACGCTGGACGACCAGCGGCGGGTGCTGACCCCCGACATGCTGGTCATCGCCGACGCCGAGCGGCCGGCGGTGATCGCCGGGATCATGGGGTCCGCGGACGTGGAGGTGCACGACGGCACCACCCGCGTGCTCATGGAGGCCGCCTGCTTCGACGGCCCCACGATCCTCACCACGTCGCTCGCGCTCGGGCTGCGGTCGGAGTCCAGCTCGCGGTTCGAGAAGGTGCTGCCGCAGGAGCTCCCGCAGATCGGCATGACGATCGCCTGCCGGCTCATGGTGGAGCTGTGCGGCGCGACGCTGGTGCCCGGCACGCTGGACTCCGGCGGGCCCGCGCCCGACCCGGTGACCGTGCGGATGCGGCACGCGCGGGCGTCGGCGCTGCTGGGCATGGACGTGCCCGCCGCGGAGGCCGAGGCGACGCTCGGGCGGCTGGGCTTCGCGGTGACGGGGGACGCCGACGCCGTGGAGGTCGTGGTGCCGTACTGGCGCCGCAAGGACGTGAGCCGTGAGGCGGACCTCATCGAGGAGGTCGGCCGCATCCACGGCTACGAGCACGTCCCGGAGCTGCTCCCGCGCCTGATGGGCGACGGCCGCCGCTCGCCCGCACAGAAGCTGGTGCTGCGCCTGAGCCGGCTGGCGTGCGACCTCGGGCTGAGCGAGGCGGTCACCTACCGCTTCGTCCCGGAGGACGACGCCGACCGGCTGCAGATGGCCGAGGACGACCCGCGCCGGGACGTCGTGCGCCTGGACCACCCCATCTCCGAGGAGATGGCGGTCATGCGGCGCTCGATGCTGCCCGGGCTGCTGCGGGCGGCGGCGCGCAACCAGCGGCATCAGCGGCCCCACGGCGCCCTGTTCGAGGTGGGACGCACCTACGCCCCGCGGCCCGACGGCCTGGCCGACGAGCGCGAGTTCCTCGCGGCCCTGTCGTTCGGGACGCCGGCCAAGGACCATTGGCGCACCCCCGCCCCCGCCGTGGACATCCATGCCGCCACCGGGCTGGCCACCACCCTCTGCGCCGCCGCCGGGGTCCGCCCCGAGCAGGTGCCGAACGCCGCGCCGTACTTCCACCCGGTGCGCCAGACGCGCCTGGTCTGCGGCGAGCACACCGTCGGCTGGGTGGGCGAGATCCACCCCCGGGTGCTGCGGAACTTCGACCTCAGCGGACCCGCCGCGGGCGTGGTGCTGGACCTCGCGGCGCTGCTGGCGGCCGCCCCGCGCGAGCCCCGGCAGTTCGAGGATCTGCTCACGGTGCCGGCGTCGCTCCGGGACCTCGCCCTGGTGGTGGCCGACGAGGTGCGGGCCGCGGACCTCGTGCGGACCGCCCGTGAGGCGGGCGGCGCGCTGGTGCGCGACGTGCGCGTGTTCGACCGGTACGCGGGCGCCCAGGTGGGCGAGGGGAAGGTGAGCATCGCCCTGCGCCTGGAGATCGCCGAACCCGGCCGCACGCTCACCGACGAGGAGATCACCGGCGCCGTCGCCGCCGTCCGTGCCGCCCTCGAGGCGCGGCACGGCGCGGAGCTGCGCGGATGAGCGCCATCGTCCACGTGCTGGGCGCCGCGGGATACGCGGGGTCGCAGCTGGCCGCGCTCGTCGACGCCCACCCGTGGTTCACGCTGGGGGCGGTCACGGCCCGCGGGGACGCCGGCAAGCGCATCGTCGACATCCACCCGCAGTACCGGGTGGATCGCGTGCTCACCGAGCTCGACCTGGAGGCGATCGCCCCGGGGGACTTCGCGGCGGTCTGCTACCCCCACGCCGAGGCCGCCCGGCTGGTCTCGGAGCTGGTGGACCGCGGCGCGCGCGTGGTGGACGTCTCGGCCGACCATCGCCTGCGTGACGCCGCCCTGTATCCGGAGTGGTACGGCTTCGACCACCCGCGTCCCGACCTGCTGGCCGAGGCGGTGTACGGGCTGCCCGAGCGCTACCGGGACCGGATCAGGGAGGCCCGGCTGGTGGCCAACCCCGGCTGCTACCCGGAGGCCAGCATCCTCGCGCTGCTGCCGCTCGCCGGCCTGCTGGAGGACGTGGTCATCGACGCCAAGAGCGGTGTGAGCGGCGCCGGGCGCACGGCCACCGAGACCGTGCACTTCTGCTCGGTCACCGAGAGCGTCTCCGCCTACAAGGTGCTCACGCACCGCCATGCCCCGGAGATCGCCCAGGAGCTGGGCACCGACGTGGTGTTCACCCCACACCTGGTGCCGGTCGACCGCGGCCTGCTGTCCACCTGTTACGCCCGGCTGACCGGCGACGCACCCGCGACCCAGGCGGACCTGCTGGCGCGCTACCGTGCGTTCTACGACGGGCACCCGTTCGTGGAGGTGGTCGAGACACCGCCGGGGATGCGGGCCGTGCAGCGCACCAACTTCGCCCAGGTGTGTCCCGTGCTGGACACCGCCCGCGGCCGGGTGATCGCTTTCGGGGTGATCGACAACCTCGGCAAGGGCGCGGCGGGGCAGGCGCTCCAGAATCTCAACCTGATGGCCGGGCGACCGGAGACGGAGGGGCTGTGACCCAGTTCGCACCCATCGAGCGGTCCGACTGGCTCGGGGCGCCCGTGATCCTGGAGCCCGTGCCCGGCGGATCGGTGACGACGCCCTCGGGCTTCGCCGCCGCGGCGACCGCGTGCGGCCTGAAGCCCTCCGGGGCGCTGGACCTGGGCGTGCTGCGCAGCACGCGGCCCGCCGTGTCGTGGATGGTGGACACCACCAACGCGCTGCCGTCCGCCCCGGTGCGGCTCAACAGGACGCGCAACCGCGCGGCCCTGCAGGCCGTCGTGGTGAACGCCGGGACCGCGAACGCCGCCACCGGCTCGCCGGGGCTCGACGACGCCCGGCGGATGTCGGAGCGGGCCGCCGAGCGCATGGGCATCGACGCCGCGAACGTCGCGGTGTGCAGCACGGGGACCATCGGCGAGCGGGTGAACCTCGACCGTGTGCTGCCCGCGATCGACACGGCCTGCGGCGACCTGGACGCCGCCCACGGCGGCGACTTCAACCGGGCGATCTGCACCACCGACCGGGCGCCCAAGGGCGGGGCGTTCCGCCTGAACCTGCCGGACGGCCCGGTCCTGCTGGGGATGGCCGCCAAGGGCGCGGGCATGATCCGCCCCACGATGGCCACCATGCTGGCCTACCTCACCACCGACGCCGCCCTCACCGGTGAGGACCTGCAGGCGATCACGCGCCGCGCGGCGGCGGAGAGCTTCAACCGGATCAGCGTGGACGGCCAGATGAGCCCCTCCGACACGCTCATCGTGATGGCCAACGGTGAGGGCGCGCCGCTGACGGGCCGTGACCTGGAGCGCATGTCCGATGCCGTGGTGTCGGTGTGCCGCTGGGCCGCGATCCAGATGGTCAAGGACGGCGAGGGCGCCGAGCACGCGGTGCGGGTGGTGGTGACCGGCGCGCGCGACGAGCCCGAGGCGGAGCGCGTCGCGCGGGCGATCGGCGAGTCGCCGCTCGTCAAGTGCGCGATCTTCGGGCGCGACCCGAACTGGGGGCGCATCTCGCAGGCGGTGGGCCAGGCGCTGTCCCGCACCCCGGGGGTGCCCGCCGACCTGTCGGTGACCCTGGACGGGCTGCCCCTGTCGGACCCGCGCGCCGCCGAGGTGATGGCCCTGCCCGAGTACGACGTGGAGGTCGCGCTGGGACGGGGCAGCGGGTCGTTCGCGCTCTGGGCGTCGGACCTCACGCACGCCTACGTCAACCTGAACGCCGAGTACCGCACCTGAGCGCATTCCCGCCGGGGAGTGGACGGCGCGGCCCCAGCTGCCGATAGGAGGGATGACCCTCCCCCGACCTCGGCGGACACATGCGCATCATCACGGTGCTGGCGTCGCTGCTGCATCGCCTTCCCGGGCTCCGGCCGCGGCTCGAGCCCCTGGACGACGACCCGCTGGGCGACGCCTCGACGTTGCACCGGCCGGACGTTGCGGCCCTGCGAGCGGGACCGGCCGAGCACTTCTGAAACGCCATGGGGAGGGAATGCGTTGTCCTCCTCACAAAAGCTGTAGTCCATCGTCGGGCGGCGCTGGTAGCGTGGCGCCGTGAGTGTTCGCTGGGGCACCCCCCGACGCCGTCTTCGTTCGCTCCCGGTCGCCCTCGGCGTGTTGCTGGCGGGGTCGGCCGGGGCGAGCGCAATCCTGCCCCAGCAGACGGGATTGCTGGACCTCTCGGCGCCCTCCGGTGGCGTCATCCGGGTCTCCGGGGCCGCCCCGTCCGACCGCGTCGGCGACGCCGCGGCGGGCATCGGCGACTTCGACGGTGACGGCGCCCGCGACCTGCTGGTGGGGGCGTGGCAGGCGGATCCCTTCGGGCGGGTCGACGCCGGGTCGGCGTTCCTCGCCTTCGGCCCCTTCCGGCCCGGCGGCACGGACCTCACGTCGCCGCAGAACGTCGTGCGCATCGCCGGGGCCGCGACCGGCGACGGCGCCGGGGTATCGGTGGCCCCCGCCGGCGACTTCAACGGGGACGGCCGGGCGGACCTGGTGATCGGCGCCTACGCCACCGACAACGGCGCCCGCACCAGCGCCGGATCGGTCTATGTGATCTTCGGGGGCAACGCGCGGACGCCCATCGACCTGGCGTCCCTGGGGAACCGGGGGGTCCGGTTCGACGGGGCCGCGGCGGGCGACGAGCTGGGGGCGTCGGTCGCCGGCGCGGGCGACGTGAACGGCGACGGTTTCGCCGACATCCTGGTGGGATCGGCCCGCGCGGACGCGAACACCCGCAACGCGTCGGGGTCGGCGTTCCTCATCCTCGGCTCCGCCTCGCCGTCGGGGATCGACCTGGCGAACCCGGATCCGCGGGTGATCCGCTTCGACGGGGCGACCACCGGCGACCAGTTCGGCGGCCGCGTCGCGGCGGCCGGTGACGTGAACGGCGACACGCGGCCCGACCTGCTGGTGTCGGCGCCGCAGTACGACCCGGGCGGCCCCGCCGGCGGCCGCGCCGAGGCCGGTGCCGCGTACGTCATCTTCGGGAGCCCGAACCCAGCCCCGCTCGACATGGGCGGTCCCGACGCCGGCACCCGCGGCTTCCGGGTGGACGGCGCGGCGGCGGGCGACCAGCTGGGCATCTCGGTGGGCGCCGTCGGCGACACCGACGGTGACGGCCGCAGCGAGCTGCTGCTCGGCGCGCATCGCGCCGACGCCCCGGGGCGGATCGACAACGGCGCGGTCTTCTTCGTGCGTGGATCGTCCGACACCCGGCCGGTGGACCTCGCGGACCTCGGCACCCGATCGGTGCGTGTGGACGGCGCCCTGGGCGGCGACCAGCTGGGTGTGTCGGTGGCGGCGGTGGGCGACGTGACCGGCGACGGCCGCGGCGACCTGCTGCTGGGCGCCAACGGGGTCGACATGCCCGGCATCTCCAACGTGGGCGCCGCCTACCTGGTCACCGCCCTGCCGGCCGCCGGGCGGCTCAACCTGGCCCAGCCCGACGGCGCCGCGACCGTCGTGCGGGGCGCCGCATACGGCGATCAGGCCGGGTCCTGGGTGTTCGGGGGCGGCGACCTCACCGGGGACGGCCGCCCGGACGCGGTGGTGGGGTCCCGGTACGCCGACCCGTTCGGCCGCACCGATGCCGGCGCGCTGGACATCGTGCTGGGCTACGGCGCCTCCCAGGTGAGCTACAGCTCCAGCACCATCACGGGCCGTGTGGGGGCCGCCCTCACGCCGGTGGGCCCCGTGACGATGCGCCGCACCGGCACCTCCACGTTTACGGTGTCCCCGCCGCTGCCGGCCGGCCTCACGATGGACTCCTCGACGGGTGTCATCTCGGGGACCCCGCTCATCGCGACGCCCCGGCGCGAGTACACGGTCACCATGGCCGACCTGGCGGGGGCGGACACCGGCGAGGTGACGCTCGAGGTGCTGGGCTCCGGCGGCGGCGCGTCCGACGGCGGATCCCGCCGCGTGGCGGTGACCGGCTTCCGCACCACCTGCGTGCGCAGCCCGCTCATCGGGGCGCCGTGCCGGATCGCGGTGAGCTTCCGCATCCAGAGCCGGGTCACCGTGCGCGTGGACGTGTCGCGGCGCGCGGCCCGCCGGGCGATCGTCTCGAAGGCGTACCGCACCCGGCCCGGGCTGAACCGCATCGTGCTCCCGACCCGCGTGGGACGCGTGCTCCTCGGCGCCGGGCGGTACGAGGTGCGGCTGCGCGGGGTCTCGACCACCCTCATCGTGCGTCCCGCGCTGGCCCGGGTCGCCGTCGCACTCCGGACGGGCCGGTCGGCACGATAGTCTGCCCGCCCTGATGGGCACCCACGGACACCCCACCACGAGCTTCGCCGACCGGCGCGAGGGCCTGGAGGCCCGTGTCGCCGTGCTGCTGGAGGCGCTGCCGTACATCCGGGACTTCGCCGGTCACACGATCGTGGTGAAGTACGGCGGGGCGGCGATGGTGACGCCGGAGCTGAAGGCCTCGTTCGCGCGGGACATCGCGCTGCTGAAGCTGGTGGGGATGAACCCCGTCGTGGTGCACGGCGGCGGGCCCGACATCTCGCGCTACTCGGACCTGCTGGGCCTCGAGGTGCGGTTCGTGGACGGGCTGCGCGTCACCGACGCGCCCACCATGGAGCTCGCCAAGATGGTGCTGGTGGGCAAGATCAACAAGGAGATCGTCGCCCAGCTGCACGTGGCGGGGGTCCCGGCGGTGGGCCTGGCCGGGGACGACGGCAACCTCATCCGCGCGTCCAAGCAGACCCCGAACGGCAAGGACATCGGGTTCGTGGGGCGGGTGGAGGCCATCAACCCCACCGTGCTGCAGCGTCTGGCGGACTTCGTGCCGGTGGTGGCCTCGGTGGGCGTCGACGGCACCGGCCAGAGCTTCAACCTGAACGCCGACACCGTCGCCGGCAGCCTCGCCGGAGCCCTGAAGGCCCGGAAGGTGCTGTTCCTGACCGACGTGGAGGGGCTCTACCGCGACCCGGCGGACCCGTCGTCGCTGATCAGCGAGTGCACGCTGCTGGAGCTGGAGGAGATGATCGCCCAGGGGATTATCACCGGCGGCATGCTCCCCAAGCTCGCCGGCGTGCGCGACGCGCTGGCCCACGGCGTGGAGGCCGCGCAGATCGTGGACGGCCGGGTGCCGCACTCGGTGCTGATGGAGCTGTTCACCGAGGCCGGCATCGGCACGAAGATCACCGCATGATCGACGAGCACCTGGTCGAGCGCGAACAGCGGGCGCTCATGTCGAACTACAAGCGGCAGCCTGTGCAGTTCGTGCGCGGCGAGGGCGCCGGCCTGTTCGACGCCGATGGGCGGCGGTACATCGACTGCGTCGCCGGCATCTCCACGATGAACGTCGGCCACTCCCACCCCGCCGTGGTGGCGGCGATCCAGGAGCAGGCCGCCCGGCTCATCCACGTCTCGAACCTCTACTACACCGAGCCGATGATCGCGCTGGCGGAGTGGATCCGGGACCGCTCGATGGGCGGCCGGGTGTTCTTCTGCAACTCCGGCACGGAGGCGGTGGAGGCGGCGCTCAAGCTCTGCCGCAAGCACGCCGGCCACGACCGCCCCGAGGTGGTCGCCCTGGTGGACAGCTTCCACGGCCGCACCTACGGGGCGCTCACGCTCACCGGCCAGCCGGGCAAGCAGGACGCGTTCCGGCCGCTGCTGCCCGGGGTGGTCCACGTGGACCGCCAGGACCTGGAGGGGCTGCAGGCCGCGATCGGCCCGCAGACGGCCGCGGTGTTCATGGAGGTGGTCCAGGGCGAGAGCGGCGTGCACCCCACCCCGCCCGAGATGCTGCGCCTGGCCCGCGAGCTGTGCGACCGGCACGGCGCGCTGCTGGTGTTCGACGAGATCCAGACCGGCCTGGCCCGCACCGGCCCCCTGTTCGCCTATCAGGGCGTGGGGGTCGAGCCGGACGTGATGACCCTCGCCAAGAGCCTGGGCGGCGGCATGCCCATCGGCGCGATCACCGCACGGCCCGGCATCGACGCGACGTTCCAGCCGGGAGACCACGGCTCCACCTTCGCCGCCGGGCCCCTGGCCTGCGCGGCGGGCCTGGCCGCCACCGGGGTCCTGGACGACCCGGCACTGCAGGCGCATGTGCGCGAGGAGGGCGCCTGGTTTCTGGGCGCGCTTCAGACGCTGGTGGACGACGGGCTCGCCACCGAGGCGCGCGGGCGGGGCCTCATGTGCGGTCTGGACCTTCCGCGGGCCAACGCCGGCGAGCTGGTCTCGGCCATGCTCGACCGGGGCATCCTGGTGAACGCCACCGGCCCGCGCACCATCCGGTTCCTGCCGCCGCTGGTGGTCGGCCGGCCGGACCTGGAGACGGTCCTCACCGCCCTGCGCGAGACGCTTCCCGCACTTACAGCGTAAAGCCACGGCCAAGGAACCCCGTCGGGGGGTGTGGGCCGTCTGGATGTCGTGGGATGCTCGACTCCGCAAAACGGACTGCGGGGGAGACCCATGGCGGATGGGACGGCGGTGACCACGGCAACGGACGTGGCCGCGCGCATCGAGGACGGCTTCCGGCTCTACGGGGCGGGCGACGCGGAGGTCCGCGCGCTCAACGGCGTGACGCACACCTTCCCGAAGGGCCAGTTCACGGCGATCATGGGACCGTCGGGCTCCGGGAAGTCCACCCTCATGCAGTGCATGGCGGGGCTCGACCGGCTCACCTGACGTCGAGCTCACCGGGCTCTCCGAGAAGGAGATCACCCGGGTGCGCCGCGACCGGGTGGGGTTCATCTTCCAGGCGTTCAACCTGGTCCCCACGCTCAACGCCCTCGAGAACATCCGCCTGCCGCTGGACATCGCGGGCCGTGAGCCCGACGGCGGCTGGCTCGACCAGGTGATCTCCGCGCTCAACCTCGGCGACCGGCTCAAGCACCGGCCCAGCGAGCTGTCCGGCGGCCAGCAGCAGCGCGTGGCCGCGGCGCGGGCGCTGGCGTCCCGCCCGGACATCGTGTTCGCGGACGAGCCCACCGGCCAGCTGGACTCCCACTCCTCCTCGGAGCTGCTCGGGTTCATGCGCCGGGCGGCCGACGAGTACGGCCAGACCATCGTCATGGTCACCCACGACCCGGGCGCCGCGAGCCGCGCCGACATGGTGCTGTTCCTCGCCGACGGCCGCATCGTGGACGAGATGCCGGATCCCACGCCGGACTCCATCCTGGACCGCATGAAGGTGCTGGCGGAGGGCCCGCGGACATGACCTGGCGCCTCGCGATAAGGAACCTCACGGGCAGCAAGCTGCGTGTGGCCCTCACCTCCATCGCGATCTTCCTGGGCGTGACCTTCGTGGTGTCGTCCTTCGTCCTGGGCGACACGATCAACCGGTCGTTCGACGACGTCTTCGCGACGGCCAACCAGGGCGTCTCGGTGCAGGTGCGCGGCGAGAAGACCGTGTCCGAGCAGGACCGCCAGCCGGTGCCGGCGTCCCTGCTGCCCGCCATCCGCGCGGTGGACGGCGTCGCGTCCGCGGAGGGCACCACCGCGGGTCTGGCGCAGATCATCGGCAAGGACGGCGAGCCCGCCGGCGTCCAGGGGCCGCCCGCGCTCGGGTTCGGCTGGACCGACAACGCCGAGCTCAACCCGCTGAAGGTCATCGAGGGCCGGGCCCCCAGCGGTCCCGACGACGTGGTGATCGACAAGAACACGTTCGACGGCGAGGACTTCGCCCTGGGCGACCGGATCCGCGTGATCACCGACTCCGGTTCGGCGGAGTACACGCTGGTGGGCGTCGTGGGCTTCGGCGCCACGAACAACCTCGCCGGCGCGACGATCGCGTCGTTCGCCCCCGCCACCGCGGCCCGTGCGTTCGACTCCCTGGACCGCTTCATCACCGTCGACGTGGCCGCCGATCCGGGTGTGTCCGACACCGACCTGGTGAAGCGCGTCGCCGAGGTGCTCCCGGCGGGTTACGAGGCCGTGACCGGGGACGTCGCCACCGAGGACCAGAGCAAGCAGCTCAAGCAGGTCGTCGACATCCTGCGCAACGTCCTGCTGGCGTTCGCGGTGATCGTGCTGTTCGTCGGCAGCTTCATCATCTTCAACGCCTTCAAGATCACGGTCGCCCAGCGCACCCGGCAGGTGGGGCTGCTGCGGGCGGTCGGGGCCTCGGGCGGGCAGGTGGTGCGCTCGGTGCTGCTGGAGGCGTTCATCACCGGCATCGTCGCCTCGGCGCTCGGCGTGGTCGCCGGCATCGCCGGCGGGTGGGGGCTGCGGGAGGCGTTCAACGCCGCGGGCGCGGCCATCCCCAAGACGGATCTCGTGGTGCAGCCGCGGTCGCTCATCGTGGGGCTCATCGTGGGCCTGGTGGTGACCATGGTCGCCGCGTTCGGGCCCGCCTGGCGCGCCAGCCGCGTGCCGCCCATCGCGGCGCTGCGGGAGCAGCAGGTGCACGGATCGCCGCGCGTCCGGCTGGTGCTGTCGATCGTGCTGACGGTGGGGGGCATCGGGCTCGTGCTGCTCGGCATGCTCGGCCCGGCGGGTGGTCTGGCGCAGCGGTTCACGGCCATCGGCCTCGGGGCCATGCTGCTGTTCATCGGGGCCGCGATGCTCACGCAGTACGTCGCGCGGCCGCTGGCGCGCGTGATCGGTGCGCCCATGAAGCGCTTCGGCCTGGCCGGGCGCCTCGGCCAGGGCAACGCGATGCGCAACCCGTCGCGCACCGCCCAGACCGCCGCCGCCCTCACCATCGGCGTGGCGCTGGTCACCTGCGGGACCGTCTTCGCGGCCTCCATCCAGGAGACCTTCGTCGGCACGCTCGACAAGCGCGTGAAGGCCGACCTCATCATCTTCACCGGCAACGGCCTGCCGTTCAGCCCCGCCGCGGCGGAGCGCCTGGCCGGCAGCTCCGAGCTGTCCGGGGTCACCGCCTGGCGCGACGGTGAGTTCAAGGACGCCGGCGGGGACGTGCAGTCGGTCTCCGGTGTGGATCCGCGGCAGGTGCTGTCGGTGTACGACCCCGGCGTGGAGTCGGGGTCCCTGGAGGAGATCGGCAGTCCCGGCACCATCGCGGTGCACGAGGACTACGCCGACGAGAAGGACCTGAGGGTCGGGTCGGAGCTGCCGGCCCTGTTCGCCAAGTCCGGCCAGCAGCGGCTCAGGGTGGTCGCGGTCTTCAAGGACAACTCGTTCTCCCAGTTCTTCATCTCGCTGGACGAGTACGAGCGGAACTACACGCGCCGTCAGGACTCGGTGCTGCTGGCCAGCGCCGATCCCGGTGTCACGCCCGATCAGGCCAAGGCGATCGCCGAGCGCCAGCTGCAGGCCTACCCCAACCTCGAGATCCGGACGAAGGCCGAGTACAAGACCTTCGTCGGCGATCAGATCAACGGCGTGCTCTACATCTTCTACGGGCTGCTGGCGCTGTCGATCCTGATCGCGGTGTTCGGCATCGTGCTGACGCTGGCGCTCTCGGTGTTCGAGCGCACCCGGGAGATCGGCCTGCTGCGCGCGGTGGGCCTGTCGCGCCGCAACGTGCGGGCCATGATCCGCTGGGAGGCGATCATCGTGGCCCTCATCGGCGCGGTGGTCGGGCTCATCCTCGGGGTGTTCCTGGGCGTCGTCAGCGTGTCCTCGATCCCCGAGTTCAACGCGCTGGTGATCCCCTACGGGTCCATGATCGTGTTCCTGGTCGTCGCCGGCCTGTTCGGGGTGATGGCGGCGATCCTGCCCGCCCGCCGTGCCGCGAGGCTGAACATCCTGGAGGCGATCCAGAACGAGTAGCCGTCCCGGTGCGTCGCGGGACCGACGGTCCCGGGAGGGTCAGGCCGCGGCGGCGATGCGCCCGTCGCCGCGGCCGGCGGCAGCGCCGGCACGGCCGATGGCGAAGTCCATCGTCACCCGCATGCCGTCGCCCACGCGCTCGACGCGCAGGTCGTCGGACAGGTTGCGCATGATCACGATGCCCCGGCCCCGGGTGCTGCTGGGCTCGGGTGTGGGGGCGTTCACGTCGATCCGGGACCGCACGCCGGGCCGGCCCTGGTCGGTGACCACCAGGGTGGCGCCCGCATCGGTGATCGAGATGCGCACCTCGATCTCCCCGCCGCCGTCCTCGCGGGAGCCGTGCTCGATGGCGTTCGAGACGGCCTCGCTCGCGGCCAGCAGCATCCGGCCGGCGCTGTCGCCGCTCCAGAACTCCCGGTCGATGACCAGGGCCACGGCGCCACGGACGAACGCGAGCGATGTGAGGCTCGCGGGGATGCGGAACGCTGAGACCAGCGCGTCGTTACTCATGTGTCCACAGGATGCGCGGTGGGAGGCCACGTACATGGTATCGGCGTCGGCGCCGAACCCTGGAGGGGGATTCGCCCCGACGTTCGTCAAGGTCGCGGGTGACGATGCGTCCATCCGTTCGCGGTGCCCTAGACTTCCGCCGCCAAAACGAACCCCGGGTGGACGCTCGTGTCCGAACTTCTCGCCGCGCTCAGCTCAGCGATCCCCAGCCTCCCCGACCGGGGCGTGCGCTGATGCGCCGCATGGCCCCGCCCGCGCGCCTGCGCGTGCATCAGGGGGCGTCGTCCCCGGTGTGCCGGGTCGAGCAGGGACCCGACGGCCTGCGCCTGTCGCCGGTCGCCGCCCCCCAGGGCGTCACGGTCCTGGAGGCCCCGCCGATCGCCATGCAGGTGGCCGCGCCGTACCCCACCGAGGCGATGCAGCCGACCGCCGGTGGCCGCATCCTGGTGACCTACGGTCCGGGGATGGTGCGGACGGTGCTGGCACCCGAGCTCGCCCAGGCGTTCGATCGCCGTCCCCCCGGCATGGAGGAGGCCCTCGGCGCCGCCGAGGCGAACGCCGCCCTGCTGCGGGCCGACGACGGCTGGCGCGCGGTGGTGCTGCCGTCCATCGGGGACCGCCTGAGCGACCTGGGCCCCGGCCCCGTGGCGATCGCGCCCGACGGCCTGCGGATCGCGGTCCTGGACGGGGAGGTGGTGCGTGAGGTCGCCCTGGCCGACGGCGCGCGGCTCGCCGAGCATCCCGGGCCCGCCGAGGCGCTCGCCTACGCCGGCGACGCCGGCCTGCTGATCGCCCGCCACGGCCGTGTGGGCGAGGGTGACCCGCTTCCCGCGGTCACCGTGCTCGCCGGGGCAAGCCAGGCGGGGGTGGCGCTCGCCCTCCACGCCGACGGATTGTTGCGCCTCCACGGGCCCGACGGCCCCGGCGAGGGCTGGACCTCGCCCGTGGGGCCGCCCCGCACCATCTCCCTCAGCGCCGACGGGGGCTGGGCCGCCCTCCCGTCGTGCGCGCAGGGGACGGCGCCGTCGCCGCCCGCATCGCCGGGGCCCGCGCCATCGCGCTCGCCGCCGGCGGGCGCATCGCGATCGGCGGCCCCTGGGGCCTCGCCCTGACCGGAACCGTGCAGGAGGACCGATGAGCACCCGCCCGCTGCCGCCCCCGCCGTTCGTGCCGGAGGACCCGGGCCCCTGGTCCGGGGTCCTGGAGGTCCTGCAACGCCGCGGGGGGCTTCCCGGCCGCCGCCGCGCCGAGCCGCCGAACGGCCTCATGATCTCCCCGACCCCGCGGACCTCGCTGGCACTGGAGGGCCTGGAGCCGGAGCCGACGCTCGCCGGCACCGGCCCCGTGCGCGTGGTGACCGCGGCGCGCGAGCCCGCCCTGCGCCTGTGGACCGTTCCGGGCGGCGTTGCCGGCGTGAGTCGGATGGTCCGCCGCAGCTGGGCCGTGCCCGGACTCACCGTGACCGACGAGGAACGGCCGCAGGAGGACCCCGCGGCGTCACTGTCCGCGGACCCGGTGATCGACACCCTCGCGGAGGGCGACCTGCCCGAGGCAGCGGTGCTCGCCCCGGGCGGCGCCTACGCCGCGGTGGGCGTCCTGGAACCGCCCCGGTACAACGGCCTCGCGATCATCCGCGTGTCCGACCGCGCGATCATCCGGTACATCCGCTTCGCCCGCTGCGCCGCATGGTCCGAGGACGGTTCGACCCTGGTCGTGGGCGGCGAATGGGGCCTGCTGGCCCTGGGCCACCACATCCCGGAAGCGGACTCGGAGTCGGACTCGGAGTAATCCGAGGCCGGAGTTGATCCGGGCTTCGTGCGGTACAGCAGTTGCTTCGGCGCCCCGCAGGGGCGCCGATTGCTTTTTCGGACCGGCGGCGGGGAGGGGTCCGGGCTGGAATGATCCGGGCGCTCCGTGATCCGGGCTTTGCAGTGATCCGTTGTTGGAGTGATCCGGGCTTTCCGCTGGAGTAGTTGTTCGGCGCCCCGTAGGGGCGCCGTTTTGCTTTTCACCTGTGGTCGTAGACGGTGCTTTTCATCGCCTGGTCGACTCGCGCAAGCGTTGCCCATGTGCGCGTCTGAGGGCGTTGGCCCCAGGAACCACGCCTTGCGGCTGCGCTCCCACTGAGCAGAGCTCCCCATCCTTGGGTCGCCCTCATTTGGTCCTCGCCGTCCACAAGGGCTGCCGTGCCATCCCGGTCAGTGGTGCACCGCTTGATGGGTCGCCGCGCCGGGACGGCGCGGTTTCCACCCCTGGCGCGCTCCCGAGGACAGCCGAGGCAGTTCAACTATCGGTACCCGTGTGGACGCTGACCCCAGACGGCCGCAGAGCACCCAATCCGGTGGACGACTGCCAAAAACAATCGGCTCATGGATGAGCCGAGCGAGTCAGTTGCAGGCAGGCGCAAGCCGTGGTTCCTGGGGCCGTCGTCGCCGGACGCCTCTCAGCGCCAGACCTTGCGCGAGGCTGGGCGGCCATGAGAAGTCCGAAGCGCTACCCCTAGCGCCTGACAGCGGTCAAATCCCCCGCATCTAGCGTGCTTCCGCGTTGTTGGGGTCCGGAGGGGGAGCTAGCCTAGGCGATCGATGGCCACGGCTCCTCCCTTCGTCCACCTGCACGTCCACTCGGACTACTCGATCCTGGACGGCGCCTGCAAGATCCAGCGGCTGCTGGACCGGGTGGAGGAGATGGGGCAGCCCGCCGCCGCCCTCACCGACCATGGGGTCATGAGCGGTGCGGTGGAGCTGTACCGGTCGGCCAAGAAGCGCGGGATCACGCCGGTGGTGGGGCTCGAGGCGTACCTGGTGCCCGACCGGCACGCGCGGCCGTCGCGGGAGAAGCGGGCGCACATCACGCTGCTCGCCGAGACCACGCAGGGGTACTACAACCTCATCAAGCTCTGCTCGAAGGGGTACCTCGAGGGGTACCACCGCCGGCCGCGGGTGGACT
>LNFM01004674.1_pt1 | contig 24836 bp, 21 predicted proteins | sample 596031 | NCBI WGS metagenome assembly LNFM01 (sample SAMN04254537, study PRJNA301005) | activated carbon metagenome | isolation source: dual media filters at the Ann Arbor, Michigan drinking water treatment plant | place: USA: Ann Arbor | reverse complement strand
CAGAGTCCGCGCCAGCCGTACTTCCTGTTCGAGGAAGAAGTCCCGCGCGCAGGCGCGCGCGTGATCAAGGCGTTCCGGAGGACTCGTGGACCGGATGGCGCCGTGCACACCTGGCTGGCAGCGCGCAAGCGGACGGGAAGAGGCGAAAGCGGCAGCGGGTTGGCGTTCGACTCGATCAAGGCTACGGGCTGATTGCCCAGCAGTCCCGATCCTGCTACCTGCGACAGGGCAGGCGACGTCTGACCGAGGACCTGGCCTTCGGGGCGCAATGTCAACTCAAGGCTGGTTGCGGTCAGTCGTGCATCGCCCGCCGACGACTGCGGCCGCTGATGCCTGACCTTCGCCGAACTCCCTGACGACGTTCAGGTTCGCCTCCGAACATGACCTACGCTCGCACCGCCTGAACGTCAGGGAGGGTGACAGCGGGCGTTCGCGGCGGCAATCACCGATCCGGGCAGGGTGTAGTCCGAGCGACCGCATCCGGGGGCCGCGTACTGACGATCCCTGCCCGCACGCGACGCCGGTCATCCGCCCGCCGGATGGCATCCCGGCGGCACGGGCACGCCTGTTGCGTCCCGATGCGTCCGGATGCGCCCGCACAGACCGGCTGCCCTTGACGGCCGGCTGGGGCCCTGGAGGACGGCACGGGGGGATGGACGATATCGGCGGCAGGGACGACGTGGTGGGCATGCGGCGCCAGTACCGGCGTTCGCCCTGGACCCGGGCGTGCGCCCTGGTGCGCTCGACCCTGTACGCCCGGGATGCATCATCCAGCGAACGTTGGCTGCGCTGGCTCCTGGGCATGGCGGTGGTGCTGCCGCTGGTGCTCTACACCGCGCTGGGGATCTACCTGCACCAGGCCAACAAGGCCGAGGCCCTGAAGCGCCTCGCGCGCGTGGTGCTGGCCACCCAGGAGCATGCGGCCAAGGTGCTCGACACCAACGAGATGATGCTCGGCCGCGTGCTCGACCTGGTGGAGGGGCTGCCCGATGCACGCATCCGCGCGATCGAGCCCGGACTGCACCGGAGGTTGCAGAACATCACCAGCAACGTTCCGCAGACCCTGTCCATATGGCTGACCGACGCTCACGGGCAGCTCCAGGCGACCGATCGGTTCACGGTGGCGTCCATCGGCGGGCTCAATCTTTCGGATCGCGACTACTTCATGTGGCACCAGGAAGGCCGCAGCGGCCTGTTCGTGAGCGCTCCCGGCGTCGGCCGCATCACCGGGCATCGGTTCTTCAACACCAGCCGGCGACGCGAACTGGATGGCCGCTTCGCCGGCATCGTGCATGCGTCGCTGGATCCCGCCTACTTCTCACGCTTCTATGCCAGCCTCGCGGTGGAGGAGCCGACGCTGGCGATCGCGCTTCTGCGCAGCGACGGGCTGCTGCTCGCCAGGCATCCGTCGCTGGGTGACGGGCTGCACCGGGCTTCCGAGCAGAGCGACCTCGTGCGCCGGCTGCGCGCGGGCGAACGCAGCGGCGTCACGGTGGGGCGATCCGCCTTCGATGGCGTCGAGCGACTGCTGGCGTTCCGTGCGGTCGACCGCTATCCGGTCTACGTGACGGCCGGGATCGAGACCGCCTACCTGCTCGGATCATGGCGGCGGGAGATGCTGCTGATCGCAGCCCTGCTGTTCCCGATCTCCGCCGCACTGGTGATCGCCGCCTGGATCGCGCTGCGCCGCGCACGGCGCGAACACGAGGCGCTGGTCAGGGTGCGCAACGAGGTCGATCATCGGCTGAAGGCCGAGAGCGCGCTGCTCAGGACGCAGAAACTGCAGGCGCTGGGCCAGATCACCGGTTCGGTCGCGCACGACTTCAACAACCTGCTGGCGGTGGTGAGCAACAGCGCGCACCTGATCATGCGCCGGCCACCGGGCGCCGATCCGAAGCCGCAGGCGCAGGCCATCGAAAGGGCGGTGCGCAACGGCGTGCACCTGACCCGGCAGCTGCTCGCATTCTCCCGCCGGCAGGCACTGCGGCCGGAGCAGGTGGACATCGCCGAGACGTTGCCGCGCACCGCTGAACTGCTGCGCACCAGCGTCAGTGGCCGGGTGAAGGTCGAACTGTCGATCGCGACCGCTACCGCCCCGGTCTGCATCGACCCGGCCGACCTGGAACTGGCGCTGCTCAACCTGGTGCTCAATGCCCGCGACGCGATGCCGGAGGGAGGGCTGGTCAGGGTTTCCGCGCGCAACCTCGAGGCGCCGCCGGAGGGCATGGCGGCGCCGGATGGAACATCGCCTTCGGTGCCGCCGCAGGCCGAGGCACAGTCGGCGCAGCGATGGGTCGAGATCAGCGTCGCCGACAACGGTGCCGGCATTCCCGACCATCTGCGCGACCGGATCTTCGAGCCCTTCTTCACCACCAAGGACGAGACCAACGGCACCGGCCTCGGCCTCTACCAGGTGCGCACCGCGTGCGAGCAGGCGGGCGGATCGGTGGCGGTCGAGAGCACGCCAGGCGTGGGCACGACCATCCGGCTGCTGCTGCCGGCGATAGGTGCGCCGTCGATCCCCGAGGCCTTCGAACAGCGGGATCCAACCCTGTCCTGTTCGGTGCTGCTGGTCGAGGACGACATGCAGGTCGGTGCGACCACGGCGGCGCTGCTGTCCGCGATGGGGGCGCGTGTGGAACGGGTCGCCAGCGCCGACGACGCGCTGCGCCACCTCGAATCGGCGGCCGACCGCTTCGACGTGCTGCTGACCGATGTCGCCATGCCGGGACGCCTGAACGGCATCGGCCTGGCCCAGCAGGTGCGTCGTACCCGGCCGGCGCTGGGCATCGTGCTGATGACCGGCTTCACGGCCGAACTGGACATCGCGATGGCCGACGGCTTCGCCGTGCTGTCCAAGCCCTTCGATCCTGCGCGGCTGGCACTGCTGGTCGAGCAGGAATGCCGTGCGGCCGAAGCGCGCAAGGCGGCGGCATCGCCGGCACCGGCCGGCTGAACCGCCGCGCAGGCTTCAGCGCCCCGGCACGCCCTTCACGATCTCGTCGAAACGCGGATAGAGATGGGCGAAGTCGGTGTCGGTCATGCCTTGCGCGATGGCCGATTGGAGGAAGTCGCGCGTGAGGGTGCCGAGCGGCACCTCGGCGCCGAGCGAATCGGCGAGCGCCACGGCCATCGACACGTCCTTGCGCAGGTTGTACACGCGCGAACGCGCATCCCACTTGCCGGACAGGATGTGCGCGGGGAAGCGCACCTCGCTCGCATAGCTCCGGGCGTTCGACACGTTGAACACGCCGATCATGTCGGCGACGTCGATGCCGGCTGCCTCTGCCATCCGGCCGCCTTCGCAGGTCGCCAGGAAGATCGTGTGGCAGACCATGTTGTGGATGAGCTTCATCGTGTGGCCGGTGCCGCTGCCGCCCAGGTGGAACAGCCGCTTCGAGATGCACTCGAGCAGGTGGCGGGTGCGTTCGAACGCTTCCCGGTCGCCGCCGACCATCAGCGTGAGCGTGCCGGCATCGGCGCCGGCTGCACCCCCGCTCATCCCGGCATCGAGGTAGGCGATGCCGCGTTCGGCGGCGCGCGCCGCGATCGCCCGCGTCTCGACCGGGTCGGAGGTGGTGAAGTCGTACACCACGAGGCCCGGTGCTGCACGGGCGAGTACGCCGTCGGGGCCGTCGAAGCAGGCTGCGATCTCGGGCGTCGCCGGCACGATGAAGAAGATCGTGCTGCAGGCGGCCGCCATCTGGCCGGGCGTGGCCACCTCGACGCCCGGCATCGCGGCGAACGGTTCGCATGCGGCCGGCGAGATGTCCCATACGGCCAGCGGCATGCCCGCACGCTGGAAATTGCGGGCGATGCCGGCGCCCATGTTGCCCAGCCCGACCACGCCCACTGCTGCCACCGCTCCTGCCTTTCGATCCTGCATGGCCGCTTGCCTCCGATCCGGTTTCTTCGTGTGTCGCGAGGCGCGATGATGCTACCGCGGGGGCATGCCCAGCAAGGCGCGGGTCTCGCCGACGTCGGCGACCGGGCGCTCGAAGGCCCGCGCTGCAGCAGCGATCCGCGCGACATGGTCCGCGTTGCTGCCTGCGACGCCAGGACGCAGCCAGGGTTCATCCTCGGTGCCGACGCGGACATGGCCGCCCGAGATCACGGCCAGCGACTCCAGCGCGAAATGGGTCGGTCCGGTCACGCTCGCGCTGTAGATGGCGCCGGCGGGCAGCAGTTTCACGCGGTGCATGAACTCTTCCATCGTCGCCGGCGACCAGCTGCCACCGGGGCGGCCGAAGAACAGCGTGAGCAGCAGCGGTGGCTCGACGAGGCCCTTGTCGAGCAGGTCGTCCAACAGCCACAGGTCTCCGGGCGCGCAGACCTCGAACTCCGGCTTGACCCCTGCGTCCCGGCACACGCGCATCAGTTCGGCCAGTTCCTCCCGCGGGTGCAGCATCATGAGGTCCCGGCCGACGAACGACAGGTTGTGTGCGCCCAGCGCGACGGAGATCATGTCGGGGCGGTTCCTGGCGACCTGGCGGCGCTGCTCGACCGTCTGTATCGATATCCCGTACTGGACCAGTATGCCGCAGCGGTCCCGGATGGCTGTCGTATGCGCTGTCCAGGCAGCCAGGTCGCCGGGCGGCGCATGGATGTGCGCGATCGACGCACCGGCGTCGAAGGCCGCCGCCACTTCGATCGCCAGGTCGTCGGAGCGTTCCAGGCGCGCGCGCAGTTCGGGGTACATCGAGGTGTCCGCCGCGCAGGCCGTTATGATCAGCTTGTCCATGTCGCATCCGGTCGGTCGGTCGCCGCGCGTCCGGTGATCGAGGCGGCGATCTTCTCCGCGATCATCATCGTCGGCAGGTTGGTGTTGCCCGAGGGCAGTTCGGGCATCAGGGAGGCATCGGCCACGCGCAGGCCGTCGGTGCCGATCACGTGGCCAGTGCCGTCGACGACTGCCATCGCGTCGTCTTTCCTGCCCAGGCGGCAGGTGCCGACGGGATGGAACAGGCCGGCGACGTTCGCACTCAGGTGGGCCTGCAGCGCCTCGGGATCCTCGGCCAGCTCGGCGAGGTCGACGTGATCGCCGGTGAGCCGGGACATCACGCGGTCGGCGGCGCCCGGCAGCGCATCGAGCAGCAGCGCCAGCAGGGAAGCCTTCAAGGCATTGGCGCGGCCTGTTTCGTTCAGGCGCCGCAGGCGATCGCCGAAACGCACGGCGAACGGACGTCCGCACAGGTTCCGTGCCGTGCACCAGGTCGCGATCGACACCGCGCGCCGGAACCCGATGGCCATGCGCTCGCGGTCGACCGCTTCGGACAGGAATCCGAACTCGACCCGGGGGTAGTCATCGGGACCGTGGCGCGAGAGCGAGACGCGTCCGCGCGAAGCCGGCCGCAGCAGCACGCATGAGATTCCCGCGATCTGCGCGCCCAGCGCGTTCCACGACGTCCGGCTCTGCAGGTTGATATAGAGGTCCGAAGGGGGGCAGCCGGCCACGCCGGATGACAGCCGGAAGCAGCTGGCTGCAGTCGGGCGCACGGTGGCCGGCTGGCGATGCCCGGGCCGCAGGCGGGCGCCGATGTAGCACACCGGATGGTTCTGCAGGTTGGCGCCGACGCCCGGCCGGTCGCTTCGCACCGCGATGCCGGCTGCGCGAAGTTGCTCGCCCGGCCCGATGCCGGAGCGCATCAGCAGGGTCGGCGAAAAGATCGCGCCCGCGCACAGGACCACCGATGCGCCCGCGAAGCGACGCGCGACGCCTTCGGTGGATGCTTCGACGCCACCCGCGCGGCCGTCGTCGAACAGGATGCGCGACACCCGGGTCCCGCTGACGATGCAGAGGTTCGGGCGTCGCCGCACCTCGCGGCCCAGGTAGCACAGGGCGCTGGAGGCGCGCGCCTCGGGCGTGCTCGAGATGGGGACCGATCCGTAGCCGTCGCGAAAATCGCCGTTCATGTCGTCGATCGAGGGCAGCCCCTGTTCGATCGCATAGTCGGCGATCGCGCGCGCCATCGGCGGCCACGCGTGGCGGGGCAGGCGGCGGATCGGCAGCGGCCCGCCGTGCGCGTGCAGGTCGCCGCCGAAGTCGAGGTCGTTCTCCAGGCGCAGGTAGTAGGGCAGCACCCCGGCCCAGTCCCATGATTCGCCTGCGATGGCTGCCCATCCGGCATGGTCAAGCGGCGTGCCGCGCAGCGCGACCATTCCCATCACGGAGCCGCCGCCGCCCATGATCCGCGCCTGCGGAAATCCGCTCGGTGGTCCATCCTCGGCTGATCGCCAGTGGGCGGTCAGGCCCGGCCAGAAATAGCGGCGGTTGAAGTACGACGACGGATAGGTATCCCGGACATCCGCCGGGACGGCATCGGGCGCGATGTCCGGGCCGGCCTCGAGCAGCAGCACGCGGCACGCTGGATCCTCGCTGAGCCGGCTGGCGAGTACGCAGCCGGCCGCGCCGGCGCCGACCACGATATGGTCGAACCGTCCGTCGATCGGCGCATCTGGCGGACCGCTGCGTGGCACCTGGCCGCGGGCTCAGTGCGGCGACGACCGGACCGACGGCGTTGCAGGCGCCGGCGTCGAATCGTCCCAGGGCATCGCCAGATGCTGCGCGCCCAGTTCGCCGACGCTGCGGCAACCGATCAGGCCGAGCACGCGGTCGATCTCGTCGCGGTAGAGCTGTATCGCCCGCATCGCGCCGGCCTGGCCGGCGGTCGCGGTGCCGTACAGCGGTGCGCGGCCCAGCATCACCGCATGTGCGCCCATCGCCAGCGCCTTGACCACGTCGGCGCCGCGGCGGAAGCCGCTGTCGACCAGCACCGTCATGCGCTTGCCGACGGCATCGACCACCGAGGGAAGGGTCTCTATCGTGGCCGGTGCGCTGTCGAGCACGCGTCCGCCATGGTTCGACACCACCACGCCGTCCGCGCCGCAGTCGGCGGCCATCCGCGCATCGTCCGCATGCTGGATGCCCTTGACGATCAGCTTGCGCGGCCATATCTGGCGCAATGCACGCACGTCGTCCCAGCACATCGATGGGTTGGTCGCCATCGAGCGGCCCATCGGCAGGGCGGTGATGCGCGTCTGCATGTGCGCCGGGAAGTTCTCGTAGCGCGGCAGGCCGCCCGAGACGAGGTAGCGGCAGATCACGCCGAACAGCCAGCGCGGATGCATCGCCACGTCGACCACGTTGCGGCGCGTGAAGCGGAACGGAATCACGAAACCGTTGCGCAGGTTGTATTCGCGCCCGGGTGCGACCGGCGTGTCGACGGTGAATACCAGGGCCTCGAATCCAGCGTCTCGCGCGCGCTCGACAAGTCGGTGCGACAACTCGCGCTCCGGCCACATGTAGAGCTGGAACCACAGCGTCCCGCCGGCCTCCGCCGCGACGCGTTCCATCGCGGTCATCGACCCGGTGGCCATCGTGTACGGAATGCCCTGCGCGGCGGCTGCCCGGGCCAGTTCGATCTCGCCCTGGTACCAGGTGAGCCCGGCCGAGCCGGTCGGCCCGATGATCACCGGCATCTGCTGCCGGCGGCCGAACAGTTCGATGGACTGGTCGCGTTCGGTCACGTCCGCGAGCACCCGCGGCCTGAGCTTGATGCGCGCGAGTGCCTCGAGGTTCTCGCGCATCGCGACCTCGTCGTCGTTGCCGCGGTCGATGAACTCGAACAGGCCCCTGGGCAGCCGCCTACGGGCGCGCTCGCGAAGGTCGGCGACGCAGTAGGCATCGAGCACGGGAACGGAAGGACCCCCGCTCATCGCTCGCGCACGATCGTGTTGCTGAGCACGCCAAGCCCTTCGATCTCGCATTCCAGGAGGTCGCCCGGCTTGATCCATCGGTCCATCTCGAAGCCGACGCTGTAGGCCGGCGGGCCCGACCCGAAGAAATCGCCGACTTCCAGGAACTCGTCACGCGAGACGTATGCGATGAACTGCTCGAAGGTGAAGGCCCAGTTTCCCAGCTTCCCGTCGAACCAGGTCTCGCCGTTCACACGGACCCGGAGCGACAGGTTCTCCACCTTGCCCATCTCGTCGGGCGTCACCAGGCAGGGCCCCATGATCTTCGAGCCGGCGAAGTCCTTCGCCTTCGCAGGCCCCATGCGCAGCGTCAGCTCGGCCGGCTGCACGTCGCGCAGCCCGAGGTCGTTGAAGATCGTGTAGCCCGCGATGTAGGCGCCGGCTTCGGCCTCGGGGATGTCCTTGCCGCGCCGCCCGATGTACACGCCGAGTTCGAACTCGTAGTCGAGCTTTTCGCTGTACTTCGGCCAGTGGATCGGCTGGCGATGGGCGCCCACTGCGGAACGGCTCGGTTTCCAGAAGATCGGCATGGTGCGCGCGGCTTCCGGGACCTGGTCCTTGCCGGTGATCTTGAACAGCCTTTCCATGCCGACCTTGTAGTGGTCGAGCAGCAGGATGCCGTCACGGATCATGTGCGGCTTGGGCACCGGAGCGAGCCAGCGCACCTCGGCTTCGTCGAACGAGAGGCGCTGCCCGTGCGCGCCCAGTGGCCGCGTCTCGGTGCGCAGGCGCTCGCCTGCGTAAGCCACCGCCTCGTCGGCCGCGGCGCGTGAACGCGGCCCGCCTTCGAGGAAGCGCACCATGTCCGGTGGCACGAGCGCCTCGGCCAGGGGCCCGGCATGCGCCGCCTCGCCCGCATCGGCAAGCCGCGCCGCGCAGGCATTGTTCAGGTCGACGATCGTGCCATGGGCCAGCGCGCCGATCCGCTGGAACCGGCCGAGCGCGGTGCCGACTTCATAGCTGACCAGTTTCATGCTTGCGGCATTCCCTTCATCGCGCGCCCGTCCCGGGCATCACTGCGGTTCGATGCCGCGCACCAGCTCGCGGGCCGATTTCACTTCGGCGCGGACATAGGCCGCGAACTGTTCCGGCCGGTCGCCCACGGGCAGGAACCCGAGGTCCTCGAGCCGCCGGCGGACCGCCGTGTTGTTCATCATGGATGCCACGGCGCCATGCAGCGTGGCGACGATGGGCGACGGCGTCCCGGTCGGGACGAACATGCCGTACCAGCAGGAGAACTGGTAGCCGGGCACCCCGGCGTCCGAGACGGTCGGCAGGTCGGGCAGCACCTGCAGCGGCTTCGGGCTGGTCACGGCCAGCGCACGCAGCCGGCCCTGGCGGATCTGCGGCAGCGCCGGCGCGAGCGGCGCGAAGTAGACGCCGGTCTCGCCGGCCAACACGGACGTGATCGCGGGTGCGCCTCCCTTGTAGGCGACATGCATCATGTCGACCGCAGCCTGCCTCTTGAAGAGCTCCGCCGACAGGAACGTGCAGGTGCCGGTGCCCGCGGACGCGTACTGCACCGAGCCGGGCTTCTCCTTCGCCGTGCGGACGAGGTCGGCGATGCTGCGCAGTGGCGATGCGGCAGGCACAACCACCACCGAAGGGCCGGACGCGAGCTGGCTGACCGGCGCGAAATCGCGCAGCAGGTCGTAGGGAAGCTTCCGGTAGAGGCTTGCATTGGCTGCGTGCGTGCTGGCGAGCTGGACGACCGTGTGCCCGTCGGCGGGCGCACGCGCGCCGATCTCGGCGCCGATGTTTCCGCCTGCCCCCGCCCGGTTGTCGACGATCACCGGCTGTCCGAACTGCTCGGAGAGCCGCTCGGACACGATGCGGGCCAGCGCGTCGATGTTGCTGCCTGGCTGATCGGTCACTACGTAGCGTATCGCGCGTTCAGGATACCGCTGCGCTGACGCCGATGCAGGAACGCACAGTACCAGCAGTGCCACCCACGGCGCATGGCCGCGTGGGACGGCACGCTTCGCAGCGACCGGTCGGATCGGTTGCATCACGGCTTCCTCCTCCAGGGGGCGCCCGCCTTTGCGGCGTGTACGCGCCAGCACTGTACACCTCGGCGCCTGTTCCGATCCAGTGCCTGCCACCACCGTGCCGTGCCGCCGCATCGCGGGGCTTGCGGGTGCACCGCACCCGTGGTTAGCATGCCGCGCAACCGAAGACAACGAGGGGGAGGGCCATGTCCACGTTCGAGGAATACGCCGGCAAGTATCGTCACATACGGCTGGAGCGCAGCGACGACGGCGTGCTGGTAGCCACTTTCCATACCGACGGTGGAACGCTCCAGTGGGGGCCCGGTCCGTACCAGGAATTCCCCAGCGTGTTCGCCGATATCGGCAACGATCCGGGCAACCGGGTCGTCATCTTCACCGGGGCCGGGGACGATTTTTCCGGGCCGCCCGGGAACCCGGCGAACCATCGGCCCCAGAAGACGCCGGGCGGCTGGTACAACGAGTACTGGGGCGGCAAGCGACTGGTGCAGAACCTGCTCGACATCGAGGTGCCGACCATCGCGGCGATCAACGGCCCGGCGTTCCGGCACAGCGAACTGCCCCTGCTGTGCGACCTGGTGATCGGTTCCGATACGGTGGCGTTCCAGGATACCGGGCACTTCATGACCGGGCTGGTTCCCGGCGATGGCGTGCACGTGATCTACCCGATGCTGCTCGGGCTGAACCGGGGCCGCTATTTCCTGATGACCGGGCAGGTGATCCATGCGAAGGAAGCCCTGGATCTCGGCTTGATCTGCGAAATGCTGCCGCGCGATCGTCTGTTGCCGCGTGCGCGGGAACTCGCCGCGCTCCTGCTGCGGCAGCCGCCGCTGGTGCGCCGCTTCACCAAGGCGCTGCTGGTGCAGCAGTTGAAACGCTCGTTCCACGAGACGCTCGGCTATGGTCTCGCGATCGAAGGCATGGCAGTGGTCGAAGGCTGGGACAGGCGCGACGAGCCGCGCTTCTGACGGTCAACCCCGAGGGCAATGCTCCCCGGGCCAGGTACACGGCTGCGGGTGGCGCAAGGAGGTCGCATGATGCGTATCGCGCAGGCGGGTATCGTCGTACTGTCCCTGTTCCCCGCACTGTCGATGGCAGCGCAGGCGCCGTCCCCCGGTGCGGAGTTTCCGGTCAAGCCGGTCCGCATCGTCATTCCCTTCGCCGCGGGCGGGCCGGTGGACGTCCTCGGCCGTGCGCTCGCGCAGCAGATGTCCGCGTCGTTCGGGCACAACGTGCTGCTCGACAACCGTCCCGGCGCGAGCGGCATCGTCGGCATGGAACTGGTGGCGAAGGCGCCTCCGGACGGCCACGTGATGCTGCTCACGTCGGGAAACTTCACCGCCCTGCCGGCCTTCACGCGCAGCCTGCCCTACGATCCGGTGCGCGATTTCGTGCCCATCGGCAGCGTGGCGCGGATACCCGGCTTCCTGCTCGCCGTGCATCCTTCGCTTCCCGTACGTTCGGTCAAGGAACTCGTCGCGCTGGCGCGCGCCCATCCCGAGAAGCTCAACTACGGGTCATCCGGGACGGGAGGCGTGCAGCACCTTGCGATGGCGCTGTTCAACCTCGCTACCGGCACGCGGATGACGCACGTCCTCTACAAGGGTGCGCCGCCGCTGTCGATAGACCTGATGAGCGGGCAGATCGAGACTGCGTTCGTGGTGCCGGCCGGCGCCCTCGAGTTCGTGCGCAACGGGCGCATGCGTGCGATCGGCTTCAGCGGCGCGAAGCGGTGGGCCCGCCTGCCCGAAGTGCCGACGATCGCGGAAAGCGGGGTGGCCGGCTTCGAGTACTTCACCTGGTACGGGGCCTGGTATCCGGCAGGCGTGCCGACGGAACTGGTCGCCCGGGTGCACGCCGAGATCCTGCGCACGGTTGCATCGGTCGAGGTGCGCAAGCGCTTCGAAGACCTCGGGTTCGAAGCGTTCGCGTCCGAGCGGCCCGCCGACTTCGCCCGGTTCGTGCAGGCCGACCTGGAGGCGATGAAGAAACTCTCGGCCCGGATCGGGACGGTGCCGGAGTAACGCACGCGACGCCTGCCCGGCCCCGTATTCGCATATGCTCGGCACGCGAAGGTCGCCAGCCGGCGACCGCCTGGCATACCGGGGGACCCCGTTGGAAAATTCATCCAGACTGCTGCCCGCCGTTGCATGGCTCGCGGCTTGCGGTGCTGCCCTGTCGCTGGCGAGCACCCTCGCGACCGCGCAATCCTGGCCTGCCAAGCCCGTGCGCGTGATCGTCCCCTATCCGCCCGGCGACACGGCCGACACCATCGTGCGCCTGATCGCGCAGAAGATCACCGATCGCATCGGCCAGCCGCTGCTGGTCGACAATCGCGCCGGCGCGAGCGGCCAGCTCGGCCTGGAGCTCGCGGCCCGTGCCGCCGCGGACGGCTATACCGTGGCCGTCGGGCAGGCGGGCAATGTCGCCGTCGCGCCGCACACCTACCGCAAGCTGGGATACGACCCGCAGCGTGACTTCACGCCGGTCGCGCTGGTCGCGATGAACTACCTGGCGCTGGTGGTCCAGCCGTCGGCGCCCTACCGGACGGTCGCCGAGATGGTCGCGTGGGCGAAGGCGAACCCCGGCAAGCTGAGCTTCGGGTCGAACGGCGAGGGCGGCTTCCCGCACCTGTCCTTCGAACTGCTGCGGGTGCAGGGCGGGTTCACCTACCTGCATGTGCCGTACAAGGGCGCGGCGCAGATCGTCAACGACCTGCTCGGCGGGCAGGTCGATGCGGCGATGGCGAGCTACACGTCGATGCTGCCGTTCGCACGCGCGGGAAAGCTGCGCATGCTCGCGATCACGAGTCCCGCGCGCATGGCGTCCGCCCCCGACATGCCGACGGTGGCCGACGCCGTTCCGGGCTATGCGTCGCAGGGCTGGTTCGGGTTCCTCGCGCCGTCCGGCACGCCGCGGGCGATCGTGCTGCGGTTCAACGAGGAGATCAACCGCGCGGTGAAGCAGCCGGATGTCGCCGAGCGCATGGCCGTCGCCGGCCTGGACATCGTCGCCGAGCCGCCAGAGGCCTTCGGCATGCTGATCCGCCGCGAGCTGGGCAAGTATGCGAAGCTCACGCAGGCGATCGGCTTCAGGCCGATGTGATGGATGCAGTGGCGATGCAGCGCAACGACCCGCGGAGGAAGCCATGACCCCGGCCTCGCCCCCGATGCGCATCCTGCGCCTGGACCATGTGGTGCTCAGGGTCGAGGACCTCGCGCGCGCCGAGGCGTTCTACTGCAGCCTGCTCGGCGCAACCGTGGAACGGCGCATCGACAAGCCGATCGTGCTGGTCCAGCTGCGCATCGGCGAATCGATCCTGGACCTGGTCCCGGGCCGTGCCCGCGCGGGCGGCGACGGCAGCAGCGACAACATGGAACACTTCTGCATGCGCGTCGATCCGTTCGATCCGGATGCGATCACCGCGCATGTGCTGGCCTGCGGGGGGCGGCCGGAACCGAAGCGCGAGCTCTATGGCGCCGACGGTTTCGGCTGGTCGATCTACCTGCGGGATCCGGAAGGCAACCGGGTCGAACTGAAGGGCCCGCCGACACGCCAGCTCGGGGATCCCGTGCCCGGCCGATAATGCGGCTGTTTCGCCGAACGACCACCTGGGAATCCACTTGTCGCTGAGCACGCGATTCATCCTCCTGCTGTTGATCGCGGTCGTGCCTGCCGTCTCGGTCGAGATCTACAACGACTGGCGGTTGCGCCGGGAACGCGCGGACGACCTGCGCCGCGTCGCGACCTCCCAGGCGGACATGCTCTCCGGCGAACTGCAGCGCATCGTGACCGGGATGGCGCAGCTGCTGGTGGCCGCGGCGAATGCTCCCGAGGCCCTGCGCGAGGACGCCGCCTGCAACGCCTACATGGCGAGGCTCGCGCAGTCGTTCGAATTCGTGTCCAACATCGGCGTCACCGATACGAGGGGTATCGTACGCTGCCTCAACGAACCGTTCGAGCGCGGCGCGGTGTCGAACGCGGACCGGCGCCACTTCCAGGTGGCACTGGAGACCGGGCAGTTCGCGGTCGGCGACCTGTTCGTCGGCCGGCTCACCGGCAACAAGGTGTTCGGCTTCGCCTATCCGGTCAGGGACGCGGGTAGCGGGCAGGTGACGGGCGTGGTGTTCGCCTCGCTGAAGCTGAGCTGGCTGGCCGAACAGTTCCGGTTGAAGCCGCTGCAGGCGGGCACCCTGGTGGTGGTTGCCGACACGCACGGACGCATCATCACCAACCTGCCCGGCCCCGACCTCAGCGGGCAGATGCTTCCGCAAGACTGGAGCACGCTCCTGACGCAGGCCTCGCCAGGCCTGGTGCAGAAGGGCGCCGAGCCGTTCTTCGGGACGCGCGAGCAGATCCTCGCCTACATCCCCGATGGCACCGCCCCCCGGGGCCTGAACATCCTGGTCGGGCTCGACCGGCAGCGGGCGCTGCGCGAGATCGACGCGGCGAGCCTGCGCAGCAAGGCGGTCGCGCTGCTCGCGCTCGCCACCGGCCTGCTGCTCACGCTGATGCTGGTGCGGCTGCTGATCCAGCGGCCGCTCGATGCGATCCTCGGCGTGGTGCGCGAGGTGCAGGGCGGCAACCTCGCCGCGCGCACCGGGCTGCGGCGCAGCCGCAGCGAGGTCGACCAGATCGCCGCGGCACTCGACCACCTGCTCGACGAGATCGGCCGGCGCATCCGCGAGAAGCAGGCGATCGAGGATCAGTTGCGCAGCGCGCGCGACGAGGCCGTGCGCATCAGCGCAGCGAAGACCGAGTTCCTGGCCTCGGCAAGCCACGACCTGCGCCAGCCGCTGCACACCCTGGCGCTGATCGCGCAGGTGCTGTCCCATCCGCATCCGCCGGGCCAGCAGGCTCGTTCTGCGCAGATCGTGAGTCGCGCGGTCAGCCACCTCGGGGCCATGGTCGAGACGCTGGTCGATGTCGCCCAGCTCGACAGCGGGCGCATCGCGCCACGCATGCAACCGGTGCACCTCGCCGCGATCCTGTCCACCATCCACAACGAGTTCGTCGCGCTGGCCACCGAGAAGCAGGTCGAATTCGTCCTCGAGCGCTGCGACGACTGGGTGCTGTCCGACCCGACCTTGCTCAGCCGCATCGTGCGCAACCTGGTATCGAACGCGATCAAGTTCACGCCCGCCGGTGGCAGGGTCACGGTGCGCTGCACGCGGTCGATGCAGGTACTGGTGCTCGCGATCGAGGATACCGGCGTGGGCATCCCGCCCGACAAGCAGCTCGAGATCTTCGAGGAGTTCCGGCAGCTCGGCAACCCGGAGCGCGACCGGCGCAAGGGCATCGGCCTTGGCCTCGCGATCGTCGACAAGCTGAGCCGGTTGCTCGACCATCCGGTCGGCGTCGAGTCTGCGCCCGGCGCCGGGGCCACCTTCACCGTGACGATGCAGGCGTGCGAGCCGGGCGTCGAGGAACTGCCGCCCGCGCGCGATTCGACGCTGAGCCTCGCGGCCCGCGTGCTGGTGGTGGAGGATGACGCGCTGGTGGCCGAAGCCACGGCCTCGCTGCTGTCGGGCTGGGGTGCGACGGTCACCGTCGCCACCAGTGCCCCCGACGCGATCGCCCGGCTCGAAACCACGCCGTTCGACGCGGTGCTGTGCGACTTCCGGCTGCCCACCGGCAGCGGCGTCGAGGTACTGCGGTTTGCCCGATCGAGGGCTTCCGGCACGCTCTGCGTGCTGGTCACCGGGGATGCACCATGGAACATCGAATCGATCGCGGGTCAGGAGGGATTCCCCGTCCTGCGCAAGCCGGTGGCGGCTGCCGATTTCGAACAGGCGCTGGCGCCGCTGTCTCGCCCGCGAACCGGGCCGGCCGATGAGTGACGCGCTGCACGCACTGCCGCTCGCGGCACTCGCCCGCCTGGTCCGGTCGAAGCAGCTGTCGCCGGTGGAACTCACCGGCGCACTGCTCGCGCGCATCGAGGCGCTCGACCCGCAGGTGAACGCGTTCATCACGCTCACGGCCGACTTCGCGATGGCGCAGGCCAGGAAGGCAGAGGCCGAGATCGCGGGCGGCGGCTGGCGCGGGCCGATGCACGGCATGCCCTTCGCGCTGAAGGACATCTTCGAGACGGCAGGCATCCTCACCACCGGCCATTCGCGCATCTGCATCGACCATGTGCCGGCGCGCGACGGGTTCGCGGTGGCGAAGCTGCATGCCGCCGGTGCCGTGCTGCTGGGCAAGCTCGCGACGCACGAGTTCGCGCACGGCGGTCCGTCGTTCGACCTGCCGTGGCCGCCTGCGCGCAATCCGTGGAACCTCGCGCACATCACGGGTGGGTCCAGCAGCGGCCCCGGTGCGGCGGTGGCCGCGGGATTCGTGCCGGCCGCGCTCGGCAGCGATACCGGCGGCTCGATCCGCACGCCGTCGGCGCTGTGCGGGCTGGCCGGCCTGAAGCCGACCTACGGGCTGGTGAGCCGTGGCGGCGTGCTGCCGAATTCCTGGTCGTTCGACCATTGCGGTCCGATGGCGCGCAGCGTCGAAGACTGTGCGATCGTGCTGCAGGCGATCGCCGGGCACGATCCGGCGGATCCGGGCAGTGCGTCGCGCACCGTGCCCGACTATGCGGCCGCCCTGCGCGGCGGCGAAGACCTGCGCGGCATCCGCATCGGCGTTGCCAGCCACCTGTGGCAAGAGGACATCGACACCCCGGCGGAACTGGTGCGCGCGACCGATGTGGCGATCGACGTGATGCGTTCGCTGGGCGCGACGGTCGAGCCGGTGCGGATGTTTCCGGCGCAGGTCTACCACGACGTCAAGACCGTGATCTCGCTGTCGGAGCTGTTCTCGATCTACCGCGATGCGCTGGTCACGCGGCCGGGCGATTTCGGCGAGGATTTCCTCGGGCGGGGCGGGCTCGCCGGTGCCCTGTTCCAGGCGTCCGACTACATGCTCGCGCAGCGCGTGCGGCGCGGGCTGCTCGAGGCCGCCGTGCCGCTGTACGAACGGTTCGACGTGCTGGTCACGCCCGGCGCAGGCCCGGCGCCGCGCCTCGACGCGCACCGCACCGTGTCGTTCTGGGAGAAGCCGTCGCTGTTCTCTCCGTTCAGCGTGTTCGGCAACCCGGCGCTGATCGTCTGCTGCGGCTTCGCGGCCAACGGCATGCCGCTGGGCCTGCAGATCGGCGGCCGTCCGTTCGACGAGGCGACCGTGCTGCGGGTCGGCCATGCGTACGAGCAGGCGACGGGCTGGCGCGCGCGCCAACCCTCGCTGGTGCCCGGCGCGGCCCGCCCGCCGGTACAACTCGCGCCGGCCGCGCCGCTGGACGACCGGGCGACCCCGGCGGTGCGCGCAGCCGCATCGGCGCTCGCCCGGCAGGCCGGACTGGTGCTCGACGACATCCAGTTCGATCTGCTGCTGCGCGCCGCGCCGCATGCGTTCGAGATGGCCAGGCGCATCCGCGAGCCGCTGGCGCGCGCGCTGGAGCCGGCCAACGCCTTCCGCTTCGATGCCTGCACGCTTCCAGGAGACTGACCATGACCTTCGATCCCCGCCGCATGGCGCCGCGGCTGCTGCTCGCCGTGGCCGCCTGTTCGCTGCCGCTGCAGGCTGCCGCGCAGGGCAGCTATCCGAACCGTCCGATCCGCGTGATCGTGCCGTTCGGCACCGGCAGCGTCACCGATGTGATCGCCCGCGTGACGATGCCGGCGCTGGGCGAGGCACTCGGGCAGACGATCATCGTCGACAACCGGCCGGGCGGGGGTGGCAACCCGGGCACCGACCTGGGCGTCAAGGCCGCGCCGGATGGCTACACCCTGATCCTGAGCTCGGCGAGCACGCTCGCGGTGAACGGGTTCCTGTTCAGCAACATGCCCTACGACATGGCGACCGCCTTCTCGCCGATCACCCAGATCAACTCGGTGACCAACGTGCTGGTGGTGAGCCCGTCGCTGCCGGTGAAGAGCGTGCCCGAACTGATCGCGCATGCAAAGGCCAATCCGGGGAAGCTTTCGTTCGCATCGGCGGGCGCCGGCGGCACCATCCACCTGGCCGGCGAGATGTTCAAGGCGCTGGCCGGCATCCAGATGGAACACATCGTCTACAAGGCGAGTCCGATCGCGCACATCGACCTGTTCAGCGGCCAGATACACCTGATGTTCGACGGGTTGCCGCCATCGATCGGGCACATCAAGGCAGGCAAGTTGCGCGCACTGGCGGTGACGCCTTCGAAGCGCTCGTCACTGCTGCCCGACCTGCCGACGATGGCCGAGGCGGGTGTCCCCGGCTACAACGTGCAGGGATGGAACGGGCTGGTCGGGCCGGCCGGCCTGCCGCGGCCGATCGTCGATCGGCTGAATCGCGAGACGGTGGCCGTGCTGCGCAGGGATGCGGTGCGCCAGCGCCTGGTCGAACTCGGGGCGGAGCCGGTCGGCAACACCCCCGAGGCGTTCGGCGCGCACATGCAGGCCGAGCGTGCCCTGTGGGGCAAGCTGATCCGGCAGATCGGGCTCAAGCTGGACTGATCGCCGGCCGCGCGGGCGGTCCGAGCAGCGCCCGGATCGTCTCGCGCACCGTGTCTGCGTCCACAGGCTTGACCAGGTGGGTCGCGAAGCCCGCCTCCGTGGTCGCGATGAAGTCCTCGTCGCGGCCGTAGGCCGACAGCGCGATCGACAGCGGCATGCGGTCGAGCGGAAGTGCATGCAGCCGGGCGATCAGTTCGAAGCCGGAACCGCCGCTGCCCAGCCCGAGGTCCGCGACCATCACGTCGACCGTCCCGGTGCGCAGCATGTCGATCGAGTCCTGCAGGCCGGTGCATGCGCTGACGCGCGCGCCGGCGAGCCGCAACCCGTCGACCAGCGCGTCGCGCACGTCGCGATCGTCCTCGACGACCAGCACATGGACGCCATCCAGCTTCGCCCGCGCAGGGTCTACGTCGTGCGCGGCGTCCATGGAACGTGCAGCGCCTGCGGCAGGCAGTACCACCCGTACCCGGGTGCCCTGGCCGAGGCCCGGGCTGTGCAGGCTCATGCTGCCGCCCGAGCGTTCGACGATGTTGCGCGTGATGGCCAGCCCCAGCCCGAGTCCGCGCGCGCCACGCGCCGGGCCGCCCGGCCCCTGCCGGAAAGGCTCGAACAGCCGGGGCAGCTCCGCCGCATCGATGCCGATGCCCTGGTCGCACACGTCCATGGTCCATTCGGCGGCGCTGCCACCGAGCATCACCGACACCCGGCCCTGTCCGGGACTGAACTGGATCGCGTTGTTCACCAGGTTCCAGACCACCTGCTCCAGCCGGGCCGGGTCGACCCGGACCTGCGGCAATGCTTCCGGCACCGTCGCGGGATCGATGGCGAGCGCGATCTCGACGCCAGCGTGCCCGGCGATCGCCTGCAGGTTGTCGACCGCACGACGGACGCACGACGTGGCATCCACCGTCTGTGGTTCCAGCCGCAGCTTGCCGCTCACGATGCGCGAGATGTCGAGCAGGTCGCCGATGATCTTCGCCTGCATGCGGACGTTGCGTTCGATCCGCTCCAGGGCCTGGATCGCATCCGGCGCGAGGCCGGCCTTCAGCCGCAGCAGGTGCACCCACGACAGCGTCGCCTGCAGCGGCGTGCGCAGTTCATGCGACACCATCGCCAGGAACTGGTCCTTCGCGCGGTTGGCATGCTCCGACTGGGCAAGCAGCCGCCGACGCTCGATCTCCAGCCGGTGGCGTTCGGTCACCTCCTCGCAGACCGCGCCCACCCGCAGCGGCCGCCCCGGGACGCAGATCGGGAAGAAGCCGACCGTCCACCGGCGCTGCTCGGCCGAGGCCGGCGTGCGGCCACCGACCTCCATGCCCACCACCGGCTTGCCGGTGGCGAACACCTGGCGGATCGCATCGGGGACCGACTCGTCCATGCCGGGCAGCAGCTCCGGCAACCGGTGGCCGAGGTGCGCGCCGGCCTCGATGCCGTTCATCCGCGCCAGCGCGTCGTTGACGCGCAGGTAGCGCAATTCATCGTCGAACACCACCAGTCCGATCGGTGCCGAGCGGAACAGCGCGTCGACCAGGGCGTTGGCCTCGTCGAGTTCGTCGACCCGCTCCTGCACGCGGCGCTCGAGCATCGCCTGCGCGGCGCGCAGCTCGACCTCGACCTCGCGCCGCGATGCCACCTCCTGCGCGAGTGCCCGGTAGGCCGCCCTCAACTGGCCCGCAGTAGGGATGGCCAGTACCTGCGGGAGGTTGCGGGCCAGCGCCACGGCGGCGGTGACCGATACGCCCGCGGTCACTGCCTTCACCATGCCGGCCATCCAGTAGTCAGGATTCCAGATCGTCCACACCTCGGACAGGTGGGACAGGCCACAGGAGACGATGAAGGCACCGAACAGCAGGAACAGCCCGCCGAACGGCAGGTCGCTGCGCCGGCGCACCAGGAGCAGCAGCATCAGCGGGATCGAGAAGTAGGCCGCGGCGATCAGCAGGTTGCTGATCACATGCAGCGCGACCAGGCCGGGCAGCCAGGTGAAGCAGAAGCCGTGGGGGAGGAGCGTGGCCGCCGCGTCGCCCTGGGCCAGGAAGCTGGCGGCGAACATCGCCACGAGGACCGCGCTCGTGCCTAGCGCATACCAGCGCCAATCCGTGTGGGTCGTGTCCAACGTGCGCGTTCTCCGTCTCCGGCCTGCATCGCGGCCAGGCGGGCACCCGGCGCTTTTCCAGCAGGCGCCGCAGGGCAGCAAGGAACGGTCCCGGCTCAGTCGCCCGGCGGCACCCCGAGCTGCACCTGCCGGACACCGCCGCCGGAGAGTTCCACGCGCTGCATCAGCGCGTTGCCGGCCTGGGAGGCAGGATCGTTCCCCCGGGTACGCCACGTCACCGACGTCGTCACGTACCAGGTGCCGTCCGGGACGCCCGCGAATGCGAATCGCCCATGGATGTCGCAGGTCGCGCTGCGCACGGTCCGTGCAAAGGCCGGATCGGCGGCTTCGATGCGCCGCGCCGCACCCGGCGCAAGGTCGTTCGAGCCGCGGTCGAGGCCGCCGAACAGGCGCTGGAGGCGGTGTCGGGTGTAGGCGCTGTCCGGCAGCAACGCGACCTGCGCCCCCGCGCAGCTGCGGGTTTCGCCACCGGCGGGCCGCAGCAGCGCACTGCCGCGCACCGTGTTCATGCCGCGGGCACCCGCCCATGCGACCTCCGCCGCATCGAAGCCGGCGCCAGGGGCCGGCGTGCCCGGGAGCGTCGCGCAGCCAGCCCCGAGCAGCGCGGCGAACAGCGCTGCCATCGGGCTGCGCGGCCGCATCCGGCGTTGCATGCGGTTGTGCGCGGGTCGCATCGTCGTATCGTCCGTCATCCGGTCTCCCTGTTCGACGCGCATCCTCGCAACGACCATGCGCGGCACGCCGTTAGAATGGCATGACATCCTGCCCCCTGAAAGGTCTTCCATGCCCCTGCGCCGCCAACCTCCCACGGCCGTTGCCGCGGCTGCCATCCCCGCGTCCGGCCGCGCGGCGTCGACGCTGCGCAAGGCGGCGGCGCTGCCGCTGTACTGCGTGGCCGTCGCCCTTGCGCCGCAGGCAATCGCCACCGAAGCCTTCCCGGTGAAGCCGGTGCGCTTCATCGTGCCGTTCGCCGCGGGCGGCGCGGCCGACGTGATGGCACGCACGATCGGCGCGCAGTTCAGCCAGGCCTGGGGCCAGACCACCATCGTCGACAACCGTACGGGTGCCGGCGGCCTGATCGCGGCGGAACTCACGGCGAGGGCCGGCGCCGACGGCTACACGCTGATGCTTGCCGAGCCGGCGCTGGCGAGCCTGCCCTCGCTCTACAGCAAGCTGTCGATCGACGTGATGCGCGACTTCACGCCCCTGGGCGGCATCGCGACTGCGCCGCAGGTGATCACGGTCGCCACCACCGTACCGGCGAAGACCGCCCAGGAGCTGATCGCCTTCGCACGCGGCAATCCCGGCAAGTTCAACTTCGGCTCCCCTGGCCGCGGCTCGACCGGCGACCTGAGCGGCGAACTGTTCCGGATGATGGGCAAGTTCGAGTTCACCGTGGTTCCCTACAAGGGCGCGGTACCCGCGCTCGCCGCACTGGCGGGTGGCGAGATCACCTTCTCGGCCAGCAGCATGCTGGCCGCGATGCCGCTGGTGAAGGCCGGCAAGATGCGGGCGATCGGCACCACCGGGCCGAAGCGGCACAGCCTCACCCCCGAGATACCGACGATGGCCGAGCAGGGACTTGCCGGCTACCAGATCATGCAGTGGTGGGGCCTGGTGTCCCCGCGCGGCACGCCGAAGCCGGTGGTGTCGACGATCAACGCCGCGATCGGGCAGGCGCTGGCGAGCCCCGACATGAAAGAGCGCCTGGCTGCGCTCTATGCCGAACCCTGGCCGAGCAGCCCCGAGGCGTTCGGTGCGTTCGTCCGCAGCGAGATCGACTCGCTCGGCAAGATCATCCGGGCCGCCGGGATCAAGGCAGAATAGCGCCATGGAAAAGAACGTGCACGACATGGGTGGCGATCCGGCCGGCCCGATCGACCGGGCCGAGCATGCCCGCACCCTGTTCGACCAGCGGGTCGACGCGATGCTGCGCCTGCTCGCGCACCCGCAGAAGGGCTACTTCACGGTCGACGCGATGCGGCGATCCATCGAGTCGCTGGACCCGCAGAGCTACCATGGGCTGGCCTACTACGAACGCTGGGTACGCGCGGTGCGCCAGCTGGCGATCGAGCGCGGCCTGGTCAGCCAGGCGGCGCTCGAGCAGCGCATGGCCGAGATCGGCGCGCAGCGCGGAGCAAAGCCATGAGCGGCGCAACCGCGCCATTCGCCACGGGCACCGCAGTGATGGTGCGTACCGGTGCACCGGTGACCCATTGCCGCACGCCGCAGTACCTGCGCGGCAAGCGTGGCGTGGTGCTGCGCGCGCTCGGCCGTTATCCTGACCCGGAAGCGCTCGCCTACCACAAGCCCGGCCTGCCGCCGCTCACGCTCTACCAGGTCGAGTTCGACGCGGCCGAGGTCTGGGGAGCGCGGCTGCACGAGGCACCCTACCGCATCACCGCGGACATCTTCGAACACTGGCTGGAGCCCGCGGGTCAACCCTCGGCAGCGGCACACGACACGGGAGCCTCGCATGGCGGTGCATGACCACGGGGACCATGTCCACCACGACCACCACGAACACGACGACCACGGCGACCACCACGCGGGTGGCCACGGCGGCGCCCACGATGCCCATGCCCCGGTGGACGACCTCGACCATTACCAGCCCGGGTCGCTGCTGTTGGAGCAGGCGCTGCGCGAACTGCTGATCGAGCAGGGTGTGTTCACTGCCGAGGACATCCAGCGCCAGATCGACCTCACCGAGTCGCGCACGCCGGCGCTGGGTGCGCAGATCATCGCGCGTGCCTGGGTCGACCCGGCTTTCCGCGCCGCGCTGCTGGAAGATGCGAAGCCGGCACTGGGCAGTGCGTTCGCGCTCGACCTCGCGAACACGCCGGAGCTCACCGTGCTCGAGAACACGCCGGCGCTGCACCATGTCGTGTGCTGCACGCTGTGCTCGTGCTACCCGCGCAACATCCTCGGCATCCCGCCCGCCTGGTACAAGAGCCGCGAGTACCGCTCGCGCGTGGTGATCGAACCGCGTTCGGTGCTGAAGGAGTTCGGCACCGAACTGCCTGCGCAGCGCGAGATCCGCGTGGTCGATTCGACCGCCGACATGCGCTACCTGGTGATCCCGTTGCGGCCGCAGGGCACCGACGGCTGGGACCCGGAACGCCTGGCTGCGCTGGTCACGCGTGACAGCATGATCGGCGTGTCGCAGGCGCTGGCGCCATGAAGTCGGCCGGCGCGGCTTGCCTGGCGCCGGCGGTGCGACGATGACCGACGCCGGGCGCGATGTTCGAATGCGCGGCTTCTCCGCGCGTGCGACCGTCGAGGCGGCGGTGGCCTGGATCGACGCGCATGCCACGCGGCTCGCGCCGGAGGCCGCGCCGCTCGTTGCGTTGCATGGCCGCGTGCTCGCGGCAGACGTGCACTCGACGATCGACGTGCCGCCGTTCGACCGCTCGGCGATGGACGGCTATGCACTGCGCGGTGCCGAGACCAACGGTGCCGGCGACTACAACCCGTTGTCCTTCTCGATCGTCGGACAGGCGCTGCCGGGCCGGCCCCACGGCGGCACCGTGGGCACGGGCTGCGCGGTGCGCATCATGACCGGCGCGCCGCTGCCCGAGGGCGCGGATGCGGTGGTCCCGGCCGAGTTCGCCGCCGAACGCGGTGGACGCGTGGAGATCACCGCGCCGCTGGCACCCGGCAAGCATGTCGGACGCCGGGCGGAAGACGTCGCCGAAGGCGCGCTGCTGCTCGGCGCCGGGCGCCGGCTGCGCGCGCAGGATGTCGGCCTGCTCGGCTCGATCGGGCTCGACCACGCAAGCGTCGTGCGTCGGCCGCGGGTGCGCATCGTGGTCACCGGCGATGAACTCGCGGTGCCGGGCCAGCCGAAAGGCCTGCACCAGATCTACGACGCCAACTCCAGCATGCTGTGCGGGCTGGTGCAGCGCGACGGCGGCGTGCTCGAACAGGTGGTGCGCGTCTCCGACCGCCGCGATGCGATCCACGATGCGATGTGCGCATCCGGCGTCGACATGGTGCTGGTGTCGGGCGGGTCCAGCGTCGGCAGCGAAGACCATGCACCCGGCATCCTCGCCGAGGCCGGCGAACTCGGCGTGCACGGCGTCGCGATGCGCCCGTCGAGCCCCGCGGGCTTCGGCCGCATCGGCGAGGCCCTGGTGTTCCTGCTGCCCGGCAATCCGGTGTCGTGCCTGTGCGCCTACGACTTCTTTGCCGGCCGTGCGCTGCGCATCCTCGGTGGCCGCGATCCGGGATGGCCGCACCCGGTCCGGCGGGTGCGCCTCGCCCGGAAGATCGCCTCGCAGGTCGGGCGTGTCGACTACTGCCGGGTGCGCCTGGGCGAGGACGGTGCCGAGCCGCTCGCGCTGAGCGGCGCTTCGATCCTGTCATCGACCACGCGCGCCGACGGTTTCGTGATCGTGCCGGCCGACAGCGAAGGCCAGCCGGCAGGCGCGGACGTCGACGTGTACCTTTACCAGCCCTGATACCGGAGTCCGACGCCGA
>LNFM01012327.1_pt1 | contig 24839 bp, 19 predicted proteins | sample 596031 | NCBI WGS metagenome assembly LNFM01 (sample SAMN04254537, study PRJNA301005) | activated carbon metagenome | isolation source: dual media filters at the Ann Arbor, Michigan drinking water treatment plant | place: USA: Ann Arbor | reverse complement strand
TAGGCTTCGGCCACCCTCAAGCCCAGGGCACCGCGCAAGGAGAGAGGATTTATGGTGGGAGTGATAGTGATGTGATCAATGCCGGTGCTGGGAATGATATTGTGTTCGGGGGCACTGGGAATGATGCATTATTCGGTGGCACCGAGAACGATACGTTGTACGGCCAGGGAGATGATGATTCCCTTTACGGTGAGGACGGCGATGATGTGCTGGTCGCCGCCGTCGGGAATGACGCACTATTCGGGGGCATTGGCAACGATACCCTATTTGGCGGATCGGGCATCGATTATCTCGAAGGCGGCGTGGGCAACGATACCATTTACGCCGGGGCAGGAGATGATTGGTTCTTCGGCGATCACAATCCAAATACGTTTCCACCCAATAGCCCCGTGGTGATCGCTGGCGACGATTATCTCGATGGGGAAGAGGGTAATGATGATCTCCGAGGAGGAGCAGGCAACGATACGCTGCTCGGGGGGTCGGGGAACGATCTCCTTCTCGGGGGAGACGGAGACGATGTGCTTCATGGAGGGGTTGGGAACGATACCTTGCGCGGAGAGCTCGGCGTAGATGTGATCTATGGCGAAGCAGGTAACGATAGCCTCTACGCGGGCTCTCGGCCAACAGGCAGCGGCGGCGGAGGCGGAGAAGGTGGCGGTGGAGGCGGGGGAGAGTTTTTTGCATTTTTTGCGTTCGCGCAGCCGGTGGACCAGCTGCTTGCGGGCGATGGTGACGACTATCTGAACAGCGGCAATGAGTATTTCGAGACAAGCGACTCTCTATTGGTCGGTGGCGGAGGAAATGACACGTTTGTCATCGATAGTGCCGCCGACACGGTGATAGAGGAGATAGACGGCGGGATCGATACCGTTGAAACGTTTGCCAGTTACACTCTTCCTGATCATGTCGAAAATCTGAACTTCGCCGGATTCTCCGGTCTGGTAGGAATCGGGAACGCACTGGACAATGTGATGCGTGGGCTCGGCCAAGGAACATTGGATGGCTGTGCTGGGAACGATACGCTGATCGATGCCCAAACCTATCTTTTCGGACGAGGTGATGGGCACGATACAATTGTGGAGAATGATCCAAGCAGTGCGCCGTATTTCTCCGGAGGGCTTCGGGATACGATCTTAATGGCAGCCGACATTGCTCCGGCCGATGTTGGTTGGCAGAGGAACGGAAATGACCTTGTTCTGACCGTCAATGGCACGACCGATCAAGTGACACTCGAGTCGTACTTCACCGTCGTCTTCAACCAAGGCGACTACCGAATCTCTCCTAATCTCTATCTCCCCGGGACGAGCAACATCAACGTTTCGTCACTGCCCTACTATGTCGCTCCTTCACAAGTCGAGCAGGTGCAGTTTGCCGATGGAACGGTCTGGGGAGCGGGAACATTCGGCGCGACACAATTAGGCTCCTACGGGTCCAATGTCTACGCATTCGGACGTGGTGATGGACAAGCCATGATCGTCGATTTCGATTTCACCGGTGAGCAACCGTCCGACGTGCTTCAAGTGAAACCGGATGTCTCGCCTGACGACGTGACGGTCCGCCGGGTTGGAGATGATTTGGTCCTTGGCATCACGGGGACACCCGATCAGCTTACCATCGAGTCGCATTTCGCTTCCGTCTTTGTCTTGCCGCCGTTCGCTGCGATTGGACGGACGGTGAGCGCCTATCAACTGGAGCAGATCCAGTTTGCCGATGGCACGGTGTGGGATGCTGCGATGATCGCGAGCCTGGTGCCGATCATGGGCACCGAGCAGAACGACGTTCTCCAGGGAACAAACCTGGACAACGTGCTGGTGGGACTCGGTGGGTACGATACCTTACAAGGTCTGTCCGGCAATGATCGAATCGAAGGTGGTCCAGGTAATGATCTTTTGGAGGGTGGCACGGGCCACGACACCTATCTTTTCAAGATCGGCGACGGGATCGACACGATTGAGGATGTCGCGGCAGTCGGCGAGAGGAACCAGATTCAATTCGGCGTGGGGATCAGCCAGAGCGATCTGACCTTCACGCACGACGAGGCGGCATGGACTCTCACCATCCACGTCGGGAGTAGTGGCACAGAACGGCTGGTGCTGACGAACTTTGATCCCACTGGGGCGAATGGTTCGCTGGTCGTCGGGACGCTGGCCTTCGTGGATGGCGGCACCATAAATCTGGCTGATCTCCATCCCCCGAACCATGCGCCGACTCTGGCGAATCCGCTGGTAGATCAGACTGTCTCGGAAGATGCTCTGTTCAGCATCGAGGTTCCGGCCAACACCTTTGCCGACGCCGATGTCATTCATGGCGATGTCCTTACGTACCGTGCTGCGCTCGCCGATGGGACTGTCTTGCCTGTCTGGCTGAGTTTCGATCCGTTGACCCGCATCTTCAGCGGCACGCCCGTTCCTGGTTCGGCGGGGACACTTCAACTCACAGTCACGGCGTCCGACAGAGGCAGTCTCAGCGTGAGCGACGATTTTACGCTGGCCATCTCCGGGCCGCTGCCAAGGATCCTTGCCGGCAGCGAGGGGGACGATCTGCTCATCGGGGCACGTGGCGATGATATTTTGAGCGGCTTGGCTGGAAACGATCTTCTTCAGGGGGAGGAGGGGTACGATCAGCTTGATGGCGGGAACGGCGCCGATACGATGGCTGGCGGGACCGGGAATGATACCTATGTGGTGGAGAATTTCTTCGATGTGGTGACGGAAGCTTCCAATGAAGGAACGGATACGGTGCAGAGTTCGTTCAATGTGGAGAACTTGACGCTGACTGGGATCCGACCAAGCGCAGGGATCGGGAATGCGTTGAACAATACGATACTGGGCAATGGCGAAGCGAATCTGTTATTCGGCGGCAACGGGAATGATGTGCTGCAAGGCGGGGCCGGGAGCGATGTGCTGGATGGCGGATTCGGCGCCGATACCTTGCGTGGCGGGCTTGGGAACGACATAGTCAACGGCGGCAGCGGCAACGACATCTATTTCTTCGGCCGCGGCGAAGGGCAGGATCTCGTGCAGGACAATGGCGGGTCGGCAGACCGGGTCGCCTATGATGCCGGGGTCAACCCGCTCGATCTCGTCATTAGCCGGCAAGCGAACGATCTTCGCCTGTCCATTCATGGGTTGACCGATTATGTGACGGTCCAGAACTGGTACATCAGTTCCTCCAATCGGACCGAGACGATCCAGGCGGGGAACGGCCAGACCTTACTCAGCACACAGGTCGATCAGCTCATCCAAGCCATGGCCTCATTCAGCCAGCAGTCTGGTCTCACGTGGGATCAAGCGATCGATCAGGCGGTGCTGGCGGCGAGCTGGCAGTAGCATCGGACGGAGTGCGGGGTTGGGAAGGTGTGAAACGATACACGTGAGGCGCCATTCTTGTCTGGCTCGTACAGCGCGTCCGGGATCCAACGGAGAATCCGCCTCTCGTTGGATGTGTCCGTTTTGTCCCCCCAGTTTCTCTTTAGTCATATTTCCATAATTCGACCCCGTTCGTCCCATCAGTGGCGGTAAAGAACAGCGTCCCGCTCGCGTTGGTGAGATTCGACGGAGTCGAGGCGTTGGGGCCCGGGTTGATATCCTGCACCAACAGGGTGCCGGGTGCAGTGCCATCGGATTTCCACAATTCGATCCCGTTGGCCGCATCAGTGGCGGTGAAAAACAGTGTTCCATTCATGTTGGTGAGCTCAAATGGGAAGGATCCGTTGGGGCCCGGGAAGATGTCTTGCACCAACAGGGTGACTGGTGCAGTGCCATAGGATTTCCACAATTCGACCCCGTTTATCCCATCAGTGGCGGTAAAGAACAGCGTCCCGCTCGCGTTGGTGAGATTCGACGGAGTCGAGGCGTTGGGGCCCGGGTTAATGTCCTGCACCAGCAGGGTGCCGGGTGCGGTGCCATCGGATCTCCACAATTCGACCCCATTCGTCCCATCAGTGGCGCTAAAGAACAGTGTGCCGCCCACGTTGGTGAGCCCTAATGGGATCGATCCGTTGGGGCCCGGGTTGATATCCTCTACTAACGTCGTACCGGGGGGTGTCCCATCCGACTTCCATAATTCGACCCCGTTGATTCCATCATTGGCGGTGAAGAACAGTACTCCATTCACGTTGGTGAGATTCGACGGAGTCGAGTTGGCAGGGCCCGGGAAGATGTCCTTCACTAACATTGTGCCGGGGGCGGTGCCATCGGACCCCCGTCAGTGGCGGTGAAAAACAGTGTGCCGTTGACGTTGGTGAGATTCGACGGAGTCGAGCTGGTAGGGCCTGGGAAGATGTCCTTCACTAATATCGTGCCGGAGGCGGTGCCATCGGATTTCCACAATTCGATCCCGTTCGTCCCATTACTGCTGGTAAAGAACAGCGTCCCATTCACGTTGGTAAGATTTGACGGGATCGACCCGTTGGGGCCCGGGAAGATGTCCTTCACTAACAGCGTGCCGGCCAGGGTCCCTTGTGATTTCCACAATTCGAACCCGTTGACGCCATCACTGGCCCCGAAGAACAGCGTTCCGTTCACGTTGGTGAGTCCGGTGAGGAACGAACTGGCAGGCCCGGGGAAAATATCCTTTACCAACAGCGTGCCGGAGGCGGTGCCATCGGACTTCCAGAGTTCCACTCCGCTCGTCCCATCATCAGCGGCAAAGAACAGACTGCCGGCCACCAACTCTCCCGGATTCGACGACCCAGCTCCGGGGTTGATATCCCTGACCAGTTGCGCCGTGGCTGTCATGCCTGGTGCTGTGCTTCCCCCACCTCCTTCACTACAGGCGGTGAATGACAGACCTAGGAACAGACCATAGGCAACCGCACAGAGTACAGGGCTGAGGACGTTCACCGGGACACCTACCATTTCGCGCCTGCCCCGCCGCCTGCGGTATCCGTCAATTGTGAGCGACGGAGTGAAGAGGAAGCGCGCTACCGGGCTGACAATTCGCGTTCATGTCAACATAAGGATTGTCCAAAACAATCCGCAAGCCCTCCTTTCGGTGGTACTTGTCCGACAGTCCGGGGGGCTACTGTAACAAGAGACTGTCCGGCGGGGTGTACACTTCATGTGGCTCTGCGGCCGTTGTGCTTCGAGAGCAGTAGCGGGACCGGTCCGCTCGATCTGGTGATCAGCCGGCAGGCCAGCGATCTGCGCATTGCGGTTCACGGCACATCCAACCAGGTTACGATTCAGAATTGGTATGCGGGCGCAGCTTCCCAGGTCGAGACGATCCAGGCCGCCAACGGGTACGTGCTGCTCAGCACGCAGGTGGACCGACTCATTCAGGCCATGGCCTCGTTCAGCCAGCAGCCCGGTTTGACATGGGATCAAGCGATCGATCAACAGCCGCAGCAGGTGCAGGCGGTGCTGGCGGCGAGCTGGCAGTAGGGAGCTGGTAAGTGGTGAGTAGCAAGGTGTGGTATGTGAGACGGGAAGGATGAGGGGCAAGGGACGATATCGTATTCCCTTCCCATGCTCTCATTCTTTGCCACGTACCACGTACTACACTGTTTCACGAAGGGAGATTCTCGCAGAACAGATCAACCGTTTTCTGAAAGAGAAAGAGTAATGTGTCCTGCGGAGAGGCCGCGAGCGCGGCATTGGCGGCGGCGCGTACGTCACTGCGGGTGAGGTGAAAATGCGCGGCGACCAAGGAAGCGTCATCGTGATCAAGCTCAGTGCCTCGGCGAAGCTTGGCGATCACGAAGTCCACAGGAACCAATAGTCGAATCCGAAGCCGCTCCTGCCGGACCAAGTCTGTTGCGCGGTCCCGGTACCCGGGCGGCATGGCGACAACCGACCAGCCGGAAAAGTTCTGTGTCAGATCGGCCGGAATATTCTGCGCCGTCAAAAACTCCAGCAAGGGGCCTACCGGGCCTTGGAGTTCCCCATCGATATCGCGAGTGGCGCGATCGGATACCCCGTAGGCATGAAGCGCCAAGGCTCCGACGAGAAGCAAGTCGATGGCTGCGCCAGTTTCCGAGACGTAACGGGCTAGCAGGGCCACCAGCTCTTCAGCGGTGAGCGTAGACAAAGTAAACCGCCTCAGCAAATGTGCGATAGTCTCGAAAATCGAGCGGACCTGAGTCCTCGGGGAGTGGGGCTCGGTGAAACAGGTAGGCAAGCAGGCGTCGATAATGCGTGTGCCATCGACAGGCAGTTTGATAGGCCTGTTGAACTGATGGATCCGTCTGCCAAGGCGCTAGGTCGAGCTGGTCGTTGAGGAGGATTTCCAGCCACAGCATCCGGCGGCCGCGCTCGGTGCGTAACGCCTCTTCAACGGAAGCTGTCCCAAGGTAAGCCGGCAGCACTTTGAGCGGTGCTGGACTGTGAGGAGCCGACTGTGACATGGGGACGAGTGTACCACAGCGCCGAGGGGAGAAGCACCGGCCGATCCAAGAGGGGCAGGCCATGCTGCCGTCCTGGAGAAGAAAAGGTGTCATCCACTGGCGAACGGCAATTGGGGACGTGAGGGGCAAGCAGCAAGTGGCAAATGGAAAAGGATGAGAGGATGGTAAATGGGGAATGGTGTATTGAGACGTCCATGTTGCCCAGCTAGCGTGTCTTCAAGTCACGGTGATTTGAAACAGATTTCCCAGCCGGTGTTCTTGAGAGCCAGCCTAGTTTGAAGATTGAGCCATCTCCCTCCTTTGGGGGGGGGTAGGTAGTCACGCTTGACATTGAAAGAAACGGAGGCGCATACGTTTAAGAACTAGCCAATATACTGCCAGCCTGACGCTCATGGAGGACTCCTAATCATGGCGCTCATCACCGGCTCATCCACCACCGATTGGTCGACGATTTCACTTAGTCAGGTCGATTTTGAGACGCATTTCGTCACGTTCCTGAATCGAGTGGGCCAGATACTCACAGCGATACAGAACCCCGCTAATTATTCCATTGTTTCGGCAAGTCGGACCGTAGTGGTCCTGGACCTTGTTTCGGGTGGAAGACTGCGGCTCGCGCTTTCCGGAGTCACTCCTCCCTTAACCACCTCGTTTAGCTTCAGCAACACTGTCACCGGGGAACTGTTGCAGTATGGCAGCAGAGTTCTTGGTAACGGTGATGAATTTGTGACCTCTGCAACAATCGGGTCCACGGGGTTCTCCGAAACGGTCAAGGGCAACATCTTTATCCCCTCGGACTTTCCGCCGAACGGGAATGTGTCGGGCTCGGTGACCTCGTTGGTCGTGAAGATCGGCTCCGCTACGGTCACTTTCAGCGGAAGTCTCAACATGACGGGCGATCTCATCAGCGCGAGTCTGACCGGCACCGTCACTGCAGTGTTGGTCGCGTCGGGGGCCAATACGATCAAGATGACCGGTTTGGCAATAAACATCGATGTGATCGAGGCCGCGTTTGCATCCAATGCCCTGTCAACGGTCCAATGGCGACGACCTCATCACCTACACAAATAATTCCGGCGTTGGGATGAGCTTTTTCGGGGGCGCTGGCAATGACACGATAAACATCAGCGGCCTCAGGGGGGATACGCTCAACGGCGGTGCCGGCAACGACATCCTCGTTGGTGGTCTGGGACAGGATACCGTCAACGGCGGGGCAGGTGACGATCAGATCACCATGTTGGTCACGGCGGGCAACGTCGATACCATCGATGCGGGCGCGGATACCGACACGCTGGTCCTCAGCGGCGTCGTGGGTGGTAACGGCCTAGTCGTGGTGAATCTCTCGGCAGCCGACCAGGTGGTGTCCATTGCAGGGGACCCGAATCGCGACAACCAGAGCCAAACGGGGTTTGAAGGCGTCAATGGTTCGTTGTTAGGAAGTGCGATGACCGTCACCGGCAGCGCCGGGGACAACGTCATCATCGGGTCGAACGGAGCCGACATCATCGATGGCGGGGATGGCAACGACACGATCATTGGTGGGGCGGGCAACGATCAGGTAACCGGCGGCGCGGGCAACGACGTGCTCAATGGGGGGCTGGGGGCCGATACCCTGGTCGGCGGGACGGGTGACGACACCTACGTGATTGACAACCTGGGCGACCAGAGCACCGAGCTATCCGGCGAGGGGACTGACACGGTGCAGATCAACCGCACGGTCGATCTGAATGTGGCTCCCTTTACCGAGATCGAGCATGTGGTGCTGACCGGCGCAGCGGCGCTCAATGCGACAGGGGACGCCGGCGACAACAGCCTCACGGGCAACAGCGGGGCCAATATCCTCACTGGCGGCGACGGCAACGATACGCTCACCGGCAATGCCGGTAACGACATTCTCAATGGCGGCTCTGGCGACGACGCGATGGATGGAGGGACGGGCAACGATGTCATCCTGATTGGGAACGACGCCGATCATGGCGTGGGTGAGGTGATCGATGGAGGAGCCGGGACAGACATACTGCGCTTCACCAGTACCACCGATGATCAGACCCTGGTGCTGATGGCCGGGGTCACCGGTATCGAGGCGGTCGTGATTGCGAATGCGGCGGGACTCGCCACCGGCACGACGGATCTGAACGTAGATGCCTCGTTGGTGACCAGTGGGCTGCTCATGACCGGCAACGCGGGCGACAACGAGCTCACGGGGACCGGGTTCAACGACATCCTCAATGGCGGCGCCGGCGACGATGAACTGAACGGAGGCGCGGGGACCAATTTGCTGATCGGCGGCGGCGGCAATGACACCTTCGTCGTGACGACGGCGACCGATCTGGTGAGCGAAGGGCTCAATGGCGGGCTCGATACTGTGGAGGCGGCGCTGAGCTATACGCTGGGCGCCAACGTGGAGAATCTGGAATTGACCGGAAACTTGGCTATCAACGGTACAGGCAATGCCCTCAACAACAGCCTCACCGGCAATGACGGCGCCAACGTGCTGACGGGTGGAGCAGGCAATGATCTGCTCGAGGGAGAGGATGGAGCGGACACAGTCCTCGGCGGGATCGGGAACGACCGCATTGTGATGGACGTGGAGGTGGGGGCCATTGATATCGCAGACGGCGGACTCGGCCTCGATACACTGGCCTTGGTTGGCACGGTGGGGGGGATCGGTCCCGTGACAGTGAACTTGGCGGCAGGGGCAGGCGACCAAGTGACGGACATCGGGGGGACGCCGGAAGGCCTGCTTCAGAACAACTTCGAGCATCTCGATGCGTCGGGGTTGGACGGCACGGTGACTGCGACCGGCAGCGCCGGAGCGAATGTCATGATTGGCTCGGACGGTGTCGATGTGCTCGCCGGCCTGGCGGGGAACGACATCCTCAACGGTGGTGCAGGCGACGACACCCTAGACAGCGGCGACGGCAACGATATCATTTTGATCGCCGATCAGGGGGATCACGCCGGGGGTGAAGTTGTGGCTGGCGGGACCGGCACAGACGTGGTGCGTTTCACCAATACCACCGATGGCCAAACGCTGGTGCTGACGAACGGGGTGACCGGCATCGAGGCGGTGGTCATTGGCACTGCGGCGGGGGTGACCACGGGGACCACGGCTCTCAATGTCGATGCCTCGGCGGTGACCGGCACGGGGCTGCTCATCGTGGGCAATGCGGGGGACAATCTGCTCACGGGTACCGGAGGGAACGATCTACTCAATGGCGGTGCGGGCGATGATACCCTCGATGGCGGCGGCGGCACAAATGTGCTGGTGGGGGGCGCGGGCAACGACACCTTCATCGTTGACCTTGTGAGCGAAGGGCTCAATGGCGGGATCGATACCGTGGATGCATCCCTGAACTATACGCTAGGCGCCAACGTGGAGAACCTGACGCTGACAGGGGGTGCCCTCAACGGCACCGGCAATGCGCTCAACAATGTCCTGACCGGGAACGACCTTGCTAATAATCTCCAGGGAGGGGCTGGCCACGATACGCTCATCGGTGGGCTGGGTGAGGATACGGTCCTCGGCGGGACCGGGAACGACCGCATTGTGATGGACGTGGCGGTCGGGCACGTGGATACGGCGGATGGTGGGATCGGGCTCGATACGTTGGCGCTGGTAGGTGCAGTTGATGGAGACGGGGTGGTGGTGGTTGACCTCTCTTCGTTGACCGATCAGGTAACGCGCATCGGTACGGTCGATCCCGAGTTGCTAGAGCAGAGGAACTTTGAGAACCTCGATGCCTCCGGGCTGGGCAGTTCAGTCCAGGCGACCGGCAGTGCCGGGGCGAATCTGTTGATCGGCTCGGACGGTGCCGATGTGCTCGCCGGTCTGGCGGGGAACGATGTGCTGAGCGGCGGGGCGGGGATCGACGACGTGCAGGGCGGTGCCGGCAACGATGTCATCCTGATTGGGAACGATGCCGATCATGGCGTGGGTGAGGTGATCGATGGAGCTGCGCTTCACGAGTACGACCGATGACCAGACCCTGGTGCTGACAGCCGGGGTCACCGGCATTGAGGCGGTCGTGATTGCGAATGCGGCGGGACTCACCACCGGCACAACGGATCTGAACGTAGATGCCTCGGCCGTGACCAGCGGGCTGCTCATGACCGGCAATGCGGGCGACAACGAGCTCACCGGGACGGGGTCTAACGACATCCTCAATGGCGGCGCCGGCGACGATACCTTAGATGGCGGCGCGGGGACCAATTTGCTGTTCGGCGGCGGCGGCAATGACACCTTCGTCGTGGCGACGGCGACCGATCTGGTGAGCGAAGGGCTCAATGGCGGAATCGACACGGTCAAGGCGGCCATCAACTATGTGTTGGGGGCCAATGTCGAGAACCTGGAATTGACCGGGACCGCGGCAATTGGCACGGGCAATACGCTCAATAACGTCATCACGGGTAACGGGGAGGACAACTTTCTGATCGGCAATGCGGGCAACGACACCCTGGAAGGCGAGGCTGGTGAGGACACGGTCCTCGGCGGGATCGGGAACGACCGCATCGTGATGGACGTGGCGGTCGGGGATGTGGATACGGCGGATGGCGGGATCGGGCTCGATACCTTGGCGCTGGTGGGCACGGTGGGGGGCAGCGGCCTTGTAACCGTGAACTTGGCGGCGGGCGTGGGCGATCAAGTGACGGACATTGGGGGAGCGGCGGAGAGCCTCATCCAGAACAATTTCGAGAACCTCGATGCGTCGGGGTTGAATGGGACAGTGCATGCGACCGGCAGTGCCGGGGCGAATCTGCTGATCGGTTCGGATGGTGCGGATGTGCTCAACGGCGCAGCCGGCAACGACATCCTCAACGGAGGCGCGGGAGACGATACCTTGAGCGGCGGCCTGGGGAATGACACGTTCCTTTTTGACGCTGGTGATGGGCAGGATCTCGTAGAGGACAACAGTGGAATCGCCGACGTGGTCCGGTTCGGTGCCACCATAGATTCCCAGGATCTGGTGATTAGCCGCCAGGCCGATGATCTGCGATTGGCCGTCGCCGGCTCGACGGATACTGTCACGATTCAGAATTGGTACAGCGATCCGGTGAATCGTACGGAGACGATTCAGGCCGGTGATGGGCAGACCCTCCTCAGCGCGCAAGTCGATGTGCTCATTCAAGCGATGGCGGCCTTCACCACCCAGACCGGGTTGACATGGGAGACTGCCAGCACAGGTGGCGGTACCGCAGAACAACAAGCGGCCTTCCAAAATACTATTGCCGCGAACTGGCAGTAGGGCACTGGCAAGTGGTGAGTGGCGAGTAGAAAGGCGTGAGACGTGAGGGATGTGAAGGAACGAGTAAGGAGTGATCGGGAGGTACAGGACTTCCGCGTTGCACCAGTCACGAAAATATTGTGCATTCCAATGTTTCCATGTCGGCAGAGGTAAGAGAGGGTGCTGTTTTGGATTCCACCCCTGTTTCTGCCGGTGCAGTTCCCGATACGGGTCTGCTCTGTCTCCTGATCCTGACGCGGTTTTACGATCTCCCTGCCGACGGCTCGCAGCTCCGCCATCAGTTTGCGCAGTCCGGCCAGCCTCTTTCCGATACCGAACTGCTCCGCGCCGCGAAACATCTTGGACTGAAGGCCGGGTTGCTCAAGACCCAGTGGAGCAAACTGCCCGGTATTCCGTTGCCTGCTGTCGCCAAACGAACTGATGGCCGTTACGTCGTGCTGGCTAAGATCGAAGCTGAGAAGGTACTGATTCAAGATCCGGCCGAAGCGCGTCCGCTTATTTTGTCTCGCGAGCAATTCGAATCGACATGGACCGGGGAGCTGCTGCTCTTTACCAAACGGGCGAATCTGCGCCTGCAAGATCTGAAGTTCGATTTCACCTGGTTCATTCCCGCGATCGTCAAATACCGGAAGTTGTTGGGCGAAGTGCTGGTTGCCTCGTTCTTTCTGCAACTCTTCGCGCTCTTGACGCCGCTCTTCACACAAGTCGTCATCGACAAGGTGCTGGTGCACAAGGGCTTTACCACACTGCATGTACTGGCGATCGGCATGATCACGCTGGCGGTTTTCGAGGCAATCCTGGGCGGGCTGCGCACCTATTTGTTTGCCCATACGACCAACCGGATCGACGTGGGCCTGGGCGCGCAACTGTTCCGCCATCTCTTGGCCCTTCCGCTGTCATACTTCGAAGCCCGACGTGTCGGCGATACGGTGGCCCGGGTGCGTGAGCTGGAACAGATCCGCCAGTTTCTGCTCGACGTGATCTTTACGATCGTCTTCCTGGCCGTGATGTGGTTCTACAGCCCCATGTTGACGATCGTGGTGATGGCCTCATTGCCGTTCTATGCGCTGCTGTCGGTCGCGATTACGCCGGCAATCCGGGCCCGGCTCCATGAAAAGTTCAATCGCGGCGCAGACAATCAAGCGTTCTTGGTGGAGACCGTCAGCGGTATGCAGACCGTCAAGGCAATGGCGGTCGAGCCACCGCTGCTTCGCAAGTGGGAAGAGCAGCTGTCCGGCTATGTGCGGGCGAGCTTTCGCGCGACGAGTCTGATCACGGTGGCCGGTCAGGTCGCAACCGGTGTTCAGAAGATTACGACGGTGGCCATCCTCTGGGTCGGCGCCTATCATGTGATCGGCGGGGAGCTGAGCATCGGACAGTTGATTGCCTTCAATATGCTGTCGGCTCAAGTGACGGGCCCCATGCTGCGCCTGGTGAATCTCTGGCAGGAGTTTCAACAGGTGGGTATTTCGGTCCAACGGCTGGGTGATGTGCTCAATTCGCAGCCGGAGCCGTCCTATAATCCGAATCGCACAACGCTTCCCCATGTCGCCGGACAGGTTGTATTCGAAGATGTGACATTCCGTTACCGCCCGGACGGCCCCGAAGTGCTGCGAAAGGTGTCGTTCTCGGTCGCGCCGGGACAGGTGATCGGCCTTGTCGGACGGTCGGGGTCCGGGAAGAGCACGATTGCGAAATTGATCCAGCGGCTCTATGTGCCGGAGCGCGGGCGCATTCTGGTCGACGGCGTCGATTTGGCGCAGGTCGATCCGGCCTGGCTGCGGCGGCAAGTGGGGGTGGTCTTGCAAGAGAACTTTCTCTTCAATCGCTCAGTACGGGACAATATCGCGCTGACCGATCCCGGCCTGGCAATGGAACGGGTAATCCAGGCAGCCAAGCAGTCGGGCGCCCATGAGTTCATTCTCGAATTGCCGGAAGGCTATGATACGTTGGTCGGCGAGCATGGATGTTCGCTTTCCGGCGGGCAGCTGGTTGCGGATCCGCGTATTCTGATCTTCGACGAGGCGACCAGCTCGCTGGACTACGAATCCGAAGCGGTCATCCAACAGAATATGGCTCAGATTTGCAAAGGGCGCACGGTCTTCATCGTGGCTCATCGGCTGAGCACGGTGCGTCCGGCCCATCGGATCTATGTCGTTGAACGGGGCGAGATCGTGGAGCAAGGTTCGCACGAGGAGTTGCTCCGCATGAACGGGTTCTACACGAGATTGCACAAGTATCAGGACGGCGGAGCAGCCGTGAAATGTGAGGGGTGAGTAGTGAGGGGTGAGGGGTGAAGGGGTGAAGGGGAAGTGGCAAATAGCGAGTGGCTCGGAACGAATGACGAGGCGTGAGTGTTGAGGTATTCGGAACAGCCGGTTGAGGACGACGGAGTCCGCACTCTTGCCACTTACCACTCGCCACTTGCCTGTGATGCATGAGGAACTGAGGTCGCATGGCATTTGGAATGATTGCACGGCATTGGACGGTGTGGAAGGCGGCGTGGCAGGCTGAATCCAGCCGCCAGATCGGCACGGCGCCGAGAGGCCGTGCGACGGAGTTTCTGCCGGCGGTGCTGGAAATTCAACAGGCGCCTCCGTCCCCCATCGGCCGCGCGATTCTCTGGACAATTCTGGCGGTCTTTACGGCCGGCGCGTTGTGGGCCACGTTTGGCTGGATCGATATCGTGGCCACGGCGCAGGGGAAAATTATTCCCAGCGGCTATTCAAAAACGATTCAACCGTATGAAACCGGTGTGATCGCCTCGATCCATGTGCAGGACGGGCAGACCGTGAAAAAAGGCGATGTGCTGATCGAGCTCGACCCGACGCTCAATCGCGCGGATCGCGACCGGGCGGTCAATGAATATCGAGCTGCCAAAGTGGAGGCGGCGCGGTTGCGGGCGTTGATCGCAGGCCGGAGCACGTTCGAGGCGCCGGGCGATTCGGACCTTGCCTACGTCGTGCTGCAGCAGCAGTTGCTGCGCGATCAGCTGGCCGAATACCAGGCCAAGATGGCGGCGGCGCAGCATCTGGTTGATCAACGCAAGGCCGCGCTTGATCAAACCCGGGAGAATATTCTCCGATTGGAAGCCACGGTCCCGATGGAGGCGGAACGCGCAGCGGCGTACAAGCGCCTGCTCGAACATGAGGCCGTGACGAAGATGGATTTCTTGCAGGCCGAAGGACAGCGGATCGACAAGACGCAGGAACTGGCCGGACAAAAGAAGAAATTGCAACAAGATATGGCGGCGCTTGCAGAGGCCGACAAGCACTATCGGGCCATGATCTCGGAATTCCAGCAATCAAAACAGGTGGAGCTGTCCGCTGCTGAAACCAAATCCGCCTCGCTTGCACAGGACGTGACGAAGGCGGGGCAAAAGGCCGACTTGCAGCGGCTGACGACGCCGATCGACGGTGTGGTGCAACAGCTGGCTGTGCATACGGTCGGCGGCGTGGTGACACCGGCCCAACCGCTGCTCATCGTCGTGCCGCAGGAACATCCGGTCGAGGTGGAAGCGCAGGTCGAAAACAAAGATGTAGGATTTGTGCGCGAGGGGCAGCCGGTTGAAATCAAAGTCGAAGCCTTTCCGTTCACCCTGTACGGAACCATTCCAGGTCGGGTTTTGACCGTTTCCAGCGACGCTGCGCCTATCGAAAAAGTGGGATTGGTGTATCCCACCAGGGTCAGCATGGATCGAGGGACCATCCAGGTCGAGGGGAAGCAGGTCCATCTTACGTCCGGCATGGCCGTCACGGTGGAGATCAAGACCGGCCAGCGCCGCGTGATCGAATATCTCTTGAGTCCGCTACTCAAATCCGTCCAAGAAAGTCTCAGGGAACGGTAGTTAGACGGTGAGAATGTCTGTTCCATTGCGCGTCAGTCTCTTGCTTGCCGGAGCTCTTGAGTGTGCGGTGAGCCAGGCCGGTTTTGCGGCCGGCGAAGAGACAGGGCTGTCAGAACCACTGGTTGCACCGGCACTCCATCTGACTCTGAAGGGCACCTTGGCCGCTGCGGCGGACAACAATCCCGATGTGCTTCTCTACAAAGAACGGATTCAGCAGGCCCAAGGGCAGGTACAGACGCAATTGGGAGCCATGTTGCCTAATGTGTCTGCCAATGTGCGGCAGACGAGACAGACACAGTTTCGAGGAACGTTCGGACTTGATCCGGTCCGGTCAGATCCCTTCAGCATCTTCGATACGCGTATCAGCGCGACGCAGAATCTCTTCAGCGCCAGTTTGATCCAGCGTTGGCGGGCGTCTCGTGAGGCTTTGCATGCCACTGAGCTCGAAGCGGATGCGAAGACGCTTGACACAATGGCCAGCGCGGCGCTGCTCTACATGGAAGGGTTGAAGGCCATGGCTATGGCCAAGATGCACGAGGCGAATGAATCGATCATGAGCGAGTTACTGGGGATCGTGAGGCAACGGCAGCGGGGCGGGGTGGCGACCGGACTGGACATTGCGCGGCTTGAAGCGCAATTGGCCGCAGAACGGCAGCGGGGATCTTCGGTACGATACGATCTCGAACATGCAAAACTCGGTCTGATCAACCTCTTGGCGTTGCCCCATGAGAGCAGGTTGGTACTGGCAGACGAATGGTCCACGGACGTGCAGGACATCCCTTCGTCGCAGCATGCCGTGGAGGATGCGTTGGCACGTCGTCCGGAAGTCCAGGCGCAGGTTACCCGTGTCAAAGCGTCGGAACTGACCTACTCCTCGATCACCGGAGAACGGCTGCCATCGCTGGTGGCTCAAGGGGACTATGGCCTGATCGGCAACCGGTGGAACAATACCCTCGATACCTATCAAATGGCGTTGAGCCTGCAAATTCCTATTTTTGACGGGGGGCAGCGTGAAGGCCGCATCGCAGAAGCGCAGAGCCGGTTACGACAGGAAGTGTTCAGGATGAGGTCGGTCGTTAATCAGGTCAAGATGGAAGTCCACGATGCACTGGCCTCATTGGCGGCGGCGAAAGAGCAGGTCAGGATCGCGCAAACCGGCCTGAAGATGGCGACGAAAGAACTGGAGTTGGCCCGCGAGCGCTATGCCGTGATTACGGCCGCCAGCCATTTTGAACTGACAAACGGTCTCTCGGCGGTGGCCCGCGCCAGAGAAAATCTGGTGATGGCCCTTTTTCAGCTTAATGCCGCCCGGGTCAATATCGCCCGCTCGACCGGCAATCTCCATGCGCTCAATTAGCCCGTCGATCCCTTGACTTGATCCGGCGCTTCACTCACACTGCCTCCGCATGTACGACCAGCCTGAATCCGAACTCCTTCGTCTCTTGGCGGAGCGGGCGGGGATTGCCGCCGACTACTACGACATTGCCGGAACACACCACGTGACGACGGATGAGACGCGCCGCGCGATTCTCGCCGCGATGGGCTTTCGTTCGTTGCATCGGACCGGGCTTGTGGAGGCCCTGACAGCCTGGGACCATCGCCCTTGGGTGCAGGGCTGCGATCCGGTTCGCATTCTGCGGCTGGGGGACGCGCCCGGCTTCTGGTCGTTGTATGTGCCGTGCGAGAGCGCAGATGATGCGATCGTGCGCGTACATTGGTTTCTCTGTGCAGAGAACGGTGAGCGCTGTCATGAACGGGAGGAAGGGCCAGGGCTGACCAGTGCCGAGACACGCAGCATTGACGGGCGGCGCTATATTCGCCTGACGTTCGGGCTGCCGCCGGATCTGCCGCTCGGCTATTACGAGGCGCGGGTACACACGCAGGGCGGTAGCGCGGACGTCAATGTGAGATTCCGGCTGATCGTGGCTCCCGACCGTTGCTATGTTCCGGAGAGCTTTCAGCAGGGCGGCCGTCTCTGGGGTGTGGCGCTGCAGCTCTATTCCTTGCGCAGTGAGCGTAATTGGGGGGTCGGAGACTTTCACGATCTTGCCGATGTCGTCGAGTGGGCCGGCAAGGGGCTGGGCGCGGCTATGATCGGTCTCAACCCGCTGCATGCGTTGAAGAACTCAACACCGTATCACATTAGCCCCTATTCCCCGAGCAGCCGACTGTTTCTTAATGACCTGTACATCGATGTCGAGGGTGTTTCTGAATGCCGCACGGCGCCTGAAGTGCGGGAGCGGCTGACCGATCCCTCCTTCCGCGCGCGGATTGAGGCCGCCCGGCAAAGCAACTTGGTCGATTACGATGGCGTGGCGTCGGCCAAACGCGAAATTCTGAATCTGTGTTACCAGGCCTTCCTCCGGGACAACTTTGAAGGGGCAGAGCCGGAATTGAAGCCGCACACGGATCGAGGGTGGAGCTTCCATCGGTACGTGCTGGAAGCAGGAGAACCGCTGATCCGCTACGCTCTGTTTCAAGCGTTGGAAGAGGAGGGACAAGCGGATTCCGTCTCCACCATGTGGACGAACTGGCCGGAAGGATACCGCATACCGGCATCCGATGCGGTGCGTGAGTTTCAGCGCCGGCAGATGCACCGGGTACGGTTCTTTCTGTATCTCCAATGGCTGGCGGCAGAGCAGTTGGGCGTGCTGAGGAAGAAGACGGCCGAGGCCGGTATGCCGATCGGGCTCTACCACGATCTTGCACTAGGCAGCGATCGACATGGCGCCGACGGCTGGCGTTTTCAAGAGGTGTTAGCGCTGGGCGCCGATTGCGGCGCGCCGCCCGATGCGTTTGCTCCGGACGGACAGAACTGGGGATTTTCCCCGGCCGATCCTCTTCGTCTTCGGGAGAGCGGCTACCAGTATATGATTGAGTTGTTTCGCAATAATCTGCGTTACGGCGGCGCGATCAGGCTTGATCATGTGATGGCGCTGTTCCGGCTGTTTTGGATTCCGCGCGGGGCGCCCGCGTCTCAGGGGACGTACGTGCACTATCCTGCCGAAGATCTCCTTGCGATCCTTGCGCTGGAAAGTACGCGGGCACGCACGCTGGTGATCGGAGAAGACCTGGGCACAGTCCCGGACTGGGTTCGTGACAGGCTGAGGGGCGCAGGCGTTCTCTCCTATCGGGTATTCTATTTTGAGCGAACCGAGACTGGAGCCTGGAAGCCGCCGGGTGCGTACCCGGCCCAATCCCTTGCCGTTGTGACAACCCATGATCTTCCTACGTTAAGCGGGTATTGGGAGGGCGCCGATATTCAGACTCGCGATGAGCTCGGTCTTATCGGGTCTGAACAAGCCAAAATTGGGATGTTGATGGAACGGCAGGCAGACAAAGCGCGAATCATCGGGGCATTACGATCAGAGGGGCTGTTGCCGCCCGGTGTCTCCGACGATCCAGGCCTGACCCCGGTCATGACCTGGGAGCTGGCCGATGCAATTCATCAGTATCTGGCACACACGCCTGCCTGGATGGTCCTGGCGAATATTGAGGATGTGATCGGTCTGTGCGCGCAAACGAACGTGCCGGGAACGGTCGATCAACACCCGAATTGGCGGCAGAAATTGAATGTGACGATCGAGGACTTGGCGCAGGATGTCCGATTCGCGCAGCTTGCGGCACAGTTGCGCCCGGCACGGTCTCTTGCGTAAGGACATCCCGCACACAGCCTTGGATTCAGGCAGAGACATCGACCGACTATGATGCACCGTAACCATCTCATCCTGAGCATTGCAGCCGCCTGTTTTCTTGTCATCTTTGTCATTGAAGAGTTTGCCCCTGCCAACGTTGTCGGCGCATATGGGTACGTGCTGCCGATTTTACTGGTCGCGATTCTGCGTAACCGGACCTTGATGCTGGTGACCGTGCTGGCTTGTGTCGCTGCGACCTATTCAGGTCTGTTGCAGCCGACCAAGCCCGGGCGGTTTCAGGCGGCGGTCATCAATCGGAGCGTCGTGGCCGGGGTGTTGTTGCTGGTCGCGTATCTCGGCATGAGTTGGGAGGAACGCAAAGCCCGTGAGGCGGAGGCGCGGGCGGCGCTGGCGCAAGAGACGGAAAATCTTCTGAAAGCCAATGCGCAGCTCGTCGAGGCAAAGGATCGGCTCAACCGGTCTGAACGGCTGGCCGCCGTAGGCCAATTGGTGGCCTCGGTGGCGCATGAGGTGGGGACGCCATTGCATTCGATTGCCTGGCATGTGCAAGCGCTGGCGGAGGAGCCGGCCTTGACGCCTGATATGAGGAAGCGGGTAACCGTCATTGATGAGCAGCTGACGCGAGTGGTGCGCATTATTCAGGACTTGCTGTCCTCGACCCGACCTCGCCAGCCTCAACCGAAGTGGCTGCCGGTGGAGCAGGTGATCAATCCTGCGGCCGTACTCATGGAGCCGGCCTTCCATGGGAAAGAAATCGCATTGACGGTGGTGATTCCTGAGCACCTTCCGCTCGTGTGGGCCGATGCGGAGAAAATGCATCAAGTGCTGGTCAATCTTTTAGCCAATGCCTTAGCTGCCACCCCACCTCAGGGCACTGTGACTGTTTCGGTTGAATGCCGCCCGGTTTCGCCGGATGAACTTGAACGAGGCCGCCGTGTGGCCGAGGCGATGTCGCCGCTGGTCATCGTGATTGCCGTGCAAGATACGGGATGCGGCATGCCGGAAGCCGACGCACAGAAAGCCTTCGAGCCGTTTTTTACCACGAAGGCGGTTAGCAAGGGGACCGGCTTAGGGTTATTCTTGAGCCGCGAAACGGTTGTGGCCCATGGGGGCGAGCTCTCAATCGACAGTGAGATGGGGCGTGGTACCACAGTGACAATAACCTTACCCGGATTACAAACTGAGCCGGCGGTGGTATGAGGGGATCGATGCATACGGCAACCATTCTTGTGGCCGATGACGATGCGGTCGCGCGTGAACTCCTGGCCGACGCCCTGAGGCAGGAAGGCTATGCTGTCGAGGCGTTTGCCAGCGGAGAAGAGGTGATCGCACGCGGGCGACAAGGGCGCGTGGATCTGGTCTTGACCGATATCCGGATGGGCGCGGTCGATGGACTGACGGTCTTGCGGGAATTCAAGCGGATGAGCCCCGATACGGAAGTCGTGGTATTGACCGCATTCGGATCTCTGGAAGGCGCAATCGAAGCGATCAAACAAGGGGCGTACGACTATCTGGCGAAGCCGTTCAAAAAAGAGGAGATCAAGCTCGTCGTGCACCGGAGCCTCGACCACTGCCTTCTGGTGCGGGAAAATGCCCGATTTCGCGAGGAACTCAAGGGCAAGAGTAAAGGAATGGATGAGTGGTCGCCGTTGGTGGGCAGCAGCCCGGCGATGCTCGAAGTGTATAAGCTGGTCGCCCGGGTGACCGACAGCAAGAGTACGGTGTTGCTGCAAGGAGAAAGTGGAACCGGAAAAGAACTGATTGCGCGGGCGATCCATGCGAACGGGCCTCGCCGGGATAAGCCGTTCATTCCGGTTAACTGCGGTGCGCTGCCGGATACGCTGTTGGAGTCTGAAATGTTCGGGTATGAGAAGGGTGCGTTTACCGGCGCGGTCGGCATGAAGGCCGGGCTGTTCGAGGCCGCAAACGGCGGTACCCTGTTTTTAGACGAAATCGGGGAGCTTGGTCCGGCATTACAGGTCAAGCTGCTGCGCGTCATGCAAGACCAGGAAGTGCGCCGCGTCGGCGGTACGGGATCAGTGAAGGTGGATGTGCGGATCATTACGGCGACGAACCGGAATTTGGAGCAGTACGTCAAAGAAGGAAAATTCCGTGATGACCTCTACTATCGGTTGAATGTCGTCAGGATTACACTGCCTTCGCTGGTGGAGCGCCGGGAAGATATTCCGATGCTGGCGCATCATTTTCTCCAGAAGGCGTCGTCCGGAGGGCCGAGTGTCGTCCGGGGAATCCTTCCAGAAACCATTGCCGTGCTCACACAATACCGGTGGCCTGGTAATGTGCGGGAGCTTGAGAATGCGATCGAACGGGCCGTCTCTTTAAGTCATGGGCCGCTTGTGACGCCGGAAGATTTACCTGAGGCGGTGCGACAAGGCGCTCTTGACGAGGAGGAGAGGAAGCTTTCTCGAGAGGAACTCGCACATGATGCGTACCTGACTTTGGAGGAAGTTGAGAAACGGCATCTGATTCGCGTGCTGAAAGAGATGAAGGGGAATAAAGTCAAAGCCGCAAAAATTCTAGGAATTGACAGGCGGACGCTCTATCGAATGGCTGAGCGGTTTGGTCTGGATATTGGAGAAGAGGTCGAAGGGACAGACAAGGAACCTGCGTAGGGGAACACAACGGAAGCCACAGGCCGATGGCCTGTGGCTTCCGTATCGCTGCGTTATTGCAACTTGAAGAAGGATTGCGTCGTGTACGGGTGCGACACGATTTTCAACTTGTTCTTAATCAGACGGAGCTGATTTTCAGGGCTTTCCGGGTACTGGGTCTTGATGGGGGCATAGCCGTCAAATAAAGTGCGCTTGCCTTCTGTCATCACGTGCAGGCTGAGCTGAGTGGTCTGGTCAGTTCCCGGCGTGACTGTGGCTTCGACGCGGCTCTTGACGACGCCCCAGCAACAGCGATAGAGACTTTCGAGCCCGCCATTTTCCTCGCGATACCCTGTCGTCAAGGTCGTTGCGTCTTTCCAGACGATATTCTCATAGCCGCTATTGGTCAGAACTTGCGTGACAGCTTGTTTGACTTGGTCCGGGGGAGCGGCAAGCTGGGCTTGAATGATATCAGGCTGTGGATGTGAAGCGCAGCCCAGTGCTGTCAGTAGCAGTGCGGACACAAGAGCAAATCCAGTCTGTCGCATCATCGTGCACCTCCGTGGGATCATCGCGTTTGACTCTCCGCCAGTTTGTACACCATATGGGTATCGGTCTGAACCACGCCTTCAATACCATGAAGACGGGTCAAGACCAGCTGCGTCAAGGCGTCTTGATCCGCAATTTCCGCCACCGCAATGATATCGGGTTTTCCCCAACAGGGATCAATGCTCTTGATCTCCTTGAGCTGCGCCAAGGCTTTCACCACGGAAGACGTCTGCCCCGGTTGTACATTGATCATGATATAGGCACGATCAAACATCAGGGAGAGTCCCGTTTCAGGCGCATGTATCGTGTGGGGGACGGTTGCTGACGCCATGTCGCTGTCACTATAGCGAAGTAGCGGAACTGCTGTCAACGGAGGTTTTGGCTTGGAGCGGGAAGGCGGAAGCGGGGAACCGGCTCTCTTAAGTTTCGGCTTTTCCATAGGTTCACTCTGGGGTTATTTGGGTGCGACAAGCACTTCGACATTGTAGCGGTCACTGACACGGGTCAAGTCTGTTTCCAGTCGTTTGGGGCTCCCAATACGGCCTTCCGGGTCGTAGACGAAGCAAAAGAGGGTGGTGCATCTGTTGCGGGCTGAGTAGAAGGCCGAATCCGCTGAGACCTGCTCGGCAATTTCCTTTGTGGTCATGCCGGATCTGGTTTTTTTTGCCACGATGGCGATTTGCTCTCTGTTCAGCAAGAGCGTAGTGCGAGGGACGCTCCCCGCGTAGGGCGGTGTCCATTCATCAGTGCCAACCTCATCGAACTCCATCTTCAACAGAGCACGTAAAAGGTCCTGCAAGTCGTAGTCGTCTTCAATCTCGACGGTCGGCCGGGAGTCTTTTCTAAGGCGCAATTGGCGCGCAACGGCATGCAGCCGAAGACAGACTTTTCGGACAAGCTTGAGTGTTTCTTGCTCGGAAAGGGGCTGGAATGGCGGCAGATCAAGCGTGTCGAGGGCCGCTGTCGATGGCACGGATACGATTGGCGTGGGCACCGGCGAATGTGCCGGTTGTTCTGGAACGGGACGTATTTCTTGGGTCGCGGACACAGCCGGGGCCTGGGGCGTCACGCTGGCTGTTGCCGGGGAAGGTACCTGGGCCGATGGCGTTGGCGCTTGACGTATTTCTTGGGTCGCGGACACAGCGGGGGCCTGGGGCGTCACGCCGGCTGTTGCCGGGGAAGGTACCTGGGCCGATGGCGTTGGCGTTTGGCGTATTTCTTGGGTTGCGGACACAGCGGGGGCCTGGGGCGTCACGGTGGCTGTTGCCGGGGAAGGTACCTGGGCCGATGGTGTTGGCGCTTGGCGTATTTCTTGGGTTGCGGACACAGCGGGGGCCTGGAGCCTCACGCTGGCCGATGGCGTTGGAGTCTTGTGTACTTCTTGCGTTGGAGAGAAGGCCGGCGCCGCAGTTGTCGCGGCTGGTTTGAGTGGAGAGGCTATTGGCTGAGTGGTTGAAGCTGTGGTAGGTCGGTGCGATGCCGCGGGAGCGGTCGGTGTATGAGGCACCGGTTGAGCGATTGTCTTCTGTGTGGCGGGTTGAACCAGCCGCATCTGTGCAGTGGTCGAGGACTGAATCCTTTGGGTTTCCCGAGCGGCGATCGGCTGCGGCTTGATCCCCTGGAGTTCCAACTTCTTCTCCTCCAAGGTGCGTATCAGGTCCTTGACTGCAGCGATGCTGTTAGCCGCTTCCGTTTTGTTGGACGTGCGAAGCCTATAATTGCGATAGGCCTGAAATTCGTGCGATCGTTCCCCGAACACGCGTTTGACGCATTCGCGGAGCTGCAATTCGGCTTTGCTCCTGGCGGCATCGCGATAGGGGAATCCTTCTCGGCTGAAATCGTTGATCGCCGCGAGGACTTCCTGAAGCTTGCTGGTCCCGGTTTCGATTTCTTCGAGAGAGATCGGTTTGGGCGGAAGTTGAGGGTTGTCTGCTGTGCGTGTACGTGCCATAGCGGTGTGGGGAAAGTGTAACTGAGGGTCCTGAACCTGGCAAGAAAACACCCGATTTTGACGAGGTGTGTTTTGGGGGTTGGTGTTTGGAGGGACGGACCGAAGGCGCACATCATCTTCCAGCTTCCTGTGACGATGGGGGTCAATCAACTCACTTCATACCTCTGGCCGATACAGGGGCTGTTTGGGGGGCGCGAGCAATCGGTGGAGCAGCAAGTGCAGCGGCAACCCGTGTTAATAGATAGTCGACATTGAAAGGCTTGGGAAGAAATCGTTCCGGCTCGATCATGATCCCTTGGTTTGCCAAGTGGCTGAGAGCGTGGCTCGACATAAAGAGGACACGAAGTTCTTTCTTCACACAGAGCACCTGTTGGACAAGGTCGTTTCCGTTGACGCGAGGGTACCGATTACCGTGGGAGAGCACCACAAAGCCTGGAGGCGGAAGAAACAGATCTGTCAGCAATAAATCGATCGGGCCGGTCGATGTGCTGTAAAGAGCCATGGCTTCTGAACTGCCTTCGGCCTGCAAGACCCGATATCCCGCTTTGGTCAAACTTGTGACGCACAACAAGCGCATGGAGGGGTCATCGTCGACGACGAGGATCTGGCGTGTTGCTCTGGAATCGGTGGAGTCG
>LNFM01004673.1_pt1 | contig 24840 bp, 23 predicted proteins | sample 596031 | NCBI WGS metagenome assembly LNFM01 (sample SAMN04254537, study PRJNA301005) | activated carbon metagenome | isolation source: dual media filters at the Ann Arbor, Michigan drinking water treatment plant | place: USA: Ann Arbor | reverse complement strand
TCATGCGGCAGATGCAGGGCGGCGGCAAAGGCGGGGCGTTCAGCTTCGGCAAGAGCAAGGCCCGCATGCTCGACGAGAACAACAACACCGTGACCTTCGCCGACGTCGCCGGTTGCGACGAGGCCAAGGAAGAGGTGAAGGAAGTCGTGGACTTCCTGAAAGATCCGGCCAAGTTCCAGAAGCTGGGTGGGCGCATTCCGCGTGGTCTTTTGCTGGTCGGCCCTCCCGGCACGGGCAAAACCTTGCTGGCCAAGGGCATCGCCGGCGAAGCCAAGGTGCCGTTTTTCAGTATTTCAGGCTCCGACTTCGTGGAAATGTTTGTCGGCGTGGGTGCGGCCCGTGTGCGCGACATGTTCGAGAACGCCAAGAAGAACGCGCCCTGCATCATCTTCATTGATGAGATCGACGCGGTCGGGCGCCAGCGTGGCGCAGGCCTGGGTGGCGGCAACGACGAGCGCGAACAGACCTTGAACCAGATGCTGGTCGAGATGGACGGTTTCGAGACCAACCTGGGTGTGATCGTGGTCGCGGCCACCAACCGCCCGGACATCCTGGACGCTGCCCTGCTGCGCCCGGGCCGTTTCGACCGCCAGGTTTATGTGACGCTGCCGGACATCCGTGGCCGGGAGCAGATTCTGAACGTTCACATGCGCAAGGTGCCCTTAGGCACCGACGTGAACCCGAGCGTGATTGCACGTGGCACGCCCGGCATGAGCGGTGCCGATCTGGCCAACCTCTGCAACGAAGCCGCCCTGATGGCTGCGCGCCGCAATGCGCGGGTGGTGGAAATGCAGGACTTCGAGAAGGCCAAGGACAAGATCTTCATGGGCCCCGAGCGCAAGAGCATGGTGATGCCCGAGGAAGAACGCCGTAACACGGCGTACCACGAGTCTGGTCATGCACTGATCGGCAAGCTGCTGCCCAAGTGCGACCCAGTGCACAAGGTCACCATCATCCCGCGCGGCCGCGCCTTGGGCGTGACCATGAGCCTGCCCGCACAGGACCGCTACAGCTACGACAAGGACTACATGCTGAACCAGATCAGCATGTTGTTCGGCGGTCGCATCGCCGAAGAAGTGTTCATGAACCAGATGACCACCGGTGCCAGCAACGACTTCGAGCGCGCCACGACCATCGCCCGCGACATGGTGATGCGTTACGGCATGACCGACGCCCTGGGTCCGATGGTGTACGCCGAAAACGAAGGCGAAGTGTTCCTGGGCCGCTCGGTGACCAAGACCACCAACATGAGCGAATCCACGATGCAGAAAGTGGACGCCGAGGTGCGCCGCATCATCGACGCACAGTACAAGCTGGCACGCGACCTGATCGAAGAGAACAGCGACAAAATGCACGCCATGGCCAAGGCCTTGCTCGAATGGGAGACCATCGACGCTGAGCAGATCGACGACATCATGGCTGGCAAACCGCCCCGTCCCCCCAAGGACTGGACGCCGCGCAACCCCTCGGTTGGTGGTGGGGGTGGCAGCGGTGGCTCGCCCGCCGTGGCGACCGACCCCGCACCCACGGCCGCCTGATCGGCCCGGGTTTCCAACCAGACACACGGGGCTTCGGCCCCGTTGTCGTTTCCGACTCGAACACTTTCATGCATTGGCAGACCACCCGTTTCGACATCGACCTGTCCACGCCCCGGGTCATGGGCATCGTCAACGTGACGCCCGACTCCTTTTCCGACGGAGGCCAACACGCGGGAACCTCGGCTGCGCTGAGGCATTGCGAACAGCTGATCCGGGAAGGCGCGCACATGCTCGACATCGGCGGTGAGTCGACCCGACCCGGCAGCCCGGCGGTGCCGCTGGACGAAGAACTGGCGCGCGTACTCCCCGTGGTGCGCGAAGCGCTCAAGCTGGGTGTGCCCTTGTCCGTTGACACGTACAAACCCGAGGTGATGCAGGCGGTCCTTGACGTCGGGGCCGACATCGTCAACGACATCTGGGCCCTGCGCCGTGGCAACGCGCTGGACGTGGTGGCTGCCCATCCACGCTGTGGCGTGTGCCTGATGCACATGCATCGTGACCCGCAGACCATGCAGGTGGCACCCATGGAAGGCGACGTGTTGCCTTCTGTGGCTGCATTTCTGAGCCTGCGGGCCGATGCGCTCATGGCGCGTGGAGTGGCGCACGAGCGCATCGTGCTCGATGCCGGCGTGGGTTTCGGCAAGACCGTGGCGCAGAACTTCAGCCTCTTGGCGCGCCAGGGCGAGCTCCTGGCCCTTGGCTGGCCGATGCTGGCGGGCTGGTCGCGCAAATCGTCGCTGGGCGCCGTCACAGGGCGCGAGGTACCGGCCGAGCGCGTGGCCGCGAGTGTCGCCGCAGCCCTGCTGTCGGTGGAGCGCGGTGCCCGGGTGGTGCGCGTGCACGACGTGAGTGAGACGGTGGACGCCTTGAGCATCTGGCAGGCGATTCAGTCCGGTTGAGCGCATCGGCGCCCCGCGATAATCGGTGCCACTTCTCGCGCCTGGCCATCTCTTGATGGGGCGCCAGCGGCTTCATACACAGAACAACACCGAGGACACAACATGCCCCGCAAGTACTTTGGCACCGACGGCATTCGCGGCACGGTTGGGCAGCCCCCCATCACGCCTGACTTCGTGTTGCGCCTGGCCCACGCGGTGGGCCGTGTGTTGCGCCGGACCGAGGCGCACCCCACGGTGCTGATCGGCAAAGACACCCGAATTTCCGGTTACATGCTGGAGGCCGCGCTCGAATCCGGCTTCAACTCGGCGGGCGTTGACGTGGTGCTGCTGGGTCCCGTGCCCACACCCGCCGTGGCCTATCTCACACGTGCCCAGCGTGCCAGCCTGGGCGTGGTGATTTCCGCGAGCCACAACCCATTTGCCGACAACGGCATCAAGTTCTTCAGCGCTCTGGGCTCCAAGCTGCCGGATGACTGGGAGCACGCGGTGGAGGCCGCGTTGGACGAGCCACCTGTGTGGGCTGCAGCGGCCGGGCTCGGCAAATCCCGCCGCCTGGAAGACGCCGCCGGCCGCTACATCGAGTTCTGCAAGAGCACGTGCGCGAACAACCTGTCGCTCAAGGGCATGAAGATCGTGGTGGATGGTGCCAACGGCGCGGCCTACCAGATTGCCCCTGCGGTGTTTCATGAGCTGGGCGCCGAGGTGATCAAGATCGGTTGCTCGCCCGATGGCTTGAACATCAACCACGGTGTGGGCGCCACGCACCCGCAGGCCATGGTGGAAGCAGTGAAGGTGCACGGTGCGCACTACGGCATTGCGCTTGACGGCGATGCCGACCGCCTGCAAATGGTGGACGCCGACGGCCGCCTGTACAACGGCGATGAGCTGCTGTATCTCATCGTGGCCGACCGGCTGGCGCGCGACCACGACGTGCCGGGTGTGGTGGGCACGCTCATGACCAACATGGCGGTGGAGGTGGCGCTCAAGGCGCGTGGCGTGAAGTTTGTGCGCGCCAAGGTGGGCGACCGTTACGTGCTCGAAGAGCTGGAGAAGCATGGCTGGATCCTGGGCGGCGAAGGCTCGGGCCACTTGCTCGTGTTGGACCGCCACACCACCGGCGACGGTCTGGTGTCGGCTCTGCAGGTGCTGCATGCCTGCGTGGACAGCGGCAAGACCATGGCGCAGCAACTGGCCGACGTGACACTGTTCCCGCAGACGCTGATCAATGTGCGCCTGCAGCCCGGCCAGGACTGGAAGACCAACACCTTCCTCGCGCAGCAGACGCAAGCCGTGGAAGCCGAGCTGGGTGACAGCGGCCGGGTGCTCATCCGCGCCAGCGGCACCGAGCCCTTGCTGCGCGTGATGGTCGAAGCGCGCGATCCACAAAAAGCGCTGGATTGCGCCGAGCGCCTGGTGGCCGCCGTGCGCGCGCAGGTGCCGACATGAGCGCAGCGCCGGGCCGTTCCCAAGCCAGCTCGCACCGCAGCCCGCAGGGCGAAGGGATTGCACTGAGCACAGTCACCACCGTTCGCGCCGACTACGCCGATCCCACGCACGCGGCGGCGCTGGTGCTGCTGCTCGACGCGTACGCCAGCGACCCGGCAGGTGGTGGCGAAGGCTTGTCGGAGTTTGCCAAGGAAAGCCTCGTGCGAGAGCTTGCTGCTCGACCACAGGCATACAGCGTGTTGGCGTTCGACGGTGCGCAGCCGGTGGGCCTGGTGAACTGTATCGAAGGCTTCTCCACCTTCGCCTGCAAGCCGCTGGTGAACGTGCACGACGTTGCCGTGCTGGCCAGCCACCGCGGGCGAGGCATTGCCGAGCAGATGCTCGCCTTGGCCGAATCCATCGCCAAGGAGCGTGGCGCGGTGAAGATGACGCTGGAAGTGCTCTCGGGCAACCATGGCGCCGTGCGGCTGTATGAGCGCATCGGCTTTGCCGGTTACCAGCTCGACCCTGCGATGGGCACCGCGCAGTTCTTGCAGAAGTGGCTGCGCTGAAGCCGTCTCAGTAGAGCAGGAAGGGCTTTCGAGCCTCAGCCCACGCCGCTTCATCGGCAGCCGCCGCTGCCTCCAGTACCTCGGGCGCGGCGCTCACATCGTCCACCCACTCGCGCAGCAGCGGCCCGCCGTTGATGAGGTCGATCGCCAGGCGCTCGTGTTCGTACTCGTACGCGAAATCGCGCCACAGCGGGTAGTCGGGCTTTTGAAGGCGCAGCGCCCGGAACGCCAGCGCCTGCAGCCGCCAGGGCTTGAAGGCCGCGTGGTCGTAGTGGCTCGGGTCTTCCACATGGATCTGCACACCGGCGCACAACTGCCCCTGGTGCTTGTGGAAGGTGGGCTCGAAGAAGCACGGACGCAGCACGCAGCCCAGCAGCCACTGTGGCGCGATGCGGCGCATGTCGGCCAGCAGGCGCGGCACGTCGATGCCGGGCGCGCCGAACAGCTCGAGCGCACGCGTGGTGCCTCGGCCTTCGGAGAGCGTCGTGCCCTCCAGCATCACCGTACCGGCATAAGCGCGAGCCATGCTCAGGTTGGCAGCGTTGGGGCTGGGATTGACCCAGCTGCGCTCGGTGGGCCAGCCGAAGCCGGGGGCTGCGTCGGGCTGCCAGCCGGCCATGGTGATCACGCGGTAGTCGACCTTCAGGCCCAGCGTGGCAATGAACCAGTGGCCGAGTTCACCCATGGTCATGCCGTGGCGCATGGGCATGGGCCCGGCGCCCACAAAACTTTCCCAGCCTTCACGCAGCGTGAGGCCTTCGATGGGCCGGCCCGCCGGGTTGGGCCGGTCCAGAACCCAGACCGCCTTGCCATGCTGCGCGGCGGCTTCCAGCACATAGCGAAGCGTGGTGATGAAGGTGTAGATGCGGCATCCAAGATCTTGCAGATCGACCAGCAGCACGTCGAAGCTGGCCATCATGGCGTCGGTCGGCCGGCGCACTTCGCCGTAGAGGCTGAACACCGGAATGCCCAGTGTCGGGTCGAGGTAGTCGGGCGACTCGACCATGTTGTCCTGCTTGTCGCCGCGCAGGCCGTGCTGCGGGCCGAAGGCGGCCGAGAGCTTCACGTCGGGCAGCGCGGCCAGCGCGTCGAGCGCGTGCGTGAGGTCGCGTGTGACGGAGGCGGGGTGGGCCAGCAGGGCCACGCGCTGGCCCTTGAGCGGCGCGCGCAGGGCGGGGTCTTGCAGAAAACGATCAAGGCCGAATTGCATGGCGGTCAGTTCACGGGAAGGGCCAGGCGCAGGCTGCGTCCGGCGGGGTGGTGGAAATCGGGACGGGCTTGCGGGTGCTGTAGCGCCCAGTAGCTCAGGCGTCCATCCTGTTCTTCAATGACGGCGCACAGTGCCAGTTCAACGTGCGCAGTGGATGAGGGCAGGGCGGCGAGGGGCAGGTGCACGTCCAGCGTGAGCAGCGTCGGTGTGAGGGCGAGTTGCACCACAGGTGCGGGCAGGTCGGGCGCCGTGATGGTGTCGCGCTGTCGCTCACTGGCAAAGCGGTAAGCCGCCCACTGGCCCGAAGGCGAGAAGTTGTATTCGCGATAGGCTGGGTTGCCCTCGGCCGAAACAAAGGCTTCAAAGCAGGTGTGTTGCCACAAGCCGTCGGCAGGGCCGGGGGTGGTGGCGGGTGGAATGCGCAGCCCGGCGGTGTTGCCGCTCAGCCTGTACACCAGCAGCAAACCGCTGTGGGTCAGGCTCACGCTCGCCGTCATTCCCATGGGCGAAGCCGCCGGGGTGGCCGGGTGGCAGGGCAGGTCGAAGGTCGGCGATGTCTGGTGGGGTGTCACAGCCCCGCATTGTCTCAGGCGCTGGCGTCTTTGCGGTGCAGCTCGACTGGTCGCCAGGCGTTCAGCAGCGCCACGAGCGACAGCATCACCGGCACCTCCACGAGCACGCCCACCACCGTGGCCAGCGCCGCGCCGCTGTTCAATCCAAACAAGGAGATGGCCACGGCCACCGCCAGTTCGAAGAAGTTGGAGGTGCCGATCAGGCAGGCCGGGCCTGCCACGTTGTGGGGCAGCTTGAGCCACTTTGCACCCCACCACGCGATGAAAAAAATGCCGTAGCTCTGCAGCACCAGCGGCACCGCGATCAGCAGGATGACAAGCGGCTGGCGCACGATGGTTTCGGCCTGAAAGCCGAACAGCAGGACCACGGTCGCGATGAGGCCAATCACCGACCACGGCTTGAGCGCGGCGACAAAACCTGTCACAGCCGCCGGCCCCTGCCCCAGCAACCACTGGCGCGTGAGCATGCCGGCAACCAGCGGCAGCACCACATACAACACGGTGGACAAGAGCAACGTTTCCCAGGGCACGGTCACGTTGGTCACGCCGAGGAGAAAGGCCGCGATCGGCGCAAACGCCACCACCATGACCAGGTCGTTGATCGACACCTGCACCAACGTGTAGTTGGCGTCGCCCTTCACAAGCTGGCTCCACACGAACACCATGGCCGTACAGGGTGCCACGCCCAGCAGGATCATGCCGGCGATGTATTCGCTGGCCGACTGCGGATCGACCCAGGGCGCAAAGATGTATTGGAAGAACAGCACGCCGAGTGCCGCCATGGTGAAGGGCTTGATGAGCCAGTTGACCACCAGTGTGAGCACCAGGCCTTGCGGCTTCTTGCCCACATCGCGCACCGCGCTCCAGTCGATCTGGATCATCATCGGGTAAATCATCACCCAGATGAACACGGCCACCACCAGGTTGACCTGCGCAACCTCCATGGCAGCCACGGCCTGAAAGGCAGATGGCACGACGAGGCCCAGCCCGACGCCGGTCGCAATGCCCAGCGCCACCCACACCGACAAATAGCGTTCAAACAGTCCCATCAGGCTTTGACCTGGCCGATGCCGGCCAGCTCTTTTTTCAGCGCCAGTTTGTCGAGTTTGTCGATGGGCAGCACGGTGAGCAGAGCGATGCGTCTGTTCATCACGATGAAGCAGTCGTTGAATGCGCGCTGGATGACCTCGTTGCTGCCACTGACCGCAGCCGGATCTTCAACACCCCAGTGGGCCGACATGGGTTGGCCGGGCCAGACGGGGCACATCTCGCCGGCCGCTTTGTCGCACACGGTCAGCACAAAGTCCATGTGCGGCGCATCCGCAGCAGCGAACTCGCTCCAGTTCTTGCTGCGCAGACCGGTGGTCTTGAATCGGTTGCGCTCCAGCAGTTCGATGGCGTGCGGGTTGACCTCGCCTGCGGGGTGGCTCCCCGCGCTCCAGGCGCGGAAGCGGCCCGCCCCCATCTGGTTGAGGATGGCCTCGGCCATGATGCTGCGCGCCGAGTTGCCGGTGCAGATGAACAGGACGTTGTAGACAGAAGGTGTCATGGAAAGCCTTTCAGCAGGTGGTGCAGGCGGGAACAGAAGTCGTCACGTCGCAGGGTTCACCCTGGCAGCAGTGCGCGGTGAGGAACTGCAGCAAATCGTTCATGGCGCCGAACTCGGCGCGGTAAATCAGGTGGCGGCCATCGCGCTCCTGCGATACCAGCCCGGCGTGGCTGAGTTCCTTGAGGTGGAACGACAGCGCCGTGCTGGCCACGCCCAGTGTTTCGCTGAGTTGACCCGGCGTGAGGCCTTGGGGGCCTTGCGCCACGAGCGCACGGAAGATGCGCAAGCGCGTCTCTTGCGCCAGGGCACCGAGGGATTTGACGGCGAGTGCTTCGTCCATGGGTTCTCCTTCAGGCGGTGGTGTGTTGCAAGGTGGCGCGGGTGGGCAGCTTGAGCGTGGCCAGCCAGCACACGATCAACATGAGCGCCGAGCCCAGCAGCGCAAAGAGCAGCCCGCCCCACTGGTACAGCAGGCCCGAGAGCAGCGTCCCGCTGAAGCGCCCGAGTGCGTTGGCCGCGTAGTAGAAGCCCACGTCTTCGGCCGCTTTTTCCGAGCCGGCGTAGGCCAGCACCAGATAGGAGTGCACCGACGAGTTCACCGCAAACGCAAAGCCGCACACGCCCAGACCGCCCACCACCACCCAGGGCAGGTGCGGCACGTCCAACGCCACAGCCACCGCCAAGCCGATGGGCACGAGCGCCAGCAAAGCCGACCACAGCCGCGCGGCAGGCACCTCGGTGCTCAAGCCGTCGGCGCTGCGTTTGACGAACGCCGGCGCCAGGGCCTGCACCGCGCCGTAGCCGATGGTCCAGGCCGCGAGGAATGTACCGACCATGGTGAAAGTCCAGCCCTGCGAATAAAGGTACACCGGCACACCGACCACAAACCACACGTCGCGCGCTCCGAACAGCACCACGCGCGCAGCAGCCAACACGTTCACACCGGTGTTCTTGGCAAAGAGTTCCTTCGCCGATTTCGACGCCTTGCTCTTGCCCATCATCTGCGGCAACGAACTCACCACGCCCACCAACACCAACGCCAGCAGCGCCGCCATGGCCCACAGCGCCTGCTGAAAGCCCAGCGTCTGCAACAGCAAGCCGCCGAGGAAAAAGCCCACACCTTTCATGGCGTTCTTGCTGCCGGTGAACCAGGCCACCCATTTGAAGAGCTGTCCCGAACCCTGGTTTTTCGCCTGGTCGGCCGTGACCTTGATGGCCGACTTGCTGGCGGTTTTGGTGAGGTCTTTCGCCACACCGCAGATGCCTTGCGCCAGCACCACCCAAGCCACCGACATCGCCGCGCTCCAGGCGGGGTCCAGGAAGGACAGAACGGTGAAGCCGATGATCTGCGTGACCAGGCCTACAGTGAGCATGCGGGTGATGCCGTAACGCGTGGCCAGCCAGCCGCCGACGAAGTTGGCCACGATCCCGGCGGCTTCGTAGAGCAGGAACAGGAACGCCAGCGTGAACGGTGAATAGCCCAGGCCGTAGAAGTGCAGCAGCACCAGCATGCGCAGCGCGCCATCGGTGAGCGTGAAGCCCCAGTAGGCGGCGGTGACGATGGCGTAGTTGCGTTCGGCGGTGTTCATTCAGATCCCGACGCTGTGCATGTGGCAGGCCAGATCGACCATGCGGCAGGCGTAGCCCATCTCGTTGTCGTACCAGGCGTAGACCTTGAGCAGCGTGCCGTCGGTCACCATGGTGGAGGGCGCGTCGACGATGCTGGAGCGTGTGTCGCGTGCGTAGTCCACGCTGACGAGTGGGCGCGTCTCGTAGCCCAGAATTCCGGCCAATGCACCCTTTGCCGCAGTGGCGAAGAGCGCGTTCACTTCCTCCACCGTGGTCTCGCGCTTGAGTTCGAACACGCAGTCGGTGAGCGACGCATTGAGCGCTGGCACCCGCACCGCGTGGCCATTGAGCTTGCCCTTGAGCTCGGGATAGATAAGCGCAATGGCGGTGGCGCTGCCGGTGGTCGTGGGCGCCAGGCTCATGAGGGCGCTGCGCGCGCGGCGCAAATCCTTGTGCGGCGCGTCCACCACCAGGTTGGTGTTGGTCGGGTTGTGCAGCGTGGTGATCTGGCCGTGTCGGATGCCGATGGCCTCATGCACCACTTTCACCACCGGCGCGAGGCAGTTGGTGGTGCAGGACGCGGCCGTCACGATGCGGTCTCGCGTGGGTTCGTAGAGCGTTTCGTTCACGCCCACCACGATGTTGAGCACGCCACCGGTCTTCACGGGTGCCGCCACGATCACGCGCTTGGCACCCCGGTCCAGGTGGCCCTGGATGGTCTCGGGCGTGAGGAACTTGCCCGTGCACTCCAGCACGAGGTCCACGCCGAGTTCGCCCCAGGGAATGTCGCCTGGTGCGGCGTGCGAAGAGAACGAGAGACGCTGCTGGTCGATGCGGATGGCATCTTCGCCATCGCCGGCGATATCGGCCCGCCATTTGCCCTGCACGCTGTCAAAGGCCAGCAGGTGCGCTGTGGCGGCGGCGCCGCCCTTCAACTCGTTGAGGTGCACCACCTGCAGCCGGTTGCCGGCGCGCGGATCGGTGGTTTCTCGTTCGGCCGCGCCGAGGGCTGCGCGCAAGGCCAGGCGGCCGATACGGCCCATGCCGTTGATACCAACTTTCATGCGGGAATGTCCTGAGTGGGTGGGCACGCAATCCGCGCCCGTTGATTCAATGTGCGTTGAATTGTTGAATGGCTTCGTGACCGGTCTGTGACAGCGCAGCGACCGGATGGGGGACAACCACCACCGGCGAGAAGCCGCCGCCCTCGGTGCGGAAGTTGGTGGTCTGCCCGGTCCATGTGCGCGCAGCCAGCAGCTGTACCTGGCCGCGGTACGCGTAGGCGCGAATGTCCAGCTTGAGCCGTTGCGTGCCGTCCTGCACCCGCACCAGCCGCTCACTGGGCGGCACGAGTGCCTGGGCCACGTAGTCTCCCGCCAGGATCTCGCCCCACACGCGGCGCGTGAGCTTGTCGCCGCGGTAGGTTGCGCGCGCGCCGAAGCCGGCGGCCGGTTTGAAGAACAGGCCACGGCGTTCGCTCCAGAGTGCGTCCGCGTTGTCGGCGCGCACCCGTTGCGTGGCGGGCACCACTGCGCTCAGCAGGGCGCGGTCTTGCTCGCTTGCGCCCCAGTTCGCGAGCAGGTCGGCGTCGGACAGGGCAATGAGGTTGCGCTTGTCGGCGAACAGCGCGTGGGTGCGGGGGTTCGGTGTCAGCACCACCGCCCCAGCCTCAAACGCGAGCCGCAAGGCCTGGTGGGATTCGTCCTGCAAATAGAAATCGGTGAGGCGGTTGTAGACCAGATCCACCGCCGTGCCGGGCGGCAGGGCGGGGTGGTGCAATGCGCCGCCGTGCCACTGCAGCTCGGCAGGGTCGGCCACCAGCGCGGTCAGGCCGTGCGAGGTGAAGAGTTCGCGGAACATGTCGAACTCGGGCGCGAGGTATTGCTGCGCGGGCGCGTCGTCCACGATGAGCACGGTGCGCAGGGGGGCATCGCCCCGCTGTGCCGCCCATTCGGCGTGGAACATGTCGACAAACGCCGCATCGACAGCGCGCAGCGAACCCACCGGGTCGATGACTTCGCCAAAGGCCTGGCAGCAGGCGCTGTGCGCGCGTGCCAGGGCCGCGTTGAGCAAAGCGCCGCCTGCGTTGCTGTTGATTTCAATCAGGCGCGGGCCGTGGTCGGTGAGGTGGAAGTCGTAGCCCATGAACACGCCCACGGGGCCATGGTCCAGCGTGGCAATAGCGGGTGCCCGCGCCAGTGCCTGCTGTTCCCAGGCGGGCAGGGCGATCACGCGCTCGATGGCCGCTACCGACTCCTGGAGACGGTGCGCCATGCCCGGGTCGATGAACACCGCAGTGGCCGAAAAAAGGTGCGGGTGGCTGACGCTCAAGCGCGCGGCCAGGCCGTCGAGCGCAGGTCCGGTTTCCAGCTGGTCCCGCAAGCGGGGCAGGGACAGCGTCTGGCAGGCGCAGCCCAGGTTGAGTTGGTCGGCGAGGTTCATGGGATGGGGTTGGTTGAGCAAACGGTTCAATAATACTTGAAATATTCAAATGATGGCTGGCGAACTCGCTGTCATCAAAACTTCATGCGACTGCCTCGCGAGGGTCATGACCACTTTTCACACTGCAGGGTCATGAACACAGCCTTTCTCCCCCACGCCATTCCCTCCGAGCAGAGTTTTGTGCCCGTTTCGACGGCATCGGGCCCGCACGGCATCGAGGTGTCCTGGGCGCGGCACCAGAGCGAAGTGCGCGAGGCACAGAAGCTGAGGTTTGACGTTTTCGCCACCGAGATGGGCGCCCGTTTGCCGAAGACGGTACCGGGTCACGATGTGGATTTGTTCGACGACTTCTGCGAACACCTGCTGGTGCGCGACAAAGCCACCCGCCAAGTGATCGGCACCTACCGTGTGCTCACGCCAGCCCAGGCCAAACGCGTGGGCAGCACCTACAGCGACACCGAGTTCGACCTCACCCGCTTGCGGGGTGTGCGCGAACGCATGGTGGAGTTGGGCCGCAGTTGCGTGCACCGCGACCACCGCCACGGCGGCGTGATCATGGCGCTGTGGGGAGCGCTGGCCGGTTTCATGCAGCGCAACCAGCTTGACACCATGATCGGCTGCGCCAGCATCCCCATGCAGCACGAAGGACCGCACGGCATGGTGGGTGGCGGTCTTGCAGCGGCCAGCATCTGGCGCCAGCTGAAGACCACGCACCTGGCCCCGATCGATTTCCACGTGCGCCCTCGGCTGCCGTTGCCGGTGGAGCGGCTGGACGACACCCTGACCGTGCAGCCGCCCGCGCTGATCAAGGGCTACCTTCGCCTGGGTGCCAAGGTGATGGGGCCACCGGCCTGGGATCCGGACTTCAATTCAGCCGACCTGCCCATGCTGATGCGTATCAGCGATCTGCCTGCCCGTTACCGCAAACATTTCCTGGGGGCCTGATGCGAGCCGCCCTCGACGTACTCGGTGGCTGGGCTCTCAAGAGCGGCCTGCCGCCCGGATCGCCCCTGGGGGGCTTGTGGGACTCGCAGGACGCGGGCGACGATGCCCAGGCTGACACCATTGAACGGGCCCGCTTTCGGGCCGTTTTCATTTCCGATCTGCACCTGGGCACCGCAGGCTGCCAGGCCAAGGCCTTGCTCGACTTCCTCAAGCACCACCCCAGCCACACTCTCTACCTGGTGGGCGACATCATCGACGGCTGGCAATTGCGCCGCAAATGGTATTGGCCGCAGGCCCACAACGACGTGATCCAGAAGCTGTTGCGGCGCTCGCGCAAGGGTTGCCGCGTGGTGTTCGTGCCCGGCAATCACGACGAATTTGCGCGCCAGTTCGATGGCCACAATTTCGGCGGTATCGAGGTGGCCAACGAAGCCGTGCACACCACCGCCGATGGTCGGCGTCTGTGGGTGGTTCACGGCGACTACTTCGACGGCGTGATCCAGTGCGCCAAGTGGCTGGCCTACCTGGGCGACAACGCCTACGAGTTCACCCTCCGGCTCAACCGCCATCTCAATTCGCTGCGCGCACGCATGGGTTTGCCTTACTGGTCGCTTTCGCAGTACCTCAAGCACAAGGTCAAGAGCGCGCTGAACTACGTGACAGACTTTGAACGCGCGGTGGCGGCCGAAGCCCGGTCCAAGGGCTACCACGGCGTGGTGTGCGGGCACATCCATCGCCCCGAGATGCGCACCATCGACGGGACCCTTTATTGCAACGACGGTGACTGGGTGGAAAGTCTGTCGGCCTTGGTGGAGCACATGGACGGCCGGCTGGAGCTCGTCCACTGGAGCCCACCGGCCGCAGCTCAGGGCGATGTGAAGGGAGACAAACATGAAGATATTGATCGTGACGGACGCCTGGCAACCGCAGAGCAGTTCGGTCGCCACCACACTGGCTGAACTGGTTCGCCAACTGCAGATCAGCGGCCATGAGGCGGTGGTCATCCAGCCCGGGCAGTTCAAGACGCGCCCATGTCCCGGCTTTCCGAGCCTCCAGATCGCGTGGTTTCCCGGCGCACGGCTGCGCAAACTCATGGACAGCGCCGACGCGGATGCGATCCACATTGCCACTGAAGGCCCACTCGGTTGGGCTGCCCGGCGCCATTGCCTGCAGCGCCGCTGGCCCTTCACCACCGCGTTTCACACCAAGTTTCCCGAGATCCTGAAGGATGCATTTGGCCTGCCCGTGAGCTGGGGGTATGCGCTGCTGCGCTGGTTTCACCGTCCCTCCAGCGGTGTCCTGGCGCCCAGCCAGGGCGTCATCAACATGCTGCGGGCGCGCGGCTTTCGGCAGCTGCGCTTGTGGACGCACGGCGTGGACACACGTCTGTTTGCGTTGACGGACAGCAGCCAGCCCTGCGGCCCACTGGGTCCGCTGGCGCATCCTGTGAGCCTGTACGTGGGGCGCATTGCGCGCGAGAAAAACATTGAAGCCTTTCTGGCGCTGGATGTGCCCGGCAGCAAGGTCGTCTGTGGTGTCGGACCGCTGGCCTCCAGCCTGCGCGCACGCTACCCCAACGTTCACTGGCTCGGTGTGCTGCCGCGCCATGAACTGGCACAGGTGTACGCCAGTGCCGATGTGTTTGTCTTTCCGGCCCGGGGCGAGACCTTTGGCCGGACCATGCTGGAAGCCATGGCCAGTGGTGTCCCGGTGGCCGCGTACCCGGTGGATGGGCCGATGGAGGTGCTGGGCAACAGCCGCGCAGGCGCGATGAACGAAGACCTGCGCGATGCCTGGCACGACGCACTGAAGGTCAAGCGCCATGAAGCCCGCGACCGCGCCCTGCAGTTCAACTGGAGCAGGGCGAGCGCACGGTTTCTGTCCCAACTGGTGGTGTTGCCGCGCCATCGGCGATATCGCCAGCGTGCGGGCCTGTCAGTGCTGGGTCATGGCGCGCAAGCCCTGCCCAAACTGTCACACAAACGTCATCCGATCGTTGAATAATCGTCACAGTCGATGAGGGAGCGGCTGGGCACTCTGCACCAGACCACCCGATGGACACATCGGTTGACAACAACATCAGACATGAGCGGCAACAACTCCAGCAGCAAGTTTCCCTTCCTCGATCGCGATCACAGCATCCTGGCCTTCAACGAACGCGTCATGGACTGGGCGCGGCGGCCCGACGTTCCGCTGCTCGAGCGTCTGCGTTACCTCAGCATCGTCTCCAGCAACCTAGACGAATTTTTCGAAGTCCGCGTTGCCCCCCACCTCACCGCCGCCCAGGCCAACGAGCAGCGTGGCCTGTACACCGCGCAGACTTTCGAAAAGCTGTCGGAAGAAGTTCACCGGCTGGTGGCCCAGCAGTACGCCATCTACAACGACGAGCTGCTGCCGCTGCTGGAGAAAAAGGGCATCAAGCTCATCTCGCACGGCGAGCGCAATCCGCGTCAGCGGCGCTGGGTCAAGGAATTTTTTGTCAAGGAGGTTCAGCCGCTGTTGATGCCGGTGGGCCTGGACCCGGCGCACCCGTTCCCGCAGGTGGCCAACAAGTCGCTCAACTTCATCGTGCGCCTGGCGGGCAAGGATGCATTTGGCCGCGAGAACGAAATCGCCATCGTGAAGGTGCCACGCATCTTGCCGCGCTTCTTCCGCATGCCACCGATCAAGGGTTCCAAACAGACGCACTTCGTCTCCATTTCCAGCCTGATCCGCTCGCACCTGGGTGACCTGTTCCCGGGCCGCCATGTCACGGAGTTCTCCCAGTTCCGTGTCACTCGCCACTCTGACCTGGCGGTGGACGAGGAAGAGGTGAAAAACCTTAGAACTGCATTGCGCAAGGGCCTGCAGCAGCGCCACTATGGTCAGGCTCTGCGGCTGGAGGTGTCGGCCGGTTGCTCCGAGTTCCTGGCCGACTTTCTGCTTGAGCAGTTTGCGCTGCCTTTCAAGGCGCTTTACCGCGTACCTGGGCCGGTGAACCTGGTGCGCCTGAACCAGCTGATCGACAAGGTGGACGCGCCTGCGCTGCGCTTCGAGGCCTACCAAGCCGGGTGGCCCGCGCAGCTCACGCCGGGGCAGTCGTATTTCGAACGGTTGCAGCAAGGCGATGTGCTCATTCACCAGCCGTACGAAAGTTTTGATGCCGTGCTCGCCTTCCTGCGCGAGGCGGTGGAAGACCCGGATGTGCTGGCCATCAAGCAGACCATCTACCGCACCGGTGCCAAGTCAGAGCTGATGAACCTGCTGCGCGAAGCCGTGCGTCGCGGCAAGGAGGTCACCGCCGTGGTGGAGCTCAAGGCCCGTTTTGACGAAGAGGCCAACATCAACTACGCCGAGCGGCTGGAGTCGGTGGGGGCCCAGGTGGTCTACGGTGTGGTGGGCTTGAAGACCCACGCCAAGATGCTGCTCGTCACGCGCCGCGAAGCCAGCGGTCTCAAGCGTTACGCGCACCTGTCCACCGGCAACTACAACCCCGGCACGGCCCGCCTCTACACCGACCTGAGCTACCTCACGGCCGACGATGCACTCACCTCCGACCTCGAGCAGATCTTCCTGCACCTGGCCAGCCAGAACCGCCTGCCCAAGCTCAACAAGGCGCTGATCGCACCGTTCCACTTGCACAAAGCCATGCTCGACAAGCTGGACGCTGCGGGCGCAGCCGCCAAGGCCGGGCAGGACGCACGCGTGATCGTGAAGATGAACGCGCTCACAGACGAGCAACTGGCGCGTGCGCTGGCCACCGCGTCGCAGCAGGGCGTGAAGATCGACCTGATCATCCGGGGCGCCTGCATCCTGCCGGCGCAAGTGCCCGGCTTCACCGACAACGTGCGGGTGCGCTCGGTGATCGGTCGCTTGCTTGAACACTCGCGGGTGTTCTACTTCCGCATCGGTGAGGTGGAAGAGCTGTGGCTGTCCAGCGCGGACTGGATGAACCGCAACATGCTGCGCCGCATCGAACTGGCCTGGCCGGTGACCGACCACGCGCTGCGTCACCGCATCATGGACGAGTGCCTCTCGGCCTACCTGCACGACACCAAGGACGCCTGGCTGCTCCAACCCGATGGCCGCTACGTGCCAGCCAGCATTACCGGCAGCGGTCGCACCCGTTCAGTGATGCATTCGGCGCAAGCCAGCCTGATGGCGCGCTACGGCAGCAAGGGATGACCATGGAGGGCCGCAGCATGGACCTGATCCTGTGGCGGCATGCCGAAGCCCAGGAGCATCCTGACCTGTTGACCGGTGTGCCTGGCGACGCCATGGACCTGGCCAGGCGTCTCACGCCTCGTGGCGAAAAGCAGGCGGCGCGCATGGCCGCCTGGCTCGACCGGCAGTTGCCCGACGGTGCGCGCATCTGGAGCAGTCCTGCATCGCGCTGCGAACAGACAGCACTTGCGCTGGGGCGCCGGTTCAAGTTGCGAGATGAGTTGCAGCCGGAGGGCGACCCCATGGCGCTGCTGGAGCTGGTGCAGTGGCCGCACGGCAAGTCGCCCGTGGTGGTGGTGGGTCATCAACCCACGTTGGGCCGGGTGATTGCCCGCCTGCTCAACCTGGCCGAAGACGACTGCTCGGTGAAGAAAGGCGCTCTGTGGTGGTTGAGGCACCGGGAGCGCGCCAGTGGAAACCAGACGGTGGTGGTGACCGTCCAGACCCCGGAGCTGATCTGAGCGAAACCCGGGGCTGCGCCCCGGGCAGGCTTCAGGCGGCTGCTGCCGCCTTGGCGGGAGCGGAGGGCTGTTTGGCAGCGGGCTTGACCGCGATTTTCTTGGCTGCGGGGCGGGCTGTGGTCTTGGCGGCGGGTTTCGCAACAGGTTTGGCAGGCGCCTTGGCCGCCACCTTCACCGCTGCTTTGGCTGCGGGCTTGGCGACCGGTTTTGCCACAGGCTTGTTTGCGGCACCTGGCTTCTTTTCGGCGCCAGTGGGGCGGCCGGTCTTGAGGGTGGGCACTGCAGACAGGGCAGCCTTGTAGGCAGCATCGTTCAAGCCTTGCAGAGCCATCAGGCCAGCGCGCAGCAGTTCACTCTTCTTGACGCTGGTGCCCAATGCAATGGCGCGGGCTTTGAGCGTTTCAATGGCGGCGAACTCGGCCTTGGGGATGGTGAAGCTGTCGCGCACGAGCTTGGGCTTTTTGTTGGTCTGACTGGCCATGGATGCACTCCGTTGGAAGATAAAAAGAGTGGAAGTATAAACCGTATAAATCGTTTATATGCTTGTGACAACGGGGTGACAAGTGTGTGATGTTGCGCCACCGGAGCGCCACCGGAGCGCCACCGGTCAGCGGATGTCAGCGGTGAATTTCCAGGTTGATTTCTGCCAGGCCACCACCTCTTCGCCCAGCAGCCACGCCGACTGCGGGTAGCGCTTGGCCCAACCCGGGTTGGTGGCGAGCCTGAAGGCACGCGGCTTGTAGCTGAGCTTGACCGACTCATGCTCGGGCATCTGCCGCGCGTGGCACAGCAGCACGGCCAGGCGCAGCGCCATGAGCTGTTTGGCAAAGAGCTCGTCCTGCAGCGCTTCTTCCAACTTGCGCAGCTTCCCGCGCTGGCCCAGCACGAGCTGGCTCATGCGGTGCAACTCGGGCAACGAGAAGCCGCGGGCGTCCACGTTGTCGAGGATGTAGGCGCCGTGGTGGTGAGAACGTTCGTGTGAAATGTGGGTGCCGATCTCGTGCAGCCGGGCCGCCCATGCCAGTTTCTGCGAGTAGCGCTCGTTCTGGGCGTCGAGCGCAGCAATCTGGGAGAAGAGGGCGGTGCTCACCGTGCTGACCCGCTTGCCCTGGCTTTCGTCGGCCGAGAAGCGGTGGGTCAGCCAGTTCACGGTGCGTTCCCGCACATCACCGCCGTCGGTGTCGCGGTCGATCAGGTCGTACAGCGCACCGTGGCGCAACGCGCCCTGGGCCGGCAGCATCTGCTCGATACCGAACAGGTCGAAGATGGCGCGCAGCACACTCACGCCACCGCCGATCACCGGGCGCCGGTCGTCCTTGAGGCCTTCGAGGCGCATCTGGTCGGCGCTGCCCGACTTGATCATGCGGTCCAGCAACCAGTCGAGTCCGGACCGGGTGACCACGCCAGAGGCCCAGCCGTTGGCCGCCAGCATGTCGGCCACCGCACTCACCGTGCCCGAGGAGCCGTAGGCCACTGTCCAGTCGGCTGGCGGAAATTTGTCGAGCGCATCTTCGATCACTGCCTTGGCGGCCACTTCGGCTGTCTTGAAGGCCGCCGCGCTGAACTGACCGCGCGGGAAGTAGCGTGTGGACCAGGCCACGCTGCCCAGGCGGTACGACTCCATGGTCCGCGCAGAGTAGCCCTGGCCGAGGATCATTTCGGTGGAACGACCGCCGATGTCGACCACCAGGCGTTTTTCGTCGGAATGCGGCAGCAGGCGTGAGACACCCTGGTAAATCAGGCGCGCTTCCTCGTAGCCGGACACCACGTCGATCGGAAACCCCAGGATGGCCTGAGCCTGGCGCACGAAATCGTCGCGGTTCCTGGCCTCACGCAGGGTCTGGGTGGCCACGGCACGCACCTGTTGGCGCTTGAATCCGTGCAAACGCTCGGCAAAACGTGCCAGGCATTCCCAGCCCCGCTCCATGGCCGCCTGGCTGAGGTTCTTTTCCTCGTCCAGCCCGTTGCCTTGGCGCACGGTCTCCTTGAGGTATTCGATGCGCTCGATGTGGCCTGAGTGATAGCGCCCGATCTCCAGCCGGAAACTGTTGGAGCCGAGGTCGATGGCGGCAAGTAAGGTACCGTTTTGCATGCGAAAGGGGGGCGGCGAGCCGGAACGGCTACTCGGGGACTAAGAGGTCTGTGAAAGCCCCGGATTGTGACGCATGCCCGGGGTGGCATCTGTTCGCCAGCGTGCCGATTCGCGCATCCACCGCTCTGGACTTTGTGACAAGTGCGAGATGTCACGAGCCTGTCACATTGCCTGCCTAGAGTCGCGTTTGTTCATCTTCCCAACCGCAAGGAGTCTCTCAATGATCAACAAACGCGTTTTCCTCCAGGCCGTCGCTGCCGCTGCCATGGCCACCGCCGGCATGGGCTCGGCGATTGCCGCCGACATCACCGGCGCTGGCGCCACCTTCCCGTTCCCGATCTACGCCAAGTGGGCCGAGGCTTACAAGAAAGACACCGGCGTTGGCCTGAACTACCAGTCGATCGGCTCGTCCGGTGGCATCCGCCAGATCCGTGCCAAGACCGTGGCATTCGGTGCCACCGATGCACCCATGTCCGGCGCTGACCTCGAGAAGGACGGCATGGTCCAGTTCCCCGCCATCATCGGCGGCACCGTGCCCGTGATCAACCTCGACGGCTTCAAGCCCGGCGAATTGCGCGTGACCGGCCCCGTCCTGGCCGAAATGTTCCTGGGCAAGATCGCCAAGTGGAACGACCCCAAGCTGGCCGCCCTGAACCCCGGCAAGGCCTTGCCCGACCAGAACATCACCATCGTGCACCGCGCCGACGGTTCGGGCACGACGTTCAACTGGACCGACTATCTGACCGTGGTCAGCAAGGAGTGGGCCGACACCGTGGGCAAGGGCGCCGCCGTCAAGTGGCCTGCCGCTTCGTCGGTGGGTGGCAAGGGCAACGAAGGCGTGGCCGCCAACGTGAACCGTGTGAAGGGCGCGCTGGGCTATGTGGAATACGCTTACGTGAAGAAGAACAACATGAACTTCCTGCAGCTGCAAAACGCTGAGGGCAAGTATGTGAGCCCGGATGACGCCGCCTTCGCCGCCGCCGCCGCTGGTGCCGACTGGTTCAGCGTGCCCGGCATGGGTATTTCCATGGTGAACGCCAAGGGCGCCACCAGCTGGCCCGTGAGCACCGCATCGTTCATCCTGATGTACAAGAACCCGGCCGACAAGGCGCAATCCGCCGAAGTGCTCAAGTTCTTCGACTGGGCCTTCAAGAACGGCAAGGGCATGGCTGCCGAACTGGACTATGTGGCTCTGCCTGACGCACTGACCGCTGATATCCGCACCAAGGTGTGGTCGCAGATCGCCAAGTAAGTTAGGCTGCTTCCCAAGTTGCATCCGCCGGTCGGTTCAGTCGGGCCGGCGGATGTTGACTTGTGGGGCCGGTAAATAACCGGATCGGAGTCACCATGAGCCTGGGAACCACCATGAGTTCGCAACCTGTGTCCATTCAAATGGACAACCCCAACATGGCGTCGATTGCCAAACGGCAACGCTTCCACGATGTCCTGTTTCACCGCATCACCCAGAGTTTTTCGCTGTTGGTGCTGATCGCCCTCATGGGCATCATCGTTTCGCTGTTCATCAACGCCTGGCCCACCTTCCAGAAGTTCGGTTTCAACTTCATCTGGCGCGTGGAGTGGGACATCATCAACGAAGAATTCGGCGCCGCGATCGCCATCGTCGGCACCATTGCCAGCGCCTCCATCGCCATGCTGATTGCCGTGCCACTGGCCTTCGGCATCGCACTTTTCCTCACAGAAACCTGCCCCGTCTGGCTGCGCCGTCCGCTGGGCACGGCGGTCGAGTTGCTGGCGGCGGTGCCGTCCATCATTTACGGCATGTTCGGCCTGTTCGTGTTCGCGCCGCTCTTTGCCGACTACTTCCAGGTGCCGGTGCAAAACGTGCTGGGTGGCATGCCGCTGGTGGGCTTCCTGTTCGGCGGCAGCACCAACGGTTTCGGCATTCTGGCCGCCGGCATCGTGCTGGCCTTCATGGTCCTGCCCTTCGTGGCCGCCGTGATGCGTGACGTGTTTGAGATCGTGCCACCCATCCTGCGCGAATCAGCATACGGGCTGGGTTGCACGACCTGGGAAGTGGTGCGCAACGTGGTGTTGCCCTACACGCAGAAAGGCGTCATCGGCGGCGTCATGCTCGGCCTGGGTCGCGCACTGGGAGAGACCATGGCGGTCACCTTCGTGATCGGCAACGCCAACCGCATGCCCACTTCGCTGTTCTCGCCCGGTACCTCCATCGCTTCCACCCTGGCCAATGAATTTGGCGAAGCCGCCGACTTTCACCTCTCCACCCTGTTTGCGCTGGGTTTCCTGCTGTTCGTCATCACCTTCCTGGTGCTCTCGGCAGCCAAGATCATGATGTTGCGCGCCGAAAAAGCCAAAGGGTTCTGACATGGAATTCAACAACCAACTCTACAAAAGCCGCCAGCGCATGAACGCTGTGGGCCTGACGCTGTCCATGGGCGCCATGGTGTTGGGCCTGGTGGTGTTGCTGTGGATCCTCAGTGTCTTGCTGTCCAACGGCTTTGCTGCGCTGGACTGGAACATGTTCACGCAGTCCACACCCGCTCCTGGCAGCGAGGGTGGTGGCCTGGCCAACGCCATCGTCGGCAGCTTGATGATGGTGGGCTTCTCGGTGCTGGTTTCAACACCCATCGGGGTTTTCGCCGGGGTGTACCTGGCCGAATACGGCGACGAGAGCAAGACCGCCGAGCTCACCCGCTTCGTCACCGACATCATGTTGTCGGCGCCCTCTATCGTGCTCGGCTTGTTTGTCTACGCCATTGCCGTGGCGACCGTGGGCAACTTCTCTGGCTGGGCCGGCAGCCTGGCGTTGTCCCTGATTGCCGTGCCCGTGGTCGTGCGCACCACCGAAAACATGTTGCGCCTGGTGCCCGGCAGCTTGCGTGAAGCGGCTTTTGCGCTGGGCGCGCCGCGCTGGAAGGTGGCCACGCTGGTCACGCTGCGCGCGGCCAAGAGCGGTGTCATGACGGGCTTGCTGCTGGCCGTGGCCCGCATCAGTGGTGAAACCGCACCGCTGCTGTTCACCGCCCTGAACAACCAGTTCTTCAGCACCGACATGGGTGCGCCCATGGCCAACCTGCCGGTGGTGATCTTCCAGTTCGCGTTGAGCCCGTACGACAACTGGATCCGTCTGGCCTGGGGCGGTGCTCTGCTCATCACCTTGTCGGTGCTCGTGCTCAACATCGTGGCCCGCGTGTTCCTGCGCGAAAAGAACCCGGTCTGAACACCCGCATGCCTTCCTACCCATTCAAAGATATGGACATGACCATGCCAAACGCCGCCCTTGCAGCTCAGCCCGCCGCGACCAAGAATGCCCTAGAACTCCGCAACCTCAATTTCTTCTACGGCAAGTTTCAAGGTCTGAAGAACGTCAACATGAACATCGAGGAGCGCAAGGTGACCGCCTTCATTGGCCCCTCGGGTTGCGGCAAGTCGACGTTGCTGCGCACGCTCAACCGCATGTACAGCCTGTACCCCGGCCAGCGCGCCGAAGGTCAGATCAACTTCTATGGCCAGAACATCCTGGACGAAAAGCAGGACATCAACCTGCTGCGTGCCCGCATCGGCATGGTGTTCCAGAAGCCGACGCCATTTCCCATGTCGATCTACGACAACATCGCCTTTGGCGTGAAGTTGTATGAAAACCTGAACAAGAGCGAAATGGACGACCGCGTGGAGTGGGCGCTGTCCAAAGCGGCGCTGTGGAACGAGGTCAAGGACAAGCTCAACCAGAGTGGCTTGTCGCTCTCGGGTGGCCAGCAACAGCGCCTGTGCATCGCGCGCAGCGTGGCGGTGAAGCCGTCCGTATTGCTGCTGGACGAGCCCACCTCGGCGCTGGACCCCATATCCACCGGCAAGGTGGAAGAGCTGGTGCACGAACTCAAGCAGGACTACACCATAGCCATCGTCACCCACAACATGCAGCAGGCTGCCCGCTGCAGCGATTACACCGCTTACATGTACCTCGGCGAATTGATCGAATTTGGTTCCACCGAACAGATCTTCTTCAAACCGGCCAAAACCGAGACGGAAGACTACATCACCGGTCGCTTTGGCTGATCCGCCGCGCACCCCGAGACCGAACCGTTCCGAGCCACCACGGGAGAACCTTCATGAGTGACAAACACCTTTCCAGCCAGTTCGACGCCGAGCTGAATTCCATCTCTTCCCAGGTCCTTGAGATGGGCGGCCTGGTCGAATCCCAGCTTCACCAGGCGGTCTACGCTCTGGTGCACATGAGCATGGAGTCGGCCGAGCAGGTCATCGAGAACGAGGCCCGCATCAATCAGATGGAGATCCAGATCGATCACGAGATCATCTCCACCATCGGCCGGCGCCAGCCCACCGCACGCGACCTGCGTTTTCTGATGGCGATCTCGCGCACCACGCAAAACCTGGAACGCGCTGGCGACGAGGTCGCCCGCATTGCCCGCATGGTCAAGTCGATCATCGAGAACGGTTCGCCGCGTAACCTGCCCAGCTCAGAGCTGCGCATGGCCGCCGACCTGGCCTCGGCTCTTTTGCGCAAGACCCTGGACTCGTTCGCGCGGCTGGACACCACGATGGCGGTCGCGATCATCAAGGGTGACAACGCCATCGACAACGAATACAACGGTTTTCTCCGAAAGCTCATCACTTACATGATGGAAGACCCCCGCACCATTTCCCCGAGCCTTGACCTGCTCTTCCTGGCCAAGTCGATCGAGCGGGTGGGCGACCACGCCAAAAACATTGCGGAGCAGATCATCTTCATCGTCAAGGGTGAAGACGTGCGCCACAGCCCCATGTCCCAAGTGGAGTCGGTGGTCGGATGAGAAAACTGCCCAGAGTTCTCGTGGTGGAGGACGAACCCTCCATCGCCGAGCTGATCGCCGTCAATCTCCGGCACAACGGCTTTGCGCCCACCGTCGTGTTTGACGGCGTGGCGGCGCAGCGTGAGGTGGACGCCGTGCTGCCCGACGTGATCCTGCTGGACTGGATGCTGCCCGGTGAAAGCGGAGCTTCGCTGGCGCGCGGCTGGCGCAAGAATGAGCGCACCAAGACCATCCCCATCCTCATGCTCACCGCGCGCAGCGACGAGAGCGACAAGGTGCAAGGGCTGGACGCGGGCGCAGACGACTACATCACCAAACCTTTTTCCACCCAGGAGCTGTTGGCGCGCATCCGTGCGGTGTTGCGCCGGCGGGCGCCCGAGATCGTCAACGACTCGGTGCAGGTGGGTGAACTGTCGCTGGATGCAGCCACCTACCGCATCACGTTTCGCGGCTCTGAACTCAAGGTCGGGCCGACTGAATTCAAGCTGCTGCACTACCTCATGAAGCACGCAGAGCGGGTGCATACCCGTGGTACGCTGCTCGACAAGGTCTGGGGAGACCATGTTTTCA
>LNFM01005536.1_pt1 | contig 24845 bp, 30 predicted proteins | sample 596031 | NCBI WGS metagenome assembly LNFM01 (sample SAMN04254537, study PRJNA301005) | activated carbon metagenome | isolation source: dual media filters at the Ann Arbor, Michigan drinking water treatment plant | place: USA: Ann Arbor | reverse complement strand
TGGCCGCGATCCTGCCGGCGCGGCGCGCCGGGCGCCTGGACATCCTCGAGGCGATCCAGAACGAGTAGCCGCAGGGCGCGGCGCCGCCCGCGACGGCCGCGCCGCGCCCGGGGCGGCTACTGCTCGGTCGAGCTCCCGCCTCCGCCGCCCCCGGCGGATCCTGCGCCGCCCGCCCCGCCCGGGCAGTCGCCGTCGGCGCGGGTGGCGGTCGCGGAACCGTCCGTGGCGACGGCCGCCGGCGTCGCCGTGGTCGACGCGGTGGCCGACGTGGTGGCGGAGGCCCCGTCGCCTCCGCTCGCGGCCATCGCGGTGGCCCCTCCGGCGACGATCGCGAGCGCGGCGATCGCGGAGGTGATGGTGCGGGGCATCGTCATGGTGATCCTCCCTGTGGTGACAGCGGACGCCATCGATTGAAGGCGGTCCGCATCAGAGGGGGATCGGAGCGGGCGATGAGTCGCATCGGCGCCGCGGCGCCGATGCGGGTGCGGCGCTCAGGCTCAGGCCGCCCGGGCGGAGGAGGCGAGCTGTGCGCCCGCCGCGGGCTCGAGGGCCCGGTCGCGCAGGAATCCGACGTCCACCTGGGTGCCGTCGCCGCGGGCGCTCAGCTCGAAGTCGTCGGAGAGGCGGCTGATGATGATCAGTCCGCGGCCGCGGAGGGCGTCGGGAGGGGGAGGGGCGTCGGGGACGACCGGCAGGGGAGTGCCCGGGTGCCCCTGGTCGAGGACGCGGATGTCCACGCGGTCGGCCGTGACCGACAGCTCGACCTCGACGGCCCCGCCGCCCGGCGAGCCGTGCTCGATCGCGTTGGTGAGGGCCTCGGTGGAGGCCAGCAGGACGCGGCCCGCCCCGTCGGCCGGCCACTCCTCACGGGTCAGGACGCAGGCCAGGGCCGAGCGCACGAACGACACGACCGTGAGGTCGGCCGGGACTCTCATACTCGAGTGGACGCCGTGGGTCACGGTGGCTACCTGAGCGGATCGGCGGGTTCGTTGCGCATGAAGAGGTTATCGGCGGTATACGACGGAACTGGACCCACTCGACACCCCCGTTCGTCGAGGATCCGGAAGGCCCTGCCCCCTCGGGCGGCGACTAGTGCTCCCTCCCGGAAGTGCTGTTGCGCTCCAGCAACCTGCAAACCATCACGGATCCTGCGTCATCGCTCGACCGCATAGCCTCAGCTATGCGGATCTCCCTCTTCCTTGGTCCGTGGGGTTTTCGGGGCTGGAAGCACAACGGACTTCCGGGACGGAGCACTAGACTCCCCTCCGGCCACCCCGACCGGAGGAACAAGAGTGCCCGAGCACCGACCGACACCGCCCATCGCCGGGTATCTCGCCCAGCCCCACGAGGTCCACCGCGTGGTGCTGCTGTACTCGGGAGGGCTCGACACGTCGGTCATGCTCAAGTGGATCCAGGACGAGTACGACGCCGAGGTCGTGGCGCTCTGCATCGACCTCGGGCAGCCCGCCGACGACTTCGACGCCGTGCGCCAGAAGGCGCTCGACCTCGGCGCCGTCGAGAGCCTCGTGGTGGACGCCAAGGAGGAGTTCGCCCGCGACTACGTGGCGCCGGCGATCCGCGCCAACGGGCGCTACCAGGGCGGCTATCCGCTGTTCACCTCGCTCGGCCGGCCCCTGCTGGCCAAGCTCGCCTGTGACGCGGCGCGCACGTACTCGGCCGACACCATCGCCCACGGCTGCACCGGCAAGGGCAACGACCAGGTGCGCATCGAGGCCACGATCGCCACGCTGGCGCCCGACCTGAAGGTGATCGCGCCGGTGCGCGAGTGGCAGATGGGCCGCGACGAGGAGATCGCCTACGCCATCGAGCACGGCATCCCGATCTCGTCCAGCGTCGAGCGCCCCTACTCGATCGACGACAACCTCTGGGGGCGCTCCAGCGAGGGCGGCGTCATCGAGGACCTCGAGCAGCCGCCGCCGGACGACGTCTTCCAGCTGGTGACGCACCCCACCAGGGCGCCCGACCGCGAGGAGGACCTGGTCCTCGACTTCCGCGACGGCCTGCCGGTCGCCCTCGACGGCGAGGAGCTCGGCCTGGTCGAGCTGATCCGGCGCGTCGCCGAGGCGGCCTGCCGCAACGGCGTGGGGATCCTCGACCACATCGAGGACCGCGTCGTCGGCCTCAAGGTGCGCGACCTCTACGAGGTGCCGGCGGCCGAGGTGATCCTCACCGCCCACCGGGAGCTCGAGAAGCTGGTCTGCACCGGCCGCGAGAACGCCCTCAAGCCGAACCTCGACGCGCTCTGGGCGCAGCTCGCCTACGAGGGCCTGTGGTACGAGCCGCTGCTCGCCGACCTGAACGCCTTCATCGACAAGGTCAACGAGAAGGTCGAGGGCCGGATCACGATGCGCCTCTACAAGGGCACCGCGACGGCCGTGACCCGGTCGTCGCCCAACGCGATCTACGATCGGAGCCTCGCGACGTTCAACGCCGACGCCTCGTTCTCCCAGGGCGCGGCCCCCGGCTTCATCGAGCTGTACTCGCTCCAGAGCCGGATGGCCTACCGGATCGCCGAGGCGCGGGAGAAGGGATGAGGCGCGGCGGCCCGCCCATGCTGCCGGTGGATCCGGCGGCGGTCCCGCCGTTCTCGCGCGTGGAGAGGGGCGCCCGCGGGCTGAGGTTCGCGCCTCTCGTCGCGCCCGGTGACGCCTCGGCCGAGCCAGGGGCGCCGCTGCGCGTCCAGGCCGCCGCCCCGGCGGGCATGCGCCAGGCCGACGTCGTCGCCGACGGCGCGATGGTGCTCGCGGCCGGGGTGGGTGCGGCCTACAGCCTGAGCGCGCCGCGCATGCACGTCGTCCACGACCGCCGCCCGCCCGGGCTGGACCGCGTGATCGGAGCTCCCGGCGCCAACGCCGGGCTGATCCACGGCGCCGACGGCTGGCGGGCCGTCGTGCTGCCGAGTCTCGGCGACATCGCCGCGGATCTCGGCGAGGGGCCCGTCGCGATCCGTGCCGACGGTCGCCGCATCGCGGTCGCGCTGGACGGCGGTGTGGAGGAGCACGACATCGGGACCGAGGGGGCGGCCGCGTGGCACGAGGGCCCGGCGGACGCCCTGTGCTTCACCGCCGCCGGCGACCTCATGGTCGCCGCCGGCGGGGCGGTGGGCGCCCCGGGGACCGCTGCCGGCGGCGGGTCGCCGATCGTCGAGCTGGTCGCCGCCGCCGCGGCGCCGCGGCTCGCGGCACGGCACGCCGACGGCTCGGTCAGCGTCTGGGAGCCCGGCTCCGCCGAGCCCCTCGCACGCTGGGCCGCGCCGATCGCCGACCCCGGATCGATCGCGATCTCCGCCGACGGCGCCCTGGTGTCGCTCGGCAGCCCCACGGGCGAGGACCCCGCCGCCTGCCTGGCCGACGCGCACGACGGCGCCCAGGTGCGTCGCATCGAGGGCGCCCGTCTGATCGCCCCGGCGCCCGAGCCGGGCACGCTGCTGGTGGCCGGCGACTGGGGATGCGCCTGGATGAAACCACTCGAGGAGGACTCATGAGCACACGTCCACTGCCCGCACCGGCCGTACTGGCGGACGACCCGGGTCCGTGGAGCGTCGTGAGCTCCGTCTTCTCCCAGGCCGGCCGGCCGGGCCGCCGCCGCCCGCAGCCGCCGATGGGCCTGATGCTGTCGCCGGCGCCGGAGACCCATCTCGACCTCGCCGGGCTGGATCCCGCCTCACCGGTGGCCGGCCTGGGGCCGCTGCGCGTGATCGCCGCCGCCCGCGAGCCCGCCTTCACGCTCGCCTTCGACGCCGATGGCGTCCTGGTGCGCGGCATCAGCCCCTTCGTGGTCCGCGCGTGGGCGGTCCCGGCCCTGTCGCTGCACGCCGAGGAGCGTCCCGGAGACGATCCCGCCGCCGAGCTGCCCCCGCCGGTGGCGCCCGACAGCCTCCACGAGGAGGACCTGCCGGTGGTGGCGACCGCCCCCGACGGGGAGACGGTCGCGGTCCACAGCCGGGAGGGGCGCTCCGACGTGATCGCGGTCATCCGGATCTCCGACGGATCGCTCGCGCGCTGGGTGCGCGGGGCGCGCGCCGCGGCGTGGTCGGCCGACGGCCGGCACTTCGCGCTCGGCGGGCCGTGGGGCGTGATCCTGACCGAGACCCGGACCCCTCCGGACTGACGCGGTGGCGGGCGGCGCCACCCGGATCCTCGACCGGAGGGCGCTGAACCGGGCGACGCTCGCCCGCCAGATGCTGCTCGAGCGCGCGCCGCTGGCGCCGCGCGCGGCCGTGGCGCACCTCGTGGGCCTGCAGGCCCAGGAGCCGCGCGACCCCTACGTCGGGCTCTGGTCGCGCCTGCGCGGGTTCGACCCGCGCGAGGTGGAGCGCCTGTTCCTCGCGCGCGAGCTCGTGCGGATCGTGGTCATGCGAGGCACGATCCACCTGGTCACCGCCGAGGACGCGCTGACGCTGCGGCCGCTCACCCAGCCGGTGATGGACGCCGAGATCGCCCTCCACTCCGAGTACGCGCCGATGGTCCGCGACGTCGACCTGGGCCCGGTGGTGGCGGCGGGGCGCGAGATCCTCCGTGAGCCCCGCAGCATGCCCGAGCTGCGCGCCGCGCTCGCCGAGCGGTTCCCCGGTCCGAGCCCCGCGGCGCTGGCCTACGCCTGCCGCTGCCTCCTGCCCCTCGTCCAGGTGCCGCCGCGGGGCCTGTGGACCCGGAGCGCGCGCGTCACCGTGGCGACCGCCGAGTCGTGGCTCGGGCGGCCGGTGGACGCGGATCCCTTCATCGACGCCGTGATCCTCCGCTACCTGGCCGCCCTCGGTCCCGCGACCGCGACCGATGCGGCCGTCTGGTCGGGGCTCGGCGGGATGGGGGAGGTCCTCGAGCGCCTGCGCCCGTCGCTCGTCACCTTCCGGGACGAGCGGGGCCGTGAGCTCTTCGACCTGCCGGGCGCCCCGCGGCCCGGTCCCGATGTGCCCGCCCCCGTGCGCTTCCTCCCCCGCCACGACAACCTGCTGCTCTCGCACGCCGACCGCCGCCGCGTCGCGGACGACCGGGTGCGACGCGCACTGGCCCCCGCGGTCGCGACCGGCGGCGGCTCGGTGCTGCTCGACGGCTTCCTCGCGGCGGCGTGGAGCGTCGAGCGCGAACGGGACGGCCGCCCGGCGGCGATCGTCGTGCGCCACCCCGGCCGCCTCACGAAGCGCGCGGCGTCGTCGATCGCCGCCGAGGGGCGCCGGCTGCTCCGCATGACCCACCCGGATGCCGGCGCCCGCGAGGTCCGGTTCGCGCCGGTCTAGTGGACGCTCCACTAGCTAGCCGAGCGCCCCGATCTGGGCGAGGAGGCTCAGCACGTCGAGGTGGTGGGTGAGCTCCGCGACCCTGCCGTCCCGGGAGGAGACCCAGAGGGTCGCCACCGCGGTCACCTCGGCGCCGCTCGCCGGGATCGGGCCGGTCGGCGTGGGCAGCGGGCCCTGGTGGGTGCCCCTCCACACCACGTCCTGCACGGCGAGGTCGCCGTCGCCGACGGCCCGCCGCACGTCTCCGTGGACGTCGGGCAGCGCGACCTTCCACTCGCGTAGCGCCTCGAGGTACGGCTCGACGCCCTCGATGCGGCGGCCGGTGCCGGCCTCGATGTAGACGACGTCGTCGTGGCAGAGGTCGCGGAAGACCTCCCAGTCGGCGGTGTTGAACGCCTCAAGCGTGCGCGAGGCGAGCGAGAGGGTCGCCGTGGTGCTCATCGTGCCTCCTCCTGTGTGTTCGCCGGTGTGCGGGGCGAACGTAGTCCTGCGGCCGCCGGCGGGGGAAGCCGGGGATCGCCAGGTGAGACGCTCAGGCCCGCAGCGCGACGGCCTGCGCCAGGAAGGCCTCCAGCACCTGCGCCGTGGACTCGTCGCACGAGGCGATGGTCAGCGTGCGCACCTGGGCGCCGTCGCCCTCCAGGAGGCCCTCGGGGTCGAAGAGCGCGACGCCGTGCTCCCACACCACGAACGCGCGCGCCGGATAGGTGAAGACGCCGGCCACGTAACCGGCGGCGGGATGATGCAGCGTCAGGGCGCCCCACCCCCGGGCGACGCGCTCGCGCAGTGCGGGCTCGGCCCCGGTGAGCACCTCCCGGGCCCAGAGGGCGCGCGCGGCGTGGGGGCGCCCGCCGAGGAAGGCGACGGCCTCCTCGGCGGTGGCCCAGCGGGGCGGCACGCTCAGGCGGCCCGGCGTGCGGGCGGCCAGCCGGCGCCGGCCGCCGGGGCCTCGGGGGGCGGGGTCGTCCGAGCCATGGCCCAGGATAGGACGGGCCGTCCGGCCCGCGCCAGTCGCCCCGGGCTCCGACGGACCGTCGCCACCATCCCTGGGGTGCGGGTCCACCGGTATCCCCCGCATCTAGCGTAGAAGCGTCCCTTGTCGGTCCGCGCCACCACGGTTAGCCTGAGGCCCCATGCCACCCTCGTCAGACCCGCCCTTCGTCCACCTCCACGTCCACTCGCACTACTCGGTCCTGGACGGGGCGTGCAAGATCGACCGGCTGCTGGACCGGGTCGAGGAGATGGGGCAGAGCGCGGTGGCGCTCACCGACCACGGCGTCATGAGCGGGGCGGTCGAGCTGTACCGCCAGGCGACCAAGCGGGGCATCACCCCGATCGTCGGCCTCGAGGCGTACGTGGTCGACGACCACAACGCCCGCCCGGCCAAGGAGCGGCGCAACCACCTGACGCTCCTCGCCGAGACCACCGAGGGCTACTACAACCTCATCAAGCTCTGCTCGGCCGGGTACCTCGAGGGCTATCACCGCAAGCCCCGCATCTCGCACGAGCTGATGGAGCGCTACTCGGACGGCATCATCGCCCTGTCGGGCTGCCTGTCGGGCGTCGTGTGCCAGAGCCTCGAGCGCGAGGACGTCGCGGCGGCGCGCGCCGAGCTCGACGCGCTGGCGAACATCTTCGGGCGCGACGACGTCTACGTGGAGATCCAGCACGCGGGGCTCGATGTCCAGACGGGCATCAACAACCACCTCAAGCGCATCGCGGCCGAGGCAGGGCTTCCTATGGTGGCGACCTGCGACGCGCACTACCCGTGCCGCGAGGACGCCGACTCGCACGAGGCGCTGCTGGCGATCCAGACCCGCGACGTGCTGAGCAACCCGAAGCGGTTCCGGTTCACGACGAAGGAGTTCTACCTCAAGACCGGTGCCGAGATGGCGGCCGCGCTGCCGGACTTCGTGGACATCCTGCCGGTGTCGCTGGAGGTGGCCGAGCGCTGCAAGGCGCTCTCGCTGCCGCTCGGCGACATCAAGCTGCCGCGGTTCCCGGTGCCGGGCGGCGAGACCGACGAGGTCTACCTCGAGCGCCTCTGCCGCGAGGGCATGGCCCGCCGCTACCCCGGCGGTCAGCCCGCCAACGCCGAGGAGCGCCTGCGCTTCGAGCTCGGCGTCATCAAGGAGATGGGCTTCGCCAGCTACTTCCTGATCGTGTGGGACTACATGCGATGGGCCCGTGAGAACGGCGTGGGCGTCGGCCCGGGCCGTGGCTCGGCGGCCGGCTCGCTGGTGGCCTACTCCCTGCGGATCGTGGACCTCGACCCGCTCGAGCACGACCTGCTCTTCGAGCGCTTCCTCAACCCCGGGCGCAAGAGCATGCCCGACATCGACACCGACTTCGCCGTCGCCGGCCGCGACCGCGTGGTGCAGTACGTCACCGAGAAGTACGGCTCGAGCGCCGTCGCGCGCATCGGCACCTTCGGCAAGCTGCTCGCCCGCGCGGTGGTGCGCGACTCGGGCCGCGTGCTCGGCCACACCTACGGGCAGGTCGACCGCCTCGCCAAGCTCGTGCCCGAGCGCCCGATCGGCATCAAGCTGGCCGACGCGATGAAGCCCGGCACCGAGCTCGCGCAGGCCTACGCCGACGACGCGGTCGTCCGCGAGATCCTCGACACCGCCCTCCCGCTCGAGGGCCTGGTGCGCAACGAGGGCGTGCACGCCGCCGGCGTCGTGATCGCCCCCAGCGACATCACCGACTACCTGCCCGTGCGCACGGACGACGAGGGCAACGTCGTCACCCAGGTCCCCGACCACGACGTGGAGGCGCTCGGCCTCCTCAAGATGGACTTCCTCGGCCTGCGCAACCTCGACGTCATCCAGGGCGCGCTGGAGCTGATCGAGGACCGCAGCGGCACGGCGCTCGACATCGAGACGATCCCGATCGACGACCCGGGCACCTACGCCATGCTCGCGCGCGGCGACGCCATCGGGGTGTTCCAGTTCGAGTCGAGCGGTATGCGCGAGGCCCTGCGCGAGGTGCGTCCGACCGAGTTCGCCGACCTGATCGCCCTCGTCGCGCTCTACCGCCCGGGCCCGATGGCCTTCATCCCCACCTATGCGCGCAACAAGCGCGACCCCTCGCGGGTCACCTTCGAGGACCCGCGCCTGGAGACGATCACCGGCCCGACCTACGGCGTGGCGGTCTACCAGGAGCAGCTGATGGCGATCTCCCGGCAGCTCGCCGGGTTCTCGCCGTCGCGCGCCGACGACCTCCGCAAGGCCGTGGGCAAGAAGGACAAGGTCCTGATGGCCTCGCTGAAGGACGAGTTCGTCGCGGGCTGCATCGAGAGCGGCACCGACAAGAAGGTGGCGCAGAGCCTCTGGGGCCTCTGCGAGGCCGCCGGCGACTACTCCTTCAACAAGAGCCACGCCGCCTGCTACGCCCTGCTGGCCTACCGCACCGCGTACCTCAAGGCGAACCACCCCGCCGAGTACATGGCGTCGCTGCTCAGCTCGGTGATGGACACCAAGGACCGCGTGCCCTTCTACGTCGCAGCCTGCACCGACATGGGCCTCTCGGTGCTGCCGCCCGACGTCAACGTCAGCCGCTCGGACTTCGCCGTCACGGGCGAGACGGAGATCCGCTTCGGGCTCTCGGCCGTGAAGGGCGTGGGCGAGAACGCGGTCGCCGCGATCATCACCGCGCGCGACGAGGGCGGGCGCTTCACGACCCTGTGGGACTTCTGCCGCCGGGTCGACCAGGCCCAGGTCAACAAGCGCGCGCTGGAGAGCCTGATCCGGGGCGGGTCGCTCGACTCCACCGGCGACAGCCGTCTGGGGATGATGGAGACGATCGCCGCCGCGGTCGGCCAGGCCACGCGCCGGCGCTCCGACATCGCGGCGGGGCAGGAGTCGCTCTTCGGCGCGATGGGGAGCCCCGACGCCGCCGTCGAGCTCGACCCGCCGATCCCCTCGCGGGAGATGCCCAAGGACGAGCTGCTGGCCGCCGAGAAGGAGGCGCTCGGGCTCTACGTCTCCAGCCACCCGCTCCAGGACTGCCGCCAGCAGCTGGCGCGCGCGACCACCTGCGGCATCGCCTCACTCGGCGAGCGCGCCGACGGCGAACCCGTCACGGTCGGAGGCATGCTCGGCGCCGTCAAGAGCATCACCACCCGCAAGGGCGACCCGATGATGTTCGTGAGGCTGGACGACCTCGAGGGCTCGGTGGAGGTGGTCGTCGTGCCGGCCGTCATGGCCGACGCCCGCGACCTGCTGACGCTGGACGCGATGGTGCTGATCACCGGGCGCATCGACCAGAAGGGGGAGGGCGAGACCAAGCTCGTGGCCCAGTCGGTGCGCGCCTTCCGCCCGGAGGAGGGCGGCGAGCAGGAGCGCCTCGTGGTGAAGGTCGACATGTCCCGCCTGGCGGAGATCCCCTTCAGCGAGCTCCGCCGCCTGCTGGTGGACCACCATGGCGACGCCGCGGTGGTCATGGACGTCACCACCGGCCAGGGTCGCCGCCGGCTGTTCCTGGGCGAGGAGTTCAAGGTGAACCCGCGCGCCAACAGCCTGGTCGCCGAGCTGAAGACCCTCTTCGGCGAGCGCTGCGTGGCCTGATCCGGGGGCGCTTCCGGGCGTCGGGCCCGCCGCCTTGACCGCGCGGCGGAGGAGGGCCTTAATACGCCGGTGCCCAGGTCCCGCCCATCGTGAGACAGAGCGCCGCCGCCACCGCCCTGGTGGCCGGGTCGTGCCGCCAGTGCCCCGTGTCGTGCGAGCGCGTCGTCCAGCCGGCCGGCTGCGTCGAGGCGGATTGCCCGCGCCTCTACTCCTACGAGCGCGACGGCCGCACCTGGATCGGGTGCCTCGAGGGCATCTACCAGGTGGAGGTCGACCTCGACGGCCTGCGGCGCCTGCAGCGCACGGCCGCCGGCTTCGGCGGCCTGCGAGCCGCGCGTGAGCCCCTCGGGATCTGCCGCTCGACGGTGGAGCGCACCTTCGAGCACCGCGGCGCATCGGAGTGCGTCAACCCGGGCTTCCTGCTCTCGGGCGCCGGCGAGTACGTCGTCACGGCGTCCCGCCGCGCGGGCGACGGCTGACCGACTCCCGTCGGTGACGGCCCGGCCGACCGGACGCCCCGGCCGCGGGTAGGGTTCCCGCCGTGTCCGCGCCCGCCCCGATCGGCCTGATCACCGGCACCGGGCTCTACGAGCTGGAGGGCCTGGAGCACGCCCGCGTCGAGGAGGTGACGACGCCCCACGGCACGGCGACGGTCACCCTCGGGACCCTCGCCGGCGTCCCGGTCGCCCACGTGCCCCGCCACGGCGCCGGGCACGCGCGCCTGTCGCACCAGGTGACGCCGCGGGCGAACGTCGCCGCCATCGCGGCTCTCGGCGCGCGGGCGCTGGTCTCCACGACCGTCTGCGGCGCGGTCGATCCGTCGCTCGATCTGGGTCAGCTGATCGTGTTCGACGATCTGCACTTCCCCTCCAACCGTCTCGCCGACGGCTCCCTCTGCACGCTCTTCACCGGACCGGAGATCCCGGGGCGGGGTCACTGGATCTACGAGCTGCCCTTCGGCCCGGGCGTGCGCACCGGCCTGATCGAGGGCGCGCGTGCCGCGGGCATCACCGTCCGCGACGGCGGCGTCTACGGCCACGTCGACGGGCCACGCCTGAACACCGTCAGCGAGATCGCCCAGCTGGCGGCGGCCGGCGTCGCGGCCGTCAGCCAGACCGGCGGACCCGAGACCGTCCTCGCCGGGGAGGCGCGGCTGCCGTTCGCGCTCATCGGCTTCGTCACCGACCACGCCAACGGCGTCATGCCCGAGCTGACGCCGGCCGAGACGCTGGCCCGGCTCTTCTCGGAGAGCGCCGGCGTCTTCCAGCGCGCCCTGCGCTCCGCCCTACCGGTCGTCGCCGCCGATCCCGGCCCCCCGGCCGGAATCGTCTTCTCGCTCTAGCCCCGGACCGCGGCGTCCTCGCGGGCGAGGGCTTCGGCCCGCTCGCGGATGGTCAGCAGCATCTTGCGCTCCATGACCCAGGAGCCCGGCTCCATCAGCGGGTAGCCGATCCAGTCGCGGGCGCCCCATGCGCCGCGGTCGATCCGGTTGCGGCTCACGAGCCGGGTCCGCCCACCGACCGGGCGGAGCACGAAGGCCCACACCCAGGCGCCGTTGGTCGAGCGGATCACCATCGCGCTCTCGCGGTCGAGCCGCTCGACCCGCATCCCGTAGCCCGGCATCGGTATCTCGTCGCCGACCCGCAGGTCCTGCAGCTCCGGCACGATGCGGTCGACGTTGCGGATGTCGATGCCGAGCCGGCGCTCGATCCAGTCGTAGGTGTAGGCGCCGCCGCGGCCCGGGCCCATCTGGACGAGCCACGGCCACACCGCCCAGGGGGGCGCGTCGATCTCGACGGCCCGGGTCGAGACGATGTCGGCCGCCGGCATCAGCTCGTCGCCGGGGAGCGGGCCTCCCGCCTCCTCGGCGGTCGCTCCCCAGCCCAGGTGCCATGGGCGCAGCACGGCGCCGTACGCCCAGGCGCCCACCACCACCGCGCCGATCGACCATGCCACCCGGTTCCTCATGACGAGAGCGTCCTCCCGGGGCCGGCCGCCGGCATCCGCGTCGGCCCCCATCCCGGCTGCGGGTGCAGCGCGTCGGGCGCGGGTCGCCGCCGCTCCGGCGGAACGCGAGGGCCGCGCGCCCCATCGCGACGTCAAGACGGGTTCGCGCGTCAGGAGAACTCCCGCTCGCGGCGGACCACCAGCAGCCAGGTCAGCACGCCCGAGAGGGCCACCAGCACCAGGGCGGCGAAGCTCGCGTCGGCCCAGAAGGCGTCCTCGGCCGCGCTCCAGACGCGCGTCGCGAGCGTCGGGAAGCCGGCCGGGGCGAGCAGCAGCGTCACGGGCAGCTCCTTCATCGCCGACAGCAGTACGAGGCCGGCGCCGGCCGCGAGGCCGGGCGCCATCAGCGGCAGATCAACCGACAGCAGTCGCGACAGGCGGCCGCGGCCGAGCGTTCGCGCGGCGTCGTCGAGCGCCCGCGGCACCCCGGTCACGGCGACCCGCGCCGGGCCGAGGGCGAGCGCGCCGAAGTGGAGCGCGTAGGCGCCCACCAGCAGGGGGAGCGTCTGGTACAGCGCGCCGACGGCGCCCGGGCTGTTGAGGGTCCAGAAGGCGAGGGCGAGGGCGATCACGATGCCCGGCAGCGCGAAGCCGCCGGTGATCAGCGCGTCCGCCACGGAGCCCAGGCGCCCGCCGTGGCGGCCACGGAGGAAGGCCACCGGCAGCACCACGCCGACGGCGACGATCGCGGCCAGGCCGCTCGCGAGCGAGGTGTTCAACGCCGGCTCGATGAGGCGCTCCGGGTTGCCGATCAGCGAGGACGGCCGCGACGATCCCTCGGCGGCGCCGCGTACGGCCCAGTATCCGAGCACCGCCACGGGGGCGACCAGGGCCAGCGTCAGCAGCCCCCCGACGAAGCCGAGCGCCGGGAGGCGCCAGGGTCCCAGCCCCACCACGAGCGCCCCGCCCTCGCGGCGCACGTCGCTGCGCACGGGCCCGGCCACCGAGCGCTGGCCGACCACGACGACGATCGCCAGCAGGCCGAGCGCCAGGCTCAGCGCCGCCGCCACCGGCGGATCGACGAGCCGGTTGGAGTAGATCGCCCGCGTCAGGGTGTCATAGCGCAGGAGCTGCACCGCGCCGAAGTCGGCGATCACGTAGAGGAAGACCAGCAGGCCACCCGCGGCGATCGCCGCCCGCGTCTGCGGCAGCACGACCGTCCGGAAGGTCTCCAGCGGCCCGCTGCCGAGCAGCCGGGCCGACTCCTCCATGGAGGGCGACAGCTGGCGCAGGCGCGCCGCCACCGGCAGGTACACGTACGGATAGGTGAGCAGCGTCAGGACCGTGAAGGCGCCCGCGAAGCCGTCGACCTGCGGCAGCGTGCCCACGCCGAGCGGACCCAGGATCCGCTCGAGCAGGCCGCCGCGGGCGAAGGCGGCGATCAGCGCGAACGCCCCGATGAAGGAGGGCAGCACCAGCGGCAGCGGCAGCAACAGCCGCAGCGCCCGCCTGCCGGGCAGATCGGTGCGGGTGACCAGCCAGGCGGCCGCCGTGCCGACCACGGCGGTCGCGAGGGCCACCGCCGTGGCCAGGCCGAGGCTGCGGGCCAGCGGGCCGAGGAGGGCCGCGTCGCCGGCCACCTCCCAGAAGCCGCCCTCGTCGATGGTCCTCACCAGGAGGTACGCCAGCGGTGCCGCGAACGGCACCGCCAGCAGCACCACCACGATCCGGAGGCCGATCCCCCGCGGATCGACGCGGGCCGTGGTCACCCGCGTCGCGGGATCGAGGGATCCGCGCCCAGGCTCAGTTGAGTCCGGCCTCGGCGATCAGCTTGCCCGTGCCCTCGATGTCGCCGAGCTCGTCGGCCTGCTCTCCCGTGGGCGGGGCCAGCGTGTCCAGCGGCGGCACGCCGGTGGCCGCCGGGACGTCGTCGGCGAGCGGATACTCGAACGTCTCGGTGGCGAAGTAGCGCTGACTCTCCTCCGACAGCAGGAACGCGATGAAGCGCTCGGCGTCCTCGGTCGCGTCCGTGCCCGCCACGACGCTCGCCGAGCTCGGGATCACGAGGCCCCCGATGTCGCCGTCGGCGAACTGGTGGTTGCGGCTCGGCAGGCCGGGGTCCTCGGCCAGGAAGCGGAAGTTGTAGTAGTGGTTCACGAGCCCCATCGGCACCTCGCCGCGGCTCACGGCCTCGACGATCGCGTTGTTGTTGGCGTAGGGCCGCGCGTCGTTGTCGACCATGCCCTCGAGCCACTCGCGGGCGGCGTCCTCACCCTCGAGGACCCTCATGGCGGTGATGAAGTCCTGGAAGGAGCCGTTGGTGGGCGCCAGGCCGACCTCGCCGGAGAAGCGGGGGGCGGTCAGGTCGAACACCGAGTCGGGCAGGTCGGTCTCCGAGACCAGGTCCGAGTTGTAGACGAGCACCCTCTGGCGCCCGCTGATCCCGACCCAGCGGCCGTCCGGATCCTCGAACGCGGGGTCCACGAGGTCGAGGACATCCTGCGAGAGCGGGGCGAGGAGGTCCTCACCGGCGAGGAACGCGGTCGCGCCCGGGCTCTGGCCCCAGTAGACGTCGGCCGGGCTGCGGTCGCCCTCGGTGTCGATGAGAAGGGCGAGGTCGTTCGTGTCGCCGTAGCGCACGTCGACCGCGATGCCGGTCTCCTCGGAGAACTGCTCCAGCAGGGGTCCGACGAGGCTCTCCGTGCGGCCCGTGTAGATCGTGAGGGCGTCACCGTCGTCACCGCATCCGCTCGCCCCGAGGGCGATCAGCGCCGCCGCCGCGATCGTCGCCACCACCACCGTCACTCGCCTCATGCCACGCCCTTCCGATCTCCTCGTACGGCCCTCGCGGCCGTGCGCCGTCTGGCGCCGGAGCGCAGTCTAAGGCGAACCATCATTGAATATAAGGTGGACCTTACAAGTGGGGGACGGACGGGCCCGTCACCCCGGCCACAGCCCCCGGACGCCCGCGGGTCCGGGGCTCAGGCGGCCACGGCGGCGGCCGTTGCGGCGCCTACCCCGTACGCGACGGTCGGGTCGCCCGTGAACTCGAGGTCGACCCGGTCGCCGGGGCCGAGGCGGGGGGCACCGATCACGCGCGAGCGCACCACCGGGCCCTCGTCGAGGTCGACCAGGTAGACGGCGTCGTGGCCGTAGTACTCGACGGCCGTCACGGTGGCCAGGTCGCCCGGTACGGCGAGGACCCGCTCCGGCCTGACCATCACCTCGACCGGCCCGAGGGGGCCGCCGAGCACCGGGATCGGCCCGATCGGGGTGTGGGCCACCTCGCCGTCCCCGTGTCCGGGGATGAAGTTCGCGTCGCCGATGAACTCGGCGATCTCCCGCGTGGCCGGCAGCTCGTAGAGGCGGGACGGGGGGCCCTGCTGCACCACGCGCCCGGCGCTCATGACGGCGACCTCGTCGCCGACCATGAAGGCCTCCTCCTGGTCGTGCGTCACGAAGATCGCCGTCGCGTCGATCGCGGTCAGCATCCGCCGCACCTCGAGGCGCAGCTCGGCGCGGAGCGGTGCGTCCAGGCTCGAGAAGGGCTCGTCGAGGAGCATCACCGAGGGGCGCGGAGCGAGGGCACGGGCGATGGCGACACGCTGAGCCTGGCCTCCCGAGAGCGTCGAGGTGGTGCGCTCCTCGAAGCCCGACAGGCCGACCAGCTCGAGCGCCTCCGACACGCGCCGGCGGTGCTCGGGATCGCGCCGGGGCAGCCCGTAGCCGACGTTGCGGGCCACGGTCAGGTGGGGGAAGAGGGCCGCATCCTGGAACACCATCCCGATGTGCCGCCGCTCGGGCGGCACGAACGCTCCGAGCCCCGAGAGGACGCGATCGGCCACCCGCACCTCGCCGGCGTCCGGGCGCTCCAGCCCGGCGACGGCGCGCAGGAGCGTGGTCTTGCCGCAGCCGCTCGGACCGAGCAGGGCGACGAGGGATCCGGCGGGCACGGTGAGGTCGACCCCCTGCAGCACCGGGGTCGCGCCGAACGACTTCGCCAGACCGGCGACGAGGACGCTCTCAGAGGCCGAGGGACGGCCCTCCCGGGTGTGCAACGTGTGGCGAGCGAAGTCCGCGCATTCGGTGGACCTTATCGTGCCGACCGCTCTAAAGGGAGCGGCGGAGGGTTTTATCCCGGCAGCACGTACAGGCCGGCTGCGGCCCGCTCACCGATGACCCGCTCGGCGCCGTCCACGAGGACGGTCAGCTGGCCGGCGGCCGGGTCGACGCGCAGCACCTCGACCTCGGTGCCGGGCACCAGGCCCTGCTCGTAGAACCAGTGCAGCAGATCGCCGTCGTGCTCGGCCAGCCGCACGATGCGCGCCGCTCCCGAGTCGATCTGGGACAGCGCCCGCAGGTCCCGGTTCTCCTCCTGCTCGTGCGAGGTGTCGACCGGCCATCCGTGCGGGCAGCGCTCCGGGTTGCCGAGCTGCACCGCGAGGCGCTCGACCATCTCGTCGGAGAACGCGTCGCCGAGCTCGTCGGCGTGAACGTGCGACTCGGCGGGCGTGTAGCCCATGAAGTCGGTCAGGAAGCGCTCGATCACCCGGTGGTGGCGGACGACCCGCTCGGCCTGGGCGCGGCCGCGCTTGGTGAGGAGCGGCCCCTTGCGCGGGCCCCGCTCGATCAGTCCCTCCGACTCCAGCCGCTTGAGCATCTCGCTGGCGGTCGGGGGCGTGACGCTCAGCATCTCCGCGACCCGCGCCGCCGGCACGGGCGCCTCCTTCACCACGGGGCCGTACTCGCCGACCGGAGTGGCCAGGAAGTAGATGGCCTCGAGGTAGTCGTCGATCGAGTGCGTGCGCGCCATGGGGCCATGCTAGCGGGGACGGCGCGGGCGCGGCCACCGTCGGGCCGGAGCCGTGCGTCGCCGGGGCTGGCACGCGGGCGCCCTATTGGTTACATTCGCCACATGGAGTCGTCGCCGGGCAGCTGGGCGAGACCGCGCCGCATACTCGTCGTCGCCAACGAGACGTGCGCCGCGCAGGGTGTGGTGGACGAGGTCCGGTATCGCGCGGGCGAGAGGGGCGAGGTCCTCGTGGTGGCCCCGGCGCTCGCGCGCACGCGCCTCGAGCACTGGCTCACCTCCGACCTCGAGCGACGTCAGGCCGAGGCCGGCACGCGGCTGGAGTCGTCGATCGCGGCCTTCGCGGGCGCCGGGCTCAACGCCCGCGGGCACCTCGGCGACGCCGACCCGCTGCAGGCGCTCGACGACGCGCTGCGCATCTTCGAGCCGGACGAGGTCGTGATCTCCACCCACCCGCACCACCGCTCGTCATGGCTCGAGCGCAACGTCGTGCGGCGGGCGCGCGAGCGTTACGACCTCCCGATCACTCACGTGGTCGTCGATCTCGAGCACGAGCGCACGACCCCCGACGCCGACGTGCGTCACCGCGCGATGACCGGGGGCGCCCGGCGCGTACGGCTCTTCCACGCGTCCGACTACGACGAGGCGATGGCGATCCAGAGCAGCGGCTTCCGCGACCGGCCGAGCCCGGGCAGCCCGTCGGGCGTCTGGCTCACCGACCGCCCTCCGGTCACCGAGGACGCCGGCGACGCGTGGGTGGTGTTCGCGGTGGACGTCCCCGAGGACGTCGTCAGCGCGTACGAGCGGGGCGCCGAGGGCGAGGCGCGGCGCTACCTCCTGCCGGCCGAGCTCCTCAACCGCCACGGCCCGCCGGTCGCCGAGGGCGACTGGTCCGAGTAGACCGGGCCCTCAGGGCCCGGTGATCGTCACCGAGTCGATGTAGATCGGGCTGACCGGGGTCTGCGCCGCCGGGTCGCCCGGATCGGCGTCCGGATCGGCGAAGCCCTCGATCGTGCGCGCCACGTCGAGGCCCTCCACGACGCGGCCGAACCGCGCGTAGGCGTTCGGGAGCGCCGAGGCGTCGCCGGTGACGATGAAGAACTGCGATCCCGCGGTGTCGGGACCGGCGTTCGCCATCGCCAGGTCGCCCGCGGCGTATCCGTCGTCGGGGAGCTCGTCGGGGATCGCGTAGCCCGGGCCGCCGCGGCCGGTGCCCTCGGGGTCGCCGCCCTGGATCACGAAGCCCGAGACCACCCGGTGGAAGGTGAGGCCGTCGTAGAAGCCCTCGCGGGCGAGGAAGACGAAGTTGTTGACCGTCGTCGGCGCCGCCGCGGCGTCGAGCGCGATCACGATCGGACCGCAGGAGGTCTCGAGCGTGGCCCGGTAGTCGGCCGAGGTGTCGATCGTGACCTCCGGCGCCGCCGTGTAGGTCTCGGGGCTCGGCGCGGGGTCGGGCTCGCGCGCGACGCAGGTCTCGCCGGCCGGCGAGGTCACGGTGGTGCCGGCCGACGCGCCGCCGGGTGCCGTCGAGGCTGCGGGGGTGGAGGCGGAGGGCTCGGGGGCGTCGTCGTCGTCGCCGCACGCGGCGGCGGTCGCGATCAGCACGATGCACGCCGAGGCGGCCAGCAGTCGTCTCGGGGACCTCATCGCCGCGAGTCTACCCGGGCCTCCGGCGGGCACGGGCGTCAGGTGCGTATCCCCACGCCGCGGACGAACGTGACCCACGCCCAGCCCAGCATCGCGACCGCCAGGCCGAGCGTGACGCCCACCGACAACCGGGGGTCGATCTCCGAGGCCCCGAGCATGCCGTGCCGTGCGGCGACCACCATGTAGAAGATCGGGTCCGCGTGGGTGAGCGCCCGCCAGGGCTGGCCGAGGGCGTCGATCGAGTAGAAGACCCCCCCGAGGAAGACCAGCGGCTGGATCACCAGGTTGCCGACGACGTTCTGCTGGTCCCAGCCCGTCGAGTAGAGGCCCACCACGATCCCGAGGGCCGAGAAGGCGACGCTCGTGCCCGCCAGCGCGGCGGCGAGCACCGCGGGATGCTCGACGGGGTAGCTGACGAACACCCGCGCGGCCGCCAGGGTGAGCGCGCCGATCAGGAGGCTCCGCACCACGCCGCCCGAGAGGTACCCCAGCAGCAGCTGGGTGGCCGTCATCGGGCTGCTCGCCGGGTCCTCGATGAAGCCGTCGTTGCGGGCCTGGAAGATCGATGTCGCCGTGTTGCCGAAGGCCGAGGTCGCGACGCCCATCAGCACCAGGCCCGGCACGATGAAGCGCTCGTAGGGCACGCCGTCGATCAGCCGGATGCTGGCGCCGAGCGCCACCCCGAAGACGACGATGAACAGCGCCGCCGACACCACCGAGGGCGCGATCGTCTGGTTCCACAGGCGCAGCACGCGCAGCACCTCGCGCTCGGCGAGCGCGGCCGTGCCGCGCCGCCGCGCGCGCCGGATCTCCGCCGTGGTCATGCTCAGCGCCCGACCAGCTGCAGGTAGACGTCCTCGAGGCGCGTCGCGCCGAACTGCGCCCTCAGGTCGGGCGGCGCGCCCTCGGCCACGATCCGTCCCGAGCGGATGAAGGCCACCCGCTCGCAGAGCGCCTCGGCCTCCTCCAGGTAGTGCGTGGTCAGGAGGATGGTGGTCCCGTCGGCGTGCAGCGCCCGGATGTAGTCCCAGAGGTCGTGGCGCAGCTCGAGATCGACGCCCGCCGTCGGCTCGTCGAGGATCACGAGGCGGGGGCGGTGCAGCAGGGCCCGGGCGAGCAGGAGCCGCCGCCGCATGCCGCCCGACAGCTGGTGGGCATAGGCCGTCGCCTTCCCCGACAGGTCGAAGGCGCGCAGCATCTCGTCGGCCCGCCCGGCGGCGTCCCTGCGCGACATTCCGAAGTAGCGGCCGTGCAGCGACAGCAGCTCGCGCACCGGCACGAAGCGGTCGAGGGCGACGTCCTGCGGCGCGTAGCCGATCGACTGGCGGGCGGCGCCCGCCGAGTCGCCCCAGGCCGCGGCTCCGAACACGCTGATCGATCCGGCGCCCGGGCGCGTCAGGCCCACGACGCTGCGGATCAGCGTCGTCTTGCCGGCGCCGTTGGGGCCGAGCAGGCCGAAGAAGGAGCCCTCGGGCACGGAGAGGTCGAGGCCCGCCAGCGCGTCCACGCCGCCGGCGAAGGACTTGCGCACGCCCTCGCAGAGGAGGGCGGGTGGGGTGCCGTCGATCACGACCCGCGACGGTATCGCGTCGCGGCACCCCCTGCCCGGGTCCGGCGGGACCCGCCCCGATTCAGGCTCAGACGGCCGGGTCGCCCCCGCCGCCGCGCAGCTTGCGCAGCACGACGACCACGGCGCCGGCGGCCGCCCCGACGATCGCGATCCGGCCGATCGCGCGCCGGACGCGGCCCTTCTTCTTCGGGGCCTCGACCAGCCCGCTCACGGCCTTCTGCAGATCGTGGGCGGAGCTCTCCACGCGGCGCTGCAGCTTGCGGTCCTTCGCGAGCCTCTTCGCGGCCTTCTTGGGCGGCGTGCCGCTGATCTCGCCGGTGACCTCGCGACCGGTGGCGAAGGCCTGGCGCAGCGCCTCGTGCAGCTCGGGGTCGTTCATCGCCTTCGTGACGATGGGGCGGACCGTCTCCACCAGTGCGGCGGCGCGGTCTGCTGCCGCGGACTTCTTGAGCATGTGTCCTCCCTCGGCCTCGTGACGTGTGCCCGGACGCAGCCGGCCGACCCTCCGGCGCACCTCGCGACGCGCCACCGCACGGGCGACCCGGAACGTGATGTAGCCGATGACGGCCTGGCGACGTTTGAGCACGCGGCAACTGTAATGCCGCAGGGGGCGTCCGGCGAAACCCCGGCGTCGTTAGGCTCCGCCCGATGCACTCCGATCGCAGGTTCGTCCTCTCCCGGCACGGGCGGACCGACTACAACGCCCTTCACATCCTCAACGGCGACCCGTCGGTGCCCGTCGCGCTCGACGACGCCGGCCGCCGTCAGGCGCGCGAGCTGGGCGAGCGCCTGGCCGGCGTGCCGATCGATCTCGGGGTCCACACCCGCTTCCCGCGGACGCGGCAGACGCTCGACATCGTCCTCGCCGGGCGCGACGTGCCGCGGGTGGAGTGCCCCGACCTCGACGATGTCGCCCTCGGCGAGTTCGAGGGTGCCTCGGCCGGCGAGTACCGCACGTGGCGACGGGCGCGACCGCAGGAGGCCCGCCCGGCCGGCGGCGAGAGCCGGATGGACGTGCTGATCCGCTACATCCGCGGGTTCGAGCGCCTCCTGGACGCCCCGGCCCGGGCCCCGCTGATCGTCACCCACGACATCCCGATCCGCTTCCTCGCCAACGCCCTGACCGGCGACGACCCCCTCGACGGGCCCGTGACGGCGGTCGCGAACGCCACCGAGATCGTCGTCGCGGAGGCCGATCTGGCCCGCGCGCTGGACGTCATGCGCCGACGGGTGCCCGGAGCGGCCCCGTGAGCTACCATGCGCGGGACTCCGCGCAGCGGAGCGAGCCGTGCGTACAAGAAGAAGGATGACCAATGGCTGAGGGTGTCGTGAAGTGGTTCTCGTCCGAGAAGGGCTACGGATTCATCACGCCGGATGACGGCGGGAAGGATCTGTTCGTCCACTTCTCGGAGATCCAGGGCTCCGGTTACCGGAACCTGGAGGAGGGTCAGCGGGTCAGCTACGAGGCGACCGAGGGCCAGAAGGGCCCCCAGGCCTCGACCGTGCAGGCGCTCTAGCCGACGCGGGTAGTCCTTCCAGGCATCGAGAGGAGACGTTCTGGCGACAAAGCGGAAGCCTCGGGTGTGGACGTGCGGTTTTCGCGAGCGCCCCTAGAGCGGGGGGAAACCCCCGCTGTAGGCGGTCGCTCGCGCTGCGATTACCTTCACGCCGTGGGGCAGGCAGACCGGGCACGGCACCCGGTTGGTGACGGCGCGCGCGGCGTAGGTGACGCGCGCGCCGCTCGCCCGCGCGATCCGCGGGCAGTCGAGCCGATGAAAGGTCGACCCCGTGTAGGCGAGGGTCGTCGGTCACAGCTCGCGCTCACCCGTTGGGTCGGGGGTTGCACTGCGTGCCCGATCTGTGGGCACGTACGCGGGCGCGGTCGGTGGGGCCGTCGGCGCCGGAAATCGGATCCCGCATGAGGTTCCTTCTGTCCTCCTGTGGTCGATCCCCGGCGCCGGTTCCAAACGGCTCCATCGATCGCGTACGCGCGACTCTAGACGGGAGCGTAAGCCTCTGGCTAGGGGTGAGGGATAAGACCCCTCGGATGGGCGGGGAACGCCCGTTCGGGGAAGGACCTGCTTTCGCTGGCCGGCCGCGCCGTTCTCGTCAGTGTCGTCGTCCTGCTGGTGGCAGGCCTCGCGCCCCCGGCCACGTGGGCAGTCGCGGCGCTTCTTGTGCTTCCCACCTGGCGCGTCCTGTCGATCGCGGCCGCGCGCCAGCGCCTACGCGAGATCAGCACGCGCCTCGCGGCGATCGCCATGGACGACATCGACCGGATGAGCGGCGAGCAGTTCGAGGACCTCCTGGCCGACGTCTTCGCTGCACAGGGCTATGGGGTCGTCACCACCCCACGCACTGGCGACTACGGCGCCGATCTGGTGCTCGAGCTGCGGGGCGGTCGGACGGCGGTTCAGGTGAAGCGCCTCAGCCGACCCGTCGATCAGGCAGCGGTACGTGAGGCGCTCGGGTCCATGGCCATCTACTCGGCGACATCCGCGATGGTCGTGACCAACAACGGCTTCACGAAGCACGCCACCGAGCTCGCCCGTGTCAACGGGGTCCGTCTTTGGGATCGTGGTGCAGTCGCCACAGCGTTGGCCGATGGCTATACGCGGTCGATCGAGCTGCCGACCGTCACGCTCGAGGCTCTGGTAGGCGGCCGGATCGCCGGGCTTCTACGCCGCTGAGCGGACCGCCCCGATGCCCGCCGGCAGCATCGCGCCGCCGGCGCCGATCATGGCCGCGCCCGCCTCGCCGGCGCCGGTGAAGGCCCAGATGGCGCCGCCGGCGAGCACGAGCAGGGTGCCGGCGACGAGCTTTCCGAGGTTGATGATGTCCATCGGTGAACTCCTTCGGGGTGGGGGGGCTAGAGGCCGTACTTGTCGAGCAGGTGGCGCGTGACGCCGGCGACCTGGCGGGCGCCGTCCCAGCGGTGGCCGCGCCAGGTGATGAAGGCCCCGGGCGCCTCGAGGCCGTTGCGGGCGATGTTGCGCATCCGGCCGATGCACTCGTCCCAGCCGCGCCAGACCGGGTGGCCGGGCAGGCCGAGGCGCAGCGACCCGCCGAAGGGCGGCGGCCAGGGCGCCGCCGCGGCCGCCGTCGTCCAGGTGATCGTGTCGGGGTCGATCATGTTGGCGAGGCGATAGCCGCCGGCGAGCTCGCGCCAGATCTCGAGATGGACGTGCGCCGGCCCGTCGGCCCAGGGGCTGACGATCGCCACCCGCTGGCCGGCGGCGACCGGCTGGCCGACCACCACGTGGGGCGCGACGTGGCGCATCACGTAGACGAGGCCTGCGGGCGCGCGCACCTTGCAGGTGCCGCCGAAGACCTGGCCGGTCGTCCCGCGCGAGGGCTTGACCTCGACGACGACGCCGGCGACGGCGCTCCGCACCGGGTGGCCACCGGGTGCGAACCAGTCGAGGGCGGCGTGGTAGCGCCGGCCGTCGTCGTCGGGGGCGCCATCGGGGTCCGGGTAGCGGAAGGCCGAGCGCCCGCGCGGGGTGTCGAGGATCGGGTAGGCCTGCATGGGTCCTCCTCCTTGAGCGCTCATGGCACCGCGCGCATGTAGGCGTTGATCGCGATGTAGGGCGGCATGTTGTTGTGGGCGGAGCCGCCGCCGATCTGCGGCCCGGAGCCCGCCCATGCGACGATCGGCCGGCCGGCGAATGGCGCGGCGACAGTCAGGCCGTAGGTGGGCTCGCCGGCCTGTGTCACCGACTGGATCCCGAGCGCCGGCGTCTCGGCGAGCGTGAGCGTGTGGGTGCTCGCGCCGCCGGTCGACGCAGCGGGGAAACCCCCGCTCGGAACCAGCGGGAACCGGCCGCGCAGGTCGGGCATCTTGAAGAGCGTCGCCGGGTTGGAGGAGACGCCCCAGGTGTTCCCGAGCAGCGCGGCGAGCGCCGGGTAGATGCTGATGAGCACCTCTTGGCCCGAGCACCCCAGCCACCGAAGCGGGCTCTCGAGAGGATCGTTGTCGTAGGGGTAGCTCCCGCCGGCGAAGAAGACGATCCCGCCGATCGGGAAGCCTCCCCGCGAGGGCGGCGAGAACCCGGCCGCGGCGGGCGCGATCGGGATGTCGGTCGCGAACCCCGAGGGGACCGCCGGCTGGCGGGTGCTCACCCGAAGGTCCGCGCGTCGACGGTCACGCCGGCGGTGGTGCTCGCCGAGCGCACCCGCCAGCCAAAGGCCGGGCGCACCAGCGGGATCGAGTGCGTCCCCTCGAGCAGGAGCATCTCGCTGCCGACCGGGGGGTCGAAGTGGTCCTTCTCGATCCACTCGGTGATCTGCAGGTAGGCGTCGCCGCCCTTGACGGTGAGGTCGATCCGCACGAATCCCGGCATCGGTACGTACTTGGTGAAGCCGGCGTCGTAGACGGTCGGCAGGAGCCCGCCCGATGGCGGCGGCGGCGGCGAGGCGCCCGTGGTCGTGTTGTTGTCGGACGCGATCGGGCTCACAGGCCCCGCCCCGCGATCGCCCCGAGCGCCGTGAAGAGCACGGTGGCGCCCGCGTAGGCGGCCGCGCGCAGGCGCCGGCGCTCGCGCCGCGCCGCGCGCTCGCCGGAGATCTCCGACGTCAGGCCCTCGACCGCGGAGGCGACCCGATCGAGCGTGAGCGCCAGGTGGCCGACGCGCTCGAGCAGGCGGGCGGCGTGGCTCTCGGAGGCCACGCGCCACTCCTCGAGGCGCTCGATGCGGTCTACGACGGCGCTCATGGCGCCGCGGCCTCGAGGCCTCGGATCGGGCCGCGGCGGATCATCAGCAGGAGCACCGCCACCAGGGCGACGCCGGCGAAGGCGGCCGACAGCAGGTGGTGTAGGTACTCGGCATCGGAGGGGCTGATGCGAGTGGCCAGGCGCTCGATCACCACAGGTCCGTCTCCCCGCCGTCGGGGATCTCGATCGCCTGCGCGAGCTCGGCCGGGCGCGCCGGCGGGCGCTCGTACTCGTCGGAGTAGAGCCGCTGCCACACGCGCGCGTAGGCCCGCGCGCCCGCCGAGCCCGCGATCACCACCACCAGGCGCTCGTTGCCGTAGAGCCACGGCCGC
>LNFM01004672.1_pt1 | contig 24848 bp, 26 predicted proteins | sample 596031 | NCBI WGS metagenome assembly LNFM01 (sample SAMN04254537, study PRJNA301005) | activated carbon metagenome | isolation source: dual media filters at the Ann Arbor, Michigan drinking water treatment plant | place: USA: Ann Arbor | reverse complement strand
GCACCGCGACGGTGTGACGCATGAGCATCAAGAGCGACAAGTGGATCCGCCGCATGGCCGAAACGACCGGCATGATCGAGCCGTTCGAGCCCGGCCAGGTGCGGCACGCGGCCGATGGCCAGAAGATCGTCAGCTACGGCACCAGCAGCTACGGCTACGACATCCGCTGTGCGCCCGAATTCAAGGTGTTCACCAACATCTACAGCACCGTGGTCGACCCGAAGAACTTCGACGAGAAGAGCTTTGTCGACATCGAAAGCGATGTCTGCATCATCCCGCCCAACAGCTTCGCGCTGGCCCGCACGGTGGAGTACTTTCGCATTCCGCGCAATGTGCTGACCATCTGTTTGGGCAAATCGACGTATGCGCGCTGCGGGATCATCGTCAACGTCACGCCCTTCGAGCCGGAATGGGAAGGCTATGTGACGCTCGAGTTCAGCAACACCACGCCGCTGCCGGCCAAGATCTACGCGGGCGAGGGCTGCGCGCAGGTGCTGTTTTTCGAGAGCGACCCGGACGACGTTTGCGAAACCAGCTACAAGGACCGCGGCGGCAAGTACCAGGGCCAAAAAGGCGTGACGCTGCCGAAGACCTGAACGGCACCTGAACTGCGCCTGAACTGCGCGGCAAAGCCGCTGCACTTTTCCCGATCTTCCAAGCGCCCTCGCGCCAAGATGCGCGCATGCGCCGGCCCGCATCGGCGCAGGAGATCTGGAACATGCACGCTGAACGGAGTACCCGACACACCACACCCGCCACGGTGCTGGCCATGCCCATCCTGGTGATGGCGCGCTTTCGCCGGCTCATGCGATACGAAGGCCACGATGTCGACCTTGCGCGCATGTGCATCGACGCCGACTACGCCTATCGCTGCCTGGCTGCAGCGCACACCAGCAATGACGAGCGCCTGCGCCGCATCGCGCTGGAACTGTTCGAAACCTACCAGCGCAACGCAGCAGCCGAGTCCGTTCTGCACTGAAGCCACAATGCGCCGCAGATGCCCCGTATGCAGGGCAAGGGGCGCAGCATGAAATGGGAAGGCAATCGGCAGAGTGACAACGTCGAGGATGCGCGCTCCGGTGGCCGAGGCGTCCGCATGGGCGGTGGGCGCGGCATCGGCCTCGGAACCATCGTCATCGCGCTGTTGGGCGGATGGATCTTCGGCATCAATCCGCTGACCATCCTGGGCGTGCTCGACGGCGGCTCGGGCGGTCTGGCGCCACAGGTTCAGCAGGCCCCGGCGACCAGGCCGCCGGCCGATGACCAGCAGGCCGCGTTCGTCGCCACGGTGCTGGCCGACACCGAAGAGGTGTGGAGGGCCCAGTTCGCGCTGGCTGGTTCGGCCTACGAAGAGCCGAAACTGCGGCTTTTCCGCGGGCAAGAGCCTACGGCCTGTGGGCAGGGCGATGCCGCCATGGGACCGTTCTACTGCCCTGGCGACCGCAAGGTCTACATCGACCTGGGCTTCTTCGACACCATGGCGCAGCGCATGGGCGCTCCGGGCGATTTCGCGCAGGCCTACGTGATTGCCCACGAGGTGGGCCACCACGTGCAGAACCTGCTGGGAATCACCGACAAGGTCGATGCGATGCGCGGGCGCATCAGCGAGGCAGAACAAAACGCGATGAGCGTGCGCCTGGAACTGCAGGCGGACTGTTTTGCCGGCGTGTGGGCGCACGACTCGCAAAAGAGCAAGGGCTGGCTGGAAAGTGGTGACGTGGAAGAGGCGCTGAACGCCGCCACGCAGATCGGCGACGACACCCTGCAACGCCAGTCACGCGGCACCGTGGTGCCTGAGAGCTTCACCCATGGCACCAGCGCTCAGCGCGTCAAATGGTTCCAGCGCGGGCTGCAGGGCGGCAGTTTGCAGAAGTGCAATACGTTCGGTAAGACGCCGTTGTAGGCGGGTCGGAGCGGACTGAGGGCTCCGTGTGTGGGAGCTAGCCGCATCGACGGCGAGTACAGCTTTGAGCGTAGCCTGCACAGACCGAAAGCCCGGGCATTTGCCGCCAAACCCGTTGACCGGTGTCGACCCAAAGCGTGAGCCGAGAATACGCGACAGCGGGCCGCTTTCTCGGACGGCCAAGCCTTCAACGGTGCTATCTTGAACGGTTCCCAGCAACAAGGAGTACCAAGGAATGGCGCGGACCCCAAGAACCACGGCAAGCCGTGGACGGACGCTGAGCTGCAAAAGCTGCGTGAACTCGCGCAGGGCAACACGCCGATGCGCGTGATCGGCCTCAAGACCGGACGGACGCCGGCGGCAGTGCAGCAGAAGGCTAGCAGCGAGAACAACTCGCTCAAACCGATCAACCAGCGCCTCCACGGCACGAAGAAGAAGTAGGCACCGGAGCGTCAGCGGCGCACGGCCGCGGCGCTTCGGTCACAAGACTCTGGGGAGGGACGAATGATCCTGCCGGACAACGAGACCAAGGTCGATTTGCTGAACAACGAGGCCATCGCCAACACCATCATCGGTCTGTTGCGCGAGCGCCCGGACACCCCGGTGACGATTGGCGTGCATGGCGACTGGGGCGCCGGCAAGTCCAGCGTCCTGGAGATGATCGCCGCCCGGCTCGACAATGAGGACAAGGTCCTCTGTCTTAAGTTCAATGGCTGGCGGTTTCAGGGCTTCGAGGACGCCAAGATCGCGCTCATCGAAGGTATCGTCAACGGTCTGCTGGATAAGCGGCCGATGCTGAACAAGGCGACGGGCGCGCTCAAGGATGTCGTCAAGAGCATCGACCTGCTGAAGGTTGCGAAGAAGGCCGGCGGGCTCGCCTGGACAGCGTTCACCGGCATCCCGACTGCCGATCAAATCTCGGGGATCATCAAGACGCTGCAGGATGTGATTGCCGATCCGGCGGCGCTGGCGACGAAAGAAAACATCGGCCAGGCCATCGACGCCATGCAGTCAGTCATGAAGCCGACTGAATCGAAGAGCGTGCCGCGGGAGATCGAGGCCTTCCGCGAGGCCTTCGACCAGTTGCTCAAGGAAGCGGGGATCGATCAGTTGATCGTGCTGATCGACGACCTCGACCGCTGCCTGCCGGACACGGCCATCGAGACGCTGGAAGCCATCCGTCTGCTGGTATTCACGTCGCGTACCGCGTTCGTCGTCGCCGCCGATGAGGCGATGGTCGAGTATGCGGTTCGCAAGCACTTTCCCGATTTGCCCGAGACGACCGGTCCACGCGACTACGCGCGCAACTATCTGGAGAAGCTGATCCAGGTGCCCTTCCGCATCCCAGCCTTGGGCGAAACCGAAACGCGCATCTACGTCACGCTGCTGCTGGCCGGCGCCGAACTGGGCGAGGACGACAAAGGCTTCGGCAAACTGATCGCCGCAGCACGCGAGCGGCTGAAGCGGCCCTGGGAAAGCGCGGCGCTCGATGGCGAGGCGGTCAAGCAAGCCCTGGGCGAGCAGGCGGCGAAGACGCACAACGCGCTGCTACTCAGCGATCAGATCGGTCCCATCCTGGCAAGCGGCGCCAAGGGCAACCCGCGCCAAATCAAGCGCTTCCTGAATACGCTGTTGCTGCGCGAACGGACCGCCACGGCGCGCGGTTTCGGCGACGACATCAAGTTGCCGGTCCTAGCGAAGCTGATGCTGCTGGAGCGCTTCACGCCACGCTTGTTCGACCAGATCGCATCGACCGCCGCCGCGCATTCCAAGGGGCTCTGCGACGACGTTGCCAAACTGGAAGTCTTCGCGACCGCAGCAGCGGCTGGAATGGAGAAGAGCGCCGAGCCCAAGGCTGCCAAGTCGGCAGAGGTAGCCAGCCCGCCTGCGGAAGAGTCCGTTGCGCTGCAGGAGTGGAAAGCGACGGAGACTATGTGTTCATGGGCGCGGGTGCTGCCTGCCATCGGCGGCCTCGATCTGCGGCCCTATCTCTTCGTCACGAAGGACAAGAAGGACTTCTTCGGTCCGACCTCGGCATTGGGGCACCTGGCCGCAGTGGCCGACAAGCTCTTCGGCTCGAAGTTGTTCGTGCAGGGCTATCTGGACGAACTCCGACAGTTGAAGGCCGCCGAAGCCGACAAGGTGTTCGAGGCGGTCCGCGGCCGGATCATCGGCGCCGCCGTGTTCGACACGCTGCCCGATGGCATCCACGGTCTTCGCGTCTTGGTACAGGCTCAGCCCCTGCTGCAAGGTCGGCTCATTGACTTCCTCGAGTCACTCCCCAAGGCACGCTGCGGCCCATGGGTTACCGGCGGCTGGCAAGGAGTCATTGTCGAAGCGACCAGCACGGCGCGCTTCGACGCCCTGCTCGAAGAGTGGAGCAAGGTGAGCGACAACGCGACGTTAAAGGCCGCGGCGCAGGCCGTCCTGCCGCAGCCGAAGGGGAAGAGCTAAATGGGCACCTCAACGGCCTATGGCGGTCCTTCCGGCCGCGATCCGCTGGTTCCGTCCTGGCTCGGGTCTGACGGCGGCGGCGCGCCCCCTGGTGGCCCGCCTGCCGTACCACCTGACGATCAGGGACAGCCAGCCGACCCGGACGGTGCTCCGCCACCCCAGGCTGCGCCACAGGCCCCGCCGAGGCAGCCGATCCCGCCTGCCGCCAATCCCAATCGCTACGCCGGGCCGCGCGGCAACTTCACCCGCTTCGCGCGATCGGGCGGCAGCGATCGCGCCAGCCTCGGCCGTGCGGTTTCGCAGTACGTCTCTTCATCAGCTGGCGGCTCCCGTCAGGCCGCGCAACGCATGGGGACATCGCGCGCAGCCGGCGCACGCCTAGTCAGTTTCCTGAGCGATGCTCAGACGCGCGGCCCGCGGGAAGCCCTGAGGACACTAAACCTCGAAGCGCTGGCCGGCCGCCCGCTCCCCGAAATCCTCATCGGGTTGGCCGACCATGTCTGTCCCGGCGCCGGGACAGTAGACGAGGGGATCGCCCGCGAAGCTTATGTCGAGACCATTGTCGAACTGACCACGTCGGGGATCACGGAGCTTGATGCGCTTTCCCCGGATCAGATGCTGACGGTCTTCGAGATGTACGCGACGCATGCCATCGAAGCACGCATCTGTAACGACATCGGCCTCAAGGCCATCACCATGCCCAGCGACGCACAGGCAGCGCTGCGGGTCGAGGCGCAACTACGTGACTTCGTCAGGAACGGCGTGAGCGATGCCTTGGCGAATGCGCGGGCCGGCGGCGCGGTGATGGCCTCGGATCGCATCCAGGGCTTCGTGGATCAGGTCTACGAAGACGCTTTCCGGTTCTTGCATGCCCGCGGCGAAGCGGAGGGGGACCAATGAAAAGGCACGTCCTTGCCGGCCGCTATGGCCCCGACGACCAACTGGTCATCCCCTTCAACCCGGAAGAGCAGTTGACCAACCTGCAGTTGGTGGCCGGCGAGCGCAGGCTTGACCACGGCGTCGGAGCTGCGCTGACCAGCCTCAAAGCCCTCGGGGTCCGCCCGACCGAAATAGGCATCGACCTGGCCGTCGTCGCAGCCCACGTCCACGCTGCCGATACGCGCATCTCGCGTGCGGACGAGTCGCAGGATTCATGGACGCGCGAGATCAGGCTGGTGATCCCTGTCCACGATCCGCAGCGCTGGTCGGCCGCCACGCCCACACTGACCACGCTGCTCAACTTTCTGACAGGCGACCGCTGGACGCTGCAGTTCCGGCCACGGCCGGAGCGTTTCGCCACCATCGCCGAGGCGAACACGGCGTCGCTCCTACAACCTCTCTTCACGGCGCTGAGCTTGTTCTCCGGAGGGCTGGACAGCCTTATCGGCGCCATCGACCTGCTTGAGGCCGGCGAGGAACCGCTGTTTGTGAGCCACTGGGGCGAGAGCTCTGTGAGCGATGCGCAGAACAAGCTATTCAGCGACCTCAAGAAGCGCTACCCGAAGCGGCCCTTCGACCGGGTCCGGGTCCGCATGGCGTTTCCCAAAGGGCTGGTCAAGGATGTGAAATCTGAGAACAGCACGCGCGGCCGATCTTTCCTGTTCATAGCGCTGGGTGCGCTGGCGGGGACCGGGCTTGGCGACAACTTCACGCTGCGGATTCCCGAAAACGGCTTCATCGCATTGAACGTGCCGCTCGACCCGCTGCGCCTCGGGTCCAACAGCACGCGCACGACGCACCCGTTCTACCTGGCCCGATGGAACGACCTGCTCGCCGAACTCGGTGTCGCCGGCCGCGTCGAGAACCCCTACTGGCGTCAGACAAAAGGGGAAATGGCCGCCGCCTGTGCGAACGATGAGGCGCTGCGCGCGCTGGCGCCGGAATCCCTCTCTTGCGCCCATCCGTCCAGTGCACGATGGTTGGGCCTCCAAGGCAAGAGCACCGAGCATTGCGGCCACTGCCTGCCCTGCCTCATCCGCCGCGCCGCGCTCAACCACGCCTGGGGCAAGGGTGTGGATCAGACCTCGTACACCCAAGCAGACCTGCACGCGCACGTCCTCGATACGGCGCAAGCCACGGGGCAGCAGGTGCGCTCGTTCCAGTACGCCATCGCCAGACTGGAATCGCACCCGGAGATCGCCAGCATCCTCGTACACAAGCCGGGGTCACTGGCGGACGTGGCGGGCGAGGTTGAGCCATGGACCGGCGTCTATCGCCGCGGTCTCGATGAAGTCGGCGCCCTCATCGACGGCGTGCGAACGGGCCCGAGCTGAGCGCGGTTTGCACATGATCCCGACGAACGGCCTCATCGATTTCCACTGTCACCTGGACCTCTATCCCGACCACGCCGCCGCGGTGCGCGAGGCCGAGGCGGCTGGCGTATTCACGCTCGCGGTGACGACAACACCGAAAGCTTGGTTGCGGAACCATGAACTGACGCGCGATACGCGCCACGTCCGTGCCGCCCTGGGGCTGCACCCGCAGCTGGTTAGCAGCCGCGCGGACGAGATTGCGCTTTGGGAAACTCTGCTGCCGCAAACACGCTATGTCGGCGAGGTGGGCCTTGACGCCGGGCCGCGCTTCTACAAGTCGCTGGACCAGCAGAAGGATGTCTTCGCCCGCGTGCTACGAGCGTGCGCCAGGGCGGGCGGCAAGATCATCACGGTCCACAGCGTCCGTACCGCCAAGGCCGTCCTTGATCACATCGAAGAGCACCTGCCGCAACGAACCAACCGCGTCGTGTTGCACTGGTTTACCGGATCCAAATCCGAAGCCGCGCGTGCGCTCGACATGGGCTGCTACTTTTCGATCAACGCCACGATGTTGAACAACGAGAAGGCGGCAGCTCTGGTGAGGTCACTCCCAGTTGGTCGAATCCTCACGGAGACGGACGGTCCATTCACCGAAGTTGATGGCCGGCCGTCGAAACCGATTGACGTGGCTGACACGGTACAAGCCCTTGCGAAACTGCTCGAATTCCCGGCAACGAGCCTAGCAAACGCGATGAGAGATAACCTTCGTCAAGTCCTCCAAGGCACAGACCTGCGATGAGGCGGCCGGAATCAATTAAGCGGCCGGAGTTGGCGTAGCCACGGCCGTCGCGACGGCAGAACTGCTGCGGGAGCCGTAGTTGTCAAGTGGATATCTTGCGGCCGGCTCAGATGTTAAGTGACCGCTGTGCGTTAACCACAGAAATGTCTGCATTTGGACTAATTCAGCCATTTCCTCGGTCACGCTACCCGTATCTGCGTGGCTGCGCAAAGCCACTGTCCCCAACTTGCTTTGTGGGACTCTTTCGGTGCCCACGGCGGCGATGCTGCTGATTCGTCGCCTCGGCGTCATTGGCTACTCTGACCTCGACGATCTTGTCGAGAAGCTGACGAAGGGGGCCGATGACGCCCGAAATACAGATCAACCGCATTGCCGCCGTGGTGCGGTCGAGATGGGCGCCGCTACGGGCTGATGCGCGAATTCCATTGATGGCAAACCCACATGGCACCGCCTGCGGTGGCTGGTCAAAATCCCGGCGCAGTGCACACCATTTGTGCGCTGGATTTGAAGGCGAGGACGCGCCGGAGGAAGTACCCATGTCAACCATCACCACCGAACAGCTGCTGGCCGCTCGCATCGACGAGTTGCGCCATTGCACCTGGAACGACAGCCGGCACATCTGCGTGCAGATCCAGGACGACGCCCCGGGCAAAACCTGGCTGCTGCTGGACGAACACACTTACGCCACGGTGTATGACGGCAAGCAGGGCCTGTGTGTGTTGTCGTTCTTCCACGACGAGGAGGCCAGCATCGTGTTCGGCGACCACGCCGAGGCGGTGCTGGACGGCTACGAAGTGCCGGTCGATGCGCTGCGCGAGGTGGTGGGCTGACGCCCTGAATCAGTAGGTGCCGGGCAGCAGGATGTCTCGGCCCACTGTGCGCAGGTCGGTGTGTCCGCAGAACGCCATCGTCAGGTCGAGCTCGTTGCGGATGATCTCCAGGCAGCGCGTCACGCCGGCCTCGCCCATCGCACCCAGGCCATAAAGAAAGCTGCGGCCGATCAGCGTGCCGCGTGCGCCCAGCGCCCAGGCCTTCAGCACATCCTGCCCGCTGCGGATGCCGCCGTCCATCCACACCTCGATGCGATGACCCACCGCATCAGCAATCGTGGGCAGCGCGGCAATGGACGATGGCGCGCCATCGAGCTGGCGGCCGCCGTGGTTCGACACGATCAGCGCATCGGCGCCGCTGTCGGCCGCCAGGCGCGCATCTTCGGCGTCCATGATGCCCTTGAGGATCAGCTTGCCACCCCAGCGTTTCTTGACCCATTCGACATCGGCCCAGCTGAGTGCCGGATCGAACTGCTCGGCCGTCCAGGAGCTCAGCGACGACAGATCACCCACGCCCTGCGCATGGCCGACGATGTTGCCAAAGGTGCGTCGCTTCGTGCCCAGCATGCCCAGGCACCAGCGCGGTTTGGTGGCGAGGTTGATCAGGTTGGCGATGGTGGGCTTGGGTGGGGCGCTCAGGCCGTTGTGGATGTCCTTGTGGCGCTGGCCCAGCACCTGCAGATCGAGTGTGAGCATCAGCGCGCTGCAGTTCGCGGCCCGTGCGCGTTCAATCAGCCGCTCGATGAAGCCGCGGTCCTTCATCACATACAACTGAAACCAGAACGGCGCGGTGGTGTGTGCGGCGATGTCCTCGATCGAGCAGATGCTCATCGTGCTCAACGTGAACGGAACGCCAAATTTCTCGGCCGCGCGTGCCGCGAGGATTTCGCCGTCGGCATGCTGCATGCCGGTCATGCCGGTCGGCGCGATGGCGACAGGCATGGCGGCGTCGATGCCGATCATCTGCACCCGGGTGCTGCGCTTGGCGATGTCGACGGCCACGCGCTGCCGCAGCTGGATGCGCTGAAAGTCAGCCTCGTTGGCGCGATAGGTGCCTTCGGTCCACGAGCCTGAATCGGCGTAGTCGTAGAACATCCGCGGCACCCGCTTCTTGGCGAGGTGGCGCAGTTCTTCGATGTGGGTGATGGGTGGCATCGGGTCGGGCACCGTGGAGGGCAGACCCGGATGCTAAACGTCGCCGCGATGCGCGGCGGTCGTGGATGTCAGGGCACGTTGATGATGTCGCGGTGCATGGGTGCCAGCTGCGCCAAGAGCCGGTTCTGCGTGCGGTAGGCGATGCCTTGCGCGTCCAGTGTCTGCTGCAGCACCTCGACGGTGGCGTTGAAGGTGGCCTTGTTGATGTCCATGCCGCTGTGTATCTTGCGCATGTCGTACTTGGCCTGCTTGCAGGGTCCGCCCGACACCTCGCAGAACTGAATCACCAACCGCTCCTGGTATTGCTTGGCGTCGATGTCGCGAAAGTACGGGCCGAGCTGGGGATCAGCCTCCAGCCGATGATGGAAATCGGCCGCGATCTTCACGAGGCCCTCGTGACCGCCGAGCGCCTGGTAGAGCGAATCGTCCGACGGTGCCACGGGGATGTAGCTGTCCACCACGGCAGGCGGTCGTTGCGGTGCGTCGGCGGCGCTGACCACGCCGCACGTCGCCAGGCTGCACACGCATGTCGCGAGCAACCGCTTGCCCCAGGATCCTTGCAGCGCTGCTGCGTTCATCGATGAATGTTGCATGTCGTCCCCCTCTTCAGGCGATTCAATAAGACAGTTGTGCCGACATGTACGCCCCGCGCTGGCGCTTCGGCGTCAGTGCCGGCACGATGTGACCGAGGTCGACATAGGCCAGCGTCAGCGAGAAGTTCTTGCCCGGCGTCCAGGCGATGAAGGCGTCTTTCCAGTCGTCTTCACGCAGGCCGTTGCCGAACGCCACGCGGTTCAGGTTGTCGGGCTTCATGCGGTATTCGATGCCGATGACCAGGTCCTTGCGCAAGGCCAGCGCCACTGACATCTCGGCCTGCAGGCGGTAGTTGTCCTGTCGGCTGCTGCCGAAGCCGAGCAGCCCGTTCTGGTTGGCGCGGGTGGCGCGCAGCGTGGTGTTGACGAGCACGCTCTGTGCAAGGAACAGCTTGGTCGCGCTCACATAGAAATCGGTGCCGTCGGTGTCTGCGCCCAGCGAGCGCAACACGGGCTTGAAGTTGCCGGCATCCAGATCCTTGTATTGGATGCCCAGGGCGAGCTGTGGCATGAAGTTGTCGCTGTCGAGCACGGCATCGCCTGCCACGCGCAGCTTCAGGCCCACGATGGTCTGCCGCAGCTTCAGGCCCGGAAAGCCCAGTGGAGCGATCGACTGCCCGGTGTCGAATTCCTGGCGCGCCAGCGAGGCTTCCAGCCGGTCGCCCCAGCCGACGGCCACACCGTACACATTGAGCGCGTAATCCTGCACGACCGTGCGGGTGAAAAAGGCGCTGGCGCCGATGCCGCCATCGGTGGCGTAGCCCCCGGTCACGGCCCACGGGGTCAGACCGCCACCGGCCGCGCCGTCGATGCTGCTCACCCCTGAGGTCAGCAGCAGCTTGCCTTGGCGTCCAGGCACCACCTGGGGTGGTTGCGGGGCCGAGGCAGCGGGCTTGGCGCCGGGTTCGGGCACAGGCTGAGCGAGGGCGGGTGCACCGTGTAACAACGCGGCCAACGACAGTGCAAGTGCTGGGTAGGGCAAGCGGAGCATGGTTTGATGAGGGCTGAGGTGCGCAGACGCCAAGTGGTTGCTCTCATTGTTCAAACCATGCTGTCGTCCGATGCGCTGAAAAAGGGCAGATCGACCTGCCTGTTGTGAGCGTCGGGCACCGCATTCAGGCCCGCGCCCTGCCGGGTGGGCGCTGATGTCTGCGCCCATGAGATGGCGGCAAGAGGCACGAGGTTTGCCGCGCGCACCCCGATCAGTCGCAGCCGCTGCGACAGGTCCACGCGTTTCAGGCAGGAGCCCGCGGCCTGCCGGATGGCCCGCGCATCGGCGATGGGTGCGGGCAGCGTCACATCGCGCGACACCCGCTTGAAGTCGTCGAAGCGCAGCTTGATGCCCAGCGTCTGCGCGGCATAACCCTTGCGCTGCAGATCGCCGGCCAGTCGCTCGCACAGGCGAGTGAAGAGCTCGGACAGCGTGCTGCGGTCATGCACTGCGTGCAGGTCGCGCTCGAAGGTCGTCTCGCGGCTGATGGACTTGGGCTCGCTGTGGGTAACGATCGCCCGCTCGTCGTGGCCGTGGGCTGCCGCATGCAGCCAGGCACCGTAGCTGCGCCCGAAGTTCGCCAGCAACCACTGCGGATCGGCTGCGGCCACGTCGCCGATGGTGTGCAGTCCGAAGCCAGCGAGCTTCTCGGCTGCCTTGGGCCCGATGCCGTTGACTTGGCGCGCGGCCAGCGGCCAGATGCGTGTGCGGAGGTCGGCTTCGGTGAGCAGCGTGAGCCCATCCGGCTTGTCGAGTTCGGAGCCGATCTTGGCCAGCAGCTTGTTCGGCGCCACCGCGATCGAGCAGCGCAGGCCGGTGGCCTCGAACACCGCGTCCTTCAAGGCCCGTGCCACCGCAGCGCCGGCATCGGCTTGTGCGCCGGGCAGGTCCGTCAGGTCGATGTAAATCTCGTCGATGCCGCGGTCTTCGATCTCAGGGGCGATGCGCCGCACCGCCTCCTTGAAGCGGTGCGAGTACAGGCGGTACTCGTCAAAGTCGACCGGCAGCAGCACGGCATCAGGCGCCAGCCGAGCTGCCTTCATCATGCCCATGGCCGAATGAACGCCGAGCGCGCGGGCTTCGTAGGTGCAGGTGGTGACGACGCCGCGGCCGGCGTAGTGGCGCAGCGTGGCGTAGCGGCGGGTGCCATCGGGCTGCAGAACCGGCTGCCGATCACGTCCACCACCGATCACCACCGCCTGGCCACGCAGATCCGGGTAGCGCAGCAGTTCGACCGACGCGTAGAAGGCGTCCATGTCGAGGTGGGCGATCAGACGGTGTGACGCGTTGGACATGCTCTCGATTTTGATTGGCGCGTCGGCGCATGGCGGCCCGGCAGGCCCATCGCATTGCCGGTAAGGTATCGGCCTGAGATGCGACAGCAAGCTTCCCCCTGAAATCGACAATGAATCCACCACCACTGGCTGCGTTGTCGCGGCGCGCGCTGCTCCTGGGGCTGTCGCGTGCCGGCGGCGCTGCGCTGATGCTGGGCGTATCGCCCAGCGCATGGGCGCTCGAACGAGCGGCTGCGGCGAATGCGCAGCCCGACATCGAGACATTGCGTGTGCTGCGCTCGCGCATCGAACTGCAGTTCGCGCCCGGCTTCAGCCCTGCCGTGCAGGCAGCGGCGCGCACCTGGGCGATCACGTCTGCCGATGCCGTGGCGCGCTATTTCGGGCGCTTTCCGGTGCCGAAGGTCGAACTGTTGCTGGTGCCGGAAGCGGGCAGCGGTGTGCGCACCGGCGTGACCTATGCCGAGCCGTCGCTGCTGATGCGCATCCGCCTGGGCCGCGACACCACCGAGGCGCAGTTTCTCGACGACTGGGTACTGGTCCACGAGATGGTGCATCTGGCCATTCCGCGTGTTCCTCGCGCGCAGAACTGGTTGCACGAAGGCGTGGCAACCTACGTCGAAAGCGTGGCCAGAGCGCGCGTCGGGCTGGTCAGTGCCGAGACGGTGTGGCGCGAGTGGGCCAAGGCGATGCCGCAGGGCCAGCCGCAGGCCGGCGACGCCGGGCTCGACCACACGCCGACCTGGGGCCGCACTTACTGGGGCGGCGCGATGTTCTGTCTGCTGGCCGACGTGGAATTGCTCAAGCGCAGCCAGTTGCGCACCGGGCTGCAGCAGGCGCTGCAAGGCGTGCTGGCAGCCGGTGGACAGTACGGTGTGCCGTGGACGGTGGAGCGCATCCTTTCCACGGCCGATGCGGCCGTGGGCCAGACGGTGCTGACCGAGCTGTACGGCCGCATGAAGGATTCGGCCGAGCCGGTGGACTTGGCCGGCCTGTGGCGCGACCTCGGCACCGCCGGTGGAACGCTGGACGACCAAGCGCCGCTGGCTCACGTGCGCCGTGCCATCCTGGTCTGAGACCGCTCAAACACTTGACTTCATCCTCGACGGAGCCCTACCGTGATCGATCTCTACTACTGGACCACCCCGAACGGGCACAAGATCACCCTGTGTCTGGAAGAACTGGCGTTGCCCTACCGCATCGTGCCGGTGAACATCGGACGCGGCGAGCAGTTCCAGCCCGACTTCCTGCGGATTGCGCCGAACAACCGCATTCCGGCCATCGTCGACACCGAACCGGCTGACGGCGGCGAGCCGCTGTCGGTGTTCGAGTCGGGCGCCATCTTGCTGTACCTGGCCGAGAAAACGCACCGCCTCATGCCACAAGACCTGCGCGGCCGCCAGTTGGCGTTGCAATGGCTGTTCTGGCAGATGGGCGGCCTGGGGCCGATGGCCGGACAGAACCACCATTTCGGTCAGTACGCGCCGGAGAAGCTGCCGTACGCGATCGACCGCTATGTGAAGGAAACCGCGCGCCTGTATGCGGTGCTCGACAGGCACCTGGGTGACATGGCGCGCGCGGGCCACGACTACATCGCAGGCGAGTATTCGATCGCCGACATGGCGTGCTACCCGTGGGTGGTGCCGCATGAGCGGCAGCAGCAGAAGCTGAGCGACTTCACGCACCTCGCTGCGTGGTTCGAGCGCATCCGCAACCGCCCCAGCACCGAGCGGGCGTATGCCCGAGCGCATGAGGTCAACGCCGTACCGGTGGTCGATGACGCCTCGCGCAAGGTGCTGTTTGGCCAGGACGCGTCGACCATCCGGCCTGCACCCTGACGGCCATCAGATTCCCGGTTTGACGTCTGCCTTGCGGATACGCACTGCAGCCGGCTTCTTCGGCACCGGAGGCGCGACGGGTTCAGCCAGCGCTGGCGAAGCACCCAAAGCGGCCGCCAGCGCGGCCTCTGGCGTCGGGCCGGCTTCCTCTGTGGCCACGGGCGGCGATCCTGGCGTGGCAGATGCGGCCTCGGCCTTGATCACCTTGGTGTACGGCGCCAAGGTTTGCACCAACTGACCATAGATCTTCGGGTTGCCGGCGACCACTTCGCGTTGGTACAGGAAATCAGCGTCACCGGTGAAGTTGCCGATCAGGCCACCCGCCTCGGTGATCATCAGCGAGCCCGCGGCGATGTCCCAGGGACTGAGGCCGGTCTCGAAGAAGCCGTCGTAATAGCCGGCGGCCACGTAGCAGAGGTCGAGTGCTGCCGCGCCGGGGCGGCGCAGCCCGGCGCAGTTCTGCATCACCGCTTCGAACATCTGCACATAGCGCTTGAAGTTGTCGCCCTTGCGGAACGGGAAGCCGGTGCCGATCAGCGAGTCCGACATCCGGATGCGCTTTGAAACGCGCAGCCGCTTGTCGTTGAGGAACGCACCACGCCCCTTCGAGGCATAGAACAGGTCGTTGCGCGAGGGGTCGTAGACCACGGCCTGTTGCACCTGGCCCTTGAAAGCCAGCGCGATCGAGACCGCGTAAACGGGAAAGCCGTGGATGAAATTGGTGGTGCCGTCGAGTGGATCGATGATCCACAGGTAGTCGCTGTCCTTGGCACCGTGTTCGCGCCCCGATTCTTCGGCCAGGATGCCGTGGCCGGGGTAGGCTGCGAGCAGCACTTCGATGATCGCCCGCTCGGCCGCCTGATCGACTTCGGTCACGAAGTCGTTCGGAGCCTTGCTGCTGATGCGCAGCAGATCGACGTCCATCGAGGCCCGGTTGATCAGCGCGCCCGCCGTTCTGGCCGCCTTGATGGCGATGTTGAGCATGGGATGGAGCGCTTGCGACATGGGGCAACCTCAGAGACGGGATTCGGACTGGCAGGGACAAAGAGCGAGTCGACAGCGACCGCACACGGGCGCATGGCGTCAACTTCGGATAATCAAGATTTTAGCGGGCACCCCATGCAAACCCTGGATTCGCGGCCGCCACTGGGCGCCGATGCGACCCGTTTCGTGCTGCTCAGCACCAGTCATCCCGGCAACGTGGGCGCGACGGCGCGCGCGATGAAGGTGATGGGCTTCTCGGATCTGGTGCTGGTGGCGCCGCGCTATTCAAACGTGAAGGGCAAGGCCGATGCGATTTCGCTGGCCAGTGGCGCGCTCGATGTGCTGGATGGCGCCCGCGTCGTGGCCACACTGGCCGAGGCGCTCGATGGCGTTACCTATGCGTGCGCCACCGCCATGACGCCGCGCGACTTCGGCCCGCCAACCCACGCGCCACGCGAGTTGTTCGCGACGTTGGCGACGCAGCCCCAGCGCATCGCGTTCATCTTCGGCTCAGAGCGTTACGGCATGAGCAACGACGATGTCTACCAGTGCCACGCCTGCCTGAGCATCCCCACCGCGCCCGGCTACGGCTCGCTGAACCTGGCGCAGGCGGTGCAGCTGATCGCCTACGACTGGCGGCAGGCGCTGGGCGGGTTTGAGGTCGCCTCGCGCACGTCCGATCCCGCACTGGCCGATGCGGTGGCGGTGCAGGGCGCGCTCGAGCACTGGCGGCAGGTGCTGATCGACATCGACTTCCTCAACCCAGAGTCGCCGCAGAAGCTGATGCCGCGGTTGAATCAGGCTTTGAACCGCTTGCAGGTCACTGAAGAAGAGATTCACCTGCTGCGGGGCATTGCGAAGGCTGTGCAAAAGCACACATGAACAGCGAATGCAGTTGGGTGCGCCCCGCAGTCGAGGGGTGTTGAGTGTCGGAACCGGTCCCTACGATGTAACCCAGAGGTGGCGCACTGTCTGCACGCCTCACCGTTTTGAATCACCAGGGAGTTGTTTCATGTCACCCATCAAGGCCTTTGCTGCCGCTGCAGTCGTCCTCGCTGCCGCTCAGGCCCACGCCATCTCGTTCACTGTGAGCGAGGGTGCGTTTTCTGCGGTCAACGGCGTGGCGACTGATACGTTCGACGCGGACGCAACGATCACCTTGAACGTGACTGGCGGCGCGTACTTCTCGGTCAACGTGGGTGGTGTCAGCGCCAGGCCGCCGGGCTCGACAGGGCAGTGGTGGTCGTTGGGCACCTCCGGAAATCAAGGCGGTCCTGGCCTCGTGCACTTGGACACTCCGGCGAGCTACTACGGCTTTTTGTGGGGTTCGCCCGACATCTACAACACGGTGTCATTTCTCTACAACGGCGCTTTGGTGGGCTCGTTCACCGGGTCCGACGTCTTTCTGCCAGCCACCGGCAAGCAAGGTGCGATTGCAGGTGGGCAGTACGTCAACTTCTGGGCAGACGGCGGAGAGCAGTTCAACGAGGTGAAGTTCATCTCGGGCGGAAATGCCTTTGAAACCGATAACCACGCCGTGTTTCCGCGGGCGGGCATCGAGCTGTTCAATGCCGCGGTCGTTCCAGAGCCGGAAACCTACGCGCTGATGCTGGCTGGCCTGTGCGCCGTGGGTTTCATGTCCCGTCATCGCCGGCGTGCCTGAAGCGCGCTCGCTCCGCAAAAGGCCCCATTCGGGGCCTTTTTTGCGCCCGAAGCACTCAGCGCGTCGGCAGGTGTGCGGCTAGACTGGTCACGGACCCTACGCCACAAACCATGTTTCAGCGCCTACGCGAAGACATCGCCTGCATCCTCGAACGCGACCCGGCTGCGCGCAGCTCGTGGGAGGTATTGACTTGCTACCCGGGCTTGCACGCGCTGGTGTTGCACCGCCGGGCCCACTGGTTTTGGCAGCGCGGCTGGCTGTGGCTCGGGCGCTTCATCTCGCATCTGGGGCGGTTTGTGTCCGGCATCGAGATTCACCCCGGTGCGCGAATCGGCAGGCGCGTCTTCATCGACCACGGCATGGGCGTCGTGATCGGCGAGACGGCTGAGATTGGCGACGACTGCACCATCTACCAAGGCGTCACCCTCGGCGGCACCTCGCTGGCCAAGGGCGCCAAGCGCCACCCGACACTGGGGCGTGGCGTGATCGTCGGCGCCAATTCACAGGTGCTGGGCGGCTTCACGGTCGGCGACAACGCCCGCGTGGGCTCGAACGCCGTCGTGCTGAAGCCGGTGCCTGCGGGCGCGACAGCGGTGGGCAACCCGGCACGCATCATCGATGCGCAGGCCGATGCAGAGCGCGAGGCAACCGCTGCCAAGATGGGTTTCTCGGCTTATGGCATCACCCAGGGCGACGACCCGGTGGCGCAGGCGATGAAGGGGTTGATTGACCATGCCGCCACACAGGAACATCAGATCACGCTGTTGTGGCAAGCGATCGAGACGCTGTCGGCCCGTCCCGGAGCGCACGCAGGAACCGATTGCGTGCCGCCGGATGCCCAGACCACCGACCAGTTCGACGCTGCGGGACTGAGTCAGCTCGTCAAATAGCGGGCGTCACGGCGGCGTGGGCCGCAGCGCCGACTTCGGTCGGAACGCCTTGCACAGCGCCGCATCGGTTTCCAGGTACGGCCCGCCGATCAGGTCGATGCAGTACGGCACCGCCGCGAAGATGCCCGGCACCGGTGGTGTAGCTGTCGGCAGGCCTTCGAGTGTTTCGGCGATCGACTTCGGCTGGCCCGGCAGGTTGATGATCAAGGCGCGGCCTCGGATCACCGCGACCTGACGCGACAGGATCGCCGTGGGTACGAAATGCAGGCTGATGCTGCGCATCTGTTCGCCAAAGCCTGGCATCACCTTGTGCGCCACCGCCAGCGTGGCCTCCGGGGTCACATCGCGCGGCGCGGGGCCGGTGCCGCCGGTGGTCATCACCAGGTGGCAGCCCATATCGTCGACCAGTTCGCACAGTGCGGCGCTGATGCCCGCCTGATCGTCGGGAATCAGCCGCGTTTCCCACTGCACCGGGTTGCGCACCGCACGCGTCAACCACTGTTGCAGTGCCGGCACGCCCTGGTCCTCATAGACGCCTGCTGATGCGCGGTCGCTGATCGACACGATGCCAATGCGCACCGTGTCGAGGGCCATGGGGGCAGACTCACTCATTCAAGGTCGGCGCCATGGTTCAGCCACCGTCAGACCCTGGCGGCGCCGGGAACTGGCGAATGAACTTGAACAACTCGCGAAAGGCTTTGCCGCTGCGTTGTTCGGGCAGCACCGACGCATCCTTGCGCGCGGCGCGGATCAGGCTGCGCAGCTGCTGTACATCGGCCTGCGGGCGCTCGGCGGTCCAGGCGGTCAGCGCGTCGTCGCTGGCGATCAGCTCGGCACGCCAGCGCTCGGCATCGTGCAGTGCCAGCGCGTCCTTCGCGTGGCCGAGCTGCATCGCGGCGACCGCCTCACGCAGCGGCTCCGGGTCGGTGCGGCGCATCAGCTTGCCGATGTACTGCATCTGGCGGCGGCGACCTTCGTGTGTCTTGGTGCCCCGGTACTGCCGAATGGCATCGAGCAGGATCTCGTCCATGGGCAGGTCGATCAGCCGGTTGTCCGGCATCTCGACCAGCGCCACACCCAGGTCCTGCAGATCGTGCGAATCCTTCTTGCGCCGCGTTTTGCTCGGGCGGGTGAGCCAGGCCGGGATCGGCTCGGTGTCGGCGGGGTCGTGGGGGTCGTTCTGGGGCATGGGTCGGCTGTCAAGGCAGGGCGCAGGGCGAAGCGCAGAATGCGAATGCCACTGAAAAGCCGCTCGGTATCATAGCCACGGCATCCTCCGGCGCCCTGACACAAGCCGCCTCGCGGATGCCACCACCGCTTGATCTACCGTTCCGATGGCGGCCTGCGCCGCACACCAACCGACGTACCCCTCCATGCCCCCAAAGACCTCGTCGTCATCCGCGTCCACCGGCTTTGCCTACAGCCGTGCCGACTTTCAGCAACTGGTCGACGACGCACTGAAGTTCGCTGCCCAGATCGGTGCCAGTGATGCCAGTGCCGAGGTGTCTGAAGGGGTGGGTCTGTCGGTGTCGGTGCGCAAGGGCGAGATCGAGAACGTCGAGCGCAACCGCGACAAGTCCGTCAGTGTGTCGGTCTACATCGGCCAGCGGCGCGGCAATGCCAGCACCTCTGACTTTTCCCGCGCCGCGCTCGAGCAGACGGTTCGTGCAGCGCACGACATCGCCCGCTTCACCGCTGCCGACCCAGCCGCCGGCCTGCCGGATACCGCTGATCTGGCCTTGGGCGACGCCGCGTTGCGCGACTTGGACTTGTTCCACCCGTGGACCATCGATGCTGCGGGTGCCGCCGAGATCGCGCAGCGCTGCGAGCACGCCGCCTTGACGCTGGACACGCGCATCACCAACTCGGAAGGTGCGGGCGTGTCGGCGCAGCAGTCGCACTTCTTCGCCGGCAATAGCCGCGGGTTTCGCGGTGGCTATGCCAGCTCACGGCATTCGCTGTCGGTCGCACCCATCGCCTCATTGCCCGGTCGCCGCGGCGATGACATGCAGCGTGACGCCTGGTACAGCTCAATGCGCTCGGCCGATGAATTGGCTTCTCCCGAGGCAGTCGGCCGCTATGCGGCCGAACGCGCGCTGTCGCGATTGAAGTCGCGCAAGGTCAAGACCTGCGAGGTGCCGGTGCTGTTCGAGTCGACCATCGCTGCCGGCTTGCTGGGTGCTTATGTGCAGGCCACCAGCGGTGGGGCGCTGTACCGCAAGTCGAGCTTCCTGCTCGACAGCCTGGGCAAGCGCGTGCTCGCCAAGCACATCGACATCCACGAAGACCCGCATCAGCTGCGCGGCAAGGCCAGTGCGCCGTTCGACGACGAGGGCGTGGTGACCCGCGCACGCGATGTCGTCAAGGGCGGTGTGGCGCAGGGCTACTTCCTGTCGAGTTACTCGGCACGCAAGCTGGGCATGCGCACCACCGGCCATGCGGGTGGCTCGCAGAACCTGACGATGACCAGTCGGCTGACCCAACCCGGTGACGATCTGGCTGCCATGCTGCGCAAGCTGGATCGCGGTCTGTTTGTCATCGAGCTGATGGGGCAGGGCGTCAACCCGGTCACTGGCGACTATTCGCGTGGTGCGGCCGGCTTCTGGGTCGAGCGTGGCCGCATCGTGCATCCCGTCAACGAAATCACCATCGCCGGCAACCTCAAGCAGATGTTCAAGGGCATCGCGGCTGTGGGCGCCGATGCCTACACCACGGGTGGAAAAACCATCGGATCGGTGCTCGTCGAGTCGATGAAGATCGCGGGCAGCTGATCCCTCACCGGTACCCTGAATTCTCTGCGGAGCGCCTGCGTGCAACGTCGACGGTTTATCCAACACAGTGGTCTGGCCGGCGTGCTTGCGGCGGGCAGCGCACCGACCATCGTCCACGCCCAGGCGAATTTGCGATGGCGTCTGGCCTCCAGCTTTCCCAAATCTCTGGACACCATCTTTGGCGCGGCCGAGCTGTTCGCGAAGAAGGTGGGCGAGATGAGCGGGGGGAAGTTTCAGATCAGCGTCCATCCTGCCGGGGAGCTGTTGCCCCCGTTCGGCGTGGTCGATGGCGTGCAGGCGGCCACGGTCGAGATGGCGCACACCGTGCCCTACTACTACTTCGGCAAGGACGAAACCTTTGCCATCGGTGCGGCCATCCCGTTTGGTCTGAACTCGCGCCAGATGTCCGCGTGGACCTTTCATGGCAATGGTCTGAAGCTGATGCGCGAGTTCTATGCCAAGTACAACATCATCAACTTCCCCGGCGGCAACACGGGCGTTCAGATGGGTGGCTGGTACCGCAAGGAAATCAAGTCGATGGCCGACATGAAGGGCTTGAAGATGCGCATCGGCGGCTTTGCCGGCCGAGTCATCGAGCGCATGGGCGCGGTGTCACAGAACATTCCCGGCGGTGAGGTGTACCAGGCCTTGGAGAAAGGCACGATCGATGCGGCCGAATGGATTGGGCCGTACGACGATGAGAAGTTCGGCTTCTACAAGGTTGCGCCTTTTTACTACTACCCCGGCTGGTGGGAAGGCGGCCCGCAGATTGACTTCTTCGTCAACACCCAGGCCTACGCCAAGCTGCCGGCCGAGTACAAAGGGATGATCGAATCGGCTTCAGCGCTTGCCCACATCGACATGCAGAGCCGTTACGACGCCAAGAACCCCGCGGCCCTGAAAGCGCTGGTGAAAGCCGGCGTGAAGGTGTTGCCGTTTCCGAAGCCGGTGCTCGACGAGGCGTTCAAGCAGTCGATGCAGCTGTACGACGAACTGAGCGCAAAGAACCCGAACTGGAAGAAGGTGTACGCAGACTATGCCGCCTTCCGCCGCGAGCAGAACCTGTGGTTCCGCTTCGCAGAGGCCAGCTTCGATCGCTACCTGCAGAGCATCAAGCTCTGAGCGGCTGCACATCCTCGCCCCGCGCGGGCTGTTCACGCTACTTCCCGGTTGCCCTGCGATCGGCTTCCATCGACTCCTGCAGTGCCTTCAACGGATCTTCATCGGCGGCTTGCGGGTCGTGCGATTCGGCTGCACTGGCCGCGTCTGCGGCGTCGATGGCGTTCTGATCGGTCTGCATCTGCTGCAGCACCGCATCGGCGTCGATGCGGGTGATTTCCTTGTCGCCGCGAGACACCAGCTGCGGGAACGCAATGATCAGCGCCACCATCGTCAGTTGGATCAGCACGAAGGGAACCGCGCCACGGTAGATCTGCCCGATGGTGACGGGCGCCATGCGTCGGCCGGTCACCGCGTCGGTGTACTCCCGCTCGGGTGCGACGCTGCGCAGGTAGAACAGCGCGAAGCCGAACGGCGGGTGCATGAACGAGGTCTGCATGTTCACGGCCAGCAGCACGCCGAACCACACCAGGTCGATGCCCAGCGCAGCGGCCACCGGCGCGAGCAGCGGCACCACGATGAAGGCCAGTTCGAAGAAGTCGAGGAAGAACGCGAGCAGGAAGATCAGCAGGTTGACCACGATCAGGAAGCCCAGCGCCCCTCCGGGCAATCCGGTCAGCAGGTGCTCCACCCATTTCGGCCCGTCAACCGCCTGAAAGGCCAGGCTGAACACCGTCGAGCCGATCAGGATGAACATCACGAAGCACGACAGCCGGGCCGTGCTGTCCATCGCCTGGCGCAGCAGCTTCATGTCGAGCCGACGCCGCAAGATCGCCATGACCAGTGCGCCGACCGCTCCCATCGCACCGCCTTCGGTTGGCGTGGCAATGCCCAGGAAGATCGTGCCAAGGACCAGGAAGATCAGCGCCAGCGGCGGCACCAGCACCAGGGCCACGCGCCCGTACAACCGCAGCTGGGAGTGCCATCCCGAGTCCAACGGTTGGCCTCCCAGCGTGCGGGCTGCGGCGGGCATCGCCGGCACCCACTCAGGCCGCACGAGGCTGATGGCCAGCACGTAGAGCACATACAAGCCGGTGAGCAGCAAGGCCGGGCCGATGGCGCCCTGGTACAGATCGCCCACGCTTTGCCCGAGCTGGTCGGCGAGCACGATCAGCACCAGCGACGGCGGGATGATCTGCGCCAGCGTCCCCGATGCGGCGATCACGCCGCTGGCCACCCGGCGGTCATAGCCATAGCGCAGCATGATGGGCAGCGAGATCAAGCCCATCGAGATCACCGAGGCCGCGACCACGCCGGTGGTGGCGGCGAGCATCGCGCCGACGAAAATCACCGCATAGGCCAGGCCGCCGCGGATCGGGCCGAACAACTGGCCGATGGTGTCCAGCAGATCCTCGGCCATGCCCGAGCGTTCGAGGATCAGCCCCATGAAGGTGAAGAAGGGGATCGCCAGCAGCGTGTCGTTCTGCATGATGCCGACGATGCGCAGCGGCAACGCCTGCAGCAGCGATGCCGGCAGCAAGCCCAGCTCGATGCCGACCAGCGAATAGAACAGTCCACAGGCACCCAGCGAAAACGCTACCGGGTAGCCCACCAGCAGAAAGACCACCAGCGAGCCGAACATCAGCGGCGCGATGTTGGCGGCGATCAACTCCTGCATCAGCGGGTGTCCTTCGCGGCCGGAGTGTCGTCCCGGGCGGGCGCTGGATCGGTGATCAGCCCGCGCAGCCAGGCCACGCGCTTGATCAGCTCAGACAGGCCCTGCAAGCCCAGCAGCGCAAAGCCCAGTGGCAGCAGCGCGAGCACTGGCCAGCGGATCAGTCCACCGGCGTTGCTCGACATCTCTCCGGTGGCGTACGCGCGCGCCACGATGGGCCACGACAGCGAGATCACCATCACCACCAGTGGCAGCAGAAAGCACAGCACGCCGAAGATGTCGATCCAGGCCTGTGTGCGTTTCGACATGCGTGCAGACAACACATCGATGCGCACATGCGCCTGGCGGCGCAACGTGTCGCCTGCCACCAGCAGGAACACGGCAGCGAACAGGTACCACTGAACTTCCAGGAAGGCGTTCGAGCTGGTGTTGAGCAGCTTGCGTACCACCGCGTTGCCGGCGCTGATCAGCACCGCGGCCAGCACCAGCCAGGCCACCCAGCGCCCGACCGCAGCGTTCAGCCGGTCGATCAGGCGCGACAGCTTCAGCAGGTTCAGCACCAGGCTCGGCTCAGGCCGATGTGGCGGCCTGGAACAGCTTGCCTGAGCGGGTGCCGGTGCGGCAGAACGCCAGGATCGGCTGGGGCAGCGCATCGATGAATTCGCGGAACTTCGCGATTTCTTCGGGGCTCTGGTAGCCCGGGGCAACCGGCAGATGCCGGTAAGTCAGCCCTGCGGCCAGCGCCGCGGCTTCGATCGCCGCGCTGGTGGGCTGATCGGCGCCGCCCTCGTGGTCTGGCCGGTTGTTGATGACGCTCTTGAAGCCCGCCTGCGCGAGCAGCGCCATCGCTGCAGGTTCGAGCTGCGGTGCGGCACTGATGTGGGCGCTCAGGGGTTGCAGGGGTGGCAGGTTCATCAGCAATCTCCGTTCGGGTTGGAAATTCAGCGGGCCAGGGCCTGCTTGACGGCTGCAGACACCAGGCCCATGTCCGCCTTCCCGGCCAGCTTGGCTTTGACGGCGGCCATCACCTTGCCCATGTCGCCGGGGCCGGTGGCGCCGGTTTCTGCGACGATGGCCTGCACTTGCGCCGTGATCTCTTCGGCGCTGAGGCGCTGCGGCAGATAGCCTTCCAGCACCTGCAACTCGGCCGTTTCCTTGTCGACCAGGTCGGTGCGGCCTGCGCCGCTGAACTGCGCGATTGAGTCCTTGCGCTGCTTGATGAGCTTGTCGATGATGGCGACGATGGCCGCGTCGTCGAGGACGATGCGCTCATCCACCTCGCGCTGCTTGCAGGCGGCGAGCAGTCCGCGGATGGTCAACAGCCGGGGTGCGTCTTTGGCACGCATGGCGGTCTTCATGTCCTCGGTGATCTGGTCTTTCAGGCTCATGGGGGCGCGTCCGTGGGGTGTTGATCGTGCGGGAAATTCCGCCGTGCAATGAAAAAGCCCGCGAAGTGCGGGCCTTTCGGTGGGGCGAGAAGGCTGTCAGAACAGCTTTTTCGGCAGCTGCATGCTGCGAACGCGCTTGAAGTGGCGCTTCACCGCGGCGGCCTTCTTGCGCTTGCGCTCAGCGGTGGGCTTCTCGTAGAACTCGCGTGCCCGCAGATCGGTCAGCAGGCCGAGTTTCTCGATGGTGCGCTTGAAGCGGCGCAGTGCCACGTCGAATGGCTCGTTTTCTTTCACGCGAATCGTAGTCATGT